>OBZH01000992.1_pt1 | contig 22124 bp, 19 predicted proteins | sample 1476881 | NCBI WGS metagenome assembly OBZH01 (sample SAMEA2580230, study PRJEB22360) | human gut metagenome | biome: human gut; feature: human-associated habitat; material: faeces | place: Denmark | collected 2008/2010 | reverse complement strand
TACAGAGTGCAGCAAAATATACAGTATGTTCTGGATGGAAAAACGCAGCAGAGCAAATTGAACGGATTAGAAGCTGCTTATTATAAAATCTGTAAGTCATTCCTTACAGGAGATGTGACCACGTCGAATGCATGGGCAGCATACACTTCCCGGATACAGGCAACGGGACTTTTGACGAAAGAGAATCTGGATGAAAATCAACCGCCTCTTTCGTTAGGCAGTCAGGAAATCAAAATCCCGGAAGAATTGCTGGAAGAAGAGAAGAATACATTTCTGCAGATCATAGTGGGAGAAAAGCCGCCTGAATATTTTGATACGTTCGTAAAGAAGTGGTATGAAAACGGCGGAAAAGCGCTCACACAGCAGGCGGATGACTCTTATAAAGAAACGATGAAATAGTTATAAACGCCAATATCTAGTTTTTGAAGGGAAACCTGCATACTAGATGTTGGTGTTTTTCATTGACATTCAAAAATGTGGGTGATACACTAAATACAGCGTTTAGCTGCAGAAAGGAGAGGTACGAAACATGTATCAAGTCACAAAAAGGGACGGGGAAATAACAGAATTTAATCTGACCAAGATCAGCGAGGCGATACGAAAAGCGTTTGAAGCCAGAGAAAAAGAGTATAATCAGGACATTATTGATTTGTTGGCACTGAAGGTGACCGCAGATTTTGAACCGAAGATAAAAGAACATAAAATTGCAGTGGAGGACATTCAGGACAGTGTAGAGTCTGTTCTGATCAAAGCGGGATACGCAGATGTTGCGAAGGGATATATCCTGTACCGCAAGCAGAGAGAAAAAATCCGAAATCTGAATTCTACACTTTTGGATTACAAAGAGATCGTAGACAGTTATGTGAAGGTGACAGACTGGCGTGTCAAGGAGAATTCTACCGTGACATATTCTGTCGGAGGTCTGATCTTAAGCAACTCCGGTGCGATCACAGCCAATTACTGGCTGTCAGAAATTTACGATGAGGAGATTGGAAAAGCACACAAGAATGCGGATATTCATATCCACGATCTTTCTATGCTGACCGGATATTGTGCAGGCTGGTCTTTAAAACAGCTGATACAGGAAGGTCTGGGAGGTGTGACGGGCAGGATCACATCTGCTCCGGCGAAGCATTTGAGTGTTCTTTGCAATCAGATGGTGAATTTTCTGGGAATCATGCAGAATGAGTGGGCAGGAGCACAGGCGTTTTCATCGTTTGATACCTACCTTGCACCATTTGTAAAAGCAGACCATCTGACATATCGGGAAGTGAAAAAATGCATCGAATCTTTCATTTTCGGGGTGAACATCCCGTCCAGATGGTGACCACGGGCGTCGTTTTCGAATATCACACTGGACTGGACTGTTCCAAATGGCCTCGCCAATCTGCCGGCGATCGTGGGCGGGAAAGAACAGGACTTTACATATGGTGATTGTAAAGAAGAGATGGATATGATCAACCGGGCATTTATTGAGACGATGATCGAGGGAGATGCACAGGGAAGAGGATTCCAGTATCCGATCCCGACGTATTCCATCACGAAAGATTTCGACTGGTCGGATACGGAGAACAACCGTCTGTTATTTGAGATGACCGCAAAATACGGAACACCGTATTTTTCCAATTATATCAACAGTGATATGGAGCCAAGCGACGTGCGCAGTATGTGCTGCCGTCTGCGTCTGGATCTGCGGGAACTGCGCAAGAAATCCGGTGGATTTTTCGGAAGCGGAGAGAGCACAGGTTCCGTTGGTGTTGTGACGATCAATATGCCGAGAATTGCATATTTATCGAAAAATGAGGAAGAATTTTACGAGAGACTTGATAAAATGATGGATATTGCCGCAAGATCACTTCATATCAAACGAGTGGTGATTTCCAGGCTTCTGGATGAAGGGCTGTATCCGTATACAAAGAGATACCTGGGAAGTTTTGATAACCATTTCTCTACAATCGGGCTCATCGGAATGAATGAGGCAGGACTGAATGCAAAATGGATCCGTAAAGATCTGACGCATCCGGAAACGCAGAAGTTTACAAAAGATGTTCTGAATCACATGAGAGAGCGGCTGTCCGACTATCAGGAAGAATATGGTGATCTGTATAACCTGGAGGCAACTCCGGCAGAATCTACCACATACCGCCTGGCAAAACATGATGTGGAGCAGTTCCCGGATATCATCACAGCAGCAGAGGACTGTGGAACACCATATTACACAAACAGCTCTCATCTGCCGGTTGGCTATACGGAGGATGTATTTGCCGCACTGGATATTCAGGATGAGCTGCAGACGCTGTATACATCAGGAACGGTATTCCATACATTCCTGGGAGAAAAACTTCCGGACTGGAAGTCAGCGGCAGCTCTGGTCAGAAAAATCGCAGAGAATTATAAGCTGCCGTATTATACAATGTCTCCAACATATTCTATCTGTAAGAATCATGGATACATTTCCGGAGAGCAGTATACTTGTCCGATCTGTGGAGAAGAAACAGAGGTATACAGCAGAATTACCGGTTATTATCGTCCGGTCAAGAACTGGAATGATGGAAAACTGCAGGAATTTAAGGAACGAAAAGTGTATGATGTAGAACACTCTCACGTGAAGCAGGAGAATTTCAGGGAGACAGAACAGGAAGAAGAACAGCGTATTTTCGAAGAGGTGAATACAGAGGAAGGAAAAGTACTTCTTTTTACAACGAAGACCTGTCCGAACTGTAAGCTTGCAAAAGATTCCCTGGAAAAAGCCAATATTTCTTATGAAGTAGTTGATGCGGGAGAAAATGAAGAACTGGTTAGAAAATATGGCGTCATGCAGGCGCCGACACTGATCGTGATCAAAGAAGAAGGTGTACAGAAACTTGCAAATGCGTCCAATATCCGGGCATTTGCAGAAAAACGATAGAAAAATAGAAAACGGAGGAACTCGATATGTATGATATTGGAATTATCGGAGGGGGGACAGCAGGTCTGACAGCAGCTATCTATGGACAGCGTGCAGGAAAACGGACTCTGGTGATCGAAGGACTGAATTTTGGAGGACAGATTGTAAATTCACCGAAAGTAGAGAATTATCCGGGATTGGAGAGTATCAGCGGAAGTCAGTATTCTATGAATCTGCTGAATCAGGCGATGAAGCTGGGAGCAGAGACTGCTTCCGAGCGTGTAAAAGAAGTACGTGAGGAAGACGGGATCAAAATCATCGTGACAGACCAGAAAGAATATCCATGTAAAACAGTCGTGATTGCAACAGGAGTATCTCACAGACATCTGGGGATCCCACAGGAGGAAGCACTGGCAGGATCCGGAGTTTCTTACTGTGCAACCTGTGACGGTGCATTTTTCCGCGGGAAAGATGTAGCAGTGATCGGTGGAGGAAATACCGCTCTGCAGGATGCAGAATTCCTTTCGAATTACTGCAATAAAGTATATGTGGTACATCGCCGGGATGAATTCCGTGGGGAAAGCAATCTGGTAGACGTACTGAAAGAAAAAGACAATGTAGAGTTTGTTTTGGATTCCATAGTCAAAGATATTGAAGGCAAATTCATGGTAGAAAGATTGTTCCTGCGTAATAAAAAGACAGGAGAAGACTTCCATATTCCGGTATCCGGTGTTTTTGTAGCAATCGGTCAGATTCCGCAGAATGAAATCTTTGACGGCCTGGTACGCCTGGATGAAAATGGATTTATTCTGGCATCTGAGGACTGTATGACATCTCATCCGGGAATCTTTGCAGCCGGGGACTGCCGGACAAAAGAAGTGCGTCAGCTGACAACAGCGGCGGCAGACGGAAGTGTGGCGGCATTGGCGGCTTGTAAGTATCTGTCAATGAATTTTTAAGGTGATTAAGAAAATCAAAAAAATGAAATAGGAGGACAGCCTGTCTTGTGTACATATTGAGAAGAATGTGGATATGGGACAGGCTGTTTTGGTGAAAATATACTTGAAAAAAGAAATTTAAGTAGTATAATGAAAACACATCAAATTCTCAGACGTTGTCTGTGTGACAATTCAAATGTCTGGAACATCGTTTCTAAACGGTTCAAATTCAAAGGCAGTTTCGCCGAATATTCAATTTTGATGAAAAAAGAAAAGAAGAAGGAGGAGTGCAGTATGGGAAAAGGAAATGCTGCAGTAAAGCAATGGCTTGGAAATCCCAGGCGGTTTGCAGATTTGTTTAACGGGATTGTATTTCAGGGAAAGCAAGTGATATTGCCGGAGGATTTGCATCCGGCAACGGGAGAGACCGATATTCTTGTATCTGATAAAAATGAAAAAGCAAAGGAGGTTCAACGATATCGGGATATCATTATGCGATGGGAGCAGGGGGCATATCTGGTACTGTTGGCGTGTGAAAATCAAGAGAATGTACATTATGCCATGACTGTGAGAAATATGTTGTATGACAGCCTGTCTTATGTTGAGCAGATTCGACAGTCCTGGAAGTGTCTGGAAGCGGCAGAAAAACAAAAAGTCGCGGAAGCTGAATTTTTGTCGCGGTTTCGGAAGGAAGACAGGTTGGTTCCGGTGATCACTCTGGTGTTTTATTATCACCCGGACGTTTGGGATGGAAGTCAGGATCTTTATGGGATTTTAAGATGGAGTGAGGATGAGGATAAGAACGAGATTCTGAAAAAATATATATCCAACTATCGGATCAATTTGATCGATGCGGGAAATGTAAAGGAATTGGAGCGTTTTCATACGGATTTACAGGAGATTTTCGGAATGTTACAATGTAGGCAGGATAAAGAAAAATTGCTGCATTACGTAAAAAGTAAAGAACAATACTTTCGGCATGTGGATGAAGAGACTTATCAGGTACTTCGAGAATTTCTGCATTCTGAAACAATATTAAAACAAGCATTTGAAAAAGAAAAGAGAGAGGAGCAGGTGGATATGTGTAAAGCATTAGAAGATTTGTATCAGGATGGAATTGAACAGGGAGCTGTGGAGGCATATCAGGAGGTAGGATTTTCGAAAGAAGAGATCATAGAACGGGTTCAGAAGAAATTTTCCTGTGCGGTGGAAAAGGCTGAGGAGATTGTAGAGAAATATTGGAAGGAATAAAACACGGCTGTTTTGTGAAGGGGTCAGGCAAAAACTGACCCCTCTATATCTTAGGCGAATTATGAAAAATGCAGAGCATCTTTTCATCCGGATCGATCAGGACACAGGTGATCGTCTGCTCAGAAGGGATCACAATTGCATAAAGTCCTTTGTAAAGGTGATAAATTTTTCGGTGCTGCTGTTCAGATATCTGCCTTTTTGCCATACGAGTCCGATTTCCTGTGTGATTGTCGGCGTGATAGGGATCCCCTTGATTCCGTGCATATTTTTGAGGAGCGAGGAGTAGAGGATAGCTCCGCCCAGATTTTTCTGGACAAAAGCCTGAATGGTGTAAAGCTGGCTGGCATTTAAGATTACATGAGGTTTTACTTTGATCGAGTCAAAAATTGAGAGCAGAGCCTGATTTTGAACAGAATCTGTATTGTACATGATCAATGGTTCATCTTTTAACATTTCGATCGATACACTTTTTTCTTTTACCAGTGGATGATCCCTGGAAACACAGAATACAAGCTGGTCAGAAAGAAGCTGACAGGAATTCAGTTTGTTGGTTTCATAAAAGTTGAGATTGACAAGTGCCAGATCCAGAGTATCTTCGAGTACCAGATTTGCCGCACGGACAGATCCGTATTCAAAAAGTTCGACTGGAGTATCAGGATATTTTTTGTAAAAGCCGGTCAGCATATCCGGGAAAAAGACAGTGCTCAAAAGCGGCGGAATACCGATGCGAATCGGTGCAACCTGCTTTCCGAGATCGTAAAGCTTTGAAGTTGTCTCATGAATATTGTCCAGAAGTACACTGGCTTTCTGATAAAATGCTTCTCCTTCTTTTGTCAGAACGATATGGTTCTTTGTCCGGCTGAACAGGCTGACGGAAAATTCTTTTTCCAGTTCTCTGATTGCGTTCGAAATCGCGGGCTGTGTGACATAGAGTTTCTGTGCAGCCTGTGTGATACTGTGGTAGCGACAGACGGCACAAAAGTATTCTAACTGAATGATCTTCATTGGCAGTTTCCCCATTTCTTTCTTGTTTTCTAAAATATCAAAGATTTTTTTCTTACTATGATTTTGTTCAAAATCATCAAAACAGCAGTCTTTGCTTCTCATAATTATACCATAATTTTTGTCGGAAATGCTTAAATATGCAGAGTATCATAATCTTTTTTTATAGCGGTATCATTTTAAGTAAATGTACAACTATCCATACAATTTCTATAATGAAACCATAGCAGACAGCGCTGTGATGTGAATAGAAAAATGGATTGGAGGAAAACAAATGAGTCCGTCAACAATAACACTTTTGTTTCTCCTGTTTGCGGTAGTTATGTTTGTTCTTGAAAAGATACCACTTGGGGTGACTTCAATGATCGTCTGTATTGGATTGACTGTTACAGGCGTGCTGGATGTGCAGACTGCATTTGCGGGATTTATTGACAGCAATGTGATTCTGTTTGTAGCAATGTTCATTGTAGGAGGAGCATTATTTGAAACCGGAATGGCAAACAAGATTGGAGGCATTGTAACCCGGTTTGCCAAAACAGAACGTATGCTGATCGTTGCGATTATGGTGATCGTAGGTTTGATGAGCGGGGTGCTTTCCAATACAGGCACTGCAGCAGTATTGATCCCGGTTGTTATCGGAATTGCAGCAAAATCAGGGTACAAAAGATCAAAATTACTGATGCCGCTTGTGTTTGCGGCAGCCATGGGAGGGAATCTTTCCCTGATCGGGGCACCAGGCAATATGATCGCACAGAGTGCTCTTGAAAAAATAAATTTGAAATTCGGTTTCTTCGAATATGCCATTGTAGGGATGCCGATCCTGATTGCAGGAATTTTATTTTATGCAACCATAGGATATAAACTACTTCCGGAATGTGATCCGAAAGAAGAGGAGACATTCGATACAAAAAAAGATTTTGATCAAGTGCCAAAATGGAAACAGTGGATGTCACTGATCATTCTGGTGCTGACTTTGCTGGCCATGATTTTTGAAGAGCAGATAGGGATTGATTTGTGTATTTCCGGAGGAATCGGAGCATTGCTGCTGATTCTGAGCGGAGTGATCTCTGAAAGAGATGCGTTAAAATCCATTGATCTGAAAACAATTTTCCTGTTTGGGGGTACCTTATCTCTTGCAGCGGCACTTCAGAAGACCGGAGCGGGAGAGATGATCGCAGAAAAAGTAATTGGCGCGCTTGGCGCGGATCCATCACCATATCTTTTGACACTGGTTGTATTTTTGCTGTGCTGTGTAATGACTAATTTTATGTCAAATACGGCAACCACAGCGTTGCTGGTTCCAATCTGCTTATCTATTGCACAGAGAATCGGAGCAGATCCGAGAGCAGTATTGATGGCATGTGTGATCGGAGGTTCCTGTGCTTATGTAACCCCGATCGGAATGCCGGCAAATACCATGGTTGTGGGAGTCGGCGGTTATCGCTTTATGGATTTTGTAAAAGCAGGATTTCCATTGATTATCATAGCAACGGTTGTGAGTATGATCATCCTTCCGATTGCATTTCCATTCTTTCCATAAAAGGATGATGATAATTGTGAAAATAAACAGCATCTGATTATAGATGTAAAAAATCAAAGGAGGCAGAAACATGAGTAAGAAAGAACAAGTAGAGCAGCTTACGGATTATATGGCAAATTTTGTGTCATATATCGCAAAAGTGCTGCCGGATGATATTATTGCAAAGTTGGATGAACTGGCAGAAAAAGAGGACAGTCCGCTTTCAAAAGTCATCTATGAGACAATGAAGAAAAATCAGGTACTGGCAAAAGAATTGAACAGACCAAGCTGTCAGGATACGGGTGTATTACAGTTCTGGGTAAAATGTGGAACGAATTTTCCGTTGATTGGGGAATTGGAGACACTTTTAAAAGAAGCTGTTATAAAATCGACAGTGGAAGCACCGCTTCGCCATAACAGCGTGGAAACATTTGACGAGTACAATACAGGCAAAAATGTCGGAAAAGGAACACCGACAGTATTCTGGGATATTGTACCAGACAGTGATCGGTGCGAGATTTATACTTACATGGCAGGCGGCGGATGCACACTTCCGGGGAAAGCCATGGTGCTGATGCCGGGAGAGGGATACGAAGGAGTTACAAAATTTGTAATGGATGTCATGACCTCTTATGGCCTGAATGCATGTCCTCCGCTTCTGGTCGGTGTGGGTGTGGCAACATCTGTTGAGACAGCAGCACTGCTTTCCAAAAAGGCATTGATGAGACCGCTGGGAAGCCATAATGAGAATGAGCGCGCGGCAGAGATGGAAACGCTGCTTGAAGACGGGATCAATGCAATCGGACTCGGACCGCAGGGAATGGGCGGCAAGTATTCCGTAATGGGGGTACATATTGAAAACACAGCCAGACATCCATCTACAATCGGTGTCGCCGTGAATGTTGGCTGCTGGTCTCACAGACGTGGACACATTATTTTTGATAAGGATCTCAATTACACGATCACAACACATTCGGGGGTGACTTTATAATGTTGGAAATCAAAGATGGAAAGAAAATTTTAACAACACCGATATCTGCTGAGGATCTGGCAGATATCCATATCGGAGATATTATTTATCTGAACGGAAGTATGACAACCTGTCGTGATGTGGCACACAGACGGCTTGTTGAGGGTGGCAGAGAGCTTCCCGTAAATGTAAAAGACGCTGCAATCTTTCATGCAGGACCGATCATCCGGCCTCTTGCGGATGACAAGTTTGAAATGGTATCTGTTGGTCCCACAACCAGTATGCGTATGGAGAAATTCGAAAAAGAATTTGTGGAACAGACCGGTGTGAAAGTGATCATCGGAAAAGGAGGCATGGGTCCAAACACAGAGTATGCATGTAAAAACTATAAGGCGATCCACTGTGTGTTCCCTGCCGGAAATGCAGTGGTAGCTGCCGCGGAAGTGGAAGAAATTGTAGATGCACAGTGGAGAGATCTGGGAATGCCGGAAACCTTATGGCATTGCCGCGTAAAAGAATTTGGACCTCTGATCGTATCGATCGATACAGACGGACGAAATTTGTTTGAAGAAAATAAAGTTGTTTTCAATGAAAGAAAAGAGAAAGCAATTCACGAAATCTGCAAACATGTAAGCTATATCAAATAGCACGAAAATCAAAATAAAACCAAAATATTGCCAAAATGATCATGCAGAGAACAGGCTCCCACTTTCTTTGTATGGTCATTTTTTTGTATCTTTTTCACAAACTCACAATTTCTTGCATTTTAAAAGATATTATTATAAAATAACTATATGTGTTTCCGTGGATGAGCAAGAAATGGAGTATTCTTAAATTTTATATCCAACGGAGCAGGATGATATCGGGGGAAAGAAACTATGAGTGAGAATTATAAACAGCGTTCGATCCTGGAGATTATGAATGACGTGCTCGGTACGATACGCGATTACTACGATTCAGAATATGTGTATTATATCGAGAGAGATGAAGAGGAGATTCTTACAATCTATGAGTGGTGTGCTGAATTTGTGCCGTGGCAGCGGGATAAGATCAAGATGCTTGATAAAGAGCAGTGGCCGCGGTGGATCCGACAGGATATCACGGATACGACAGAAGCAGACTACAGTGTTTCTCAGCCATTGGAAGACGGAATTACGGCAGTTCTTGCAGCGGTAGGGGTACACAGAGGCGGATGTGAGATTTCTTTTATGAGGTCTCTCCTTCCATATATTTCACAGTCTATTCTTTTGCAGAAGATGCAGAAGCAGCAGGAATATCTGAGTTATCATGATGATCTGACTGGTTTGATGAACAGAAACAGCTTTGTCAGATATATGTCGGACGTACAGAAAAAAGAGCACAAGTCACTGGGAGCAGTATCTGTGGACATCAATGGATTGAAGAACTTTAACCGGGAATTTGGACATGAATATGGGGATGAGGTTGTAATCCGTGTGGGTGAAGTGCTGGAGGAGCATTTCCGCAGCTCTCTGGTGTTCCGAATGACCGGAGATGAGTATCTGGTAGCGGTAGAGGATGCGACATATGATACATTTATCAAAAGTGTGAACGACGCTCATCATAAACTTGATAATATCAGTCTTGGACTGGTCTCTGTCGGTTATGCCTGGGAGAAAGTGGATATTGATGCAGAAAAGCTGATCGGCCGCGCAGAAGGTATGATGCGTGAAGAGAAGCAGAAGTATTATAAGAATTTGAAAAAAGGGCATCATGAGCCTATCATCAAACAGGATCTGCTCAGCGATATAGAGAATGGCAATTTTATTGTCTGTCTGGTTCCGAAAGTGGATGTCGATACGGAGGAAGTAGTCGGAGCAGAAGCAGTGGTGCGCTATCACCACAAAGATCTGGGTATTATGAATCCAGGAAAATATCTGACACTCCTGGAAGAGACCAAGCTGTCTCATTATCTGGATCTGTATGTGTTTGAAGTAGTATGTAAGACGCTGCGCAGATGGGAGACGGAAGATTTGCCGATGATCCCGATCGCTGTAAATTTTGCGGGAGCAACGCTCAGACAGATAGATGTAGCAGAAAAAATGACAGCTCTGATCGAGAAGTATCATGTGTCCTGTGAGTATCTGGAAGTAGAAGTTTCAGAGTCTTACAGTGATATGAATCAGGAGATGCTTGCAGAGACGAGTAATAAGATTCGAAAGAGCAATGTGCGGGTGATTTTGGACCACTTCGGAGCAAAAGAATCCACAGTAGCGATTCTGACGATCATGGAATTTGACGGATTGAAGATAGATAAAAGTATCGTGACCAATATTGTAGGCAACGGCCGAAGCCAGAGTGTGGCAAAAGCAGTAACAGATGCCTGCTGTCAGCTGGGAGTACCGGTTTCAGCAAGTGGTGTGGAGACAAGAGACCAGCTGAATGTATTGAAAGAACTTGGCTGCAGCTGTGTACAGGGAAGCCTGTTTAACAAGCCGATCACGATTGATACATTTGAAGTCCGTTACCTGAAAGGATAAGAGTATGATACGTACCTGGCTTGCAGATATCAGAGCACTGTATGAGGAGGAATGTTATCAGAAATATTTTGCAGCACTTCCTGCGTTTCGACAAGAGAAAGCAAGGAAGCTGTTGTTTCAGAAAGACAGGGCTCAGAGTGCAGGGGCATGGCTTTTATTGGAGGAGATCAGAAAGCGGTACAAAATTTCCGACCGGGCAGTTTACAATCTTTCGCATTCCGGGGATTATGTGCTGTGCTCGATCGACACTGATGCAAGAGAGGGCGTACAGCTTGGATGTGATATTGAGAAAGTCCAAAAGGCCAGAATGGAGTTAGCAAAACGTTTTTTTTGCCGCAGTGAATATGAAGATATTTTCAGATGTGATTCAAAAGAGGCAAGAGCGGAAAAGTTCTGCAGATACTGGGTACTAAAAGAAAGTTTCATGAAAGCGACCAGAAAGGGAATGGCACTGAAGATGTCATCGTTTGAGATACTGCTTTCGAATCCACCCAGGCTGATAAAAAAGCCGGAGGAGTTTGAAGAGACATATTATTATTGTGAGTACCCTCTGGAAGGATTTCCTTATCGAATCGCAGTCTGTTCGAACGATTCAGAGTTAGATTCTAGAATACAAATGGAGTTAAAAGAAATATGGCAAGAGTAAATCGAAAAGCGAAAAAAATACTGATCACAGGGATGATCCTTGGAGCGGCAGCAGGGATTTTGCTCACATTTCTGGCAGCAAACAGTAAGATGCATGACAAAAATGATGAGATCAAAACTGTCAAGGCAAAGTATGAAAAAGAAGCGAAATCTTTGAAGAAGCAGCTGAAGGAAGCAAAGAATGAGCAAAAAGAAGTAAATCTGCAGTCAAATGAATGGAATCTGCTCCTGGTGAACAGTTCTTATCCGCTTGCAGCAGACTATTCACCGGAATTGACGGCTGTAGATGATGAAGATCATAAAGTAGACTCCCGGATTGTAGAGTCTGTAAATAAAATGCTTCAGGATGCGAAAACAGCGGGGATGAATCTGAAGATCATTTCAGCATACCGTTCGTATGATGATCAGAAGAATGTGTTCAATGATACCATGCAGTCATGGCTCAGTCAGGGATATTCGTATTTAGATTCTTACGATGAGACGAAAAAGTCTGTGGCAGTTCCGGGAACAAGTGAACATGCAACGGGTCTTGCACTGGATATCACATCTGAGTCGAACCAGACACTGGATGAGACACAGGCACAGACGCAAGAGCAGCAGTGGCTGATGAAGAATTGTCAGAATTATGGATTTATTCTGCGTTATCCGAAGGATAAGACAGATATAACCCAGTATATTTATGAGCCGTGGCATTACCGCTATGTGGGAGAAGAGGCTGCAAAGGCGATCATGAAAAAAGGAATTACGCTGGAAGAATATCTGGCACAGATACAAAAATAAACAGGAAGAGTTTTTATTTCGCAAGCCGGGATAGAAACTCTTTTCTTTCTATAGCGGAAAAACAGTCTTTGCGATTGACGCATAAAATGGGATTTGCTACAATGAGAGAAGTTGGGTGACGGGAAATAAAAATATTTCCTGTCTGATGTAAAAATCCGAGAAGGAGGAAGAGCATGGAAGATCTTACATTTGGAGAACAGGTCAAGGTAGTATTGAGCCGAAAAGGCATGACCATAAAGGAACTTGCGGAGATTATAGAAGAAAAGACCGGAATGAAAATGTCCAGACAGAATCTGACGCAGAGACTGGGAAGAGACAATTTTCAGGAGCAGGATATGCGGATGATCGCGTCGATCTTAGACTGTCCGTTTCAGCTGAGTATTTTAGGCGGAGAATCTGCTGAACTGACGCCTGCGGATCTGCGTACCGTAGAAGAGATGCGCAGAAAAGAAGGAAAATTAGAGGATGGAGAGCCGACACTTGAAGAGATGCAGATAGAACTCCCGCTGGAAGAGTTAAAGCCACATGAGGAAGAAGAGAATCAGGAGCGTACCATCGAGGAGATCGCAAAGGATATTCCGATTTCTTCCGTGATGAAGCGGGCGGAAGAAGAGGATGCAAAACGAGAAGATCTGTCTGTGGGTGATATCAATCCATATACAGGTCATGAGTATCAGTCCAACAGTGTCAGAATGCATCCGAGCCGGATCGGATATGTTCAGGTATACGACAGAAGGACTCATAAGTGGAAAGATATGACAGAGTGGGCATTTCTTGGAGAGCAGGAGAGAAAGAAAGCGATGCTTGGAAGGGAGTATGTGCCGCCGGTTTATCTGGATTAAAAGGAGGCTGTCTATGGAGTGGAAGACCTTATTATCTGAAAAGCGGATGCGGGGATCCGGAAAGAAACAGCATGCGAAAAAATCGGATTTCCGCAGTGAGTTTGAAAAGGATTATCATCGGATCATAGGAAGTGCGTCATTTCGGAGACTGCAGGATAAGACGCAGGTATTTCCTCTGGATCAGAGTGATTTTGTACGGACAAGACTGACGCATTCTCTGGAAGTGTCTTCTCTTGCCAAGTCGCTGGGACAGAATATCGGTGAAGCAATCCTGGAGCGTGGAGCGGATCAAAAGTTTACCCGGAAGATGAAGGAGGATATTTCTCATATTCTGGAATGTGCCGGGCTGATCCATGATATCGGCAATCCGCCGTTCGGGCATTTCGGGGAGCTGGCGATCCGGGACTGGTTTTTGCGGAAGCTTCCCGAACTGCATTATAAGAGACAGACTCTGGATATGATATTGAGTCCGCAGATGAAAGAGGACTTCTATCATTTTGAGGGAAATGCACAGGCACTCCGACTGGTAACGAGACTTCATTATCTGGTGGATGAGTACGGGATGAATCTGACCTATGCACTGCTCAATACGATTATAAAATATCCGGTTTCGTCCACACAGGTCCATCCGGATTCCGGGAATATCAGAGAAAAGAAGATGGGATATTTTCTGGCAGATGAGAAGATATTTGAGGAGATCACGCAGGAGACGAAGACAGGGAACTGCCGTCATCCTCTGACCTATATTCTTGAGGCTGCGGATGATCTGGCTTATAAGACGGCAGATATCGAAGATGCATTTGTAAAAGGATTTCTGTCGTATCATGCGTTTAAAGAAGAACTCGTATGTCTGAATGAGCAATATCCCGATTCCGGGTTTGACGGAGTTTTAAAGCTGAAAGAACTGTATCAGAGAGGTCAGGAAAAGGGTGTTCAAAATCCGGAGGCTTATGCCATCAAGAACTGGATCATTCGCGCGCAGGGATTTCTGATCGACTGTGCGACAAAAGGATTTATGGATCACTATGAAGACATCATGGCAGGGACGTTTCAAAGAGACCTCTTTCGCGGTACCTTTGGAGAAAAGCTGATGGAATGTCTCGGCAATATCGCATACCGGTATGTATTCTCTTCCAGGGAGATTTACCGGATGGAAGTCAAAGAAGCAGTGATCCTGGACTTTTTGATGGACCGTATGATCCAGGCTGTGCTGTACTATGATACCGACAGGGAGTTAAATGCCATTGACAGCCGGGTATTGTCATTTATTTCAGATAACTATAAAAAGGCTTACAGTTATCAGGCAGAAGGAAAGAGCGAGGCAGAGAAGCTGTATCTCCGCCTGCTTCTGGTGACAGACTATGTCTGTGGGATGACAGACAGCTATGCAAAGCGCCTGTATCAGGATATGAACGGGATTATTTAAGACAGCGGCACCAGTAGCCGAAGTCTTTATCCGTGCTGCATTCGTCTTCGGAGAGCGTCAGTTTTTGATGGTATTCTCTCGTAAACTGAGGAAATCCGAATAACTCGGCAGCATGTGCTTCACGGGGAGAATAAATACCGGGAACACCAAGCCACTGGTGTTCGTCTTCTTCCAGTAAAAGAAGATGATGGTAGTTGTGGTATCCATGCAGCAGAAAGCTGTTGTTGGCAAGCCGCCAGAATGGTTTTTGCAGGGAGGAGAGATCCTCATAACAGAGTTTACGTACACGAGAAGGTGGTTCGCAAGGTTGTGGGGTTTCTTCTGGCGGTTCGCACATTTTTTCTTCTGCAAGGACAGATGAGGCTTCAGGTTCTGGAGCCGGTATAGATTCTGGTTTCGAGTTCGGCTCGGAAGTAGAGTCTGATTCCGATTGGGAATCAGGCTCCGGGCAGGGGTCGGGTTCCATCCAGTCAGTCAGAAGGTTTACAGAAAACGACTGGTTGCCTGTAGAAGCGGCGAAATACCTGCCATCTGCGGTTTTCAGAAGAAAACCATGGACCTCAGCTAATGTCAGATTCGGTGGAAAGTCAGCTTCTGAAAGTGTGACACGACAGGATACACACTGATTTTGTGTGGGAAGCTCTGCCACAGTTTTTTTCCGGGGTTTGTCTTTCTCGAAAAAGAACATGGACAGAGGAAGTTTTTCCTGTGATGCAGCAGGAATCTGCCGGATGGAGATCTGGAGATGACAGGACTGAAAAGTCTGCGTCAGTTTTAAAAAGCCTACATTTCGAATTTTTTTGTCCGCTTGATATTCATAGAAATAATAGATACCGGGTGTCATATAATACCTCAGGTCTTGTCTTTCTTCTAATGTATTCAATGTGTGGGAAAAAAGAACCGGATCAGGGCAGAGAGAAATTGGAAAGAGGAAACATTATGAATCAGGATGAAAAATATATGCGGGAAGCGATCCGTCAGGCAAAAAAAGCATACGCTCTGGAGGAGGTTCCCATTGGCTGTGTGATCGTGTATCAGGATAAGATCATTGGACGCGGATATAACAGAAGGACAGTGGATAAGAACACACTGGCTCACGCGGAGCTGCAGGCGATCCGCAATGCAAGCAAAAAAATGGATGACTGGCGATTGGAAGACTGCACCATGTATGTGACACTGGAGCCGTGCCAGATGTGTTCCGGAGCGATCGTGCAGGCGCGGATCAAACGGGTGGTAGTCGGGTGTATGAATCCCAAGGCGGGCTGCGCGGGTTCGATCCTGAATCTTCTGGATATGAAAGAGTTCAATCATCAGGTGGAACTGACAACGGGAGTTCTGGAAGAACAGTGCAGTGGGATGATGAAACAGTTTTTTAAGGAACTGCGTCAGAAACAAAAAGATAAAAAAAAGAAGTCTGAATAACTCAAACTTCCTGTTTTTGCGGAAAATCATTCGTGCATTACGCTTCGAATGCATCACCCCATACGTTACCTCGGTAGTTAACTCAACCCAGGCACCCCTACGGCACCCGAGAGGTTCTGCTTAGTGCTGCTTCGTTCCCGACCTGACACGGTTCACAGATTCCCGTCGCGTAGGACCCAAATCTCAACGCCACTTTCCGAGGGCAGCTATGCAATGCTGCACCCTCTGCGTAATATCACCCCTGCTATAGCGGATTGCAGGTACAAGGTACCGCTAACACCCCGGCTGCACGGTTTTTAATTTTACATGGTTTTGATTCAAATGTCAACGGATATGGAGGTTTTTATGAAAGTTTTACTGACAGCGATCAATGCAAAGTATATACATTCCAATCTGGCGGTGTACAGTCTGCGCGCCTATGCGGGAAAATATGCACAGCAGACAGAGATTGCAGAATATACCATTAACCAGACGATGGATGATATTTTGTCTGATATTTACAGGAAAAAACCGGATATTCTATGTCTGTCCTGCTATTTATGGAATATTTTATATGTGGAGCAGCTGATCACAGAGATTCACAAAGTGCTGCCAAAGATGCAGATCTGGCTTGGCGGGCCGGAAGTGTCTTACAATGCAGTTTCTGTGATGGAGCAATATCCACAGGTGACAGGTGTCATGTGCGGGGAAGGAGAAGAGACCTTTCTGGAACTGATGGAATATTGGAATCAGGAGAGGGAAAGTCTGGATACGATCAAGGGTATCGTATACCGGGAGAATGGAACCTGCCGGCAGAACCCGCCGCGCCCGGTCATGGATCTGAGTAAAGTGCCGTTTGTGTATGATCACATTGAGGATTTTCAGAATAAGATCATTTATTATGAATCCAGTCGCGGATGTCCGTTTTCCTGCAGCTATTGTCTCTCCTCGATTGATAAATGTCTCCGTTTTCGGAATCTGGAACTGGTCAAAAAGGAGCTTCAGTTTTTCATTGATCACGAAGTGCCGCAAGTGAAGTTTGTAGACCGCACCTTCAATTGTAAGCACAGTCATTCCATGGCAATCTGGACATACTTAAAAGAGCATGACAGAGGAAAGACGAATTTCCATTTTGAGGTGGCAGCAGATCTGTTAAATGAAGAGGAGATGGAGCTGATCGCGTCCATGCGTCCGGGGCTGATCCAGCTGGAGATCGGAATCCAGTCCACCAATCCGGAGACGATCACGGAAATCCGCAGAAAGATGAACTTTGAAGAAGTAAAGCGGATTGTAAAAAGAGTGCAGGAAAAAGGAAACGTACATCAGCATCTCGACCTGATCGCCGGGTTGCCGTATGAAGATTATGAGCGTTTTGCACAGTCCTTCCGTGATGTCTATGCATTGCATCCGGAGCAGCTCCAGCTTGGATTCCTGAAGGTGTTAAAAGGTTCCTATATGCATGAAAAGACGGAAGATTATCAGCTTTTATATCAGGATCGGCCGCCGTTTGAAGTGCTTTCTACAAAGTGGCTCTCCTATGATGACGTGATCCGTCTCAAAGGTGTGGAAGAGATGGTGGAGGTCTATTACAACAGCGGACAGTTTGTCAATACACTGCGATTATTAGAGGAAGAGTTTACAGATACGTTTGCTTTGTATGAAAGTCTGAGCCGTTATTATGAAGAAAACGGACTGCATATGATAAATCACTCCCGAATTACAAGATATGAAGTATTATTTGCATTTATCAAAGCATGTGTAGAAAAGAATGTGGAAAACTATCGGCAGATGTTGATACTGGATCTCTATTTACGGGAAAATGTGAAAAAAAGACCGGAGTTTGCAGGTGAAGTCAGCGTTGATAAGCAAAAAGCTTCTGCATTTTATGAAAAAGAGGCAGAAGAGCGCCGGTATTTGAAGGGCTATGAAGGATATGATAAGAGACAGCTTCGGAAAATGACGCATCTGGAGCAGATCAATGGAAATCTCTACGTGTTTGATTACCGGAACCGGAATGTTCTGACGAATCAGGCAAGCGTATTTTGGGTAGAAGGAGGAGACGAGGCATACCCATCCGGGCATCCAACACATGCCTGCGGCGGGCAGACTTCGTCTGATCATGTATGAAAAAACGAACAAAAGAAATTTTAGCGATTCTGGATGAGCAGTATGGACGGGAGTACGTCTGTTATCTGAATTATGAGACACCGTGGCAGCTTCTGATCGCAACCATGCTGAGTGCACAGTGTACGGATGCAAGAGTAAATATTGTGACGGCAGATCTGTTTCAGAAATATGATACACTGGAGAAGTTTGTCAATGCGGATTTAAAAGAGCTGTAACAGGATATCAAGCCGACTGGATTCTACCACAATAAGGCGAAAAATATCATTGCCTGTACCAGAGATCTGCTGTATAAATTTGGAGGCGAGGTGCCGAGGAGTCTGGAAGATCTGACCTCTCTTGCGGGTGTTGGGAGAAAGACTGCCAATGTGATCCGGGGAAACATCTATCATGATCCGAGTGTGGTGGTAGATACACATGTAAAACGGATATCCAGACGCCTTGGCCTGACAAAAAACGAAGATCCGGAAAAGATTGAAATGGATCTGATGAAAGAACTGCCAAAAGATCATTGGATCTTATATAATATTCAGATCATTACTTTCGGACGGTCGATTTGTACGGCAAGAAGTCCAAAATGTGAGCAGTGCTTCTTGCAAAAATACTGCAAAGAGTTTAAAATGTAACCTAAAATACCCATTGGGTATGAGAATTTAAAGAGGTGAAAACAGTGGATTTTAATGATAAAAGAGTCAAAAGAGTGATTGCGATCGGAGCGCTGGTACTGGTCGTTGCGATGATCGCAACGATGATCCTGCCATATCTGGTATAGAAAAGTGGCTGTTGCGAACAGGAACATAGAGGGTTAAGGGAGACGGAAACGATGAAAGTTGGAAATGTATCACAGACAGTTTTAAAACGTTCTGTACTGAAACAACTGCATACAAAAAGAAAAGAGATTCTGACAGACCTTTCGGTGGAAGAGATGTGTACTGCGGTACAGATTAGGGACACAGAAGATGTGGTCTTTGCTTCGGCTGTAGTTTCTGGAAATTCCAAAAATATCGGGGTATATGCGATCATGCGTGCCGTGTTGGATCTGGAGACAAGGGGGGCTTCGGCAATTGGTGTTTCGGTACAGGTGATTCTGCCAACATATGCTTATGAGTCGCGGTTAAAAGAGATGTTCCGCTGTATGGAAGAGCGGTGTGCATCCTGGGGGATTGCAATAACATGTGCAAAGGCAGAGACCAGTCCTGCAGTGAGCCAGTCCGTGGTATCGGTGACTGCGGCAGGAAGTGTGGAAAAAGGACAGCTGCGTACGCTTGCTCAGGCGGAGCCGAATCAGGAAATCGTACTTTGTGGTTCGATCGCAGCAGAAGGCGTACTGCGTATTTTCGATGAGAAGAGAGAAGAGCTTTCAAAGCGGTTTGTTCCGGCATTTATGCGTCAGATCCAGGGGATAGAATCAGAACTGGAGGTTTTCCATGCGCTTCGCAGTGTGAAGCAGGAAAATACACCAAAAGGGGAACCACTGGTGACTGCAATGCAGCAGATTGGAAGCGGTGGAATCCTGGCGTCTCTCTGGGAACTGACAGAGGCGGCAAATGTGGGAATGCAGATTGAAATGTCCCGGATTTCAATTCGGCAGGAATGTGTGGAAGTCTGTGAATATTATCACCTGAATCCGTATCAGATGACTTCCGCAGGAACGGTTCTGATGGTTACCAGAGACGGCAATGCTCTTGTGCGGTGTCTGGAAGAGAGTGGGGCACGAGCCAGTGTGCTTGGGGTTACAACGGCAGATCATGCAAAAGTAATCACAAGCGGAGACGAAGTGCGTTATCTGGACAGACCTGCTCCGGATGAATTGATGCGCTGGTGGGAAGAGCAGGCACAAAAAGAGGTAAGATCAGAATAAGGAGAATAAAAACGATGGAAAAGCGAGAATTGATCCGAAAAGAAATTTTATACTATATAGAGAAAAACAGCAGAGCCAATCTTGGAGAACTGGCAGTACTGCTTGGAACAGATGAGGTGACAGTTGCCAATGAGATTGCAGAGATGGAGAAAGACAAAGTAATCTGTGGATATCACACGCTGATCGACTGGGACAAAGCAGGAGTAGAACTGGTGACAGCGTTGATCGAAGTGCGTATGACACCGCAGAGAAGTCAGGGATTTGACAAGATTGCAGAGCGCATCTGCAACTATCCGGAGGTACATGCAGTGTATCTGATCTCCGGCGGCTATGATCTTCTGGTTTCTCTGGAAGGAAAGACTTTAAAAGAAGTGTCGCAGTTTGTTTCAGAAAAACTTTCTACTCTGGATTCAGTGATCAGTACAGCGACTCATTTTATTTTGAAGAAATATAAAGACCACGGAACGATCCTTTCTTCAAAAAGTGAGTCAGAAAGGATGCTGGTGACACCGTAATGAGAAATCCATTATCAAAAAAGATCGTAGAGATCCAGCCGTCCGGCATCCGTAAATTTTTTGACGTGGCAAATGAGATGAAGGATGCGATTTCTCTGGGTGTTGGAGAACCGGATTTTGATACGCCGTGGAGAATCCGTGAGGAAGGCATTTTTTCTCTGGAAAAGGGACGTACATTTTATACATCCAATGCAGGACTCAAAGAACTAAGAGAAGAGATCTGCAGCTATCTGGAGCGGAAAATCGGAGTATCTTATGATCCGATGCAAGAGACCATGGTGACAGTCGGCGGAAGTGAGGCCATTGATGTGGCACTTCGCTGTATGCTGGATCCGGGAGATGAGGTTCTGATTCCGCAGCCGAGTTATGTATCGTATCTTCCATGTACGATCATGGCAGATGGCGTGCCTGTGATCATTCCGCTTCAGTACGAAAATGAATTTAAGCTGACAGTGGAGGATCTGAAAAAAGCAGTGACGCCGAAGACAAAAGTTCTGGTGATGCCGTTTCCGAACAATCCGACCGGATCGATCATGACAAAAGCAGATCTGGAGCCGGTGGCAGAGTTTATCAAAGAGCATGACCTGTACGTGCTCTCCGATGAGATCTATTCGGAATTAAGTTATCAGGGAGATCACGTTTCAATCGCAGCTCTGCCGGGGATGAGGGAGAGAACGATTGTGATCAACGGATTTTCCAAAGGCTTTGCCATGACAGGATGGCGTCTGGGATATTGCTGCGGACCAAAGCTGATCATTGAGCAGATGGTAAAGCTGCATCAGTATGCCATTATGTGTGCGCCGACAAACAGTCAGTATGCAGCGATCGAGGGACTGCGCCACTGCGGAGATGAAGTAGAGGAAATGAGAAAATCCTACAATCAGAGAAGGCGTTTCCTGATGCATGAATTCAAACGGATGGGATTGGAATGTTTTGAGCCGTTCGGAGCGTTTTATGTATTCCCGAATATCAGTGAGTTTGGCATGACATCTGAAGAATTTGCAACCCGCTTTTTGATGGAAGAAAAAGTTGCGGTGGTGCCGGGAACTGCATTTGGAGAGTGTGGAGAGGGATTCTTGCGTATTTCCTATGCATATTCTCTGGAAGATCTGAAGGTGGCGCTGGGAGGACTGGAGCGCTTTATTGAAAAACTGAGAAATGAGGATAAAGCATCATGTTAAATATCGTGTTACATGAGCCGGAGATCCCGGCAAATACAGGAAATATCGGAAGAACCTGTGTTGCTACGAATACCAGACTGCATCTGATCGAGCCGCTGGGATTTCGTCTCAATGAGAAAGCATTAAAGCGTGCGGGGATGGATTACTGGGCAGATCTGGATGTAAGAACGTATATCAATTTTGAGGATTTTCTGGAGAAGAATCCGGGAGCAAAAATCTACATGGCGACAACAAAGGCTCCGAAAGTCTATACGGAAGTACAGTATGAGCCGGACTGCTATATC
>OBZH01000970.1_pt1 | contig 22634 bp, 18 predicted proteins | sample 1476881 | NCBI WGS metagenome assembly OBZH01 (sample SAMEA2580230, study PRJEB22360) | human gut metagenome | biome: human gut; feature: human-associated habitat; material: faeces | place: Denmark | collected 2008/2010 | reverse complement strand
CTTACACGCAGACTTCTGCGCCGGGGAGCGCGTTATGGTGAGCGCGAGCCGGCGCGTTATAGAAAAGTGAGCCCACACACTAAAGCCAACTCCGCCCATCACTGCAACCGATACACCCGTTCATGAATTGCATCAAAATGACCCAATGCGCGATTCAATGCAAAGATTCGGCGATCAGGTACCATCATCGCCTCCTGCCAAAATAACCGGCTATTGGTCGCACCATAGCGCTCGCCAATCACAAACAATTGCTTATCAGGAAAGTATCGTTGCATGATATGTAAAAACCGCACATCATTGGGGTCTTTATCTGGGCTCCATGCCATGACCACCGCATCAACTTGTGCCGCATATAAAAATAAAGCTGCATTGGCGGTAGCGGTTTTCACTGGCACTAATGGTTGGCGGCCGGTGACATTTTCCGCAACCCATGTATGAGCATCGGTGGTAATAGTCGGATTTCCTTGATCACGTAATCCTGCACTGACATAGCCATTGCCCGCTGCGACTTCCAGATAACGTTGACGGCCATACAACTGTTGCCACGTCGCGAAAAAATCTTTATGCACAAACGACCACATACCATCATGAAACGCAATGTACCGCCTAAAATTGTGAAGCAGATGATCCAACGCCATCAAATCGGCCAATTTGGCTCCCGGCAGTAACAATGCCTGTTCAATTTGAGGGGTGGTTAACCCCAGCCACGGCAAGGCATGTTGCGGTAATTGCTGGTTGGCAAGCGCAAGCCGCCACGCTGTCATGGCTGCGATTTGTTTTTTTAACGGTGAAATTGCCTGATATTTTTCAGCCAGTTGTAAGAGTCGTGTCCAGTAAGCCATCCTAACCTCATATTCTAAATACTGGCAGCTACTTAGCTAACCCTTTTTTCGCGCAAAAGAACAGGCAAAAGCCGCCATGAACGGCGGCTTTTGCAACAGGGGCAACAACCTCGTACTAATGAATGCCCAGTGCCATCTTAGCATACCGACTAAGACGTTCCGGGCCCCACGCTGGGTACCAGACAAGGTGAATCTCAACGCTTTGGATCCCGTCAATCGCCGTTAACGCCTGCTTGATATCGGCATCAAGCATATCGGTCAACGGGCAACCCATGGTGGTAAGGGTCATTTCAACCGTACATTTACCATTTTCATCCAAGTCCACCCCATAGATGAGGCCAAGGTTAATCAGATCGATCCCCAACTCCGGATCAATCACGGTTTCCAATGCATCCAGGATCTGCTGTTTCATTTTATCAAAATAGGCCTGGTCTTGGGTGGCGGCTTGATCATGCGTATTTGCCATCAGCAGTCCCTTCCTTTCTGAACATCTTCAGGATTATTTCTTGTCTTCTTCAAGCACACCGGCAACTGAATAATGGTTCTTGGCCATTTCATTCAGGACAATATGGACATGCTCAGCCGGCGCTCCGGTGTCCTTAACAATGGCGGCGGTAACATCTTTGACCAGTGCTTTAAGCTGCTCCGGCGACCGGCCTTCAATCAAATCAATATGGACTAGTGGCATCATGCTCCACTCCTTCAACTGAGAATAAGGTGCGTGTTAATCTGCTTTATTTTAGCATGTGAAACACGTTTACGCACGTATGATCAAAAAGTAAGCGCGAGCCGGCGCGGTTAGAAGTCGGAGTGTAAGTGGCCTCAGGTGTGATGGCCCGGTTCTGGCCATTGCGCCTGAGGTCCTTACACGTAGACTTCTGCGCCGGGGAGCGCGTTATGGGCGTAAAGTCAAACTAGTGGCCTTGGACGTGATGGCCGGGCTTTGGCCATTGCGCCCAAGGTCCTTATACGTAGATCTCTGCGCCGGGGAGCGCGTTATGGGCGTAAAGGAGAAATAGTGGCCTCAGACGTGATGGCCCGGTTCTGGCCATTGTGTCTTAGGTCCTTACACGCAGACTTCTGCGCCGGGGAGCGCGTTATGGGCGTAAAGGCGAGCGAAAACAAAATCAATTAACAGTCAAGGTGCATAATTTCAAGCGTGATAGTCCGTATTTAGCCACTGCAAATAAGATCGCACAATCAATCCCCTTCTCTAAACTCAAGATTCTTCCCTTTCTTTAAAGTCTCACACAGTAAACAAATTAGTCGCCTGCTGCTTCACCCACTGTTGATCAGCAGTGAGAACGATGGTGTATCCATGTGCCTTTAACCATGCTAGGATAGCCTGTCCGCGCGCCATGTCAACCACATCGAATGGGCGGTCAAGAATCAGCAGCTGGCTGCTAAGTGCGGCCCGTGCCAACGCAATTCGTTGCTTTTCGCCAGTCGAAATTGTTGAAGCATTGATTTGGGTGTCAGTGTGGAAGCGCGCGGAAATGCCAAGGATGTCCAGTAAGTCTTTTTCTACTGAACGCGATTTGGCAGCTGGTGTTGTCCCGACTGCAAACCCGGGGAATAGATGCATGTTATTCGCCAAAGACTCATGGAAGACAGCTGGATTTTCAGGAAGATAACCTACCGCAAAGTCGGGCAATTTAAAATTGGCAGCCGAAAAATTCAGATATTTGGCAGGTTCATTTGCCAGTTCGCGAAGTAATCGGCTTTTGCCACTGCCATTTTGTCCTTCTATACAGAGAATATCCCCACCACGTAAAACGACCGAGCTATTCTTAAATTGCTTTTTGAGCCGGTCACGAGTCTGGTTATACCCAGCATCATCCCGCCCTTTACGCGGGAAAAATTGCGCGATTTTAGCTTCAACAAAGCGGATGCGCTGAAGCAACTCAAGGGTTTGATTTGAGATCGTCACAAAGTCAAATCCTGGCGCGATATAAGTTAGGAATAAGGCAATGGTTCCCGGAGAAATCTCCTTAGTCTGATTCGCAATCAATAGCGTGAATGCAATCGCCAGCATATTGATAAAAGCAATCATATTGGTCAAAAATGCCGCATATGTCGCCTGCTTCAGACCACTGACGAGTTGTTGCTTATTCTTGCGATCCAGCTCGGCTTCAGGGTGAAGTACCCCCAAGAAGCGCATATACCGGTTGTTGGAAATAAGATCAAACATGAAATTAAAATAGTTAAGTGAAGCCTTTCTAGCACGCCCATACAGGACGCCATTGTATTTTTGCGCAACTAAAATAACGGTTTGTACAACTATGAGTGGGATGATGACCGCAACCGTCAACGTTTGACTGTATGAAAACAGAATGACTAAAGAACCCACCAAGAAGACAAACTTCACGCACAAGTCGGTGATGGTCAAGGCAACAAAGTCAATTGACGGCAAATCAACATTCACGACATTCAGAAGGTCGGCGGCATGCTTCGACCCAAAATCAGGCAGTTTTGCAAATAATTTATTGATAAAGGTTTTATCGGTATTAAACGTGATTCGTGCGTCAAGCATGCCATAGCGTTGGCGCGACAGGTTGATCAGGATGACAACCCCAATGAACACCAGAATCGTCAGCCAGAATAGCGACCCGTGATGTTTTGCCAAAGCATCAAAGGCCCGCTTTTGAATCAGGCCAATGACTAACGGTGCACATTCCTGTATCAACGAAAATAGGATCAAGGCGGCAATCAGCTTTTTATTGTCGAAAAATAGATCACGAATTTTTAACATTTTGTTCGTCCTCGTAGGTTGATGCCCAATCTGCTAGTTTCGAGAAGTAGACGCATTCACCCTTTGTGATGCCATAAACATGATCGGCAAAATGTAGCCGGTTGGTTTTATGCGAAATCAGGATCATTTTAATCTTGAAAGTGTCCACGTAATGCCGCAGCAAACGGGAAACCTCGGCAAATCGAGCGGTATCAAGTGAGCTCAGGGTTTCATCAAGGATAATCAAGTCCTTTTCTTGCAAAAGCGCTCTTAATATCAGTAACAGTTGGCGATCACCATCCGCCAGCTTGTCAATGTTCGCACCGTCTTCACCCACCTGAGCTGATAAGGTTGTGCGCAAATAATCTAACCTAGCTTTCGACACACCAAGTTGTTCGAGGCGTTGCCAGACATTTTGCGTGGCATTATTTACCGAAAAACCTTGTAAGCTCTTCTCAATTGAAACGTGGAAAAGCGATTGGTCAACAGAGACGTAAGCAACGTTTGCTCCCATTTCAGAAGCTGATATTTTTGAAATCGGCGTCTTTGAATAGTCAATTTGCCCCTCGTACTGGTGCTGCAGGCCAACGATCGCCTTTGCAAGGGTGCTTTTCCCCGAACCGGACACACCGGACAACCCGATGATTTGTCCCGGTGCAATGGCCATATCGACTTTCTTTAGTACCTGGTGATCAAAATTTCTCAAGTTTGAAATATGGAGCCGAATAGTAGGTTTAGTAGGATAGGGACTGTTTCCTGATTGCATCACAAATTTGCGCTCCAATTCAGCAAGGTTGGCAAATGCACCTTTGAGATATTGCACATTATTCGCGTGAAACTGCATGCTTTCCAAGGGTGCTTGAATTCTGGTAGCGTAATCGATCATCATATACACCGTCCCCAACCCGATCACGCCGCGTAGGAAACTGTACCCGCCCAGTGCTAACGAGGTAACTTCCAAAAAGGCAATCAGCACCAGTGCGGCGATCCACGAACGATAAATAAAGCTCTGAGCATGTAATTCCAAAGGCAGCAGCTTATCGTACTGTTTATTAAACCAAGCAATGACGCGACTCGAAGCCTGCATCGGGGCCACGTCATTGTTATTAACAAAAACATCTTGCAGAAAATCAGCCGTCTTTGCTTCCCTTTTTCGCAACTTAGGGATCACATCGTTGCCACTGGTATTAACGTGCCTTAAAACGAGAATCGAGAGAAGCAGATAACCAGTAAAAGCTGCCCCGATCAAAACTGACTGAAAAAACAAGACGCAAATAATCGTGATCACCTGAATCACATCTGACCACACTGGAATTAAGGTTTGCTGGCAAAAAAGTCGGCACTGATCAATGTCCTTAGTCAGGCGGTCATTTAAGTCGCCGGTTTGAAAGGATTCAGAATCGCGAATTTCATCACCAAAGGAAATTAAGTTGAGGTATCCTTTTCGTACCCGGTGCGTCATTTTCAAAAAAACCACATACGAAAAAGCGCTGAAGACTGTGCGACCGGCTAACAATATCAACCCTAGTGCTAGATAAATATAAAAATTGTGAAGAACGTTTGCGCTGCCGGGAACTGTCACGCCGTTGATCATGCGCTGAACAAAGACTTCAGCGTATACTGCACTGGCACTCAACGCCAAAGATATTAATAAGACCAGTCCTAATGTCAGCTTACCGCGGCTTGAAGCAATTTCGGATTTAAGTATTTTAGGCATAAGCGCTTCCTTGTTATTAGTATGAAATCTTAACTATCGGCGAGCCGTTAAACCGGATGGTATCCTTCATTCTTAATGGCTTTTAATATTAACAACCATCCATTGCGTATGTAGGATAGCAGTCGCCTGATAATCTCATTTTATTATCATCAGGCTATCATTATATTGTGAAACGGTCAACTAATGATCTAATAAGTCGTGAATTATTTTTTGACTTCATCACCGGATCACGGCTTTACAGGTTTGATTTTCACGACAACAAAATAGAGCCGTCCAACCAATTGAACTTATCAACACCGCATCTGCTTAGGGTACGCGGAATTAATAGGTCAGTCGATAATTAGACGACTCTCTTAACTATAAAAATGTTAGCTGTTACATAAACGTAAACGGATCGGTCGACAATTTCGATGGAATTGCCTTGACGTCCCAACCTTCAGCAACCGCCCATTCGTTGATCAACCCGGCAACTTTTCCTTTCATGATCGCTTCGATGTGATGGCCCGGATCAATCACAGGTAAATCCGCCGCCAGCATATCGTGAGCCGTATGATAGTAAACATCGCCGGTAATGAAGACATCGGCACCAGCCGCTTTGGCATCGTTGAAGGCATCGCCGCCATCGCCACCAAGAATGGCAACTTTTCGAACCGGCCGCTCCAAGTCACGAGCAACAACGCGTAAGCCTTTGACGTGATACGCTGCTTTGACTTGTTCAATAAAGGCCTCAAGCCGGATCGATTCAGGCAACAAACCGATTCGGCCCATATTCGCACCTTCACCTTCGTTAATAAACGGCACGACTTGAGTCAAACCCAGCGCATCGGCCAGCCAATCATTCATGCCTTCCTGAACCCGATCCAAATTGGTATGGGCGCTATAAACTAACAGGTCATCTTTTAAAATCTGCGCGTACATCGCATTTTGCGGAACCCGTAAGTCCAGATTGTGAACCGAATGAAACATTGCCGGGTGATGGGAAAAGATCATGTCAGCATGAACCGTTTCAGCTTCGGCCACCACCTCAGGACGAACGTCTAAGGTCACCAACACGGTTTTAACGGGACGATCAGGGTTGCCTAATTGTAAGCCACTGGGATCGCGCTCCATAGCAAGGCTTAAAGGCGCATAGTCTTCAAAACGATTGATAATATCTTTACCGGTTGTCATGTGCACTTAATTCCTCCTTAATTAATGCCAGCAGGTGCTCCTGTTCACGAATTTTGGCCAATGGTACCATTTTTGCATCGGCTAATCCTTCAAGTACCGCTTCAGTTTTTTCGGCTTCACGGTGCATCTTTTTCATGAAAGTCGGGCTTTTTTGACGGCGCAGAATCGGACCAAAGCGCAGGTCTGCTTCTGAGTAGGGTACATCGGGTCTGGTTTTGCCTGCTGCCATCATTTCGTAAATATGGCCTTCATCTTCTATAATTTGTTCACCGATAATGCCATAACCGTGTTTATCTAGCCATAGTCGAACATCGTACTGGTGACGATTAGGTGCCAGTACCAGCGTCTCGGTGCCATCCAACTGCGGCTGACCGGCCTCGAGGATGTTCGTAATGAGCTGGCCACCCATTCCGGCAATCACAATCGTTGAAATGGCATCAGCAGGGTGAATGCCGGCTAACCCATCTGCTTGGCGGACGCTGATTTGGTCTGTCAAACCAGCGTCCGCGACATTTTGCTTGGCAATTGCAACGGGTCCGGCGCCAATGTCACTGGCAACGGCGAATTTAATGATGCCGCGTTGCACGAGGTCAATCGGCAAGAAAGCATGATCCGTGCCAATGTCGGCTAGGCGCTCGTTTGGTTCGATAAACGCGCGAATCGCCTGTAGCCGTTTTGATAAATGTATATGATCCATGAATTTACTGTCCCCTCATCTGATTAACAGCTTTTATTATAACAAACTGATGTCACGGTGCTGGTATTGTCGCTAAAAAGGTTCAGATTCTTATTGTGTGGCGGTTGTGTTTCAAAATAGCATCTGACCGGCCGCGCCAAGTCGCAAAAAGCCGCCATCTCAAATGAGACAGCGGCTTTGTCAGTTGCTTATTCAAGAAAATCCTTAAGCTGCTTGGAACGGCTCGGGTGGCGGAGTTTCCGCAATGCCTTGGCTTCAATCTGACGAATGCGTTCACGGGTCACGCCAAAGACTTTGCCGACTTCTTCCAGCGTGCGGGTCCGGCCATCGTCAAGTCCAAAGCGCAGCCGCAAAACATTTTCTTCGCGGTCAGTCAAAGTGTCAAGCACGCTCTCCAACTGTTCCTTGAGCAATTCGTAGGAAGCGTGATCTTCTGGACTGGTAGCGTCTTGGTCTTCAATGAAGTCGCCGAGGTGTGAATCGTCCTCTTCACCGATTGGCGTTTCCAAGGACACTGGCTCTTGGGCGATCTTCAAAATTTCGCGGACTTTTTCGGTTGGCATATCCATCTCGGCACCGATTTCTTCAGGAGTTGGTTCGCGGCCAAGATCCTGAAGCAGTTGACGCTGAATCCGAATCAGTTTATTAATGGTTTCAACCATATGAACAGGAATTCGAATCGTCCGGGCTTGGTCAGCAATCGCGCGGGTGATCGCCTGCCGAATCCACCAGGTGGCGTAGGTGGAGAACTTGAAGCCTTTGCGGTAATCAAACTTCTCGACCGCCTTCATCAAGCCCATGTTACCTTCCTGAATCAAATCCAGAAACTGCATGCCACGACCAACGTAGCGCTTAGCAATAGAAACCACCAGTCGTAAGTTAGCTTCGGCCAGTCGTTGCTTGGCTTCTTGATCACCTTGTTCGATCTTCAAAGCAAGGGCAACTTCTTCATCAGCGGTCAGCAATGAAACCCGGCCGATTTCCTTAAGATACATCCGCACTGGGTCGTTAATCTTAACCCCGGATGGCGCGGACATATCGCTCATTTCCTTCTTGGAAACCTTTTTTTGCTTCTTGAGGCTGATCGTGGCCGGTTCGCCGTTTTCGTCAACAATCGCGATCCCGTTGTCTTCGATTTTCTGCATTAAATCATCGATGGCGGTACTCTTTAGCTCAAATGGCTTGATCAGTTTAGAGGTTAAATCGTCTTCGGTGATCTGCTTTTTCTTCTTATAATCTTTGATGACAGCTTTGACGGCATCATCATAAGCCTTAGTCGTTGTGTGACTCTTGCTAGCGGTAGTCTTCTTGGCCGTTGTTTTCTTGGTTGCGGTCTTCTTGGTCGCAGCCTTTGATTCGGTTGCTGCTTTGGTTGAAGCTGCAGCCGTTGTCTTCTTTGTGGTCTTGCTTACTTCAGTTGCTGTTTTTTTATCAGCCATTAAAGTTCCTCCCCTAGCCTTGTTGTTGCTTCAAAAGTTTCATGAGATTCACATATTGCACCGTTAATTCGCCTTGTTTCTGTTTGTCACCCAATCGCTGTGCCTCGGTAATGGCTTGTTTAATCGCCTGCAGCCGCGAAACAGTTGACGCCGACGTGATCGTCTGGATTAACTCGTCAATCGTGGCCTCGCTTGCTTCCGGCAGTGACTGCATCGCGACATCAGCCGCCACCCCGCTGAGTTCAGGATCAACCCGATCTAAAAATCCTGCAAGCTCACCATCCGGCTGTTCATGCAAAAAGCGCAACCAGCCAGTGAAAAGTGTTTGAAAATACGGCGTTGGAAATACAAAAGTCGCATTTTTCAAGCGTTGCATCACAAGGTCATCGTGCCAGACATAGTACAATAACTGGCGCTGAGCCGCGGTGTAGCGATCCAGCGGGCGAACGGGTTGATCGGCAATCGGTGGCTGAGCTGCGGCCGGTCGCCTGGTTTGCGGACTCGGCAGGCTTTGATTGAGCGCGGCAATGGGCACCTCGGTCGTCTCTGCCAGCTGTTTGACGTAAACCGCCCGAGCAACCGGATCACTGATTTTGCCAATGATGCGTAAGGCCGCATTCAGATAAGTCAACTTGGCCTGATCGTTGTGCATGTCCACACCACGGGCCAGAAATTGTAACATAAAAGCAGTTGGTGTCAAAACCGACTTGACTTGTGCTTGAAAGGCTTCTGCTCCCCGTGCGCGAATGTACTCATCCGGATCCATGCCATCCGGTAAAACGACCACATCCGTTTGCAGGCGAGGATGATCAGCCAGCATGGTGACAGCCCGTTCAATCGCTTTTTGACCCGGTTCATCACCATCGTAGCAAACGGTTAACCGTTTGCTCAAATGACTGATGATATCGACTTGTTCCGTGGTCAAACTGGTTCCCATTGAGGCGATCCCGGTTTTAACGCCAGCTTGATACGCCGCAATCACATCCATATACCCTTCAAAAAGGATCGGGCCACCATCACGCCCAAACTCGGCTTTGGCGCGATGAAGGTTAAATAAAATATCCCGCTTGTTGAAAAGCTTGGTTTCCGGACTGTTTAAATACTTAGCCTGGGACTTATCTGACTGTAAAATCCGCCCGGAAAAGCCGACCACCTTGCCATTAGCATCCGTTAACGGAAACATCACCCGATCATTGAAACGATCAAACAACTTACCGGCCTGATCTTCAACAAATAGGCCACTGGCGCGCTGATCCTGATATTCAACATGGCGATTATTAAGAAATGCTACCAATAGATTACGTTCTTCAGGCGCATAACCCAGTTTGAATTCTTCAATCGTTTCGTCGGTTAACCCGCGTTTATGCAGGTAAGCCAGTGCAGCTTCACCTTTTTCCGTGTTTACCAAAATATGGTGATAAAGATCAGCAGTATCCTGAAGAATGTGTTGCTGCTTGGCAACTTCAGGATCAACCGGCGCTGCCTGACCCACTTGGACGTCAAGCGGAATACCAGCAAAATCGGCTACCTTTTTAACTGCCTCAGGAAAGGTCGCGTTGTCATAATCCATGACAAACTTGAAAACATTACCGCCACGTCCGCATGAAAAACAATGAAAAATCTGTTTGGATTCATTAACGGAAAAAGACGGTGTGTGCTCTTCGTGAAAAGGACAAAGGCCAAAAAGATTTTGTCCGGTCTTTCGTAGTTGCACATACTGCCCAATGTAATCGGCAATATTGACCGCTTTTAAGACTTGATCGACTGTGGCCTCGGGAATCATTCCGGCGATATCAGCTCACTCCCTTCCCATGGCGAATGGCATTGCAAGCATTGCGCCACCACGACTTGAACCGATTGAAATAGCGGTAAAAAGTCGCACTTCTGACGTGAAATGCGACTTTTATATAGTCTATCGGCATAATAATACAAGATATAGTATAGCCTGATGAATCAAGAAAAGCAAGTCTATTTGACAATCACTTGGCTAACGTCACCAAATTGGCGGATTAACTGGGCAAGCTGCTGCAAGGTAGCAAGGCGATTTTCGCGAACAGCCTTATCATCTGCCATCACCATCGTCGCATCAAAATAGGCATCAATCGGCTTAGCCAAGGCTTTTAATGCTTGATAATCCGCTTCAGTCGGTTCAGCAGCAAATGTTTTGGCAGTTGTTGTCACTGCATCATGTAGTTGACCTTCAGTCGGATTTTCAAACTTAGTCGGATCAACCGCTGTGGTTACCGTTTGCTTACCGGTAATCCGCAAGACCCGCCCCAAGGCTCCCATCACCGGCTTGAAATCAGAATCGGCAGCATGCTGGGTCAGTAGCTTAGCAGCATCCAAAATACCGGCAATATCGGCATCGCTGCGAACGGTGACGGCATCAACGATATCGTGCCGAATTTTTTGACCTTGCAACAACTGCTTGGCCCGATCAATCATGAAATCGTTAAGTTCTTGTTGGTGCGCGGCAAAATCAAGTCCGTTCGTTTGATCAGCTTCAGCCAAGTCTTTAGCAATGGTCGGCTGTAGGCTAGCCAGCGCAAACGGCCAGTCATGTTCGGCAATCATGCGCACAATACCGTATGCCTGACGCCGCAACGCATAAGGATCGTTGGAACCACTTGGAATTAAGTCAACGGCAAAGAAGCTCATCAGCGAATCTAGCTTATCCGCAATTGCCAGCACCGTGCCGACTAGACTTTGCGGTAAGGCGCCATCTGCCGCGATTGGTTCGTAGTGTTCCGCAATTGCCTGAGCGACGGCAGGTTTTTCGCCGGCAAGCTGGGCATAATGTTCGCCCATAATCCCTTGTAATTCAGGAAATTCGCCGACCATTGACGTGACAAGATCGAATTTGTAGATCGAAGCGGCGCGATCTAGATCAGCTTTTTCGTCCGCGGTCAAGCCGAATTGATCAGCAAGTAACGCGGCAATGACTTTGGTGCGCGCCATTTTGTCGTACATTGAGCTGATTTTGTCATGGAAACTAACCGCTTTAAGGCGCTCAACGTCTTCAGCAATGCTGCGTTTCTGGTCTTCGGCATAGAAGAACGCTGCATCTTCCAAGCGCGCCGTTAGCACTTTTTCGTTGCCCGCAATCACATTGTTCAAATGATCGTGGTTGCCATTACGCACGCCAATAAACGCATTGACCATTTTGCCTGCCTGATCACGAGCATAGAAGTAACGCTGGTTATCTTTCATTGAAGTAATCAGCACTGCTTCCGGAATTGCCAGATATTTCGGATCAAACGTACCGGCAAAAGCTGTCGGCCATTCGACTAAATTGTTAACTTCTTCCAATAAGTCACTATCGAGTTCGATCTGCCATTGATGATCAGTGGCAATTTGCTCGATTTGTTCCCGAATCAACTGTTTGCGTGCAGCCGGTTCTACAATCACAAACTGGTCTTTCAACGCCGCAACATAAGCATCGGCATTAGGCAGCGTCACTGGCTTACCGAGGAATCGGTGCCCTTGGGTGACCCGCCCTGCTTCAACATCCAATAACTTCATCGGCACAACGGTATCATCTAGCAGACTCACTAACCAATGAATCGGACGAATGTACTCAAAATCATATGCTCCCCATTTCATTCGCGTCGGGAACGTCAGGCCTTTAATGACATCAAGCATGCCAGGCAAAATCTCGGCAGCTTCCTTACCTTTAATCGCCTTATGCAGATAAACATAATCAACGCCTTTAATCGTCTTAAACACGATGTCATCCGGCGTCATCCCTTGACTGCGGGAAAATCCGATGGCAGCTTTGGTCCAATTACCATCCGCATCTTGAGCGATTTTCTTGGCCGGACCTTTAACATCGGTTTCAACGTCTGCCTGTTTAGCGGCTAAATCGTGAACCAGCAGCGCAAGCCGACGCGGGGTCGCGTACCGGTCAATTTGGCCATGCTCAAGGTGATTGGCTTTCAAAAAGGCAACGGTTTTGTCGTGAAATTGGTTAATACTTGGCGTGACAACATGGGCCGGCATGTCTTCAAGGCCAATTTCAATCAGATAGTCATGCGTCATGTTATTGCACCTCCGTTTTGTGCTGCAGCAATGGGAAACCAAGCTTCTTACGTTCCGCAACGAAAGCGCGCGCAACTTTATGCGCCATTTTGCGGATGCGACTCATATAACCGGCACGTTCAGTCACCGAAACCGCACCGCGCGCATCCAGCAGGTTAAACGTATGGCTGCATTTAAGAATGTAATCATAAGCCGGGTGAACCAACCCTAGATCCATCAAGCGCCATGCTTCTTTTTCATAAGCGTCAAAAAACTTCAGCAGCATAGCTTGATCGCTGACTTCAAACGCGTATTTACTGTGTTCGTATTCAGGTTCTTTGAAAATATCGCCGTATAAAACGCCATCGCCCCATTCAAGATCAAAGACACTGTTCACGTCTTGGATATAGGAAGCTAACCGTTCAACGCCATAGGTAATTTCGCTGGTCACCGGCGAAACTTCAAGACCGCCAACAACTTGAAAATACGTGAATTGACTGACTTCCATGCCATCGAGCCAAACTTCCCAGCCAACCCCGGCACAGCCCATGGACGGATTTTCCCAGTTATCTTCAACAAAGCGGATATCGTGTTCCAATGGGTTAATGCCAAGTGCCGCCAGTGAATCCAAATAGTAATCCTGGATGTTTTCCGGTGATGGCTTCATGACAACCTGGAACTGATGGTGCTGGAAAAGTCGGTTCGGGTTCTCGCCATAACGACCGTCAGCTGGGCGGCGTGACGGCTCAACGTAAGCAGCATTCCAAGGCTCCGGTCCGATTGCCCGCAAAAAAGTATACGGACTCATGGTACCGGCTCCTTTTTCAACATCATAAGCTTGCATCAACATACAACCCTTATCGCCCCAGAATTTTTGAAGCGTCTGGATCATCGTTTGGATGTCCATTTTTGTCGTCATGATTACCTCTTTCCCGGTGAATCAAAGTCTGGCGTGGGTAGCATAAATGTCCATATACATGAAAACGTCCCTACGCCAAGATATGGCGTAGGGACGCTTATGCGCGGTTCCACCCTACTTCAGATAGAAAAAACTACCTGCGACTTCATCATTTGGTTCGAAAACGCCAATCACAACAACCGTTATCAGGCTTACACTTTCCCCGACTCGCTTTAATAGGTTTCGTTGCGACCCTTTTTCTCATCACCGATTCAATTTCCTTATTAGTATAGCATCGCGGAAAAACGTGTCAATAGATTTTCTGAAAGCACCTAATTGTAAGCAATTTTGCCATGTTTTCCCTCATGTTATCTCTCATGTTTTCCCTGTCGTCTGTACCCCTTGTGCCAGTGGAGCTACAGCAGTTATTTTTTACCGGTTTTTAAATACTTTGCCAGCTTCTCTGCGGCCTCCACTTCTTGTTCCTGATGGACACGGGCATAGATTTGCAAGGTGATTCTGGGGTCAGTATGTCCGACCATCTTTTGGACCGTACTGACAGCGACACCGGCAATCAAAAGATTAGAGATATAGCTTTTACGAAACTTGTGCAACGATATAACCGGTGCCAAGTTGTTGTTACGAATAATGGTACTAAGCCACATGCGCGGTTTATCAACACGGAAACGGTTGCCTGTCTTAGTAGTGAACAGAAGTTGATGATGAGTTGAAAGCCTGACATAGCCATATACATAGTCAGGTTGTTCAATTCGCCATCGTTTTAGCCAATTAATAGTTTCTGAATCAACTGGGACATCACGCCTACTTGCTCTGGTTTTTGGCGGATTAACAATCAGCTTCCCATGCACACCGAGTGAAACAGTTTTGTTGACACTAATTAGTCGCTTTTTGAAATCAATGTCTTCCCATTCAAGCGCCATAGCCTCGCCAATTCTTAAACCGGCATAAGCTAGGATACGAAACAGCACGTACTTGTATAGTTCCCTATCAGGGTTAATACAATTGAAAAATACTTCCAATTGACGTCTATCCCAGAAGTCGTTTGTGGAGCCAATCTTGTCTTGGACACGTGGTAAGATGATGCGTCTTGCAGGGTTGTGTGGGATATAGTCCCTCAGTTCAGCATAGGTAAGTATTCGGTTGATATGAACAAAGTACCGTTTAAATGCCACTGGAGACTGTTTAAACCATTTATTCACCGCAGTTTGGACATCTTGTGGGGTGATCTTATCAATGCACATGTCACCTAGATCAGGCAAAATATGGAGATTGAAACAGTCACGAGTCTTGGACCATGAACTTTCCCTGACTGTGAGCTTGTATGATTTTAGCCATTCTTCATAGACATCATTAAACTTTCTTGCAACTTTATCGGGTCTAGGGACAACCGTGAGTTCACCACTTTGAACAGCTTTCTCCAAATCACGCCCTGCTTTAATAGCGTCTTGTCGTGTGAGCTTACCTCCTTTTACAACATACTTCTTACGTCCAGTCTTTGGATCAATTCCAACATAAACGGATACCTTCCACCGTCTTTTTCCACTATCAAGTTTGTAACTCCTGATTGAAGCCATAATTTTGTCCCTTCATCGCCAGCAGGCTATGTAGAGGGCTAACTATTTACGCTGATCAACAAGAGTTTTAGCAATAACTTTAATAAGTTCTACCTCAGTAGGCCTAAGAAGCGTTCCTTCCCATTGAAATCTAGTATTTGCATCCGACAACTCAGCTAGAAGAGTTGCCTGAGCAGGTTGTTCATTAAGGGGTTTAATACGCTTGAATGCTAGAGAAATTTTGGACTCGGCTGCCTTAGTGATACTACGTGTGCCGTGCTCATATGAATTGATTGATCCAACTGATAACCCCACCTCTTTTGCTAATTCTCCCTGTGTAAGTCCTCTATCAATTCTTCCTTGGTGAACTTCTTTTGCTGTCATTACCACAGTACTCACCTCTTCTCAGCCTAAATGAATATTTTAAACATTTTGTAGTTGACAATATTCAAATCATGGGCTATGCTTCTCTTGTAGTTAAATAATAACACTTTGTATGTGGCTATTCTACATAGTAAGGGAAGTGAGAATAATCGTTTATTTTGTGTCTTGGCTAATTATGCATCAAATCACACTTGCAGCTTTATGCTTTGCAACTTTAGCAGGAATCTTTATTGGTGCTCTGATTCAATTTCTTGAAGACAACAAAAAAGCTACCCCGCACGCCAATGCGAAGTAGCCTATAGCTAACTTAATAGCCGAAACAATCAACCCACGTCAATGGGTCGATATACTTATCCCCTAGAAAGGACAAAATAAGTGTATCATGATTGTTATGTTCGTGCCACAGCATACCTGCGCACGGTTGAAATAAAGTCAGGTGGTCAGCTAGAGCCGATGCTATAAAGTCCAGCCGGTAAGAAATCCCAGTCAGGTTCCCTATCGTCAAATCCTTGGTGTCTACGGCCTTCCGGACTTTAAATGGTAAATAGTAGGGGTGGAACGTCTTGACAGCTTTAACTAGCTGTGAGGTCATCCAGCCATGTGTATTAGCGGTGTTTTCAGGAGTTAGACCGCACAGTTAATAGCTAAATAAATCTCAAACTCATGCACATGGTACTCTGGGCAGGACTAGAGTGGTAACTGGATGCTGGTTATTAGCAACGTGATTATCATGGGCTAATAACTAGGCTGTGTATGCAATTGGTGGTGAAGAGCCACTCACAGTCACTTTTTGTGGCAAGGGGGAACTATCAGCAATTCAAATATTCAAAGGCTTGAAATATTAAAAACAGCCACCAAGAGTTACGATAATCTGTGTATATTTAAAGCCTTCATTTTGTCTTGAACATTCAAGAACAACGTAGTAGTCATCATCATTCTCTGCCATTACCACAATGCCCTGAGATTTCTCAGAAATCCATAGTGGTTCTTTACCAAAAAATTTACTTACATAGTCATTTGTAGGAGCAATATCAAAGCCATTATCTTTCAACCATTTATGCCAATCCAATATTGCCGGTAGATCAAACATTCTTGCAGCCTCTAGTATACTTATTTGTTCTTCTGATTCTTTCTCCAAGTTGATGACATATTTCTTGGTAGCATCTAGTGCATAGCCATGAGGAGAAACAAGTTGACCCATACCCCGGTTTAATTTCAGCTTTTCCATAAAAAACATCCTAATTATTTTCAGTATCAGATTGATCTCTCTAGATGATTTTGTCAACTTTAAAGTTATGAAAAAACAACTATTGTTGCCCAACAAAAAAAGCCCCCTACCATGACTAGTAGAGGGCCAAAAGGTGATAAATGTTGGTACAAGGTTAAAGTACCATATGTGTAGTGTTTGTCAATAGTTGTTACTTGATGTACAGGCTTTCACCTGGGTAGATCAAACTGTAGATTGACTTGCCATTGTTAGCGGCCAGTGTGTACATGTTGATACCGTACTTGCTGGCAATGCTCCAGAAGCTATCACCAGAGCGGACAGTGTAATAAGTGTGACTCGGTGCACTATAGCTGCTGGAACGTGAGCCATAGCTTTCACCGCCCATAACACCTAGGCATATGTAATGGTATCTGCCAGAGTAGCTAAGATACCGTGCCCATACATAACCATTGTGGATGTACACATGGTCATACATGAGGCTTTCACCGGGTGCATAAGTACCAATTGAGGCATAGCTTGTGTCATCACCGGTGCGAATGTTAAGTGTCACAGAAGGCCTAAATATGCCATTCTGGGCGTAATCTGTATCACTAGATGTACTTGCTTGTGAAGGTGTAGAAGGCAATATGGTCGCTTGTGCTGGCTGTTTAGAGTAACCATTGTCAGTTATACCCAGCAAGTCAACATTGCCATCTAGGCCACCTAAAGCGTGCATACTGGTAAATTGCCAGATAGCTACACCGGGAAGGCTTGGAAAGTAACTGTATAGTGGCAATGCACGAACTTGGTAGTCAGGATAACCAGCAACCCAAATGGAATTAGGAAACTGGCTAAGAACACGATTGTAGTCAACATGTGCAACAATGTACGGCTTGTAACTGTAGAGCATTGGGGTATAACCTGCTTGGGCAATCCGTTGCATACCATAAATAATGGCATCAGTGTTAGCTTCAACAGACTCACTCGCTCCATCCTCGTAATCAAGTGCCACAATTGATCCCTTTGGTGTCTGAATCCGTGGCAGGAAATAATCAAGTGCTTGGCGACCAATATCAGAACTACCACCAACACCATACCATAGGTAACTATGGACTCTAAGCCCGTCATCATTAGCCGCTTTGATTTGGCTACTATAGGTTGACTGGTTATAAATCGTACCGCCTTGGGTTCCACCAATTTGTGCAATAGCAAAACGGTCACCCTCAACTGTCTTGCCCTTGTTGCCTTGATACACTGACCAGTCAACACCAATATCATTCTTAGCCGCTTTAACATGGGTCGGTAAGGCAAATGAAAAGGCAGCCATAATGGCTACCCCTGTGAGTACTAGTTTAGTTTTAAATTGCAATCTTAAGCCCCCTTAGGATAGGTTGCTTCAATGGTGTTCTTTAGGTCGCTATAGGCCTTCTCAACTGCATTTTCAACGGTCTGCTGATCAACCTTGGTAAATCCCATGGCTTTCAATTGAGTTTCAACAGAGGCTACTGCTTGCGATTTCTTAACGGCCCCTGTTATTGCCTGAGTAACACCTAACTGTTCGGCTGCGGTAACGGCTGCTTGTGCTAATGGTTCCAACACTTGCACCAAGGTCAAAGCCTGTTTATTCGCTAATAGGACCTTTGCCACCCATGCACCCAAAATAGGTATCACTGCAATAGCAATTTGGACAATTAAATCTTTCATTTTTACCCCTCCTCACAAGAACTTTTCGATGATATACACAAATAGGGTGACTCCAATCGTCCCACCAAGTACGCCCCAGATTGACCACACCATTTTCTTTAGACTGCTAATGTCTCTGGCATTATCTTGGCTGGCATTGTATGCCTTATCGGCCTTGTCATCTGTACTTGGTAGGCCAGTCAATTGTTGCTTAATCTGGGCAATATCTTCCTTGATCTCCATTAGCATTTTTGTTTGCTTGTCCACAATTTCACCCCATAAAAATAGCCGCTAGCTTTTGCCACCGACATAGTCCTTGCCTGTAATTTGCTTGTATTCGTCTGGGGTAATCATTACCGGTACATAAGGTGTTAAATCAATCCCCCAACTATAAAATATTGCACACTGATCATAATCAGTCACTTGATTTCACCGCCTCCATCTGTGCTACTTTAAGAGTAAGCGCGGCAATCATTTGCTGTTCTGGTGACGCCTCAGGTGTAGGTCTTTCAGCGTCTGGGTCATAACCAGCATCAGGAACGACTTGACCGTCAATAATGCTGGCATGGTTCTCATACAAACCAACTGCCTTATCCACTTCAATAACATCAAATCCTTCATCGGTTGGCCCTACTGGTCTTTTTTCATCAGCATTTGCCCAATGAAGCAGCCGATTATTGCTATCCGTCCACACTTTGATTTTCATAATTGCCTCCTAGCCAAAATACGAATCACCTGTTGGATAGTCATCCTGAGTTAAATAGGTAACCGATCCTGCGTAACCACCTTGACCTCGTGAGATAACGCCATACCAGCCTACAGTCCCACCTCTTGGCGTACTTGAGTACATGGTAGCTGATTCACCAGCATAACTAAAACTAGGACAAGCACAAACGATCTTATTTGTCAGGTATGGTTGATATCCCGGTCTGATATCTGCCAATCTCAAATACTGATATTGATTAGCAATTGCATTCAGATCAAAAGAGACCGTCACTAGGTTCCCACGGCGGGCATAATAAATGTATCCCCAAGAGAAGTCGATGTTATGATATGCCGTTGTGTTGTTCCAATAATACGTCACGTTATCTGTTGATTTGAATGTGCTGAACACATATTTTTTGGTGGCCGCATTTTCAGCGCTAATTAATGTTGAAAGATTGAGCTTGCCGCCTTGCAAATTAGCATATTGGGTATCTCCGGCATTGTCAGGTGTGCGTTCGCGACTGATAAATCCTGATGGACCCAAATCACTAATCAACATGTGTCCGTCTGCTTTGCCTTGATCATTTTCAACGTTCCCTGTGATATTCACGTGACCATACTGCATACTAGTGTTGCCACTGCTAAACTTTCCTAAATTGGCATCGCTAAGAGCAGTGTGACTAAATGGTGCATTAATGTCAGGCGAATTAATGGTTGCAGTGTCAATCTCAATTGATTGCAGCTTTTTGATGCTAAGCACCGCTTGCTGAATACTTTGGTCAATCCAAGTTGACCCATTGTAATACTGCAATGCTGTGGCATCATTAAGCGTTTTTCCATGCCACCATAGGTCGCCTTTCTTGGGACTAGCAGGCGTGCCCAATTGAATGTATGTGTATGGCACATCCTTGCTTCCGGGAACACCTTGCGGACCTTGTGGCCCCTGTGGCCCTTGTGGACCCTGAGGCCCCCGATACCCTTGCGGACCAGTATCACCTTTTGGCCCTTGTACCAGTTGCCAAGAGTAAAGTGCTGGATTTGTACTGTCAGCTTGTGTGAAATCTGTATAACTACCAATGTACTTGCGAGAACCGGGAGTATCCAATGAAAAATTGGTTCTACCATTACTGCTATCGGCATAGGCAATATGGAAGTAAGGCGTTTTGCCATCGGCACCCGCTTTACCCGGAACCCCATCTTTACCATCAGCACCGTCCGCACCCTTAATGAGCGACCAATTATAGTCACTTGGATTCCTACTGTCACCAGATGAAAAGTCGCTGTAGAAGCCAATGTACTTACGGTTAGGGGCAGTGGTTGAGAAGTCGGTCTTCCCATCTTGACTATTTGCATAAGCAAAGTGGGCATAGGCAGTACGACCATCAGCACCCTTGACTCCGGGCAAACCTTGAGGCCCTTTGGGTCCCACATCACCATCAGCCCCTTTAAAAAGCGCCCAATTGTAATCACTCGGATTGGTGCTGTCGGCCTGTGTGAAGTCGCTAAAGGTGCCAATATATTTTTTGCCATCACCACCGGATACCGTGAACCCACTTTGACCGCTTACATCATTCGCCCAAGCAGTGTGAAAATAGCTTGTACGGCCATCAGCGCCTTTTGCACCCGGAACACCGTTAGCACCATCAGCGCCCTGAATCAGTGCCCACTTGCCAGCATAATCAGCCGGATTGTCACTTAGAACGGATGACTTGGCATTGGGAACAATAGCCATGTACTTCTTGCCACTTGGGAAGGCACTCATATTGGTGCCTTTATCGTCATCGGCGTAACGAATCCATGGATAAAATTGAATGGCCTTGGGAATATTTTCAATCTTAACTGCCATATCCTTAAGCGCTGAATACAAATTAGGCTGCTCATTTGCGTAATCCCCCAAAGTGAGCTTGGTATAATGACCAGCGCGGCTGCGTTCAACTGACAACACCTTTGCAGAAAGAAATAGATTCTGGTTCTCGTCAACAATGTGTACCGTTTGATTCAATGGCACATAGGGCGCATTTGCCAAATCAACTTCATAGTTGACATTTGGATGGTTATACTTCTTCAAGTCTGCCAAAGCTGCTTGCAATAACGTGGCTTGAGTAGTCGACTCAAACGTTTTAACCCGATTCCAGTCAGACTGTGTTGGGTTAGGGTTGCTGTTGCTTAACAAGCGTGAATACTTCTGTACGGCAATGGTATCGTGCAAGAATCCGTACTGGTCAAGTACAAATTGTCCGGTTGGATCAGTCCACTTGTACCCTATCAAATTAATTGGATCGTTTGAACCGTCAGGTGTAGCACCATAGGCCTTCACCGATGTTTCCATGTCGTAGATATCAACTGTCTTTACGATATTGTTGATGTCTTTGTTCATCTCAAAAGAAATTAAACTGTCGGAAGTTTCCTCATGTCTGATATTGATAACACGTTTTACGGCAGTCGTACCTACAAAAACAAAGCCAAAGCTAAGCACTGCGTCAAAATCTTTTGCGACTGATTTAATGCGGCTGAGTGAAGTGTCTTCATCTGTCCATGTAAGTGTTCTGACGTCTGTAGGAAATTCATTAATACCGATCTCCCAACCGGAGTCATTCGTGAACCTTGTGATGTAATCAGCGATAGTATGAGCTTTGTCATCTTTATAAGCACCCACCACTTCATTCATCAGATCGTTACCTGCATCCGTACAAACGACTGTATGAATATGCGCTAATGTATCATGAGTAACACTGGCAATGACCATTTGATGTCCATTGCCTTCTTCGTCCTGATATAAGACAAAATTGTTTTCAGCCGCCATTTCATCAATAGCTTGCTCTTGCTCAGTTTTAAATGGAATCGTCAGGGTCAAGGCAATGGCAGGCCTATCATCAGTTGCTTTTACTTCACTATCAGCGCTAACCAGCCATTCGCCTTTTCCAGTTGTGCGTGCAACACCCATGATGTTGAATTTTCGGTCTGAGAAATAGTATTCCATTTACAGCCATGCCTCCTTCAAATCAACTTCACACATAAATGGTTGTGCCCAGCTTGATGGCATGAGCTGAATGATGGTATCTCCGGGTGGCAAAAGAAACTTGTCCCACTGGTTGCCTAATGTATGCAAGGTGCGATCTTCGTTGCCATTGAAATAAGTTTTGGTATTAGCCACATCAATTGTAATTACATCGCCATTGCTGAAGCGATTCCTAATATCTGTATACCAGCTTACGTTCTGCCATTTAACGGTAGACGCAATTAGATACATAGTCGATTCGCCCCATGTCTTGTCTCGCATAAACCATGCTGAAAATTGCTTGGTCTCGACACTAGCAGCGTCCGCAAAAGTGAATTGACGGGTAATAGTCGTCTCTCGTCCTCGATTGCCAACCCATGGTGACACTCTAAAAACAACCGAATTACCAAATTTCTGCAATTCCAGCTGAATGAACTTGTCGTTAGTGAAGATATTGCGATCCAACTGTTCATTGACAACTAGCTGATTTTTGTAGTAACACATCCACCATATTTGATCAGACAGTGCACTATTGTCTTTCAGTATCATCTGAAAGATTGGCTTACCATCAC
>OBZH01000965.1_pt1 | contig 22724 bp, 13 predicted proteins | sample 1476881 | NCBI WGS metagenome assembly OBZH01 (sample SAMEA2580230, study PRJEB22360) | human gut metagenome | biome: human gut; feature: human-associated habitat; material: faeces | place: Denmark | collected 2008/2010 | reverse complement strand
GCATCGACGAGTTCGGTGAGCTCGACGAGGTCGACGTTGATGAACTCGTCGTCATCGGGGTTCGAGCTCGTGAACGTGAGCCCCGTGGCCATGTAGAGGTGGATGACCTCGTCCGTGAAGCCGTCCGAGCTCGCAATGGACGTGAGGTAGGCCATCTTGTCGGCCGTGAAGCCCGTCTCCTCCTCGAGCTCGCGGTGTGCGGCGGCCAGCGGGTCCTCCCCCGGCTCGAGCTTGCCGGCCGGAATCTCCACCGTCACGCGATCGAGCGCCGTACGGTACTGGCGCACGAGGCAGATGTGGCCGTCGTCCGTGAGGGCAACGATCGCAACGGCACCGGGGTGGCGCACGACGTCGCGCACGGCCTCGCGGCCGTCCGGCATCTGCACGTGCAGGCGACTCACCGAGAAGATCCTGCCCGTCCAGGCCGTCTCCTCGGTGAGCGGGCGCTCGGCGAGGGCGGCGTCACGTGGATCGTCGTTGCCGCGGACGAATCCGCGACGCTCGGGCTCGCCGCTCTTGTGATCGTGGTTCACGCGGTCGCCGTCATAGGTGAACGCCTCGACGGTGTCCATGAGCTCGCCCGTATCCTTCTGCGTCATGCGAATCTAGACCTCCCAGGCATCGCGGCCACGCAGCGCTCGCGCGCCAATGTCGCGGCGAAGCGTCTTGCCCTCGAACTCGATGCAGTCGCAGGCGCGATACGCCTGCTCGCGAGCGTGCTCGAACGTGTCGGCCACGGCCGTGACGTTGAGGACGCGCCCGCCGTTGGTCACGAGCTCGCCGGCAATGGTCTTGGTTCCGGCATGGTAGACCGTGACACCCTCGAGCTCCTCGGCCTGCTCGATGCCGGTGATGGGCTTGCCCTTCTCGTAGGAGCCGGGGTAGCCCGCGCTCGTGAGCACGACGGAGACGGCCCAGTCGTCGTCCCAGCTCACGTCGGCCCCATCAAGCGTGCCGTTGTCGCAGCGCAGGAACACGTCAAGGAGGTCTGCCTTCATGCGCGGCAGCACGACCTGCGTCTCCGGGTCACCGAAGCGCGCGTTGAACTCGAGGACCTTCGGGCCATCCTTCGTGAGCATGAAGCCGCCGTACAGGCAACCGGAGTACGGGATGCCGTCCGCGGCGAGCTGGGCCACGACCTTGCGCTCGATCTCGACCATGGCCTCGTGCTCCTCAGGAGTCACGAAGGGCACCGGCGAGTAGACGCCCATGCCGCCCGTGTTGGGGCCGAGGTCGCCCTCGAGCGCGCGCTTGTGGTCCTGCGACGTCGCGAGGGGAATCACCGTCTTGCCGTCCGTGAGCGCGAGAAGCGAGCACTCCGGGCCCTTGAGCATCTCCTCGACGACGACGGTCTGGCCCGCCTCGCCGAACGTGCCCGAGAAGCACTCGCGCACGCCGGCGAGCGCCTCCTCGGTGGTCTGGGCAACGATGACGCCCTTGCCGGCGGCAAGGCCGTCGGCCTTCACGACGCACGGGCCCGCGAGCTCGCGAACATAGGCCTCGGCAGGAGCCGCCTCGGTGAAGCTCTGGTAGCGGGCCGTGAGAACGCCAGCGCGCTCCATGACCTGCTTGGCAAAGAGCTTGGAGCCCTCCATCTGGGCGGCCTGGCCACTCGGGCCAAAGCAGGCGATGCCCGCGGCACGCACGGCATCGGCAACGCCCGCGACGAGCGGGGCCTCGGGGCCGATGACGACGAGCCCCACGCCATGCTCGGCGGCAAAGCGCGCGACCTCGACGGGGTTTTCCTGGTCAATGTCTGCGAGCTCAGCCTCAGCGAGGATGCCGCCGTTGCCCGGCGCCGCCCAGACCTTGCCCGCGCGAGGGCTCTCGAGAAGCTTGCGAAGCAGCGCGTGCTCGCGCCCGCCAGCGCCCAGAAGAAGGATGTCGATCGTCTCGATTTCGTCCATGGATGCTCCCGTTCTCGGCTCTACGTTCCAACATGTCTATCCTAGCCCCCACCCACCGGATGAGGCAAAGGGACAGTCCCCTTGTCTCATCACCGCAATGGCCCGAGGGCGCAAAACCAAAGGCGGGCCCGGCATGTTGCCGAGCCCGCCGGGTGTGTCTGCGCTTACTTCCAGAAGCGATTGATCGTCTGCTCGCGATCAGGGCCCACGGCAACGAAGGAGACCTTCACGCCGCTGAGCTTCTCGATGAGCTCGATGTAGTCCTGCGCGGCCTTGGGCAGCTCGTCAAAGCTCCTGCAGCCGGTGATGTCTTCCTTCCAGCCCGGGACCTCGACGTACTTGGGCTTGGCGTGGTCAAAGACCGAGCGGTGCTCGGGAACCGTCGTGTACTCCACGCCATCGCACTCGTAGGCGGTGCAGACCTTGATGGTGTCAAGGCCCGTGAGCACGTCGAGCTTGGTGATGGCGAGGTCGGTGAGGCCGTTGACCTGCGCGGCGTACTTGACGACCACGGCGTCATACCAGCCGCAGCGGCGCTTGCGACCCGTCGTAACACCATACTCGTGGCCGGTCTCGAGCAGGAACTTGCCCACACCCTCGTCAAGGTTCAGCTCCGTGGGGAACGGGCCCGAGCCCACGCGCGTGAGGTAGGCCTTCGCGACACCCAGCACGCGGTCGATGTTGGTGGGGCCAACGCCGGAGCCGGTAACCGCGCCGCCGGCCGTGCAGTTGGAGGAGGTCACGAACGGGTAGGTGCCGTGGTCGATGTCGAGCATCGTGGCCTGGGCACCCTCGAACAGGACCTTCTTGCCCTCGGCAAGCTCCTCGTTGAGCAGCTTACCGCTCTCGATGATGTAGGGACGCAGCTGCTCGGCATAGCCGAGGAACTCCTCGCACACGGCGTCCACGTCATAGGTGGGCAGCTCGTAGACCTTCTCGAGGATGGGGTTCTGGTAGGCGAGCGACACCTCGACCTTCTCGCGGAAGATGTCGTCGTCGAGCATGTCCTGCATGCGAATGCCCGTGCGGTTCATCTTGTCCATGTAGCAGGGACCGATGCCGCGCTTCGTGGTGCCGATTTTGTTCTTGCCGAGCTTCTGCTCGTGGGCGCCGTCGAGAGCCTTGTGCCAGGGCATGACGATGTGAGCGTTGCCCGAGATGCGCAGGCCCTTGCAGGAAAGGCCCTCGCCCTTGAGGTGCTCGAGCTCCTCAAGAATGACCACGGGATCGACGATGCAGCCGTTGCCGATGACGGAAAGGACGTCCTCATGGACGATGCCAGACGGAATCTGGTGAAGTGCGAGGTTGTGACCATTGGCGACAACCGAGTGGCCGGCGTTGGCACCGCCGCCATAGCGACAGACCACATCGAAGTCACCAGAGATGAGGTCGGTGATCTTACCCTTGCCCTCGTCGCCCCACTGGGTTCCCACCAGAACAGATGCCGGCATGAAGAGCTCCTTCTCTTACGGCTTAGCAAACCATTTGAGTATACGCCAATGACCGCACCGTAACCGCATCGTCGCGGGTGAGGACGGAATGCGAGGGGCCGCCACCCGCATGGGATGGCGGCCCCGGTCCTAGACGTCGTCGTGGTGCATGTCGACTTCCATGAACTTGGTCTTCTCGGCAAAGAACGCCATGTCAATGATGCCCAGCGGGCCCGAACGGTTCTTTGCGACGACAAACTCCGTGATGCCGTAGTCCGGTCTGTCCTCGCGGGACCCCTCCTCCTCCGTCATGGAACGGTCAAGCAGAATGACGATATCTGCGTCCTGCTCGATGGAGCCCGACTCGCGCAGGTCGGACAGCTGGGGGCGCTTGCCGCGCTGACCGGTGCGTTCCTCGTTCTTACGGGAGAGCTGGGACAGGGCGATGACGGGGATGCCGAGGTCCTTCGCCATGATCTTGATGCCACGGCTCATCTCGGAGACCTCGGTGGCGCGGGAGTCTGCACGCTTGCTGGGTGGCGGGGAGACGAGCTGCAGGTAGTCGAGGATAACCACGCCCTTCTCCTTGTTGCGAAGCATTCGGCGCGCCTTTGCGCGAATCTCGGTCACAGTGGTTCCCGGCGTGTCGTCGATGAGGATGTCGAGGTTGGAGAGGTCTTGCGTGGCAGAGAGAATCTGGTCCCAGCTCTCGGGCGCGATCTTGCCGGAGCGAATGGTCTGCAGGGGAACCATCGAGTACGTCGACAACAGTCGCTGCGCCACCTCCTCGACGCTCATCTCGAGCGAGAAGAAGCAGACCGTGGCGCCGGACTGCGCCATCTGAACGGCGAGGTTCAGGGCAAACGACGTCTTGCCGACGCCAGGTCGGGCGCCGACGACGACCATCTGGCCTGCACGCAGGCCGAGGAACATGCGGTCCATGGCCGGGAAGCCCGTCTGGATGCCGACGGTCTCGCCATCCTGCTGGGCAAGACGGCCAAGCTCGTCATAGAGCGTCACCATGGCATCCTCGAGCCGGACGTAGGAAGTCTTGATGTCTCGGTTCGTAACGTCGAGAAGCATCTTCTCGGCCGTCTCGACAACTTCCTTGGTGTCCTCTGGGGCATTCGCCGCAAGGTTGGCGATCTTTGCGGAGGCATCGATCATGAGGCGCAGAGTTGCGTCTCGGTGCAGCATGTCGGCATGATGCTTCCAGCTGGCGATGGCAAACGAGTCCTCACCAAGGCGGGCGAGGGACTGGATGCCTCCGGCGCGCTCGAGCTGCTCGTTTGAGGTGAGGTAGTCTGCGAGCGAGATGGGGTCCAGCGCAATGCCGCGCTCGAACATCGTGCGCATGGCTGCGAACACGATGCGATTGGCATCCACGAAGAAGTCAACCTCTGAGAGCTCGACGAGAGCGCTCTCGAGAACCTCCGGGGAGAGCATCATCGCAGAGAGAACCGAGCGCTCCGCATCTGGATGAGAGGGCATCGACTTGATGGAGGCGAGGGCCATCGGGGACGGCGCGGCGTCATATACGATCTCGTCCAAGGGGCCTCCCATGAGTGCGTGATTCGGTGCGACTGACTATCTTAGCCCATAACGTCAGAGGGCCATGTTGCGGACGTCCATCCACGACAAGGCCCATGCACTCACAGAATCGCGTCAAGCACAAGGACGAATCTACCTGCACGTTTTCAAAAGCCCGTGCGTCCTACCACGCAAAACGTGAGTTTTCACACTTTTCAACAAATTCTGGAAATCTGGTAAACGGTTTTCAACATTTACCTTACAAGCGCCGGTTTGGCAGCAGTAGCCCAAACGAATTGTCTTGCGGTTTGGACGCCATTATTCATTCAGTGTGAAACACCAGGTAGAAGGCTAAATTCATAGCTAACAGGCAGTTAGGCTCGCCCCAGCATGACGAGAGGGCGCCATCGCCCTCGCGCTCGGAAACCGCCGGTTGGCACAGAGTTCCTCACGGATTGTCGATTGTAAACAGATGAAAAAGGGACCCGCGACTCTAGGTCACGGGTCCCATGCGCTCACATTGCTTGTTCCGCAGATGCGGACATGAGCGAAAGCCTACTCGGCAGCCTCGGTGGTCTCCTCGGCAGCCTCGGTCTCGGCGACCTCAGCCTCGGGAGCCTCCTCGACAACCTCCTCGACGGCCGGCTTGCCGACCTGGAGGTGAAGCTCGGCGGCGATCTCGCGGTACAGGCTCACCTTGACGGTGTGCAGACCGGAGGTCTTGATGGCGCGGTTGAGCTCGATGCGCTTGCGCTCGACCTCGACGCCCAGCTCGTTCTTGATGGCGTCGGCGACCATGGTGTTGGTCACGGAGCCGAAGAGCTGGCCCTCGTCGCCGACCTTGGCGTCGATGAGGACGGTCTTGCCATCGATGACAGCCTTCAGAGCCTCGGCATCGGCGATGCGCTTAGCCTCGCGCTTCTCGATGTTGTGACGACGCTCCTCGAGCTGCTTGATGTTGCCCTTGGTGGCCGGCAGGGCCATGCGGTTGGGGAACAGGAAGTTCTCAGCGAACCCCTGGGCGACCTCGACGACGTCGCCCTCTCCGCCCTTGCCCTTGAGCTCACCCAGAAGGATGACTTTCATGGACACTCCTTACTTAGCTGCGGTCGCGACGGCCACCACGGCTGGACACCACGGGAACGGTGTACGGCAGAAGGGCCATCTCACGGGCGCGCTTGATGGCGTTGGCGATGTCATGCTGGTGCTGCGTGCAGGCGCCAGTGACGCGACGGGGCTTGATCTTGCCACGGTCGGTCATGTACTTGCGAAGGAGCTGAGTATCCTTGTAATCGATGAACTCAGTGTCCTCCTTGCAGAACTGGCAGAACTTGCGACGCGGCTGACGCTGGTACTCAGTAGCCATGTCTCAATACCTTTCTGTTGGCGTGCGGCCGGCTTTCGGCCGGACGCCGGTTCTCTCGGAGACGCTGCCCGCGAGCGGGCAGGCCAGCCACCGTGATCTGGACAAATCCAGACGTAGGTGGCCTAGAACGGGATGTCCTCGTCGTAGACGTCCGCGGCGGGCGGTGCGGCGACGGGGGCAGGGGCGGGCGCCTGAGGGGCGCTCGCCTGGTAGTTAGCCTGCGGGGCAGGGGCAGCGTAGCCGCCCTGCTGCTGGCCATAGCCGCCGGAGTTGCCGCCCTGACGAGAGCTCATGAACTCGATCTCGTCAATGACGACCTCAATCTTGGACCGCTTCTGACCGTCACGCTCCCAGGAGCTGTAACGGAGGCGACCCTCGATGGCGACCTTGGTTCCCTTCGAAAGGTAGCGCTGGATCGCCTCGGCACGAGTGCCGAACATCACGCAGTCGATGAAGTTGGGGTAGTCCTCCCAGTTACCGGTCTGCGGGTTGCGACGACGGTCGTTGACCGCCACGCCAAGATGCAGCACCTGCGTGCCGCCCTGCGTGGCCCTCAGCTCGGGATCCCTGGTCAGGTTGCCCGTAATGTTCACTCGGTTGATGCTCACGATGCTCACTACCTTTCACTTGCGCAGCGTCCGCAATCGAGCTTGGTCGATGCCTGGCAGCTGCGTCTGGGGCCTCTCGGCCCACTTCCATGACTACTTACTCGTGATCCGGACGGCGCACGATCATGTGGCGCTTCACGGCATCGTTGATGCGGAGAACGCGATCGAGCTCGGCAATCTGAGTGGGGTCAGCGTGGAAGTTGACGAGGGTGTAGTCACCCTCCGTGAGCTTGTCGATCTCGTAGGCGAGCTTGCGCTTGCCCCAGTTGTCGACGTTGTCGACCTGGCCACCGTTCTCGGTGAGAGCGACTTCGATGCGCTTCATAACGCCAGCGCGCGCCTCATCGGTGATCGTGGGATCGACAAAAAACAGCAGTTCATAAGCCTTCATGTGGTCACCTCCTCTGGGCATGTGGCCTCGGGTCGTGAAGGTTTGCGCCCGAGACAGGAAAGGTCGGTTGAGAATCTTACCACGAATGCATGTGCCGGAGCAGCCGCAATACCTCGCCGCACACCCCAACCTGCACAGAGCCACCACATGCGAAGAATTCCACGCTGAACCTTACCCGCCTCGAGCCTAGCGCCCGCACCTGACAGAAATCCGCAAGCCACCAAACGCAAACCCAACACGCGAGCTAGTGGGTAGTGAAGACACCACGGGGGATGATGCGGCGCCACGCGCCAGCCGCTCGCGGGCGCACGGGCATCGTTCATGGCAAATGGGTGCCCGCGCACTCTTGCGCGAACACCCATTCTTCACAGATGGATTTCGATTGTCCTACTCCTTGTCCGTGCCCTGCCCGAGCTCATCAGTGGCAGCCCGATGAGGCGTAAGAGGCACGACAGTCTCCCCGTCAGGAGAGGTCGAGCGTTCCTGTGGCTGAGGAGCAACCGCAGGAGTCGGATCCGTCCTTGGCTGCGCGGGCGTGGGCGCGGGCGCGACAGGCTCGGCTGCTGAGTGAGGTTGGGGATGCGACTGGGGTGCCGGCGTTGACGCCGAAGAGACCGGAGGCAGAGGGGCAGGCGTCACGGGCAGGGGATCGCTCGGCGAGCCCCACGCCCCCACGTTGAACTGACGCATCCACAGGCCGATGCTGTTGGTGAGTAGAAGGTTTCCCGCAACGGAGAACACGAGGCTCACATAGCCGATGAGCACCGATGCCGGCATGACCGTGCGCAGAATCGACCCCACGATGGCAAGGAGGTCGCTCGGGTCAGAGCCAGACGTCGCACTCAGGTACTCAACCTCATACACGAGGCGCAGGATGTCCGGCATGGCGAGGGACATGACCAGCAAACCGCTCACGGTGCAGATGCCGCCAACAATCAGCATCGTCACAAGTGGGATCGCAACGTTCTTGAACAGGCCGGCGGCATCATGCGAGACCATCTCGTAGACGCGCACGAACGACAGGCCGGCGCCAATCTTCTGATAGATGGCCGCACGAAGGGCCGCCACCATCACCACGAGTGAGAGAAGCAGGTTTGCCGCCGTGATGGCAAGCGAGAGCAGCGAGCTCAGGAGTCTGATGCGCAGGGCCGCAATAATCGCTGTGACAACGGAGGTTGCCACACTCCACAGGAGCATCCACACGAGAATGACCACGAAGGCACGCCAGCCGGCAACCAGGCAGCCGCCGATCTTGACGCCACGCTGCTTTGGCGCGGCATCGACGCCCCACGCGCTCAGCCTCGCCCACTCAAGTGCATAGCCAAGGACGGCGAGCGGCCCCACGACGGGCACGAACATGGCAATGGCAAGCACGAGGATGGGCTTGACCCACCCCTTGTCTCTCGTGAGCAGTTTCCACGAGTGCGAGAAATACTTGGCGTCCTGCATTGGTCCTCCCGATGCCGTTGGTATGTGTCGAGTGTAGACAATCCTTCAAGGCGGCGGCGTCCGGAGGCAGATTGCAGGCTCTGGTCGCCGATGACATCAGACCGCATCCACAAGCGACGAAACAAAAAGGACCCGGCTCGCCAGGCGAACCGGGTCCTGCGTACTCTGGCGGAGAGGGAGGGATTTGAACCCTCGTAACCACAAAGTGGTTAAACGGTTTTCGAGACCGCCGCATTCAGCCGCTCTGCCACCTCTCCAGAGATATGAGAGCGGCGCCGCAAAGGGCGCCGCGGAAGACTCTGGCGGAGAGTCGGGGATTTGAACCCCGGAGACGCTTGAGACGCCTACACGATTTCCAATCGTGCGCCTTCGACCACTCGGCCAACTCTCCAGTAAAGTGCGTTGACTATTCTAGCCTAAAGTTCTTGCAAAGCACAAGAGGAATTTCTTTGATTCTCAAAGGCAATTCGCAACGCGAGAAAAAACGGTCCAAACCAAGCACCGTGAGGTTTCCAAGGACCATAATGCTCTTCACGCGACGCGTCCTGAGAGGAGCTTCCGTGCCAGATTTCTCCGCCTTTCTCGGCCAGGGCACCCATGCCCTGATGCTGCCCGCATGGCTCGAGCTCACCGCCGTCGTGATCGGCTCTCTTTCGGGATCCCTCGTCGCCATCGACCGCAAACTCGACATGACGGGTTGCGTGGCCCTCTCACTCATCTGCGGCTTGGGCGGCGGCCTTCTGAGGGACGTCTGTCTGGGAGATGTCCCTCGCATCTTCCAGACGTCAAACCTCTACGCCCTGTGCGCGCTCGGAGGCTCGCTCACCTACTTTGCGCTCTATGACCTCGCCCATGTCATGAATCCCTGGGTCGCCATCGCCTGCACGCTCGTCACCGTGGCCCTCAGGCGCGCAAGCCTGCGCTGGGGCATAGTCTCTTCCACGAGCCGGGACCACACAGACATGGTGCTCGCCCCCGTACGACGCGCCGCAAAGCGCGCCCGGGGTCATGCCAAGCGGCACGGCGAATAAACAAAAAGGGAGGGATGCGCCGGCAGCCGGCCATCCCTCCCTTGGTCTCTCTCGAGAAAAACTTACTTGTTGACGAGACCAGCGCGGACGTTGGCCTTCTTGCGCTCGATGGCGTTGAGGATGCGCTTGCGCATGCGGACGCTCTTGGGCGTCACCTCGACGAGCTCGTCGTCCATGATGTACTCGAGTGCCTCCTCGAGCGTGAACGTGCGCGGCGGGGTAAGCTGGACGGCAATGTCTGCCGTGGAGCTGCGCTGGTTGCCGAGCTGCTTGGTGCGTGCGATGTTGACGACCATGTCGCCGGGCTTGGAGCGCTCGCCCACGAGCATACCCTCGTAGCACTCGTCGCCAGGGCCGACGAAGAGCTGGCCGCGCTCCTGCAACGTGCCGAGCGCGTAGGCAACGGCCTTCTCGGTGGTCATGGAGATCATGGCACCGTTGTTGCGCACGCCAAGCTCACCGGCGAAGGGGCCGTACTCGAGGAACGTGTGATAGAAGACGCCCTCACCGTGCGTGACGTTGAGGATGCGATTCTTGAGGCCCATGATGCCGCGCGTCGGGATCTTGAACTCGATGTGGCAGATGGTCTCGCCCTGCTCCATGTTCGTCATGGTGCCGGAGGCGTTGCCGAACAGCTCGATGACCTTGCCGGAGTACTCGCCCGGGCACTCGACGACGGCCTGCTCGATCGGCTCGATGCGGTTGCCGTTCTCGTCCTTCTTGATGAGGACGCGGGGACGGCCAACCTGGAACTCGAAGCCCTCGCGACGCATGGACTCCATGAGGACGGACAGGTGCAGGATGCCTCGGCCGGCAACCTCGACGCCGGACTTGTCGGGGAGCTCCTCGATGCGCATCGTCACGTTGTTCTCGGCCTCGGTCATGAGGCGCTCCTTGAGCTGGCGGGCACCCACGATGTCACCCTCGCGGCCCACGAGCGGGCTCGTGCGGGCCTCGAAGACGATGGCCAGGGTCGGCGGGTCGATCTCGATGGGCTCGAGCTCGACGGGATTCTCGGGGTCGGTGTAGACGTCGCCGATGTCGGTGCGGTCGATGCCCACGACGGCGGCGATGTCGCCGGCGCCGACCTCGCCGCACTCCTTGCGGCCGAGGTAGTCGAACGTGAACAGCTGCTTGACGGTGGCGTTGGCGCGCGAGCCGTCGTTCTTCACGACGAGGATCTTGTCGCCGTCGTGGATGGTGCCGGAGTAGATGCGACCGATGCCGATGCGACCCACGTACTCGGAGTGGTCGATCGTGACGCACTGCATGGCGAGCGGGCCGTCAGGGTCAACCTCGGGTGCGGGCATGTCCTCGACGATCATGTCGAGCAGCGGGTACATGTTGTCGTTGTCGTCGCTGGGGTCGAGGCGAGCAAAGCCGTTCATGGCGCTCGCGTAGACGACGTGCTCCATGGCGAACTCGAGCTGCTCGTCGGTGGCACCAAGGTCTGCCATGAGGTCAAGGCAGTCGTTGTAGGCCTTCTCGGGGTCGGCACCCGGGCGATCGATCTTGTTGACGACGATCATGATGGACAGGCCGGCGTCGATGGCGTGGCGCAGGACGAAGCGCGTCTGAGGCATGGGGCCCTCGAACGCGTCGACGAGCAGCAGGGCGCCGTCGGCCATCTTGAGCACGCGCTCGACCTCGCCGCCGAAGTCGGCGTGGCCCGGGGTGTCGATGACGTTGATCTTGACGTCCTTGTACTCGATGGAGATGTTCTTGGCCAGAATGGTGATGCCGCGCTCGCGCTCCTGGTCGTTGGAGTCAAGGACGCGCTCCTCGACCTGCTGGTTTGCGCGGAAGGCGTCCGTGGCGCGCAGGAGCTTGTCCACAAGCGTGGTCTTGCCGTGGTCGACGTGGGCGATGATGGCGATGTTGCGTAGGTTCTCCTGGCGCATATGTCCCTCTCAATTCTGCAATGCCTGTGTTTTCGGCAACTGAGGGATTATACAGCGCAAACGGTAGCTCTTGATGGCATGCGCTCATGCATCACGCCATCTACAGCTAGCAACGGTGACGGCTTGGCCCGCCCCAAGTGTCGTCGTGTGCGCTCGGAGCTACAGCAGGCAGGGGAGCTCGCCGGCGGGAGCGGGATCGGTGTAGCGGAAGCGCTTACCCGAGCCAATGCCGTCGATGAGCGAGTAGGCGGAATAGCCGCACGCGGCCCCGCGATCACCAAACTCGAGGATGAGGGCGTCCTGGAAGGCATCGTCCTCATCCGCAACGGCACCCTGATAGGCAATGGCGTAGCAGGTTGGCTTGCCGATGACCTTGGAGCCGTCCTGCGCCTTCGCGCCGCGCCTCACCCACTCGCGAGCCGCCTCGAGGCAGACCTCAGCAGAGTCATCGTCGAACTCGCAGGTCATACGCTGGCCCTGGGAGTCCGCGGCGGTGGCGACGACAGAGAAGTCCTCGCCGGCGGCGAGGCGATCGAGGGCCTCGCCCATGAGGGTGCTGCCGAGCTCGTCGGTCTGAGCGGAAACGCCGCCGCCGTGATTATCCGCCATGTGTCACCCTCCGCGTTCGTCGTGATGTCGGAAAGATGGTAACGCATCCTCGCACGAGGTTGCGCGCTCCACGCCAAAAGAGAAGGGAGCCGAGGCCAATTGACCTCGGCTCCCAGAGCACCGGACGGAGATTGCGAAAGGAGAACGGGAGAAGCTCGAAGAACCCGCCCGGTGGAAAGGGACAGACCCTCGCCGGCGCGGCAATGGGAGGAACCGCGCCGGCTTAGGTTTTCTTAGCCCCCTAGCTCCTCTTGCCCCTCTTGCTCACGACGAGCGCGACGGCGAGGATAGCGACGCCGAGAACCGCGCTAACCACGATGGGTGCGGACTCGATGGGGTCGCCCGTCTGCGGGACGAACTTCGTGGGCGTCGCCGGGGTCGTGGGCTTCGCAGGTTCCTCGGGCTTGGTGTACGTGTTGCGGAACACGCATGCCTCGAGTTCCTCCTGGTTCACGCTCGCGATGAGGTTGCCCAGGCGATCGTCTTCGACCGTGACGGTGACCTTGCGCTCCGTCTCGTCGTACGTGACGCCCTGCTGGCCATCGTTCACCTCGGAGATGGTGAACGTGTAGGTGCCGGCCTGCGTGAAGGAGAGCTCGGAGAACGTAACCTGACCGTTCGCGTCGTTCGTCGCGGTGAGCTCGACACCGCCGCCGGAGAGCTTGAAGGTGAACTGGCCGGCCTTGAGGTCTGCGCCTTCGAGGACCTTAGCCGCGGTGAGCGCGAGCTTCGTAGACTTGGCGGTGTAGACGTTTTCGAACTCAGCCTCATCCGCATCCACGAGCTTGTGGGTAACGTCGAGGGTTCCGTCCCCGTTGTCCTTGACGGTCGTCGTCACACGGTAGGTGGCATCGCTATACGTAACACCATTCGCGGTGGTCCCGTGGCCGTGCTCGCGGATCGTGTAGTTGTGAATGCCGGGGCTGGTGTACTCGATGCCGCTCAGAGTCACCTTGCCGGAGGCGTCATTCGTGCCCGTAGCGACAACGTGCCCATCCTCGATAAGCTCAAAGGTGAACTCGTTCGCGTCGAGGGTGCGCCCGGTCAGGGTCTTGTGGACCTTGATCTGATCGGTGACGCTCGAAGTGGTGGGCGTGACGCTGTAGGAGTTCGTGAAGGTGAAGGCGGGACCGGAGAGCTCGTTGCCGTTCGCGTCGACGCGAGCGACGGTGAGCTTGCCGAGGCCATTATCCGTAACCCTGATGTACACGACACGCGTGGACTGTGCGTCGTTCGTGACACCCGCGGCAGAGCCGCACTCGGTAATGACGTAGCGGTAGGTGTGGGAACGCTCGCGAATAGGCTCGGCAGCAGCCTCGCCGTCGTTCGTGGCCGCGGCGGCGGTATCGGAGACGACACGCATCAGCCTGCGAGACCTACGCCAGGAGGCGGTGGCGACGCTATCAGCCTCAACGTCGTGGTTGGCGAGGACCTGAGGTGCCGGCTCGGAAGCGGACTCGGGTTCCGCAGCGGGAGCATCCTCAGACGCAGCGCCCTCAGACGGCGCAGGAGCGGCTTCCTGAGTTGCAGGAGGAGCAGCGTCGGGCTCGGAATCGACAACGGAGTTCCCGGCCTCTCCCACCGCAGGCTCGTTGAGCTGCGCGTTAGGCGTGGGTGAGGATTCGCCCAGGGCAGCGGTGTCGCCAGCCACGGCGCCTGCGCCTTCCGTCTCGCCAGCGGCGTCATTGGTCTCGCCGTTCTCGTCAAGGGCCTCCAGAAGGTCCTTGAGCTCAAACGTAATCGAGCCGAAGTCGACGTCGCCGTTCGCCTCGTTCGTGGTCAAGGTGCAGGTGGGCATGGGGGCGCCAGCCTCGCCCTCGATGGTGAAGGTGAACTTCCCGGCGATATCGGCGCCATCAAGGTCTTGGGGCACGCTAAGCTGCTTGGAGCCCTTGAGACTGATGGAAACGGGCTCGCCCGTCGCGTACGTGTTGCGGAACGCGAGATCGCCGTTGTGGAGGTCCGTGGTGCAAGTCAGCGTTCCGTCGCCCTTATCCTCAACGGTCACGTTGAAGGGGAAGCTCGACGCCGTGGGCGTCACACCCTTGTCGCTGAGACCGTCAGCCACCTCGTAGGCAACGTACGGAATCGTCCAGGTGTTGCTCGTGCGAGTAGCGAGACCCTTTCGAACAAGGCCGGCGAGCATACCGCTGTCGTAGGACAGGGTCCCGAACTTCACCTGGCGGTCGATGTTCGTGGCAGTGGAAACGACCCTGCCGGTGTCCTTGCCATAGACCAGGCGGAAGTTGAAGTCGTTGTCGAACATGAGGCCGTTCGTCATGGACTTCGTGCCAACGATGGGGGCTGTCTCACCGGTGGCAGTGTAAGAGTTCTCGAAGGAGACCTTCGCAGCGGCGTTCGCGTCGGAACCGGCAACGTAGGTGTACGTGTTGTCGATACCAGACGTGCTCGTGACGCGCGTCGTCACCGTGAGCCTGGCGTTGGAAGCGTCATCAGCCGTGGTGATCTCGACGTTGTAGCTCGTTGCGTCATAGATGACGCCACCAAGATTGCCACCCTTCTCGGTAATGGTGTAGGAGTAGACCTTCCCCACGTCTTCCTGGGTAAACGTGACGCCCGCGGGAGAGCTCACCACAAGAGCCTCGTCCCCGTCAGGGGCTGCGGAGCTGGCGTGCTCGCCGGCAATCCCGAGCTTGTCGCCATCACCGGTGGCGGTGACGACAAACCCAAACTCTTCCGCGCTCATCGCTCGGCCGTTCATCGTCTTCGTGACGCTCAGGCCACCGGCGGCGGTGTAGTCGAGGCGAGAGCTGTAGATGTTCTTGAAGACGTTGCTCCCGTTCGACACGACGGCGCTCATCGTTCCGTTGCCCTGGTCAGCAACCGTCACGGTCACCGTCGCGACGTGGGGGTCGTCAGAGATTCCGGAGATGCCGGAGGCGTTCTCGCGGACCTCGTAGACGAACGTGCGGGCGCCGTCTCGCACCATGTCATAGGTGAACGGGATGGTGCCGAACGTGAAGTCAGCAGCCTCGTCCGCATTCTTGACGGTCACGCTGGTGACTTCCTCGCCATTGGCATCAACGGGTAGCGGCGCACCCTCGGTCTTGGCGCTGATCGTGAAGGTGAAGTTGTCTCCCTCGCGCCACTCACGGCCCTCGAGCACCTTGGAGAAATGGGGGTTCACGAGCTGGTCAGACGGGATGCTGGAGTCATATGTGTTGACGAACTCCCTGTCACCAGACACGCGCTCAACGGAAGCCTCGAGCTTGCCAGCCTCGGTGTTATCGCGGACGGTGACGCGGAGGACAGCGACGTTGTCAGAGTAGGTCATGCCACCGGCACTTCCGTGCTCCTCGGTGACCTTGTACTCGTACTGGCCGGCCTGCGTGTAGACGATGGAGCCAAAGTCAATCTTCGCCACCCCGTCGGTGGCATCGTCGGAGCTAACGTCAACCTCCGTAGAGGGCGCGCCGTCATCGCCCATGGGGACGGGAGCGCCGTTAACGCCCTCGAGCAGGAAGGTGAAGCTGTCGCCGTCCTGCCAGTCGCGGCCTTCAAGGACCTTCGTCAGGCCAAAGTCAGCCGTTGCGACCGTGGCATTCTTGGCACGGTACGTGTTCTCGAACAGGACCTTACGGCTGTTGTCACTCACGGGGTGGCCATCAATCTTCGTCGTAACCGTCAGCGTGCCGTCGAGCTTATCGATAACGGAGATGACTACCTCGTGCGTGCGCTCGTCGTAGGTAACGCCAGGGACCTTGTCCCTATCGGCGGGGATGACCTCTGCCACATCGAACGCGTAGGTCTTGTTGGCGCTCTCCGCACTAAAGACCACGTCAGACAGCTTTGCCATATCCTCGGCGATGCCGCTTGCGCGCCTCTGGGTGTTCGAGAAGCTCTTGTCGGAATCGGCGAGCAGGGCATTTGCCTCGGCAGCCGTCGCAGCAGTAGTTCCGGTCTCGGCGGTAGCATCCTTGCCCGTGATGGTGAAGGAGAACATGCCCATATCCATGGAACGGCCGGTGAGGACCTTGCTCACGGTAAGCCCGGGATAGTAGGCAACCTCGGTGGGCGCATAGACGTTCGTAAAGGCCGCATGATCGGTGACGGCCTTGTCCGCGTCGATCGCGGAGGTCGTGTTGTCGTAGGAGACCTTCCCAAGGGCGAGTTTGCCATTGTTGTCAACGATAGTGACGGTTGCGGTGGCGGTGTGGCGGTCCCACGTGATGCCCGCGCTATCCTCGGCAGGGGCGTCCTCGTGAATGCCGAAGACGTACTCGCCAGGCTTGGTGAAGGTCATCTCGCCGGACTTAAAGTTGACCACGTTGCCGCTGGTCTCACGCTTGAGGGCCATGCCAGAGGCGATGCCGTTCTCGGGGCCAGAGACGAGGCTCAGGGAGAAGTTGAAGTTATCCGTATTGAGCATGTCTCGGCCAACAAGGTGCTTCTCACCCTTGATGACACCGGACCCAGTGAACGCCTGGGGCGTATAGGAGTTCTCGAACGCAGCTTCGGCGAGCCCGTCGGACTCCCCCTCGCGCGTATAGGTCGCGGAAACCTTGACGAGGTTCTCGCCATCGACGGTCTCGTGGGTCACGGTCACGATCGCAATCCAGACCGTGGCGTCATACGTCATGCCGGGGCGGGGGTCGGCGGGGACCTTCTCGGAAATCTTGTACTGGTAGGTCTTGCCCACGTCCTCGCTCGTGAAGGTGATCCCCTCGAAGACCACGACGCCATGGGCGTTGTTGTTGCCAACGAGCTCGGTCGCGTCGGCGGGCATGGGAGCGCCGGACATGGGCGTCAGCAAGAACTCGAACATATCGGGCTGGAGAGACAGTGCGCCAGACGCGTCGTGCAGCGTCTTCGTGGCGATGGGTGCCCACTCCTGCGAAGTGGCGTCGAAGGTGTTCGTGAACCTCGCGACGTTCGTCGCGGCGGCGTCAGCGGCGACTTCGGCACCGAGGTCGTCGCGGTCGCACGTAATCCTGGCAGAGGCGGCGAGCGTTCCGTCGTGGTTGTCCTCGGCCGTGACGGTCACGGTGTAGAGGGCGAGTGAGGTCGACACACCGGGCGTCGCGGCTTCCTCGGCGGGCTCGTAAATCTGATAGGTGTAGGTGCCAGGCGCGTTGTAGGCGATGTCACCAAAGTTGAAGGCAACAGACGTTCCGGAGGGCGTGCCTTCGGGGCTCGTCACGACAATCCTGGAGATGTTTCCCTCGGCACCCTCCGGCATGGGTGCACCGTCGAGACCCTGGAGGATGAACGTGAAGCTATCGTTTGCAAGCCAATCGCGGCCAGTGAGGATTTTCTCGCCGACGAGGCTCTTGCTGCCGGAGAGTGTTCCCGTAGCAGAGTAAGTGTTCGTGAATTCCGCCTTAGCCTCAAGGCCGGCCTCGATCGTGCCTTCCTGCGGCACGGTGGGCGAAGTCACAAAGCCGTTCGCGGCTTCCTCGGTCACGGTGTAGGCAGTTCCCCGAGCAAGGCCATACACGTAGAGCGTCTCTCCGTGCTTGAGCATGTGCGTGGCGTGGCCGGCGGCATCAAACGTAAGGTCCCAGGACTCGTCACCGTGGACCTTCCCGTCCTCACCCTTGACGGTGGCCTTGAACGTCTTGCCGGCAGCATCGGGAATCGAGATGTTGAACGTGAAGTCAAGGTCATTGTAGTAGGCCTCGTCAAAGCCAGCAGGAACGGCGACCGTCTTGGAAATCGTGAGCGTTCCAGGCTGCTCGAGCGAGATGCGACCGTTGTTGCCAAGAGCGACGTTGATCGTCGTGCCGTTCCAATGGGGGTTGATGATGGTGGAGGCAGTTGCCGTTGCGTTGTTATCCTTATCGGTACGAAGCTCGTTGATGTAGGTGAGGCGGCGGGAGCCCTTCCTCAGGATGAGATATCCGGACTCATCGGTGGCGATTGCGCCCGTAACACCCTCGGCAACGCTGCCGGGGAAGGAGGCCACGCTCGAAGACTTGGTGGCCTTTCCGTCAGCAATGTCATACCAGGAACGATTGTAGTAATACGTCGCAGAGCTGCTCAGCGGACCACGAGCGCGCTGCGTGCACTCAGCATCACGGTAAAGGGGCGCGTCTTCGGTGATGTAGTAATAGCTGTTACCCGTCGCGGGAGTGAATGCAGACGTCGTGTCGCCATCCACCACCCCACCGGAGTACGCGTTCGCGAGGAAATAAACCTTCCCATCTTCATCCGTGTGGCTGGCAATGTAGTCCGCCATGGCCTCGTCGGGATTCGCGAGGAGGTCAATCGCCTCTTCCTTAAGGCTTGACCCGTAGAACACGCGAATGGGGAATGTCAGCGTCACGTCGCCGGTTCCCGCATCCTCGTCGATGTTGAAATGACGAAGCGGAATGAGGGACGCCGGAATGGAGACGGTCACCTTGTCACCGGTCCGGGCATCATCGGAGCGCTCGACGCGAATAACGATATCGGCAAGGTCGCCCGTGGGATAGAGCACGTTACCGGCCGTGCCATGGAACGTGTAGGTATCGACATTGTCAGATCGGGAGACATCGGGGGCGGAGAAGACCCGCCTGGCAAAAACGATGCTCTTGAAGCTGTCGACCTTCATGTAGTCGCCCAGTTGATCAGTAAACGTCACGTAACCAGACGTGTTCTCGGCACCCTCGACGACATCAGTGGGATGACCGGCCGCACTCACGATGTCCTGCGAGATTCCACTGAAGACATCCTTGAGGTCGTCGGCATTCGTCGCCGTCTTATAGAAGTCGGAGTCAGTCGCGCGCGCACCAAGCTCGTCATACTCCGTTGCGGCGGGATAGTTGCTGGACACGGCGTGCAGGAACTTGTTCTCCTTCGTAGCTCCCCAGCTGTCGGGGTCAACGGAAGGATTGGCGCCATTCTGGATGCCAACGGTGTAGATGGTAGTTCCACCATCCTTAAGGGCCTTAGCGGTGGAAACGGCGCGGTTGGCGACTCTCTCGCTGAATTCATTGCTCGTAGTCGGCGTACCGTCCGTGAAGAACACGACAACCTTCTTTGCACCAGGGCGCGGGTTGTCATCGAGTGCCTTTTTGGCTTGGCTCATACCCTCGTCGGCGCGGGTGGCGCCGGCAGGCTCGATCGCGTTGATGCGGGAGGTAATGGTCCCCTTGCCGTCCTGCGTGCAAGCGGTGAGCCCAAGCATGCGCTGACTGTAGTTGTATTTGTAGCCTCCAGACCAGTAGGTATCGTTGCCGATGCGCTCCGTGCCGTTGCCGGCAAACTTCACCACGGCGACGCGATGTTGCTGGTTTGCGTCCGAGACACCCTCGTTTGCCTTCGCGATTTCGTCGACGAAGGCGTTGGCGGCAGCCTTGAGCGCATCGATGCGCTTGGTGGAGTCACGGTTGCCCATCGAATCGTCCATCGAGCCAGAGGCGTCGAGAACGAGGACGATATCCAACGGCGTCGAGGACGTCATCGTCAGGTTTGACGTCGAGGAGATGGCGGAGAGTGACGTCAGGAAGTCCGAGTCATCACCCTTCTCGATTGTCATGGTGCCGCCGGCGCCCGTGAGCTCGATATCGCCATCCGAGACGGTCTTGTCAGTCCAAATGCGGCCGACGTTCTCCGTCGAATTCTCGAGACCCCAGTTGCGCCACGTTGACGCAGATGAGGGATCGGCGACCGTGGCGGCGAAGGCCGAGACAGGTGCCAACGTAAGGAATATCGCAAACAACAGCAGAAGCCTTAGTCGCTTCATGGTGACCTCCTCCGACGAAAGCTAGATAACCGAGCTTATCGTCACTAAATCGAGGTCAATTCAATAGGTCACATGTGCGCCAAACTTGAGAACTCGCAGGTAGATTAGTCTGTTCCAAAAATCACCGTTTCCGCGAACGGTAAGGGAAAACAAAGCCGCGCGATGGTTGAAGAGGCACATATCTATCGATACGGAAGAGCGATTAAACGCCTCTGGCCTCTCTCGCCCTAGCCCCTCTCGCGAGTCTTGAACTCGTCGAACCAGGCATCGAATTCTCGATAGAGACCAACGCGCGTGGTAACTCCCGCCTTTTCATAAATGGCGGAGATATGCCTCTGTGCCACGCGGCGCGAGACGAACAGGCCATCCGCGATCTCTTGAACACCGAGGTCCGTCGTCAGGAGGGCCGTATACACTTCCCCCTCCCTCGCGGTGAGACCAATCTTCTCGGCGTATAGGACGAGCGCCTCTTCGCGGGATGGAGGGGGGGGTGCCTGGATGGGATTTTCGCCGGCCTCCTCTTTCTTCTCGTCCAGGTTCTCCGTAATTCCCCACGCGATGTCGCGAACAAGGACGAGAAGGCAGACAACCGACAGCAAGCATGACAAGGTCACCGTCACGACCACGCCCAGTTGCTCGAAGAGGAGACGTGCGAACAGCGCGCCCAAAGCGCCCACAAGACAGCTGATGGCCCTTCCCATACTTGCAACGATCTCTGGGTAAGACGTCTTAGGCGCGACCCTCATGAAGCTCGCGCTGAGATACATGAGATAGAAAGAGCCATATATTCCCGCAATAAAGGCAGCGGCAGGCATTCCCTCCGGCGTTTCCGCCGCAGGCACCGCCGCAGCGACGAGGAACATCGCGCATATCGTGATGAGGGAGCGAAGACGGCCTTTCTTCAGGTCAAACAGCACACCGACGAACGGAAGCGAAAGCGAGTAGGCGATCTTGGAGAGACCGATGCTGAGGATATTCCCATTTGCATAGTTCCAGACGAGGACACCGTCGAGAAGGCCGTAGTCGAGGGTCATGGCGGCGGCAGCAACTGCAAGAAGGACGATCGACCCTCTGCTCACGCCGGATACCTGCTGCGGTGATGGCCGGTGATCGTATAGCCACCGCCTAGCGGGACGACCGTCAAGCCACAAAATGGCAAGCGCGCTCAGAATTACGCAGACCACAAAGACCGCGGGGGTCATCCCGAGGGCTTCGACTAGATACTCGAGCAGGGAGGCTACGCCCATGCCAATCCCAAGCGCTCGTCCAGAGACCTCGCTCTCGTACGACACGAGGCTAAATCCATAATGGACGGCGGCACCAAGGTATCCAAGAGCCAGAATCGTCGCACAGCTCGCAATGAGGAAACCAGGAAGGCGAAGGGTTGCCACCATCCCAATGGCTCCGGTAACACAAAGAGACATTGCGCCAGCGGCAGCGGTCCTTTTCTCCATCGAGCCGGGAAGATAGGCCCCCGCGACCCAGAATAGGACGTAACCAAGCCCCGTAAAGGCGAGCAGAATCGCGTATACGTTCCCTATGACGCCGGGATCCGCAAGGCGAGGAGTACGCCCCAGCGTTGCGGACATGCAGAGCTTCCAGGTGAAGAAGTAGAGGGAGAAAGAGGCGACCTCAATGATTAGCGACGGGGAGAGATAACGGGAGGGGGCAATATGTTGAAGCTTTCTAGTTGCGCGCACGAGTCGCCTCCCTTCGTCACACCATGTATCTTCGCACGATATTCGAGAGGGGGAGACAATAAAAGTCTCAACAGAGTCCCAAATATTCAACGCTTTTGAAGCAGACGGCAGAGTCCGGGGAAACGATAACGATTACACCTTTTCACGCTACGCGGGCATTCAGAGATGTCTTGAGAATGCGGGCGTCTGGCAAGGGATGTCAGCACAAAAAACGCCGGAGAAGTACTCCGGCGAAACAGACTGGTGGAGACGATGGGGATCGAACCCACGACCTCAGGCTTGCAAAGCCCGCGCTCTCCCAACTGAGCTACGTCCCCTTTTAGTAATAAACGCCCCAGCGGCGACTCGGCTCACGCTGGGGCGTTTATTGGCGAAAAGGTGGTGGGCCCGACAAGGTTCGAACTTGTGACCTCCCGGTTATCAGCCGGACGCTCTGACCAACTGAGCTACGGGCCCACATGCGGTGTGTTCGCCACAACGCGCTTCGCTATAATAAAACATCGCCCAAACGAAGGTCAACCACTTTTTTCAAAAAAGTTTTTGCGCCGCCAAATTCGATGACAACGGGTAGCATATCGCTACCTAAGGGACAGGCAGTGACTCTGGCGATGACGCCTCTGTCACCTCAAGACGAGAAGGGATGGTCCACGTGGTCAAGATGACGTTGAAGAACCTCATCGTGGGAGGTGGCCCCATTCCCTCCGCCATCATCCTACAGCCTGATCAGGAGCGCTCAGAAGACGAGACGGAGCGCGAGCAGAGCGAGCTCGTGCTGCCCATCAGCGTTGGCACCGTCGACGCCGCCAACGTTGCGCGCGCCACGAATGCCGATGACCACAAGCGACCGGCGACCCATGCCCTGCTCGTCGATGTCATCGACGCGCTGGGAGCCGATCTTGAGAGCGTAAGCATCACGCGCGTCGAGGGTGCCACGTTCTTCGCGACGCTTGACATCCGCTCGGCCACTGGAGAGCAGCATCACATCGATGCACGACCGTCGGACGCCATCTCCGCCGCCATCGAGGCCGACGCCCCCGTGCTTGCCAGCGAGGAGGTCCTCCGGTGCGCCGGGCTGCCCGACTTCGCTGCCGTGAAGAGAGACGAGCAGGAGCGCG
>OBZH01000938.1_pt1 | contig 23347 bp, 23 predicted proteins | sample 1476881 | NCBI WGS metagenome assembly OBZH01 (sample SAMEA2580230, study PRJEB22360) | human gut metagenome | biome: human gut; feature: human-associated habitat; material: faeces | place: Denmark | collected 2008/2010 | reverse complement strand
TACAGCACCTTAAGGTGGTTTGAAACCTCCACCTGTATGGCGGTTTCGGCAGGCCATCTGCCATCATCTATACAGCATAGCTGCATTGAATAGTTAACTATTCACGCACACTTTCGTGGCGCACAGTCATCGGCATATCTTACGATATAGCCACCTTTCAGATTTGTATAATTTCTTGCATATACTCTGAAAGAACCTATGTCTTTAAAATTGCGTGCTTTATAGGTTTCCCATTGGCTGCTCACCCACCAATCTAGTTCATTCAACACTACATTAGAAAGTAACGGACTGATGACACCACCCTGGGCAGTTCCTTTAGTAGGGACACCCTCTCCTACAATTTCAGCTTTCAGAAGTCTTCCCAGTATTGAAATCAATCGTTTATCCCTTACACCTATATGCCATAGTTGTCTTAGTAGTTTTCCATGATTAACATCATCGAAAAACCCTTGAATATCAATATCTACACAATAGTGATGTTTGGAAATATTGATCAGAGTAACCACTCTACTCACTGCATGATGCGTGCTTCTATTGGGTCTAAATCCGTAGGAGTGAGGATGAAATTTCGCCTCACATATTGGTTCTAGAACCTGCAAGAGACACTGCTGAAATAATCTGTCCCATATGGTTGGGATTCCCAGCGGTCGTTTCTTATCCGATCCTTGTTTTGGAATCCAGACACGCCGAACGGGTTCAGGAGTATAAAATCCTAACATTTCCCTTACTTTTGCGATTAATTCTTCATCAGTTAGTAGCTGTAGGTCCTTGATTGTTTGTTCATCTACACCAGCAGTTTTACTGCCTTTATTTGTTTTTAGTCTTCTGTATGCCAGTCGAATATTGTCTTCTGAACCAACTATTTCAATTAACTTATAAAAATTATTACCGTTTTTACTGTTCGTATATAACTGATCATAAATGCTTTGCATATCATAATATTCGTTATATCGAAGTTTGTTTTTCTTTAACATGGTCTGTAACCTCTCATTGTTGAGCTTGTTACATCTGTTTAGTCTTACTCGAACCCATATTAACTATTTGACGATAATTTCCATTTTTCCTTACGACTAGAGCCTATCCCTCCGCAACTTATTATCGTTACTTCATAGGTACTGTGGCTCCACTATCACTAACATAAACCCAAGTTATAATCATTGCTATTGTCACAATGTTTTTCCTTGAAAACACTTCTTAGAGTGTAAGCTCTCCATGCTGTTAGCTTTCCACGTTCCAAACACATTATCTGTATCATTTGTAACCTTAGGTTCCTCCTATGAGCCTGCTAGTTTGATGCGACCTGTAATCTCATATGGATTTTCATAAAGGAGAGTTTTACTCATCCACGCTAGCGACACTAATTGTGTCAGCTGACATTTCTATCCGCTCCCGATATAGACCCGTACATTCAGAGGTTCGTCAGTGCTTAAAACATTTTTCAGAAGTTTCTTGTACACATTCTAACCATAGTTACTTTATAGACTTCCGGCATATAGGATACACGGTCTACCTCTAGATCGCTTTCGTCACCTTTTAGCTTTTAGTGTTACGGTATCTCTCTGCCGACTTCCCCGAGCTTATAACAATTCCACTCTTACCAGCGTTTATGCTATTCGGAGGATTAAAGATAGCCTTTCGAGGCGTTACCCTGTCATTCGACTATTCATGTGTTCAGTTGTATCGTATTTAATTATTAATTAAACACGACCCCCGTACTTTTCACACGGGAACGTGTCGCACCGCCTTTGGGATCAATGAAAAGACTTTGAGCTTCCAAAAAAGAACTATAAAGAAAAATCAGTCCTACTAGAAACGTTTTTCCTTTCCCTGTTTTTCCAGTGACCGCCATGTGTGGCGCATCATACAAAGCACCCTTGATCCCCTCTGCAATCGCCAAAGGATTCAAAAAAACATACTTGTTAGAGGCATAAATTAATTCTTCTAGTTCTGTCTTCTCACCTTTTGAGCCTTTCAAACCTACCACATCTTGTCGGCCAATGTACCAACCCGAATCCATCCCTAATTCGGCAATGGTCCCAAAAAGAAGCTCGGCAATAGCATCCACGTTCGTTCGTTGCTTCCAATGTGTTTGGTTTCCAAGTGATTGACCCATTAATACTTTGTAAAATAGTATAATCTGATCATTCTTTCCTCGGCAAACTTTCACACTTTGACTCAACAGTTTTATAATGGTTAAGCTGCGTTGCCGCACCTCTTGTCTAGTGTTCCCATACACAACAAAGCATCCAAGCCAATCAATGATAGAGGCACCGTTATTCATTCGCTCTCTCATGTGTTTCAATAAATAGCGAATTGTCAGCACACGATCTGTTGGTTCATCCCCGTGTTTTTCTTGATCATTTTGTTCATCCTTAAACCGATTGTTTAACCATCCAGCTCGCATTTGAAGTCCTTGAGAACCCGTCAATTCTGGATAATGAAGTTTCATCCGAAATTCTACAGGAAAATTCAAGTCTTGTGCAAACTGAAAAATATTCATATTGCTCATATTGTCGGGAAAATTTCCGATAGGTAGAATCGATAGATAACTTTCACCCAATTCATCCTCAATTTTTAAAATTCCTTTTCCCTTTTTAATCGGACGAATTACCGCAGACTGAATATCCTCGATATCCTGCCAATGGTTTTCATCTTCGATTTTATGAGGCATTCCTCGAATATACTGCAGCCGATTCACATAGATCATTTCATGTTCATCCAAAGGTCGGATTGAAAAAGAATAAAGTAATTGTGTCACTTCATTTGAAACCTCTATCATTCGATCCAATAATTCTTTGTCATCAACCCTTTCATAGCCAGCAAAACCCAGAACTTCATCGACCAATTCTGTCGTCAACTTAGTGAATAGTTCCTTAAAGCTTTCAGCTATGTACTGGTCCTTTATCTTCACTCCCAACAAAAAAGAAGGTCGATAAATCGTACCTTCTCTTTCCAATAGATTAACGGTTTCGCTTGAATAGTACTCGCCTAAATTTGGGTGCTCCTTATCAAATCCCTCAGACAGTTTGGTGAACTTACTGAATAGATTCATCGTTCGAGGAAACATTATTAATTCCACGTCTTCGTAAGGTGCCAGCAGTTGTATCAGATTTGCCATTTGTTCTTTATTCTCTTGAATGGCATTCGGATTATTTTGCGAAATAGTTTTTGGTGATACTTGGAAATACGCCCAAATATCATTATCACTTGTTAGTAATAAATTCTCTTTCAATGCCCTAATGGGACTTTTCAAAGCCAACATAGTCTTTTCTCCTAATTCACTCATGTTTAATTACTCTATTTTGTAATGGGCATCTCTTTTCATGTAAATTCTAACTAAAAATACCTCATTCAAATATCTATAACAGTAATTTATCAAGATTCTTCTGATCATTGTTCCTCTCATTTTGTGATATTTCATTATTTTATTCTGATTTTTTCAAACCTTTTTTTGGAAGTAATGAAAACTTACGTTATAATATATTAGTGCTCACACTAGGAAAGGACATAAATGAGTTACTCAAACATTATTGATACTTTATCTCTTTTAGTTGGTATTTTAGGGTTAATCCTTCAATTTAAAGAATATAATTCACCTGATACTTCTGTTTCATTATCCAGAACATATTATCCAAGCAATGTTGAACAAAAAAATCTGAAAACAAAAAGTATGTTAATTTATTATTTTCTCTTAGCCGCACTTTTTATATATTCCAGTGTGATTTTATATACAAATTGGGGTGAAATTCCAGTGTCTGATGCTGCGGCATTCACTTTTCCGATTTTAAGCGATTTAAATTCCTATATTTTCTTCACCGTTAATACACTTACAAAAAGTTTATCTTTTACTGTGCCAATACTTTCCGGGTTTGTTTTTATTAAATATTTAATTAATAAAAAAATGGCCTACCGAGGAATAAGCATCATATCATATGCTGCTTTAACTTTTTTCTCATATAAACTTTCTGCACTATTCAAGACACTGAACTTTTTGAATTTAAGTATTGTATCTTTTTCTCAAACTACTATTGATTCCTTGCTTAGCTTTGCAAGAATATATACTGGTGTTCTTTCTATACTACAAGTTATGATACTCTTTTTTGTTATTAATCATTTAGTACAAAACTTATTGCTAATTGAAAATAAATCTGTCTATCTAGATAAACAGATTTGGTCTATAGCCGTCAAGATTCTCTTGCCTGTTCTCTTTCTATTCATAATCCTTTATTGGAAATTTGTTCTGTAAGAACGAGTCTATATCGCAGAAAATGAAAATACTAATAAAGTGTTACACTTTCAAATGTATAAGACTTCAATGCAATCTATTAAAAAAATTATAATTGGTGTGAGCACACATATAAAAAAACCGTCCATTTATGAACGGTCTAAATTCAAGCCAAAAACAAATAGCCAAGTGCTATTCTTCTTCAGATTCTTTCATATCAAACTCATTTTTATCTAGGTCAATAAACCCTCGTGCGCCATTTCTAAAAGTATATTTTACATACTCTTCCATTTCTTCAGGAGGTGTATTTTCAACAACTACTATCTGTGATACTTCTGATAAATCTACAAGTAATTTGAAAATATTTCTGTAAACCTCCGGATCGTTTATCAAATCATCCTCGGATACTTCCTCATTATCTATCTGTAAAGTGCCAAAATACTTGCTAACAGAGTCCAACATCAAAAACTTAGGATGATTTTTTGCTTGGTTACTTGAAATAATCGCATCAAGATAAGAAAATTGCATACATTCAAGTAATCCTCCACTTTGATGTTCATACACACTCGCATCTCTATAATAAGGAATGTAGGTTTTTGAGTCGATATATGTTCCTGAAAGGTCGCTGTATTTCATATTTCTCATATTTCTGACATAAGTTTTATTCAATTCGTTTAAGACTGAATCTTTTCGGTTTTTCCGGTTTTCAAAATCCTTCAATTTAGAGTTTAAAGAGTCTAATCTAATTTTTGCTGCTTCAATATTTTTATCAATTTCATCTACTTTTTTGTGAACACGTTGGCTTTCAAGTAAAATTTCTTTATCTTTTTCTAAATTATTAATAGTAATGTTTATACTATTTAACTCGGGTAAAAATGGAGTTTTTATATCTTTAGAGAACTCTTCTGCTGCCATTGACAAGATATTCTTTTTTCGTTCTAAATACTTTAATTCTTGTTTTTTTGTTTCAATAGCTTGTTCACTTGTACCGATAACTCTGTTGACCATTGATATTTTATTCTCTAAATCACTTAATAGTGCCTTAAATACTTTTTCGCTACTTGGCTTAGATTCTTCTTCATGATACATATTCTCGATTTCCGAATGACACAGTGGACATGTCAATTTATGATCAGAAATTTTCAACTTGTAATTTATATCTTCTGTAACTCTTATATTTTCTTTCTCACGTAGATAGTCTTTTAGAAGTAATGTATTACTTTCAATCCCACGATTATTGCGATTGATGTCTCTTCTAAGCATATCAGCTTTATCATCAATTTTTCGAATTTCATTTTTTATTAAAACAAAATCCGAATTCGCAGTAATACTTTTTGTTGCATCTGTTTGCTTATTAAGTAATTCCATTTTCCGAGTATTATGTTGTTCAATCTGATCCTCAAATTCATCTATTTTGTCTATTAAATCGACGAATTTTTCGTTCCCTCTTTGTTCTAGATACTCTATTAATCCATCACGGCGTTTAATTAACTGTGTTATCAGATTTTGTTCTTCAACAATCTTTGACTGTACATCATTTTGTGAATCGTCAACAAGATCGAATATCATTTCAAATGCAATAGGATTTTTGTATCTGACATTGTTGTCATTATTTGCTAAAAAATTATGTGTCCCTAAATCATGCTGATGAACATAGCAATATCTTAAAATATCACGAAATGATATAGTTTCCATTGTTAGTTCTTGACTCTTTTTCTTGCTCTTTTTTCGTTTAAACTCAGTGATCCCAATTTTATCCATAAGAAAAGTTTGTAACTCTTTTTTTGTCATTTTCTCTGGCATAAACTCAGAAATGTCCGAGTACAAAGAATAGTATACATAAAAATTTGATATTTCTTTCTTTAACCCTCTCGATATTGTATACACTTCTTCGCCAAAATTAATTTCTAGAAAAACTGTATCAACATGCTGACTTAATTCAAGTTGAACCTTAAGGGGAATTTTTGTTTTTCCTAAACAGTAATCAATTAATGAAAGGACCAATGATTTCCCAGATGTTTTTTCACCACGAATAATGTTCATCCCGGTAGAAAAATCCAATGTACGTTGATATAACGGACCCCTAACTACTAACTTATTAATTTTCATTTGAGTAATTCCCTTCATAAAGTAAATTCTTGAAATAAATAGAATTCTTTTCGTAAGGTCGTTTTTGTATTATATTCCTGATGAGACTAATATATTCGTCTAAAACTAAAGAATTCATTTCTTCTAAAAATTCGATTCCTTGTTTAGTTATGGAGATTTTCAAATTCGAGATAGGTGAGTTCACTTTTCCATTGACATCAATAAACTTAATGCTGCTTAAAGCAATCAATACTTCATTAATTTTACTTTTGTCTTTATTGTACTTAAAAATTAGTGGAGTTTTAGTTTCGTCAGTCTCAGAGAAAATAATTGTATAGAAATAAAGTAATTGCTCAATTGAAAGCTTTCGTTTTCGATTATCTTTTAGACAAGAATACATTATTACTAGGTACTGAAACAGCTCTAGTTTCTTATTATCAAAGAGCAGTTCAATTTCAAACGGTGATTGATAATTATTATTCTCGGTTTGTTTTTCCAAAGCGTTCACTTCCCCACCATACATCTTTTTCGTCATCATCAGCTAAAACATGAATCATTCCTTGAGTCTCAGAAGCCATTGGCTTAAATTTCTCCATTTTTTTATAACGCTCGATATTTATACTTCGTAAATCATCATGTATCGCAATCACTAGCTCGTTACTATCCTTTTGTTGAACACTATATAATACAGTGTATTTTTCCTTGTACCTCAAGAAAACCTCAACTAGTATTTCATCAATATACTCTTTTGGGAACCCGAGCTTTACGCTTTCCCTTATAAATTTTTCAGCAGAAATATAAAAGAAAATACTTAATTCTCTTAATTCGGGTGCTACATTTGCAACTTCTAGTTTTTTATAAAAAAGACTAGATTCATGTGTTTCGATTTCATGTAAATCCTCGAATTGTACCCCAGATTGAATATTTTTTTTACTAATACCTTTGACTGGCTCTTGTGTAATTTCTTCTAGAATTTGTCGAATTTCATTTAAATGTGAAGAATTTTCTAGGTCATATTCTATAGTTTTTATTCCAAAATTACTATTTAAACTCACGAGGGTTTTCATGTCCATACTGTTTTTAGCCACGACAAGATAATGGGTCCCATGGTAAATACTTTTATGATTTTTAAGAAGATTTTGTATGAAAATATCATTAAAAGAAAAACCTAAGAACAGGAAACTATGTGAACTTGAGAAAGCCTTCATCAAATCATCATAGGTTGGATTATCATATAATTCTTTATACGATTCAGAAGAAATGACTATTGTATTAGGATTACGTACTGCCCCATGAATGTGAAAAATATTCTTTTTAGTATCTGAAAAAAGTCTATGAGTGTTAGAACTATACTCAATCAATGACGCAAACGAGTTAGCCTCTGGGATGTACCACTCTAACAACTTGTCATAATTTGTCGTTAAGTAGAGAGAAAAACCATCTTTTAAAAGATCTTCATAATTATTATCCGGTCTCTCTTCTGGATTAACATAATCCACATCGTACATATCAGCAATTTTTTCTTGAATAACTTGTTCACCATATCTAGAAAATCTTTTTATATCATCAACAGCTTCTTGATAGTTTCCCTGTTCTAACTCAAGGTCAATAGCAGGCCGCACTTTTTCTGGGATAAGTTCCTTAAGCTCATCAATTAAATCATCCCATCTTGGTAGAGAAAACGGTGCTGATAGTCCTGCTCCAATGAATGGGATAATTTTTTTTTCTGCGTATCTTTGTTGTAATTCTTGAATAACCTGTTCACGTTCCATTTGAGTTCTCCTGAGATATTTTTTCTTCTATCTTACCATAACAGACAAATCCATTATGATAATCTCGTTAGAAAATATATTTTCCGACTATATTTACCATCCAAGTACAAATCTTCCCAAAAAGAATTACCGGACAAATCTTATTTCCTTATCTACTTTAGATTGATCATATATTTTACCATTATAAAATATGACCCTACGACATTGTATTGTCACAACATAAACCATCAAATCAAAAATATAATAATAAATCTTCTTCCCATCAGGCTGTACCTTATTCATCAGAAGTACACTTCCAGCAGGTATTCCGATATAGCATAGGGCTGGGAAGAAAGGAAGCGTCTCTGATATTCCTTGAATCACTTCACGAAACACTCCCCACATGAGTCCAAACATAATTAGAAAACTTCCAATGTTTGCTGCAGCGATTGGTGCTGGTAATCGACCTAAGTTCCCTAAATCTTGTATCCGATAAGGTTCTTTAAAAGCCGCTGAATAATTATAGGGTTCCCATTTCATGATTAGCCTCCAAACAGTTTTCCAATGACTGATCCCATGCCATCAAATACTTTTTGCGGATCATTTAAGAAGAAATACGCTACTGCTCCTCCGACAAAAGCGGAAATAATCTGCACTACTTTGGATTTCGCAAAGTTCTTGGAAGCCAAATAAACCACCAACATAATGATCACATATTTCCCTTGTTCTAAAACAAAATCCGACAATCCTTTTAATCCCATGTTGTTTCCTCCTCGCTGTTTACCATGTATGTGACAACTGTTGGACATAATATTTATCCGCCTTTTTCACAACTTGAATCGACATGTTTTCCTGCCAAATCAAATCAGTTCCTTTATCCTTAAACTTCACCGCAACCTTCACCAGTAGGTGATCATTCTCTTGAAACACTTGACCATTGACTTGATCAATAGTCGCTGAACCATTTAAACCTTCTGGATCATCCATCATGTAGCGCATATCTTCTGACGAATTTTCCGCATACTTTTCTAAAAACTCTTCGATATACGCCATTACCCTTTCACGAGTTGTTGCGTCAATCGAATCATACTCATTTGGATCATAATCTAAGATTTTTGCTCGTTCCTTGTTCTCTTTTAGTGCCGTGAAATAGGGATAAGAAATGACTCGACTTCCTGCTTTGGACGATTGAAAAGGAATATTCAATAATTGACTGACCGTCAGTTCCTTCACTTGATCCTCTTCATTTTTCGTTTCAATGATATAGGTCACTTTGTAGCTTGCTGTCGCAATCCCATCTACTTTTTTCAACGAAGTAAAGGCGGCTGATTTAAGTGTTCGTTTTACAGAAAAAAAGGAATCCTCTTCCTTGATCCCTTTTGCATAGTACTCTTTCAAGAGTGTTTCTTGTCGTAATTTCTGAGTCTCATTATCTTCTGAAATTGCCATATACAAAGCGACAAAGCGATTCATGAATGACTCAATTTCAGGGGTTAAAACCACTGAGTTGCTAGATTCCTTTTTATTTTCCTGTTGAATCGTGACTACTTCTTTATTGAGCGAGCTCACTTTTAGTCGTAATCCCTGGGTTTGAAGAATCGCCAAAACGCCAGAAATGCTCAAGAAAAAAATCCCTACCCAAAAAACACGCCGCATTGTTTTAGTACGGATTTTTCTTGCTTTAGGGATTTTGTCACTTGTTGTTTTTTCCTTTTTTCGAAGAGATCGTTTCTTCATTTTTCAACCAGCGCCTCTCCAATAACCAGTTTCATTCTATCGTTTAAACTTCCAGATCAAACCGAGCATTGAAACCAATCCCATCCCTAAAATGGATAATCCATTTGCCCCGACTTCACCAGTATTAGGCAAAACTTTTGTGGAACCATCCGCAGCTTTTATAGAAATATTTCCGTCAGGCAAAGCGGTTACTGCACTATCGATGGGCGTTAGTCCTACTGCAGTTTCTTTATACGCCACACCATCCTTAACAGAGACTATTTGTTCTCCTGCATCGGTCACGATAGGTGTTTCTGGCGTAGGTTGATGAATAATCTCTCCAGCCTCATTCTCAGGTGCTGCCGGCTCTTGCGGTTTTTGTGGTTCTTTTGGCTGTTCGGGTTGAACTGGTTTTTCGGGTTGAGTCGGCTTTTCTGGCTCTTTAGGTGTTTCTGGCTCTATTGGGATTTCAGGTTCGACAGGAATTTCGGGTTCAGTCGGAATCTCTGGGTCCGTTGGTTCTTCTGGCAGCTCTGGATCAGTGGGTAATTCTGGATCAGTTGGCAGCTCTCCTGGTAGTTCTTCTTCTAGTCCATCTGACGCTGGTAAAATTCCTAGTGGTATTTCTAAGTCTGCAGTTGTTAAATTTAGCTCATTGGCGTTTGCCATTTGGCCTCCAATCTGCAGCCCACACAACGTCATACTTGTAATGGCTAATAAGGTGATCCTTCTTTTTTTCATATCTTGTTTTCTCCATTCATTAAAAATTTATTTCTAAAGAAAAATCCGTTATGGACTCATAATGCTCAAAAAATAATTGAGTTAATCCCGATACTATTTCCGTAACGAGTTGGACAGGATCTTCATCAGGATAGATTTCTTTGCACTGCTCAATCACTTCTTTGGTACACCACCGCATAAATTGCTTTCTTTTTCGCTCTCGCTCATTGATATATCGAACTCGTTGCAGTACATACCGTTGATACATTTTTGGATTATGTTTAAATTGGACCTTCATTTCTCTAGGCAATCCAACAAATGGCTGAATTTTAGGTTTCATCGTTGCTAAGACATCCTCAATCAAGTGTCGGAATTCTTGAAACTGAGAATGGTCATACAAAGCTTGGAAATTGTCCATGCTATATGGGGCCTTCCTTTCGCCATCTCAAGGGAATTCTTTGAGTTTCAATTTTGATAATCTCGGAAGAATGGTAGTAACAGACACGACCATTCTCTTCTATTCCTACAAAAGATTGATCGCTGAATAATTTTGCTACTAAGTCTGCCGCTTGATAGTTTGTATAGTTGGCATAGAAGGTGTAAAAAGCGAAACGCCCATCTTCAAATTTTAGAAGCAACTCATAGCGGTTCCGCTTAAATCCTCGTTTCCAAGACAGCTTGTCTTTCCTCTGCAGCCACACAAATTTTGATCCTAGAAAATAGAAAATCACTTTCACTGAAACGACAAAAAATCCAAATAGAACAATGACTTGAATCATTTTTTCACTCCTCCTGGTTTTTCTTTATATATACGGAGTAAAGATCAAGAAAGTCATCGGCCAATTGCTGGATCACATAATTCTGCAGGAATCGATTGTTTTGAATGCGCATCATTTCGTAACCCTCAGTATAATGATCCTCTTCTTCATACCGCTTGATTGCTCGATATTGTTCACTTTTTAGCACAAAGGCAAAATCAGTCGATCCAAAAACTGTGACCGACAGTAAGCCGTGTGACCGTAAAAGACCAACATATCTTTCCGCAAAGTGTTCCGCATTCATGATATTTTTTTCTCGCTCTTGAAATAGGTACTCACGAGCAATAACCGCATTGGTCACACTATCACTCAAATATCGATAGTCAGGCGGCCTCTTTTGTTCGACTTCAAATTGTCGATACAACAACCAGGCATAACGGTACTCTGCTTGAAGATACTCTTTTTCCTTTGGAAAGAACTCATCAATCGAACATAACCGCCGAATGGCTGATTCAAACAGGTGCAGGTAATGTTCAATAAATTCCTCTTCTAAGATAGGCTCTCCAATAAACTCCATTTTTAGGTTCACCTCCATAAAAAAGAGCCTTAAACAAAGACTCTTTAGAAAAATGATTCAAGTTTAATTGCCAAACAACACGCTTTGCGGATCAAGCAACATGCCTCGAGAAAGGCTGTTATCCTTACAAAGTTCAAAATGCAGGTGACACCCTGTACTGTTGCCCGTACTTCCCACATAACCAATGATTTGTCCTTGTTCGACTTGATCCCCAGTTTGTACGATATACTGCTGCTGGTGAGCGTAAAGAGTTGTCATACCATCCTCGTGCTCAATAGCCACTACATTTCCCCAACTGTAATGGTATTCTGCTTTTGTGACTCTGCCTTTTTTGCTGGCATGGATTGGTTCACCTTGACCTGCAGCCATATCTAACCCTCGATGGAATTCTGAGCCACGGTTTCCGTATGGACTTGAAATAGTGTAATGATTCAATGGAACTTTATAGCCTGCAGCACTAACTGGCGCACCTTGAATCTCTTTGTCATGTGTGGTCAAATCATAGGTTTCAATCAGACCATTTAACTTTTGATTATATTGTGAGTCTGTCGCATAACGGCCGGTCAGAAACTTTGTTGCTTCTTGGTAGGTAGCCGCATTCGATTTCCACACACCTGCATAATAATTTGAATCACCTGTAAGGCCTTCTTTTAACAAGGTGGCGTAATCGTTGAAGCAATCTTCATAGTTCTCATAGACTCGAAAACCAGCTTGAGTCGTATAAAGAGTGCCGTTCCCTAGGTCTTCTTGTGTTGCCATTGAAACAGATTTTCCGTTATGAGTCCCCTTGATACCAAACAGGTTATAGTTCGGTGTTTGTGCCAATTGGCTTTGACCAGAGGCCGATTCCAAGATTGCCTGTGCGATCATGACAGACGCATAAAGGTCTTTTTCCTGCCCGATTTTTCGAGCAGGCTCTCCTATTTTCCGAATAAAACTATCAACTGACTCATCCTTTTCAAAGTGAACCGCTCCATCTTGCATGACACTGCTAGATGGTACAGAACGGGATAAATCGATTGTTGCTTCTTGATCAATCATCGTTTGTGGTGTTGAGATTTCTTGTGGACTTTGCGGTGTTTGTTCTACCGCTGGTTCCTTCTTAAGAACTTCCTGTATGGTTTCTTCCTTTGGCTTCTCTTTTTTTGGTGGTTCTTGGCTACTAGAAGTTGTAGATTCTGATGGTTTCGTCATACTACTGGAAGATTCAGCGCTTGATTGACTACTCGAAGTGGTGCTGCTTTCACTCGATTCTGTAGTAGTTGATTCACTGCTTGAACCGCTGCTATCTTCTGTTGATCCCGTTGTTTCGGCAGATTGCTCCACTTGTTCGGTTGTTTCTTGTATGGATAGACTGTCATGTGCCAACACAGTCAATGGTGTTGAAAGAAATGCCTGTAAACTAAGCATTAGTGCCGAAGCAATGGTTGAAAATTTCTTCATTTAATCATCCCCTCACTCAATCCTGTTGTTCATCATGTCATCGTATTTTCCGGCGCTTAACAAAGCCATCATCGATACGCCTACTGTCGTTCCTGCCATAAATGCTAAAATAATCCAAATCAAAATAATCTCCTCCTAATCACTAAAACTCAACCTGTTTGTGAGTTGCTATATGTGTCAAAGCAAGAAGCCCTACCAAATAACTGATCCCCATCAAAAATGGAAACTCATTCAATACTGTAAATAGATAAATACAAAGAGTTTCAATAGGAGAAAATTTGGGTTCTTGTCTCTTTTGCTTCAATCCTTTTTTCGCTTGAATCTTACTCTTTGGCTCATTAAACTTGCTTTGTGAGCTAGTCACTGTGTCATCACTGACTAAATGACTTTCAACCAAACCCAATCCAAGTTTGACCTCAACACTTGCTTCACTTATCGGATAGTCCTTCAAAAATTCGCCTTGAACAATCGCACGGTTGGACGTATTGATCCCACCTTCACATCGAATAAGCGTCAGAACTGCAGGCTTATCACCATCTGGAATAGCCAACAGGTCACCACGACTTGCTGGTACGATTTCATTCTTTGTCGCTTGATACTCATACACATTCGTAAAGTCAGTCGCATAAATGATTTCCTGCAAAGAAGTCTTTGGTAAGTTTCCAAGAGTTCCGCCTCCTTGAACCAGATTGTGAGCCAAGAGAACGTAATTATCTTTCGCCAATTGTTGATCCTTGTAATAGGTTCCAACACCGACCATCAAGTTTTGATTCGCCATCCCAGCCAGAATTTTCGAGTGAATATTTGCACTCGGAATAAACAAGGCCCCTATCCCCCATTGATTGACGATTTCGGTATAGTGTAATTGAGCTTTCGCATAGTTTTTTGGTGTAACGGGCTTAATTTGGCGTGGACAATAAACGGCATCCTTGATTTTTCGTTTCTGCTTTTCTTTTGTTTCGCCCTTGGATTCAATAGGATAGGTTAGTTGTTCTGCCTGCTCATTCGCATGAAGCAATAACTGATAACCGTAATAGCTTGCCCCAAAAACAATGAGTCCCAAAAGAATCCATAAAAAAGGAACGATTCCCCATATCTTTTTCACGCTTTCCTCCTTAGAAAAAATCAAGCGCCCTAAAGAAAGGACGCTTTGAAAAATTCTTATTTCTTGTTTTGACGTTTCTTATTCACGATCACAAAAATAAATCCTGCAATCAGTAAAAGACCTAAGAGTACCCAAATGGTTGAGTTTCCTAGTGAGCCAGAAGTTTGAGGCAATGTGTTTGTTGGACTCATTGGTTTCAATGGCTCAACAGGTTTATTGATGGTAATGGTTTGGCCTTTGTTGTTGAAGTCTTTCTCAGAAGCCACAACCTCATCATTGGACGTTGTTTCCTCAAAAGCAACCAATTGAATCTTATTGTCCTTCCCAAATAATTGTTGAACCGCCACATCTTCAATCGTGACCGTAACTGATCCTGTTGATTCTTTTGGCGTGAAGTTGATGGTTGAAGTGAGTTCCTTTCCATCGATCATGACAGGTTGTTTAGTACGTGGGTCCATCCAGATGACTTTTTGTCCATACTCCACACCAGGCGTTAAATCTTCAAAACCGACTTCATCAGTTAGAGTTACTTTACCGTCAGTGGTTACTTCTACTTTCCCATTGACCAGTGCTTTTGTCCCGATCTTAGGATTTCTTACCTTCCCTGTTTGCTTCTCATTATCAATCGTCTTCTCTTCCGCAATAGGGGTGTCATTGGTGGAAAGCTGCTCATAAGCGACCAAGATTTTTCCATTCGCCGCAGACAAGTCCGCTTCAAATGGTACATCGACATAACCTTCTAGTAACTCAACCTCATTCAATGTTGAGAATTCCGTTGCGTTTTCTTGATCCTCTTCTGCTGCAGGGACTTCTGCATCCACAATTTCTTCTGCAGTCATGGGTGTAATCGCTTCTTTTGATTCATCCGAATCGTTGCTTTCTTCTTTCTCTTTTTCACTATCGGCTTCTTTTCCCGCTTCTTCTTTTGCACGGTTTTCATAGTATTCTTTTGCATTGATGGTTGAAGTCACTTCACCATCAACTCCAGCAACCACTGTAATTGATCCTGTAACGATTTCTCCATTCGGGTCTTTGAACTCTTTTTCAGTTTCACGATCCATCACAGACAAATCAAACGTATAGGTTTGACCAGAAATCAAATACTTATAGAATACACGGTCAAAACCTTTCACTTTTTTCAATGGGTCAGTCAGTTTGGTTTCATTGCTGTTTTGATCATAGAAGAAAAACTCAGTATGAATCTCAGGAGCCACAAATTGAATCGACTCTGCTTCATTCTTCAAGTCATCATGGCGAGCCACTTCTTCCCAGGACTCGGTAGAAGGATTGTAGAATTCTAGGACGTTCGTCCAAACACCTTTTTTACAATTCATGCCTGTTGCATCAAAGTCTAAATAAACGTTCTTCACAAATACTGGTTGTTTCGCTTCAAACTCAGTGACTTGTTTCAATGATTCTTCGCTCAACTGCTCACCTGTCCCAAATTCGACAAAATCACTCGTTAACCGTAATTTTGCATTGGCAGGTGCTTGGTTGGCTTGAATCATGACCTCATCCCGTAATTGTTGGCCTTTCATTGGATTGACAAATTGAGCGCCATCTTGATTGCTCGCTTGAGAGGTCATCCCAAAGTTTAACGTTGGGTTATTCACATTAATGGTATTCTCGCCAGACTTAACCACTAGAGAACCTTTAGAGTGTTCTGGATCAATATAATGGCCCTTAATTGTTTTCAGTTCTTCCCAATCGACCTTTGTATTGTGCTTCAAGTCATTGGTCACTTTGATCATCCCGTTTTTGTCCGTCTTCACTTTATGATCCTTGCCATTGTAATGAAGATTGAACTCAACACCTTCTAGGTTCTTCCCTTTATCGTCCTGTTTGATGAGGGTTAAGTTGGCATATCGTGGGTTGGTGACGTTGATGGTATTTGAACCAGATTTAACGACTAGCGATCCTTTGGCATTCGCAGTGTCAATGTAATGACCAGCGATTGTGGCGGTTTCTTCCCAGTCCACTTTGGTATTGTCTTTTAACTGATTCAACACATTGATTTGACCGTTTTTATCGGTCTTCACCTTGTGTTCTTTCCCGTTATAGGTAAGTTTAAATTCAACACCCTCTAAGTTAGTGCCTGCATCATTCTTTTTATTCAACGTCAGATTGGCATATCGAGGATTTTTCACTGTAATCGTATTTGTTCCTTCTTTAATTGTGACGCTTCCTTTTGAAGCAGAATCGATATAATGGCCAGCAATGGTCGCAGTCTCTTCATAATGAAGTTCTGTTCCGACTTCATAATCAGGGGTTGTCAACTCACCTTTATTATTGGTCTTACTCGTATTCGTTTTTCCATTTGCAGTAAGCTTGAATTCAACGCCTTCAAGCGTTTTGCCAGTATCATCAACTTTTTTCAACAGTACTTTTCCTTTTGGTACTTCTGGTGGTGCATTATGGAAAACATAGATTTTTTCTGCAGGTGATTTCGCCTTGATATCAGAAATAATGTTTCCGCCAGGATCATAGCTATGCCAGAACTTGTTGTCACTAGAAGTATTTCCCCAGAAGAATCCAATATGACAATCATAATTTGTCACTGATTTATCCGGTTCAAAGTAGATAATATCGCCCTTACGCATCGTGCCGCTTGCCAACATTTCAGATACCGAATTGTAGGTATCCGCATAAGTCGTTGAACGTAACACATCACGCCAGTTATAGGCATTCGCAGCACCACCGAAACCAGTGCTGTTGTTGGTGATTCTTGAAATATCTCCACCAGCTCTACGAATGACCGTTGCCACAAACCCTGTACAATTCATCCCAGGTCCATAGCTTGTTGGTGCTCCGTTGGGACTCAAGCAATAGGCCTCATCAGGATTCAGATATAGACCACGGTAAGGCGTACCCAAATAGAAGGAATCATTTTGGTGAGCGGTCAATTCTGCAGTAATCGCATTTGTCGAAATGCCAAAGAATGTTGGCAAGTCAGGTGATAGTACTCTCGCTCTTGGAAAAAGGACTTGTTCTCCAGGAACACCTGCACCAGAACCATAGACGCTACCATCTAAATCCACTTTTTCTTTTGCACTGTTGTCTTCATCAATTGGTTCGATAATTTTTTGTTCTGTAGAACTTTCCGTTACTTTTGAACTACTAATGCTTTCTGGAGTCTCCTTAGCAGACTCACTTGTTGACTCAGGTAGCTCCTCTTTTGTCGAATCTGTGGTTTGATGTTTCTCCTCATTCTTCTGTACTTGCGTTGCCTCATTGCTTTCTGCATAAGCAGTAATCGCATTGAAAGGGATTATCTGAGTAAGCAGTGTCACGATCATTACGAGTGAAAAAATAATTCTACTGATTTTTCTTTTCATAAACGTTCCTCCATAATAGTTTTCGTTATTTCTTTTCCTGTTGGAATGATTAAGGACTTCTATTTCTAATTCGATGAAAAGCGATCACCACCATTTTTAGACAAAAAAATAGCCACGCTCTATATAATTGATTCCTTAGAACGTGGCTCTGATTCGATATTCCATTTTTATTACAATAAAGTGCGGGTTTATCTGATTATTTTCAAATGACATTTTTCTACAAAATCAATTGGGATCAAATTTTCAGCATAAGCAGAATTGATTTCTATTACACGAATCTCTCCATATGCCCAAAGGCCTTCCCAAAATTGATCTGTTACCTGCCATTGTCGCTTTTTTACATAGTTCATGAAGTACGTCCGCTCTTGGTCCACCTCTCTCAATCGTTCAACGATTTGACTAAGTATCGGATCATAAACTTTCATTTTGAAGAATCCATCTAATCTCTCAAATGTGACGGGACTATCTAGCTTTTTCAACTGTTCTCGTTCTTTGATAGTTAGGTTTCTGAATCGTTCGAAAAAAGGTTCAAACGTTAAATCTTTGAATGGATTGGTTTCTAAATAACTAGATAGTTTCGCTTTGTACCAATGATAAATTTCACCAAAGAAAGCCTGGCATTCTTCTGTAGTCTGCAATAAATCATTATTCCCATGATGAAATGAGCCTACATAGTTTATTCTTGTCATTGGGTTAATTGCTCCTTTACTAAATGACTATTTCATAAAGCAGCCCTCAGTAACATAAGTAATCTCTCCATTCATTCGAATATCTCGACCAAGAGCCTCCGTATCAATGTAATAGATTAATTCTTTTGGTACAGAAATCAGTCCTTCATCTACCCAATAACTACCTAGTTTTTCATCCGTATCCACATCTGGTAGAAAGGTCACATCCTCGTGATTTTCTAACAAGTCCTCTTCTGAATAAAACAAATCACCAATGAGTATCTTTGCGTTATCACGTACTTCACTTGGTAATTCTGAATACAATTCATAGCGTTCATTTAGATAATCTAAGCCATCATATTCGTGTATCATAAATGGGGCTTCATAGTCTAAGATAATCGTTTCTTCTTCGGATTCGTTCAATCCTAATTTACCTACAATTTCAGAATACTCCACTGGCAAATCAAACCAACCGCCTTGAATGGTTCCGCCGACATATTTGGAAAGATTCGCAATATAAATTTTTGCTTCTATCAGATTCACTCCCTCTTTATACAAAAGTATTTTCTATCAGTATGACTGATCCTTGGTAAAAGGATTCTTTCCCATACTTACCTAAATCAACTAATTCTTCTTGAATACGATCCTCGGTTAGCCTTTGTCGTGTTTCCTCACAAATGGCTTGTTTCATTGCTTCTTGAGCATCAAGCAGCGAAACCTTTTCACAACAGACCTTTTGATGATAAATCTCCGCCACGCAGTTTGAATAAACAGTCAATGGTTTTACACCAACCTTTACTGCTACTAAGGCTTGTATGGGCATAGTGAACGAATAAAACTCAAGCCGACTCAAATCACTTGAAGCCACTTGCCAACACAAATTTTCCAATTCGAGTTCGTGACTTTTTCGCACTTCCAACAGACGGGCAATTTCTTGCCACGCCGGATCACCTTGATGTTCTCCTCGCTGAAGCTTTCGTTCAATCAAATCTCTGGAATAATTGAACGTACTTAATTCTTTGATTCGTTCATCAATAGCCGTTAATTGTTCCTGGTAATACTTGATACCTGAATAGACATGAGACTTCTTATCCTCCAATCAAATCACCTCCTGACGATTGAAACCAAGTGAGATAGTTTTCCTTGTCTTCACTCAATTCCACATTTTCAATGGTGGCATTGACGAAATCACGCCCCGACAATTCATCCACTATTTTTAGCAGCTTTAGCGTAGGCGCAACTTGCGTTTCAAACCAGCGCTCCGCTCGTTCAATAGAAAACTTTTCGGCTTTCATCGAAAAATTTAACTCTCTCACCGTCCGAAACATTTTGGCCCAGCGTTCATTGACAATTTTTGATTCGGAATCCAATAGATCATAGACGGTTAATTTGTCATTGATTAGTCCAGCACCAATCTCACCAAGATTTGTCCCAGTAATAAATCGTTCTATGACATTCATGGCCTTTTCTGCCGCACACCGCAGCTCATACCGATTGTAAATGCCATATTTCAATAAAGCCTCTTCGACTGAAATTCGTTCACGATTCGCTATTTCATAGCGCTTCTCATAGAAGTTGAAAAATAATGGGGACTTTCTTGAACCAAAATAGAGGGATAGCCCTTTGTTTCTAGCCATCCCTGATTCCGTATAATATCCGCCATAATTTTCAAATAGTTTGAAGCTGTCTTCGATCAGTCCTTTGTGTTCTTTCTCCAAAATAGAGAATAAATCAAAATACTCTTCATCTTCACGCAGCCACATTTCATCAATAGCAATATCGATTCGGCTGCATTGCACACGGCCATAACAGCTTTCCAGCCTTCCTTGTTTTTGCCAAAGCCGCAATAAGTAATCTTGCCAATCTGTTTGCCGTTCCTTCAAGACAAGTTCGTATTCTCGACAACCTTGACCTGAAAATTGGACCAGCACATTTTTTGTCGTTTCCTTCGTATGCCAAAAGACCCAAATATTTCCACGTACAGAAACTTGGTCAAACATATAGAGTCCTGTTGAGCGAGTCTCAAATTCTAATTCGTTCATCCCTAATACGGATTGAATCACATCTTTTGGATCAGTCTCGAAAAAGGACAAACGCAAATAGTCAATCATCACTCGCATCTCTATGCCGTGTTTCATGTATACACGAAAATAATCATCCAGTCTTTGTTTCACATCTGCAGGTATTGGACGTTTCCCTTGTTCCATTTTTTTATAATAGGATAAGGAAATATTTAATATTTGAGCAAATTTACGTTGTGAGACGGGTTTTACTTTTCCTGTTTGTTCATTGGATAACCCAAATTTATAGCGATATTTTCGTAATTCTTTAGGCTCCAATCGTTCCACACCTTTGATAAATAACGAAATCGTATTTTTCACAGTGATTGAAAATTGTATTCAACCCCTTGATAGGACTTGTTTTCCATTTTTGTGTCCCTTCAAAATCATCAAAAAGGACACAAAACGTCATCTTCGATGAGCCTTGTCCTAGCAATCTTTCTGACACTTTTTTCTTTTCGTTATTTTAATTCTACCCCCCCTATTAGATACTGGGGGGTAACGGATGAGGGCAGGCTGGCGCCTGCCCTCATCCATCCACGCACACTCATGGCGTGTGCGTTTGCCCTTGACATAAGCGGCTGCGCCGCTGTCAGTGCAAACGCCACGCTCGATTGAGTGCATGGCTATGCTGGGCATAATTCCCCACCAGTATCTATGTTGGCTAGTAGTTGGTTAAAAAATATTTCGTTCCATGGTTAATCGTTCATCCAGTTCTTCTGGTGACAAGAAGGTGGCGAATATAGCGGCCGTTAAATCCTTCTTTTCCTTATTCCTCAATGAGTACAATTTTTTCAGTAGTTGAATGTCCTCTTCCTTCAATAAAATCTGAACAACAGGAATGCCATTTCGCAAAATACTCTTTCGTAAAAAATGATAGGTGGTCCGTTTTTCAACTTTTGCGATCCAAGAATATAAGGTTCGAGCAGAAAAGTTTGGATCAATTAACTTAGCAGCCGTTTTTACTCGGTAGTATTTTTCACTCACAGTCCGTCACCTCCTCGTTACAGAACAACGTTAAGCTACTCTATCGTAATGTTTTCCAATTGGTTCAATCGCTCTTGGCGTTCCTTTTGGTATTCCTCTGAAATCAACTTTCTTTTCTGCCGTTCATCATCCTCGTTGTACATGTCATCCATCAAATCCTGATCCTTTTTCGTGATTCGCATCGCATCAAAATCAAGCTCGATCATTCGATCAAATTTAGCGAACTCCGTTAGAAAATCAAAATCATCGGGAACAAAAGGACTATATAATTCTTGGGGAATGCCTTTACCGATATCCAGATACCCTCTCCCGACACCAGTTTTATTGACGAAACTTTTATTTTTATTGTCGTCTCCATAGGTCATCTTGTACCCAAGCTCAGATAATCGGCCTAATGAAGCTTTTGCGAGTAAATTGTCTCGTAATCCGTTGGGTAAATTTTGAGCATCCGGCCGTTGTAAGGCAATGATCATATAGACTCCTGCTTGACGACCTTGTAGGATCAACGGCATCAGTACCTTTAAGACTCGTTCCGTTTCTTTGTAATCCAAGGTAGTAAAAAATGCCGCCCATTCATCCACGATCACAACGTATGGTGGCATTTCATAGAAAGCATAGTTTTTTCCCATGGTGTAATTTTCATGTTCACGCATATATTTATAGCGTTTGATCATCATTTCCAGACTGTCTTCTAACAACCTAAAAATCTCTTCTTTTTCCATCACAACATGACCTTTAAATGCAGGAAGTTCAGCTAAAACACCTAAATCGGACCGTTTCGGATCAGCAATCTTTACTGTTCCAATTTCCATGAACACCTTAATTAGCGTGTAAATGAAATAAGTCTTACCACCACCGATTCCTCCGCTGATGTAGGGTAAGCACCTAGCGCCTTTCCATCTTTCAATGATAGGTTTCCAAGCACTCCCCTCCGAACCGTACGTACTCCTCTCAGGGTATACGGCTCTCCACTTACAATTATCTATCTTTAATTTCTGTGTATTTCTTTATGACAGTTTCTGCATAACACCAAGGTTTTTCTTTGTCTTGCAATCATGATCATTTCCCAATATTTTTTACCGTTAAGGTTTTTGAGCTTATTTATATGATGAACCTCAAATTTAGTATTCGGTCGTTCATCACCACAGAATTCACACTTTCTAGCATTAATTCTCTGCTCCAATTCCGTTGTACCTTGAAAGATAAGTATGTTGGCTTTCACATCTATGCTTGGCCTATTATTCGTTGCTTTCTTTCTCTTGAATCCATCCTTATAAAAATATGCAACCTTCTGTCCTCGTCTAGTTTGATATTTTATTCCCCAATGTTTACCAATGCGATATTTGTTTCGCATTTTTGTTACCGAGGATTTATATTTACTGGCTAAGGTTTTCAGACAACTGTATTCCATGACATAGTTGAGTTGCCACATTTTTTCGGACACATTTAAAGCTAAAGAATAATAGTTGTATATCCCTCGTAGTTCTGCATTGTACGTTTCGATTATTTCCAAATCAGAAAGTCTAATCAGGCTAGGTCGATGAAGGGTATTCCATTTTCGAGCATCTATATCTTTGACCATCTTTCTATTTGTAATAATTTTTTCGATTGTACCTTTAGGTACACGTAGCTGTACTTTTCCTGTAAAGTGCCGTTTTGTTATTCCATTACTATTTTTAGTAATACTTTTATCTCGACTTACATAAATGCTATACCCAAGAAATTTTGCTGGTTTACTACTATGTGTGATCAACGTTTTTTCATCGGACATTTCTAAATATAGTTTTTCTTTCAAATAAGTCCCGATGAGTGATTTTATTAACTGACAATCCTTTTTGCTACCATTGATGCCAATAATAAAGTAAGTAGCCCAAGGGAGCCTCCCCCTTAGGCCCTCTCAGAACCGGACGTGAA
>OBZH01000906.1_pt1 | contig 24227 bp, 15 predicted proteins | sample 1476881 | NCBI WGS metagenome assembly OBZH01 (sample SAMEA2580230, study PRJEB22360) | human gut metagenome | biome: human gut; feature: human-associated habitat; material: faeces | place: Denmark | collected 2008/2010 | reverse complement strand
CATCCCGCATGCGAGCACGTACGAGGCGGAAAGCCACAGCCAGCGGCGTTCTTTGAGCGTCCAGAAAATGCCCACGAACACGAACACCATGAGCACGAGCTGCACGCCGTCGTCCATGAACCCGAGCATAAGCGTATGGAGCACCGCCTCGAGCGGGTACTGCGCGGCACCCCATGAGTGCTCCACCACCGCGCTCAGGAAGGGCAGATGGTACACCACCCACCAGATGACGCAGATAAGGATGGCCGCGACCGCCGCGAACAGGATGCGCATCCCCCATTTCGCCGCGCCTTCACGACGGAGAAGGTCGGCCGCAATTGCCGCCCGATAGATGCAGAAGGGAATGAGCCACACGGCCACGACGAACACGGCGTTCGGCTGCGCGAGCGCCAAGGCGATGACACCGATGACGAACAGCGCTCCCGCGCAGATGCGCTCGCGGCGCGAAACCCCCGTGCGCAGGATCGCCACGAACAGCGCCGCCACGAGCGGCAGCAGGCAGTAGGCAGACGTGTTCGGGAACAGCGGGCCCCAGGCGAGCAGCATCCAGGGGAAGGCCGAGAACATGGGTGCGCAGGCGGCGCCCCAGCACACGATGTCGCGACGCTCCTGAAAGACGATGCGCATGAACGCGAACATGCTTGCAGGCAGCGCCAGCGCCACGAACACGAAGTTCGCGGCGTTTTCCGAAAGCGGAATGGGGACGTTGAGCAGGCTCACCATGAAGGCTGCGACGTTGTACCAGGCCGTCGGGTAGAAACCGCCGCCGGGAAGCGGGTTGATCGCCGCGTCTGCCGCGCCCGCGTAGAGCGACGTGCTGAAAGGCGACCAGTTCCCCGTCTCGACGAAGCAGCGAATCGAGCCTAAGTGGCTCACGTTGTCGTATTCCTGCATGTAGTTCGAGGGGTCGCCCAGAAACGAGGTAAACATGCCCACCGACACGACGATGCCCACCAAAAGGTAGAGCGCAAGCGCGCACAGGTCGAAGCGGCATGCCTCGCGACTGCGCTCACCGAAGCGACGGCGAGGCAGATCGTGTGCGTGCACACGACCGACGATGCAGATGATAAGACCCACCACGAGCTGGGGAAAGAAGATCGTCGCCCAGTTGGTGTTGATGCCCAGGGCGGCATATGCCAGGCAGAGGGCAATCGTCGCCGGAATGCCGAGAAGCGGCGCGAAGGCGATAGCCGACGCCACGTGCATGCGAAGGCCCGCAAGCACGAGCGCCCCTGGAACGAACAAGAACAGCGCCCCCGCAAACGCAGCGGCGAAGAACAAACCCCACATACCTTACCTTCCTAAACATCGCACAACGCGATGAGAAGTCGCAAATTTAATCTAACGAGGGCGCCGCATCGGACGCCCTCGTCTTCAAACCGCTCTATTGTATCAGGAACTACCAGTACCAGGAATTCGGCAGGGCGCTCGTGGTCACGATCACGCCGTCTTTGTAGTACTCGCGCTGCGCGGCGGCGGAGTGCGACCCCGTCCACCAGGAAGAAACGTCGATGTAGTCGTACCAGTCGGGCTGGATGCCCCAGATGTCGCAGTTGAGCGTGCGGTCGTAGTTGTCAACGACGATCTTCACCGGGAAATCCCAGTCATTGCGGAAGCGGAAGTCGGAAGACCCCCAGTTCACCATCGCGTCTTGCCCGATGGGCACATACGTGGAAGGCGTCGTGTGGTTCTGACGCTCCACGATGGTGAGACCTGCGCGCACCACCGCACCATAGAGCGTAGTGGACGCCTGGCAGATGCCGCCACCATAGCCCGAGCCGCCGACGACGCCCGCGATGAGGTAGCCCTCGGCCGCGCCGCACGGCCCGCACGTATCGAAGAATGACACCGTCTCACCCGGCCACACGACCATGCCGTCGAAGTTGGAAAGCGCACGCGACATGTTGTACCACCCGTTGAACGTGTTGGTGGAAACGGTCGAGAAATGCGCGAGAAGATCCGAGAAGTCATCAGGGACGTAGGTCGTGGGAGTCAGCACGAAGCGCTGCGCGATGGAGTTATTGCGCGTATAAACCTGCACGTTCGTACCGCTTTCTGCAATGCCATCGGCAATGTCGAGCGCGAGGCCATTGCCCTTGCACACGAAGCTAAACGACTGGTCGCCCGCATACTTCGGGTACCATTTCTGCGCGTCGTTGCCGAACGGCGTGCACTGCCACACGTTCGTGCCAGGGGTGCGCCCACCATTGGCCACATCGAGCACCTTGCGCGAGAAGGGGAACGTGATCGTGTAGGATCCGTCGGCGTTCGTCGAGATCTTCACCACCTGCGCGTTCGAACCGTTCTCGGTATGCAGCTGCACGTTCGCGCCGCTTGCGCGGGAGGCATCTTGCACATCGAGCTTCACCGACGGGTTGGTGTATGCGCCGATGGTGTAGAAGCCGTCGATGATGATCGGTGTTTTCTTCAGGATGAACGACGATGCGTCCGCACTCGAGCCGAGCACGACGTTCTTCCCCGAAAGGGAGAGCGCGAACTCGCCGCTCTTCGAGGCGATGCGGTACGCGCCGTTTCCGAGCGGCACGAGTTTCCACAGCTGGGAATCGGTCCCGTCGGCAGTCTGTTGGCAGACGTTCGCGCCCACAGCAGCGCTTCCGCCCTCGATGGCAAGAACCTTGCCCGAGCATAGCGACTCGATCGTGCAGTAGCCGTCGTCGCGGGTCGTCACGTGCCACTTCTGTGCATAGCCGCCGTTATTCGTGTGAACCTGCACGTTGGCACCCGATTCGGTCGATGCGTCGAACACGTCGAGGTCGGTACCCTTGTCGCTCGAAAGCGCAAGCTCGTAGGTGCCGTCGGCGTACGTGCTCTCGCACGGGCTGAAGACGAACGATTGGGCGATGGCCCCGTTCGGAGTCCACGTGCGCACATCCGTGCCCGCGGCGCAGATTCCGTCGGCGATGTCGAGCGCGAGCACGTTACCCTTCGAAATAAGCGAGAAGGAGCCGTTGCCGTTGTCGACGAGGCGCCACTTCTGCATGCTGTTGCCAAACGGCGTGCACTGCCACACGTTCGTGCCAGGGGTGAGCCCGCCATTGGAAACGTCGAGCACGAGCCCCGAGCCCATCGAGGTGATCGTGTAGTAGCCCTCGGAGTCGGGCTCGATGTACCACTTTTGGGCCTGCGAGTGGTTGCTGGACCACAGGCGAACGTCGGCGCCGGAGACAAGCGATGCATCTGCCACGTCGAGCGCATAGGAAGTGTCGCCCGCGGCGCAGATCTCGTAGACGCCCGCGGCAAGCAGCGCCTCGGGGGCGGGGTCGGAAACGGGCGTAAGCGCGAAACGCTGCGCGGGAGCACCATTGACCGTGTAGGTCTGGATGTTCGTACCTGCAACCGCAAGCCCGTCGGCGATGTCGAGCGCGAGGCCCGAAAGCTTGGAGACGAGCGTCACCGAGCCGTCCGCCGCGCGCGCGATCTTCCACTTCTGGGCATCGTTGCCGAAAGGCGTGCACTGCCACACGTTTGTGCCGGGAGTGCGCCCGCCGTTGGCAACGTCAAGCACCTTGCCGGTCGCAACCGAGGTAATCGTGTAGTAACCCTCGCCCACCGCTTCGATGCGCCACCGCTGGAAGAGCGTGCCGTTCGCGGAGGCGAGCTCGACGTTCGCACCCGAATAGAACTGCGAGCCGGCCGTGGAGAGCACCGCCTTCGAGTTCGCGGCAGCAGAGATCACGTACACCCCCTCGAAGGACTCCTCACCTGCGGATTCTCCTTCACCTGCAGCCCCACCCTCGCCTGCGGCGGCAGGTTGCGCGGCCTCGGGCGCAGCAGAAGAAGCGCCAACAGCGGCATCAGGCTGCGCAGGTGTTGTGACCTGGGACGTTTCCGCGTCCGTTCCCGCGCCATCCGCGGCAGAAGAGCTCCCTATCGCGGCATCCGCCGAGGGCGTGCCTGAGACCGCCGCACCATCGGATGCGCCGGGGGCTTCCTCGGCGAACGCACCCGCAGGCACGCACCATACCGAAAGCGACGCTGCGAGCAGCACCGAGAGCAACCGCTTCGGTCCCTTCATAGTATGCCCCTGCATCCTCTCCCCTTTCTCATTAACGGAGATCCGAGCGCAAAACGCGCCCGGACCCGCCTACATTCCCGATTCGAAACGCGCCATGAAGGCGTCGAAGTCGTCCATCATCAGATTGAGCATCTCCCAATCAGCCGGCGCGAACATGTCGCGATCGAGCGTTCCCTCCTCGCGGGCCCGCAGGTATTCCTCACGCATGCGCTCGGCGAACGCACGGCGGGACTCGTCGGTCAGGCGGTTGAAGTTCCACCGGTACGTCCCGAGCTTCAACAGGTTGACGATCGCACCGAACGCGCGCTGCTTTTCGGGGTCCTTCGCCAGAAACTCGCGCGAGAGCTCGTACTCGTCGCACACGGCGAACACCTTCGCCGACGACTTCACCGACGAGTTCGCGTTATCGACGCGGTAGTGCAGATACCCCTTCGGAAGGATTGCCACGCGGCGCGCGCTCGCCCACACCTGGAACACGAACGAGGTGTCCTGATACGATGCGCCGGGCGTCCCGTTAAAGCGGATGCCCTCGCGCTCGATCATCTCGCGGCGGTAGAGCGCCGACCAGATGATGGGCAGCACGGTGAGCGCGCGCTGATCAACCCGAGGATCGAAGACGGTCTTGTACGCAAACCCGGCGAACGGCTCCTGGAAGACGTCGCCCGCATCGCTGTGCTCGTAATAGTTCGCCTTCACCAGGTCGAGGTCGTGTTTCTTCGCGAACTTGTACATGTCCTTGAACATGCGGGGGTCGGCGAAGTCGTCGGATTCCACGATGCCCACGTACTCACCGCGGGCCTCTGAGAAGCCGCGGTTCATCGTCTTGCCGTACCCTTCGTTCTCCTTCGAGATGAGGCGCACGCGGGAATCGCGGGCGGCGTACTCGGCGGCGATGTCTGCCGACGAGTCGGTGGAGCCGTCGTTCACGACAATGATCTCGATGTCCTTCAACTTCTGCGCAAGCAGGCTGTCGAGGCATTCGCGCAGGTACTTCTCGACGTTGTACACGGGAACGACAATCGAGACCTTGGGCGTGTCGGAAGTTTTGTTGCTGAACATGGTTTCCTTTCCAAACTATCCGCGGCGTGCCGCGTGGAGAACGCGCTTTGCGAGGTTCGCAGCCGCACGGGCAGGCGCAGTGACCGCGCGACCCGTTCGGTAGCTTATCGAGTGGTAGAACTCCTCAATGTCGGAGTTGAGCTGGTTGATGTGCTGAGCCTGACCTCCTACCGCAAGCAGGTTTTCCTCATTCTTCATGATAACGCCATTCAAGACGAGCGTGTCGCGGTATCCGGTGTACGCGTCGTAGGTTTCCCCAAGCAGCGCTCTGCAAACGACGCACTCGGCGTCGGTGAGCTGCGACCCGGCAAGGGCGCGTGCTATAGCCTCGCCCCCGCGCTCGCGGGCATCCTCGAAACAGTAGCGGCGAGCAATCGGGTTGCGGATAAGATCGACCATGAGGATCAGATGGCGCGCCGCGGCGGCATCGAGTCCGCACGCGGCCTCGTCATCGCCCGTGAAATTCGCCCGCGCCTCCTCGAAGCCGGAGAACACGTCGTCGAGCATGGCGCGCGCGCCGACAAGCCCGGTCGACGCGAAAGGCAGGCAGCGCAGCGTGGCAAGGGGACGCTTGGTCACGACGATCTTGGTCGCTTGCGAGAAGGCCGCACATTGGAGGCCCAACCAGGTAAAGCACTTCGCCTCCTTCGCGCATTGCAGCAAGAATTCCCTGTTGAATGCCTTGTTTGCCGACGCGATGCTCGAAAACGAGAACAGCTGCGAGGAGAAATCGGAAGCGGGATGCGCCCCTTCGGGCACGATTGCCTCGGTGGTACTGGGCTCGTAGAAGTCGAACAGGTCGCGCACGCCGAGCATGCCGGCAGAATCGGTGAACACCGCAATGTCATAGGGCTCGCGCTCGCCGACGACCGTGCGCCCCTCGCGTTCCCCTGCAAGCTGAAGCAGCTGGTCGAAGGCTTGCGGATCGTAGACGACGTTCGCGTAGGAGCGAACGAGGTAGGTACCCCGCGCGCTCGCGAGCGCAGAAGCGACGTCGCGGGTGGGAAGAACTCGCGCGCGGCAATCGTTCTCCGTGAAGTCGGCAACGAGTTGGGCATAGCGGCTGTTCGCGTCAGCGGGCGGGAAGAACAGCACCTCAAAGGACTGTTCATCCTGGAACTCGATCGCATCGAGCGCGGCTTTGGCGTCGTCGGCCTCGTCGGCGCATTCTATAAGGATGCTTATCGAAGGAGCATCGGTTTCCACCTGGGGCGACAAGAGGTAGGCCAAACGCCCACGCACGCCATCGTCAAGCCCGAGCGAATCGAGCGAGCGGCCTTCGAGAACCTCGTCGAGGAATGCCGAGAAAAGCTCGGCAAAGCGGACGCGGTCGTTGTAGTAGGTCATCTTCGCGGACGTGAACAGAAACGACACGGCCCACGAGACGCCCTCGCGCCCGAACTCCACCAACGTCCCGCGCTCCTTCCATGTGGTGAGCGCGTATTTCACCACGTCGAAGTGGAGAAAGAGCTGCTTGGCGCCATCTGAGCAGGTCGCGCCTACCGCCGAATCGCGGCGCACGCGGTAAAAGTAGAGCATCTCCTTGCTGAAGGCGACCGTTTTCGCAAGCGGGAAGGTGATGAACTGGAAGGCGTGGTCTTCCCCAAGCGAGAGGTCGGGGTTGAGGAGAAGCCCGTTGCCGCGCAAGAAGTCGGTGCGGTACATCTTGTTGCACATAAGGGGGATGCTGCCGCGTTCGTAGAGCAGGGCATCGATCCCGGAGTGATACACGTTGTCGCGCCACGCGAAGGAATCGTCCGCCCACGGGAGCGTGGGGAACGTCTTGCCGCCGAAGACGACGATGTCGGCGCCTTCCCGCTCGGCGGTAGCGACGAGGACCTCGCAGGTTCTTTGCGCGATGTAGTCGTCGGAGTCGACGAACAGGATGTACTCGCCGCGCGCAAGCCCGACGCCCACGTTGCGCGTCTCGGCAACGCCGCAGTTCTCGCGATGGAGCGCGCGAATGCGAGCGTCTTTCGCAGCGTAGGCATCGAGAAGCTCCGGCGAGCTGTCGGTCGAGCCGTCGTCCAAACAGAGAATCTCGATATCGGAAAGCGTCTGTTCAATCAGGCTATCCAGGCATTGCGCGAGGTAGCTTTCGACGTTGTAGACGGGGACAATGATAGAAACCTTTGGATTATCCATATAGTGCCTTCGGTTAGCTTCTCGGATGCAGGCACACGCCCGCAGCGTTTTGCTTTGAATGATACTGTATCGCAACAACGATGCGGGGCAGCCTTCGAAAGAAGTACACGGTGTCCTAGCGCTTCGACGTGCCCACTTTGCGCTGAATCGCGCGGGGGAGACGGCATATCGCCTGGCCGACGCGCTGCTCTGCCGCGCCCATGATCGCGTCGAACTCGGATACGACCCGATCGAGGTCGGCGCGCATGGCCGCTTCGCGTGCGCACGCGGCATCGCGCTCGGCGAGGGCTTCGTCGCGTGCGGCGCTCACCTCATCGAGGACGGCAAGCGCGTCCTCCCGCGCCGCATCGAGCGAGCAGGCGCGGCCGAACAGGTACGCTGCAGGGTCGCATTCTGAAATCTCGCGCATGCGAGCGTAGTATATCGGGTCGAGGAAGTCATGTTCTCCCAGATCGGCAAGACCCAAGTCGGAAAAGCCGCGGTCGGCCAGATAGCGGTACACCTCGCAAAAGGCGGGATAGGACGCGAGCGTGTTCAAGTTGTACAAAATACTCGACATCGCCCAGGTGGCATAGCTGCGCGAGAGCGCCTCGAGGCGCCCCGTTTCTAGCAGGTAACTGCGAAAGGAATGGATAGCGCGCACGAAATCGAACGCATGGCGGTCCTTCGTGGCCATGGCGGAGCCGGCGCGCATCACGCGATAGCTGATGAGCCGCTCGCCCACCGTCGCGATGCGCTCGGCGTCCACAAGCGCGGGGTACACGAATGCGATGTCCTCCGAGCGCTGGACGTCTTCCGCGAAGCGATAGCCCCCCTCGCACACGAAAGAGGCGAGAAACAGCTTGTTCCAGGCCCACGTCTGAAAGCTCATGAGAAAGTCGTCGGGGCTGCGTTTCCACGAAAACGCCTGGCCGTCGAAGTCGAACGGAGCGAAATGGAGGATGCCGAGCGGCGGATGCTGCTGGCGTTTGCGCTGGTTGTTGTAAAACCAGAGGTCCCACACCACGATCTGAGCATTCGTGCGGCGGGCTGCATCGAGTGCCAGCTCGAAACAGCACGGCGTCAAGAAGTCGTCGGCGTCCAAGAACATGAGATAGCTTCCCCGCGCCAAGGGGATCGCACGGTTGCGAGCACGCGCGCAGCCCGCATTCTCCTGCTCGACAACGCGCATCTTACCGGCAAGGCGTCGCTCGTACTCGCGCAGGACCGAGACCGAATCATCGGTTGACCCATCGTCGACGCAGATAATCTCCCACGACGATTCCGTCTGAGCGATGACGCTATCGAGGCATTCGGGTAAATAGACCGCGCAATTGTACACGGGGATGATAACCGAAACCGCGGGAGCGCCCCCCGTCGAGATCTCCGACATACTTCGTCCTTTCGCAATGCAATAACTGCATAAGGGTACCACGCAATGGGCGCATTTCGGCTGATTCGCCCTGCAGAAACGACCCTCGATTGCCATTTCGTCGTTTCGTCGAGCAGAAGAGATTCGATAGCCTCCTCCTCATGGCAATGCATCCCTCATTTCGATATCATAGTAAGGATTCGAACGCTACGAAAGGAATGCGACATTGTCTGGGGCAACCGCACCGAGTTCACCTTCGCCCACCGAAGGCCAGAGTAAACCTGCAAAACAACGTATTTGCTATATCGATATTGCCAAGGGATTCGCCATGCTCTGCATCATTGCAGGGCACTTTGGAATCGTAAGCGCAGAGCGCTTCGTATTCACCTTCCACGTCCCGCTTTTCTTCCTCTTAAGCGGGTATTTCCTCTCCACCAAAGTGAGCTTTCTTCCTTTCATGAAACAGAAAGCCCGACAGCTGCTCGTGCCCTATTACGTCACAGGTGTCGTTCTCCTTATAGTCGCCACCGTCGTCAATCACTTTGTCTGGCCGGAAATCGATGCCCTGAATAATGCGAAGAGCATGCTGGGTGCCTTATTGTATGGCTCAGGGGCACCCCATAGCGAGCCTTTCGCGATTCGCCAAATCGGCCTGCTGTGGTTTCTCTGGGCTCTCTTCTTCTCGACGGGTTTTACCCGCCTCGCACTCAAAACCAAGTGTCCGTTGCTCGCCGTATGCCTCATAGCAGCCGCAGGATGGGCGAGCGCAAAAGTGACTTGGCTTCCTTTTTTCCATCCAGCCGGGCGCGATGGCCTCATTTTTCATGTACCTTGGATTCCTCGCGCGAAAGCACGGAATCCTTGACAAGAAACCGCCTCTCGCTTTGATTGTCGCCTTGATTCTGCTCTGGATAGCGTCCATCTACTTTGGGGTTTCTATCAATATCGTCGTCTGCTTCCTCTCTCACGGGCTTCTGAGCATCGCCACCTCGATTGCGGCGTCTTATCTCGTCGTCCTCGCCTGCAAGGTCGCCGAGCAACGGCTTCGCACCGTGTCCCGGTTCTTGAACTTCTTTGGACAAACAACCCTCATCGTCATGTGCTTCCACGCGATTTCTGATTTCTGCTTCCCGAATCTCATGCTCTACAGCTGGCTCGAGCCCTTCGGCTTTCCCCATACCGCCGTGAGCGTTCTCATCCTCGTGCTCAATGTGCTGTGGCCGCTTCTTGGCGTATTCGTTTCCTTGCGTGTTCCTTTGCTGAGAAAGCTATTCAGCGTCCGTCCGATATCGCCTCTTCCCGAACGCAAGTCGGCCGCTTAGGGGACAAGCTGGGGCAAGCGCCCCTGTACCTTTTCTTTTCAGACTCCATCATGATAAGGTCATTTGGAACTATCCCAAGAAGAAGACTCGAGCACTAGCAACGGAAAGGGCGAGCGTACCGGCGCCGTAACCCAATGTACGCGTCCATGGCAGTTCTTTTCGTTTCGCCCATCGTGACACGCCGCTATGCGCTCCCAGTGTTCGCCCTCACACCACTTGCTTTCGCCATCGCATTAAGCGGGACGAAGCAAGGCGAGATTCCAAGGGACTAAACGCCTAATGCACGAAGAGGGATAGTTAGATCAACAACTGATTTACCCAAAAAGCGGGTGATTCGTATACCAAAATACGAATGATTGACTTACCAGAAAGCGAATTTTGCACCAGTTAACCGTGCAACGCATTGCAGCATTCCGCACTAACGGATTCTTCAAAAGTTGGTGCATTTATGCGTTCGCATAAGTTGTGAGCAGACGCCCTGTAATTTACGCGAACGCGTAAATAGAAGAACAATGTGCTATTATTTATGCGTTCGCGTAAAGGGAGTGATATCGTGATCAATATCGGCAGCACAAAAGAACTCGGGGAGCTCATCATGCATGAAAGAAAAGCCCAAGGGCTCACCCAAACCCAACTAGCAGGATTAAGCGGCGTAGGCATAACGTTTCTCTCGAACCTCGAAAATGGGAAGCAGACCGCGGAGCTTGGCAAAACCCTCAACGTTCTTGCAACGCTCGGATTAGACCTTCTCGCAGAAAGAAGAGACAATGAGTGACCTTCGAGTTTCACTTTATCGCGAAGGGACTGTGGTTCGCGTAGGCACAATAGAGAGGAATAACACCGACGGGTTTATTTTCAGGTACCTTAATGAATATGCTGACGATAGCGCAGCGATTCCCCTATCCCAATCGCTCCCTCTTTCGACCGATGCTTACAGCGAAGACCAATTCCGCCCCTATTTCGAGGGATTGCTCGCCGAAGGAAATGCGCGAGAGGCACTTGCGGCAGAGCTGCACGTTCGGGAAACAGATTACCTCGCAATCCTCGCGCAATGCGGCCGCGACTGCATCGGCGACGTGATTATAGAAGACGACAGCGATTCCAACCCTCAAATCACAAGCGCCAAGAACAGCTACGAAGAAGTGAGCAACGAACAGCTATTCCGCTTTTTCCGCTCTATTCCAGATATGTCAAGAGAAAATGTCGGGTCGCGGCTTTCTCTGGCCGGTGCGCAAAGCAAGATAGGGCTGGCGCATATGCCTGGCAGCCCTATGTCGCAGGGATGGCTTAAACCGCGAGGACTCGCAGCGAGCACCCATATCCTCAAAACAGGCTCCATCGAAAAGCTTGTCGGCCTCGAATTTCTCTGCATGAGGGCGGCGAAAAAATGCGGCGTTAAGGTTCCGGAGGTTACGCTGCTTGACTTCGGTAAGCCCGTATTGGCTGTCGAGCGATTCGATAGGGTGGTAACGATTGACGAAGAGGAACTCCGCGTTGAGCGAATCCATCAAGAGGACTTCGCACAGGCATTCGGAATGACGTCAGCTTCGAAATATGTCGAGCTCCCGAATGGCTCTATCGCTTCGATAGCGCAATGGATTCGCTCTCATGACGCAAAGCCAACCGAGGATCTTTCTCAGTTTGCAAAAACTGTCTGCTTTAACTACCTTATCGGGAATTGCGACGCGCACCTGAAAAACATTTCGATTATGTACCGGGTTGGGAAAAGGGGGCCAATACGTCGCCTATCTCCAGCTTACGACCTGGTCAGTACATCGTTCTTCGATAGATTCAGCAAAAAGTTGGCTATGGCTGTCGGCGGCGCACTAGACATTAGAGACGTGAAGCCGAGCAGCTTCGATCTCCTTGCGAGCAGCTTAGGCATCACTTCAAGCTACTTGAGGTCCATCGTCGCGCCGATTGTCGAAAATGCCGAAGCCGCAATTCACGAAGCAGGCAGCGAGTCGCTTGGCCCTTCGCAGGAGTTTCTCCCCTATTTGGCAGACGATCTGCAGGAAGACATCGCCCCGCGCCTTCGCGTCCTAGAGGAGTTTTGCAATCTTTAAGCGGCGTGCATACCTGTTGAGAAAGCTATTCGGCGTCCGCCCGATATCGCCTCTTCCCGAGCGCAAGTCGGCGAGACGACTCAACCTTCGCGCCCCGCTTTCCCAACCTGCGCGTGTCAACGGCAAAGCGCTTGAGCTTGACAGCCCGACCCTCAAGTACCCGACAACCCGACGCCCCACCGCTTGGCTGTCCCGCGCGTGTCGACGGATGTGCGGCTACGACTCTTTCGGCCCTTTCGCGCCCTTCGACAGCGCCTCGCGAAGTTTACGGGGCAGGGTGAGCAGGGTCGATCCCACGCGGTAGGAATACGAGTGCGCGTACTCCTTCACCTCGCCGCGCGCCGCGTCGCGCTCGCGTTCCACCTCGGCGCAGCGGGCACGTGCCTCCTCGACGCTTCTCCGCTCCCGCGCGATCTGCGCCCGGAGGCGATCCTTCTCGGCGATATCATTCGCCACGCAGTTCAAGAAAAACTCCTCGGGGATCTCCCCGCGCTTCGCGGGCGCAATCGAGGCGATGGCATCAAGCAGGATGCTCTCCGATTCGCCACTCTTCTTGCGCAGCTCAGACACGCGGTTCGTCAGCGCGAACGCGCGCTGGGCGTCAAAAGCGAGGACGGATTCCAGAGCCGCGATGATCTCCGCGGTGTCCGCGTTCATGGAAAGCAGCGTGTCCGCCTGCCCCAAGTCCTCGTAAAGCGACACCACCTTGGGAAGATATCCCAGGCCAACGCATGGTTTGCAGAACGACCCAAGCAGAAGGAATGCCTGGTAGCGCATCGAGAGGCCGGCCGAGCAGCGCGAGAGGAAGTCCACCACCGGCTCTATACGCTCCCCCGCATCGAAGATGCGGAGCACCGCCTGAGCGGGAAGAAGCGCCCCGATGCGCTCGGCAAGCGCACGGTCGCTCGAGTCGAGGATGCACGCTGCGAAGACCACGTCGCGATGAGCCGCCTGCACCCTCGAAATCGCGGCGGCAACCCGCTCGGCGAAATCGCCGGGCGCGTTCTCGTACTCGCGCAGCGAAACCGCCACGACCCTGCGCGACGCGGGGTCTATCCCTTCGGATGCGAACCATTCGTCGACAAACGATGTGTCGGAAGCACTTCCCAAAAACGCGCAATCGGCAAGCGATATCACCTGCTCGTTGCGCACCCGGCACGAGCGGATGAGCTCAGCAGTCGCTTCGTCGCGCGTGAGGAACAGCGCGCCCAGACGCCCCATGAGGCGCACAAGCGAGCGGCCGTCCGCCACGTCGAGCGGTCCCGCACCGATGCCGTAGAGCACCGGACGCGCATCGTTCATGTAGGCAAGCTCCACGTAAGCGGCGATACCAGCGATGTCGGTGTGCGGCATCGACGAGGCAAGCTCCGCCTTTCCGATTGACCAGCGGATTCCCTGGTCGAAAAGGAGACCTGCAATCACGAGGGCCGCCGAAGATGCAGCGAGCACCCAGTCGAGGACGCGCTTGTCCTGAAGCGTGATGGAGTAGATGCCGCGCTCGCGCAGGGTATGCAGCGGGTTTTCCCCGACAGCAACGATGGAGCAACCGCGGATCAGCTCCCGCAGGCGCCTGTCGACCGTTGCCAGAATGTACTCGTCGCCGAAGTTACCCATGCCCACGTAGCCGAGGACCGAAACAATCGTGCGCGGCGCGGGAAGGCCGGCCATAAGTCCCCGCTCGGAAAGCTGCTCGCGCACGCTCTCGAGGGCGGCAAGCAACGACCCATCAAGGAAGGGACCCTGCGAATCGACGGGAAGGCGGCGGCTCTCGAACGCAGCATCGCTCGATTGCTGATCCGCAACCGCCGCGATGAGCGCCTCATGCGCCTCGGTAATATCCTTCTCGCAAATGTCCATCCGCTCCGCGCGCCATGGGGAAAGGCCCTCGCCCACGCACGCAAGCTTCGCCCCATCGGCGCGGACGAGCACAAGCGCCTCGTCCGTCAGCAGCGCATCCGCCGGGGACTTCACGTCCCGGGCGTCGGCTGGGGCGTTCGCATTCTGCACACCCTTGTCCAGGTCCCCGAACACCACGCACGCCGCGCTCGAGCGCGCGGAGTAGGCGATGTGGGTAAACGTCGGGTCGGACGCGAAGCGCTCGGGCCAGCCGGCGCCGAAACAGCGGACGGCGCCGCCAAAGCGCCCGTCTGCGACCAGCTTATCGAAGAAGGCGACGCGGGCGGGCGTCGCGTCCTGCAAGCACATAATGCCAGGTCCGAAGGCAACCAAGTTTGCAATCGGCGTTGAGGAGTAGGCGGCGTCGACGGCAGGAGCGCACGCCCCCACGACGCCTTCGAACCCGTCGACTTCCTCCAGGCGCAGCGAGCGCCCGGAAATCATTATCGCAAAGTCAAAAGGCGCGCCGCTCGACTTCGCCACGCTCGCCTCGGCCTCGGATCGCGCAGCGGCAAGCATGCCCACGGCGACACCGCGCGAAGCGGCAGCGTCAAGCCCGCACGCGCCTATGCCCTCGGCGAGCATCAGGCAATCGGGACGCTGGTACCTCGAAGAAGCGGGACAGCGACGTAGCATCGAAGGTGCCGGCCTCGTCGAAAAGCTCGGGCCACATGTTCGGCGTGAAGAGGAACACCGTGTGCCCCTGCTTTTCAAACGCCCTCTTCGCGCAAAACGCGGGGGTTGCGATGCCAGCCCCCATGCGGGCGACGAGAACGATTTTACAGTAGGTTTTTTCCATATCCGAAGCACCTTCCTTCGGGAAAGGTGCCGCACAATGCGACGCCCCCCATGCGTGATCACCATATCGAAACAACGACCGGCAGAGACGTGCGCCTCAAGCACCGCGCGGCCTGCCGAAACGAAAGACATTCAGGCTAGAAGCTCGAATAGCGCTTCACCATTTCGGCCATCGAGGCGCGCCACGCGGTGCCGCCAGGTTCAAGGTCGGTGCCGTTCACGCCGGTGATGAGGCCCGCGTCTACCGCCCATCCCATTGCCTCGCGCGCATAGCCGCTCACCTCGTCCGCGCCGTTCTTCGAGTTCATGGCCGAGCAATCGCTCGACGTATCGCGCCCGTCGACCACGCTCGCATAGCGGGCGAACAGCGTTGCCAGCTGCTCCCGCGTCACCGGGTCATTCGGGCCGAAGGAATCAGTGCCGCTGTAACCCGTCGAGACGCCGATCCCCTTCGCCCAGCAAAGCGCGTTGTAGTAGTACTCGTTCGGGTCCGCATCGCTGAAGGGCTGCGAGACGCTCGAAGCGGGGCTGCCCGCCAGACGCCACAGGATGGTCGCCACCTGGGCTCGCGTGATCGTATCGTAGGGCCCGAAATGGTTCGTACCCGAATAATTCCCCATGATTTCGCGGATAACCACGTACTCGAAGGCGCCGCTTTCGACGAACCAATCACCGGCAGCCACGTCGCTGGAGTAGCCCGCACGGTACATGAGGTTCACGTCGACGCGTCCACCCTCGTCATCGGCGGGATAGTCGATGCCTTTCACGCGGCCGCCGCTCGAGAGCTGCCACATGCCGTACTCACCGCCGTACTGGCACTGCGAGACGCCGTATTCCGCGACCCAGCGAACCCAGTTGTCGAACACGGGATCGGTCAGGTAGTACGTGAACCAGTTTCGATTCGCGTAGATTCCCACATCGTAACCTGCAGCCTCGATCCTCTCGCTGAACGCACTCGCGATCTTCGCTAGCTCGGTCGGGTCGCCGCCCGTCGCGTTGAACTGCGACTTGTCTTCCATGTCGAAATACACCGGGTAGCTTAGGTCATGCCCCGCAATCAGGCGAAGGACGTGGTCAGCCTCGCTTCGCGCCATGTCGGCGTTCTTGGCGTAGGAGTAAATGTAGACGCCGTACGGAATGCCCAGGCGCTCGCACTCGGAGACGTTGCGCAGCCAGTACTTATCGTCCTGGTTGGTAAGGTCGTTGCCGTAGCCCACACGGATGATGGCGAACTTCACGCCATCGTTCTTCGCGGCTTCCCAATCGATTGTGCGGTTGTGCTCGCTCACGTCGACGCCCTTGGAAATGGCGCCGGGGATGAGGCGCTGCGAGCCGGTCTGGCGGTTCACCGTGGCATAGCCGTTGGGAGTGAGCGTCGCGTCGAACTCGGTGTCGCTTTCGCTCGAGAGAAGCGAGATGCCGCCCAAGCCAGGCACCGTCAAAAGCTGCCCGTCCGCGAAACGCCAGCTGTTGGCGTCATCTGCCTGCGCGTCGGCTTCCACAGCAAGCGCGCAACCAGGCGCAATGATGCACAGTGCGCAAACTGCCGCAAGGATAAGGGCGCTCAAGGCGCAGATACTCCGATGTCGCAAGATAGCCATGTTTATACTCCGAATCTTGTGCGTATCGTAAGGGAAGGCGGCATCCCGCTCACCTTCTTCTTGAGTATACGCGAGCGCGCGCACCGAGGACACATCGCACACGGCATCGGCACAACGGAGGGCCGCTGCGCCCGCTCGCAACGCGCATGCGCGCCGTCCACGCCCCCTCGCAACGCGCATGCGCACCCGCACGACCCCGCGCGCGCACCGCCGCTCGCGAGCAGTCGCGCAACCGCTCGCGCGGGCAATCTGGGCTTTTCATGCGCATGCAGAAGACCCCGTCCAAAGCGCTATAAAATGATGAGTTGCGCCAAGGGCCGGCCCTCGGCGCGCGCAATGCACCCGACCGTTGAGGACCCTATGGCTCAAACCGCATCGACCAAGGCCACGCTCAAGCGGAATTGGTTCACCATCACATCGCTTGTGTCGAAGGACTTCAAGCTCAAGTACCGCCGAAGCGTCCTGGGCGTTCTCTGGTCGGTCCTAAACCCCCTGCTCATGATGTGCGTGCTCGCCGCCGTGTTCACGAACGTGCTCAAGTTCGGCGACGACGTGCAGAATTTCCCCATGTACCTCATCCTGGGCAACGTGCTCTTCTCGCTCATGGCCGACTCGACGTCGTCTGCCATGGGTTCCATCCTCGAATCGGCGCCGCTCATCAAGAAGGTGCGCGTGTCAAAGATGATCTTCCCGCTGGAGAAGGTGCTCTTCACGCTCGTGAACTTCGCCATCTCGCTCATCGCGGTCGTCATTGTCATGCTCTTCTTCCGCATCCCGCCGACGGTAAACCTGCTCGCGATGCCCATCCTGCTCGTGTTCATGCTGCTCTTCTGCGCGGGGCTCGGCATGCTGCTCTCCTCGCTCGCCGTGTTCTTCCGCGACGTGTGCCACCTGTGGGGCGTCGTCATCACCGCGTGGACCTACGCCACGCCGTTGTTCTACCCGGTGGGCCTTCTGCCCGACTGGATGCAGGCGGCCGAGGCGTTCAACCCGATGTACCACTATGTGTGCTATTTCCGCGACATCGCGATGTACAACACGGTGCCCGGCCTCACCGAGAACCTCATCTGCCTCGGCATGGCCGCGATCACCTTCGCCATCGGCTTCGCCGTGTTCAAGGCGACCGAGAAGAAGTTCATCCTCTACGTTTAGGCGGAACCTATGCCCGAGAACATCAACACCACCCCACTCGGCGACATCGAGCGCGAGCTCGCCGCCGCAGTCGACGACCGGCCCGTCATGGTCGACGTGGACCGCGTGTCCATGGTCTTCAACATGGCATCTCAGCAGCTCAACAGCTTGAAGGAATACGCCATCGCCCTCGCGAAGCGCGAGCTTATGTTCAAGGAGTTCCGCGCGCTCGATGGCGTGTCGTTCACCGTCCGCAAGGGCGACGTGTTCGGTATCCTGGGTACGAACGGCTCGGGCAAGTCCACCATGCTCAAGATCATCGCCGGTGTGCTCGAGCCCACCGAAGGCACCTGCACCATCAACGGCAGCATCGCGCCTTTGATCGAGCTCGGCGCCGGCTTCGACATGGAGCTCACCGCGCGCGAGAACATCTTCCTGAACGGCGCGCTTCTGGGCTATTCGAAGAAATTCATCCAGCAGCATTTCGACGAGATCGTCGACTTCGCAGAAGTCGAGAAGTTCCTCGACATGCCGATGAAGAACTACTCGTCGGGCATGGTCGCGCGCATCGCGTTCGCCATCGCCACGGTCATCGTGCCCGAGATCCTCATCGTCGATGAGGTGCTCTCAGTCGGCGACTTCATGTTCCAGCAGAAATGCGAGCGCCGCATCACGCAGCTCATCAAGGAACACGACGTCACCGTGCTCATCGTGTCGCACAACAACGACCAGATCGAGCGTTTGTGCAACAAGGCCATCTGGATCGAGAAGGGCCACACCCGCATGATGGGCCCGGCTGCCGACGTGTGCCGCGCCTACCGCGTGCTCGGCGGGCATGTGGGGTCGGCCGAGTCGGAAGCCGCTGTGTTCAGCATGCTGAACTCCCCCACCCGCGTGCCCGAGGGGCTCGTGAGCTCCGTTGCCGGCGAGAACCGCTACGGCACCGCTGTGAAGATCGCGGAGAAGTGCAAGTTCACGCAAGGTGGCAGCGTCATCCTGGCCTCGGGCGACTTCAGCCTGCCGTGCATGTCCGCGCAAGGGCTCTCCGGCATGCTCGACGCGCCGGTGCTGCTCTCGAAGAACGAGTCGCTGCCCGACGTGGTCGCGCAGGAGATCGCAAGCCTCGCGCCGCGCCGCATCGTCGTCTTGGGCGGCGAGGACGTGCTCTCTTCCGAAGTGGCCGAGCAGGCGGCCGACGCTGCAGGCGACGGATGCTCGATCTGCCGCATCGATTGCAACGAGTCGGTCGAGCTTGCGCGCCTCATCTTCGACTTCGGAAAGCGCGTGGCGGAGGAAGACGACGTGCCCGGCTGGAGCAAGCTCGCCATCATCGCGCACCACGACTGCCTGGGCGACCTGATTACGCTTTCGCCGCTGCTGTTCAACCAGCATATCCCCGTATTCTACATTCGCGAGCTCGGCGTGATCGACGACGCCACGGCAGCGTCGATCCAGGGCGGCGGCTTCACCGACCTGATTGCGCTGGGCGTCGACAAGCATATCCCCGACACGTTCCTCGCCGCCTGCGCCGAGCACGGCGTGAAAAGCGAGCGGCTCATTGGCAAGAACCCCTACGACGCCAACGAGAAGATTAACGACCTTATCACTTCGGGCCAGGTCGAGGGCGCGCGACTCACGATCGACAACCTCATCGTGAGCTCGGTGTGGAACCCTGCCGACGCGTTCGCCGCCGGCGCCTGGGCCGCCAAGACCGATTCCGCCTTCCTTCTGGAAGACCCGCAGAACCTCGACAGCGTAGCGCACGCCATAAGCTACATCAAGAAGAAGGGCGGCAGCGTGAAGCACCTCACTTTCTTGGGCGATTCCTCGCAGTTCGGGCGCCTTGACAAGGAGATGCTTGGGAAGGCTGTGCAGGAAGCGCTTGTAGACGCAGGGCTTGCAGATACGGGCGCCGAGGACGCGCAGCCCGCCGAGACTGAGCGCACGGACTTCACGTCCGTCGACGCCGCGTCCGCGAATACGCAGGAAAACGAATAGGAGCATCATGTCATCTTCGCAGTTCGCACCGCTGGTTTCCGTCATCATCCCCATTTATAACGCAGAGCCCTACCTCAACCAGGCGCTCGAGAGCGTCGAGGGACAAACGTACAAGAACCTCGAAATCATCTGTCTGAACGACGGCTCCACCGACAACTCGCTTGACATCATGCGCGCCCACGCCGCGCGCGACGAGCGTATCGTGGTGATCGACAAGCACAACCAAGGCTACGGCGCCACCTGCAACCGCGGGCTCGACGAGTCGCACGGCGAGTGGATTTCCATCCTCGAACCCGACGACTGGATCGAAAGCGGCATGTATTCCGACCTGCTCGCGCTCGCGCGCATGTACCCCGAGCCGATCGATATCGTGAAGTCGGGTTATTGGCGCATCTGGTTACCCGACACGCCCAAGCAGCGCAAGATGAACTGCAGCTATCACGGGCGCATCAACCCGCCCGTCCAGCCGTTCGCCATTAAGGACGCGGCGCATCTACTGTGCCACCACCCATCCATCTGGTCGGCGATCTATCGCAAGCAGTATCTGCTTGACAAGGGCATTCGCTTCCGCGAGATTCCCGGCGCGGGCTGGGCGGACAACCCGTTCCTCATCGAGACGCTCTGCCAGACCGACCGCATCCTTTATACCGATAAGGAGTACTACTGCTATCGCGAGGAGACGCCGGAGAAGTCCGAAGCGTTCGCGAAGCGCAGCACGCTTCTGCCGCTCGAGCGTTGGAACGACATGATGGATATCCTCGAGAAACTTGGCGTGACCGACGAGCGCATCCTGCGCGCGCACAACAGCCGCGGCTTCACGTACCTTTCGGGTATCCTGGAAGTCGTCGGGCTCGACGGCGAGGGCGTGCGCGAGGCAGCGACCCACATGTTCGAGCGCATGGATGCCGACCTGGTGTTTTCCGACCCCGAAATCTCCCCTGGCTGCAAGCGCCTGTTCGCCGACCTTCGCGGCCTGGAATGCCCTCACATCGACAAGCTCGCTTACGTGCGCGGGCTTATGGGACAGGGATTCTACAACCTGAAGAACACCGGAGTCGTGAACACATTCTTCGCAACCACCAACTATTTCAAGAAGCACCGCGCCCGCGAGGCCAACGAGTAGGCAACAAGCTCCGTCGCGAGGTAACACGACGAGAAGCCGCTAAGCGAGCAATGCCCGCAACCTCCCCTGGTTGCGGGCATTTTTTAGCGATTCTTCGTGAAACGATAGGTCGGAACGGCCTCTTCGAGAATCTTGATTGCCTGCTCATCGGTGTCGCGGATTGCCTCTTGCAGCTCGCCGAGCTTCTGCGCCACCTGCTCGTGGCTGATTTCCTGGCCTTGCGAAATCATAATCGAGTGGTTGGACGTGGGAAGCGTGTTCTCCTCGTCCATCAGCAGCTCCTCGTACATCTTCTCGCCGTCGCGCAGGCCGGTGTAGACGATGCCCACATGCGCGCCCGACAGGCGGATGAGGTTCTTCGCCAGATCCGCGATCTTCACCGGCTCGCCCATGTCGAGCACGAAGATCTCGCCGCCCTTCGCCATGCCGCCCGCTTGGATGACAAGCTGCACCGCCTCGGGAATGGTCATGAAGAAGCGCTCGATATCAGGATGCGTCACCGTCACGGGACCGCCTTCCGCAATCTGCTTCTTGAACAGGGGAATCACGCTGCCGTTGCTGCCGAGCACATTGCCGAAGCGCACCGCCGCGAACACGGTCTTCGATGTGCGGGCATAGTACTGCATGATCATCTCGCCCATGCGCTTTGTGGCGCCCATGACCGAAGTGGGGTTCACTGCCTTGTCGGTCGAGATGAACGTGAAGTGCTCCACGCCGAAGACGTCCGCCGCACGCACCACGTTCAACGTGCCGAAGACGTTGTTCTCAATGGCCTCGCGCGGGCATACTTCCATAAGCGGCACGTGCTTGTGGGCGGCAGCGTGGAACACCACCGCCGGGTGATACTTCTCGAAGACCTCGTTCACGCGCGCCTCGTTGCAGATACTGCCGATCTCGATGTCGATCGCGATGTCGTCATAGGAGCGAAGCAGCTCTTGGCGGAGCATGTAGGCATCGTTCTCACAGATGTCGAAGATGACGATGCGGCGCGGCGCGACTTTCGCCAACTGACGGCACAGCTCGCTGCCGATTGACCCGCCGCCGCCTGTGACGAGCACGGTCTCGCCCGCCACGTACGCATACGCGATGCGCATGTCGAGCTGCACTTCCTCGCGCCCCAATAGGTCGGTCACGTCAACGTCGCGCAGGGCCACATCGCCCAGCTCGTCGATTCGCAGATCGCGGATGTTGGGCAGCGTCTTGAGGACGCACTCAGTCTTCGTGCACACCCTGTAGATACGCTTGCGCTCGGCAGGGGTTGAAGAGGGAATGGCGACGACGATCTGCTGGATATCGTACTTGCGCACCAGCTCCTCGATGTCGTCGGTCGAGCCCTCAACCTTCACGCCGTGGATGCGCAGGCCCCGCTTGGCTGGGTCGTCGTCGGTCGCGACGATGGGGATGCCCGGCATGTTCGGATCCTTCGTGGCCATGCGGTTGATGGTGAGCGAGCCGGTTTCCCCCGCACCGACGACGAGCGTCCGCGGGCGATCGACGTTATCCCCCGAGAACGCGCGCTTCTTACGGCGCTTGATGCGCCACAGCAAACGGTAGCCGCCCATAAGGAAGACGAGCAGAATCGACGCGCCGATGAACACGCGAATGGGAAGCCTCACGTTGATAACCCACAGGAACACGGCGCCTACCAGGGTCGATATAACCACGGAAAGCACGATCTGGAGCGCCTCGTCGACGCTTGCGTATTCCCATAAGTTGTTATACAGGCGAAACGCGCCCATGATTGCGATGTTCACCACGGCAAGGATTCCCAGGATGAAGAAAATCTCGTTGCTGGTGAACACCTCATCGAACACGTTGGTCAGAAGCGATGCGAGCCAATAGGCCACATACGTGGCGATGATGTCCATGATCAACAGAGGCGCCGTGCGCTTCGCTATATGCAAATCCATGCGTGCCCTCACTTGGGTTTAACGGCACCGAGGCCGCCGATACACAACCCTATGATTGTATACGATTGCGAGAACAACCGACCGCATTGCAGAAACACTGCACGGATAGAGAATGCCGGCAGCGGGTCGCGCTTTAAGGCAGCGGACGGGACGGGGTCGGGTGCTTTACCTCACATGGCGGTGCAGCGAGCTCTACCCTATTGACTTCGTCGCGATGAGGGAAATCCCCGTGCCGCACACGTTCTCGCAGATGACATCGCCCGATGCGATGGGAGCGCACAAGGAGAGGCCGGCCGCCTCGCGAGCGACGTCCCTCGCAAGGGCCCTGGGCACCGGTGCGCTCGTCCGATAGCTCACCGGTTCCAGACACCCCCGAGCGCATACCGTACCGCACACGGTGCGGACCGGATTGATCGCCTCGGCCTGGGCATACTTCTTCCCGCGGCCACACGAGTTGCCCTCAACGCTTGTGACCTCGCCGTTCTCGGCGAACCCGACGTTCATGACGCACCCCATCGGGCATTGGATGCACGTGATCCTCCGGCTCATCGCGCGCCCCCTTCCACGGCTGGCGCCCGTCGCGCGGAAAGCCCGCTTACCGCCGACACGACGATGCGCGAGCACCCGGCAAGGCTCTCCGCGTCGACTTTCATGCGCCTCATCTCAGCGGGAACCGCCACAACATCGCGTGCTCTTGCGAGCACCTCGCCCGCACCCGCGTCCTCGCTTTCGCGCACTTCGAACCGCACGCCCTCGATGACGTCGGACACGCGGAAGGAAAGCATCACCGCCCCCTCCGCATCGTGGGAGATCATCTGGGGCACGACGTAGCGCACGCCTTCCCCGGCGACCACTTCGATAGGTGCCTCGTCCGCGCTCGCCAAGCCACCCTGCACCTCGCCCCGCGCGAAAGCGGCCGCAAAAGCCCCCGCCCGCTCGCCTTCCTCCGATGCGAAGTCCGCCAGATCGTGCACATGCAAGGCGTTTCCGCAGGCGAAGATTCCAGGCGTGCTCGTCGCCAATCGCTCGTCGACGATGGCGCCTCCCGTTATCGGCGAGAGCGCCACCCCCGCTGTTTTCGCGACCTCATTTTCGGGGATGAGCCCGCACGAAAGCACGAGCGTGTCGCAAGGGATGCGCTCCTCGGTGCCCTCGATGGGGCGCCGCGTCGCGAGGTCGACGTCCGCTACGACGACTGCCTGAAGGCGCGTCTCGCCCTCAAGGCGTACCACCGTGCGCGACAGGTGCAGCGGGATGCCGAAGTCATCGAGGCATTGCACGATGTTGCGGCGCAGCCCCGAGGAGAACGGCATGATCTCGTACACGCCGAGCACCTTGATGCCCGAAAGCGTCATGCGGCGGGCCATGATGAGCCCGATGTCGCCCGAGCCGAGCACCACCGCCGTCGACCCAGGGACAAGTCCCTGCAGGTTCATGAAGTTCTGCGCGCAGCCCGCCGTATAGACCCCCGAAGGGCGCGCGCCCGCGATGCCGAGCGCCCCCAGCCCGCGCTCGCGGCTCCCCGTCGCCAAAACCACGGCCTTTGCGTGGAAGAAGAGCTCGGCTCCGAAACGCGTCCCGACGACGAGCTTCCCTGCACCCTCATCGTCGATGTGCAGCACCGATACACCATATTCGCAGGTCACACCCGCATCAATGACGGCTTGCTCCTCTTGCGCAGCGTATTCGGGACCGGTGAGCTCGGCCTTCATGCGATGCAGACCGAAGCCGTTGTGCACGCATTGCTTAAGCACGCCTCCCGGGCGCTTCTCTCGGTCGACCATTGCCACG
>OBZH01000902.1_pt1 | contig 24425 bp, 22 predicted proteins | sample 1476881 | NCBI WGS metagenome assembly OBZH01 (sample SAMEA2580230, study PRJEB22360) | human gut metagenome | biome: human gut; feature: human-associated habitat; material: faeces | place: Denmark | collected 2008/2010 | reverse complement strand
ACCGGGCGGGGCTCGCTAACTCCTGGTAGCTGTGGCAGGGGCTCGCTAAGATCGAGGACACCGTTTTCTACTGCCCCCAAAATAGTGCGGGAAGTTAGCAGCTTAGTGACCGACATCCAAGGATAAACTTTATCCTGGTCACCCCAGCTTCCAAGTAGCTTACAGCTCCCTGGCAAAGATGCAGATTCATAGGAAAAAAGCGCGCAGGAAACCGGAAAAGGAAATTGCGCTAGCACCGCAGCTACTGGAGCAGAAGCCATCCGGGATAGTTCCTAGAAGGGGCGAGCTGCCATAACTGCGGTAAGTGCCGCCACCGCTTCACGCGGCACGACGCCAACATCCGCCAAGGTGTTGTATTCCTCGGTTTCGAGAACACTGTTGATAACCAAGCGCCCCAGCAAATCGATACTGAGAGCCTGGTTTTCTTGTGCGTACTCCAGGTCGTTGGCATTCAGGATGCCGGAACGAACAATCTTGTCCAGGATGTCTTCGGGCACGTCTGAAAGACCGTATTTCTCCATTTCTTGGGAGGAAAGGCTGATGTATCCCTTTTCCAACAAATCTTCCAAGGTAAACCCAGCCACCTGTTCGATTGCAGCCATTGCCGAGGGGGTAGCAAAACCGCTGGACATGATGGCACGGAGCGCCTTGGGGTTGGAAAGATCGACCTGATTAATAATCAAGTTAGTGAGGGAACCGACCACATCTACCCCGTCCCTGTTGTAGAGCCACTGGATATGCAGGCCGTACCATTCGGCCAGAAGGGAATGCGCCAGTGTCTTCGGATCGGCATCTTTGTTAATCAGATCGTCTGTTTGTAGCTGACTAAATGCACTAGTCAGCACACTTTGCAATCCTTCAAACCGGGCTGCGAAGTGGTCATGGGCGGGGTGTACCTCGTTAGAGGCTTCCACCGAAAGCATGCACTCCATTTCCACGATCGTGGGGTTAGAGCTAAGTTCTGTAGAAAGTTCAGTGAAGGCGTTGAACACTTCGAAAGGCTGCATATGCCGCATAGCCTGCACGTCGAAGTTAGAGCGATCCTCGTAGCGTTCAATAACCGCCATGAGTAGGGCTTCTTTAGAGGGGAAGTGATAGATAACCCCCGGGTGGGAAATACCAACACGGCGAGCCACATCGCGCATAGATAGGCCGTGGTAGCCAACTTCCGCAATCATGTCTACGGTTGCGTCAAGTATGGCTTCGCGTCGAGCCACGCCACCGGCGTAGGACCCGCGCTCCCCGCTCTTATGTGCTGGTTTGGGCACCTGGGCATCCCCCTCCCTTTTGCCTACCGCCTATTATCTTTTCTATATCTGGGCACAAAAAACCCAAGCTCTAACTAGGATACAGTTTTTCCCCTCAAACCACCTAACAAATCGACTAGATTTCGTAAGCGAAATACATAAACGAAGATCACATTAAGAGTTTATTTACTTATTCTAATAAAAGCACCCACACATCTCATGCGATCGCCAGTTATTAGTAAAGAAAACGCAAAAAGTAGCGCCGAGAACCTTCGCCCCCGACGCCACTTTGCTGACGCTATGTCATTAACTTAGCTGAAGATGAAACCTTCCCACCGGAACAGCCTGCTGGAGCGGCACCGTTACCTTGATAACCGAACCATCCTCCCATTTTCCGGCCAACAGTCCTTGTGCCAGTTGGTCACCGATTTCACTTTGAATCAGCCGGCGCAACGGACGGGCTCCAAATGCCGGGTCATAGCCCCGGTTAGCCAGCCAATTCTTCGCGTCCTCGCTAACTTCCAGTTTCAACCGTCGAGATGCCAGCCGCTGCATGACCTGCGCCAGCTGCAAATCCACGATCTTAGCTAGCTGGGTGCGGCTAAGGGGCTGGAAAATCAGAATCTCGTCCAAGCGGTTTAAGAACTCGGGTCGGAAATTGGCGTTAACCGCTTCTTTCACGAGGCGTTCTTTTTCGTCCTCGCTAAGATCCGGTTGCGTCAAATACTGCGAGCCCAAGTTAGAGGTGAGCACCAAAATTGTGCTACGGAAATCTACAACCCGGCCTTGCCCATCAGTCAGGCGCCCATCATCTAAGACCTGCAGCAGCACATGGAAGATTTCCGGATGCGCCTTCTCCACTTCATCTAGCAAAATCACCGAATAGGGACGCCGCCGCACTGCCTCCGTAAGCTGTCCGCCCTCTTCGTAACCCACATATCCGGGAGGGGCACCGATTAGGCGTGATACCGAGTGTTTTTCTCCATATTCGCTCATATCGATGCGCACCATCGCGGTGGGATCATCAAAGAGGAAGGCCGCTAAGGACTTGGCAAGCTCGGTCTTGCCCACCCCGGTAGGCCCGAGGAAGAGGAAAGATCCCGTGGGACGATTAGGATCGGAGACTCCTGCCCGCGAGCGCCGCACTGCATCTGCCACCGCCTGCACCGCTTGTTCTTGCCCGATTAGTCGTTTACCGATCTCGGTTTCCATATGCAAGAGCTTGTCAGTTTCGGTTTGCAGCATTTTTCCGGTAGGGATCCCGGTCCAAGACTCCACCACTTCGGCGACTTCGGTAGGACCGACTTTTTCGACTACCATGGCCGGTAAGTCATCGCTTTCCTGCTCCTGCTTTTCGGCAGCGGCAATCGCGGCCTGGATTTGCGGGATTTCTCCGTTCTGCAACCGTCCGGCACTTTCCCAATCACCATTACGCATTGCCCGCTCTAACTGGGTGTTTAGCTTATCGAGTTGGGCGCGCAGATCCCCCACTTTATTGCGGGAGGCTTTTTCAGATTCCCAGCGCACATTGAGTTCATCCAAGACTTGTTGTTCCTTGGCGATTTCCGTGCGCAAATCTGCTAGCCGGGATTTGGTCTGCTCATCTGAGCCTTCCTCTTCGGAATCAGCTAAATAGGCTGCTTCCATTTTCAGCCGGTCAACCTGACGGCGTTTTTCGTCTACCTCCACCGGACTGGAATCTAGCTCCATACGCAGCCGGGAAGCGGCCTCGTCAATCAGGTCAATAGCTTTATCGGGCAGGTTGCGTTCGGGGATATAGCGGTCGGACAGTTTTGCCGCCGCCACCAGCGCCCCATCGGTAATCGTAACCTTATGGTGGGCTTCATATTTGGGGGCAATCCCGCGCAAAATCGCTACCGTGTCTTCTACCGAAGGCTCGGCTACGAACACCTGTTGGAAGCGGCGTTCTAGAGCCGGATCTTTCTCGATATTTTGTCGATACTCGTCCAGGGTGGTAGCTCCCACCATCCGTAGTTCGCCGCGCGCCAGCATGGGTTTAATCATGTTGCCGGCGTCCATCGCGCCCTCGGATCCGCCCCCGGCTCCTACTACCGTGTGCAGTTCGTCGATAAAGGTAATAACTTCCCCATCGGCATTTTTGATTTCTTCGAGGACGGCTTTTAGGCGTTCTTCGAACTCGCCGCGGTATTTGGCACCGGCAACCATCGCCCCTAAATCTAGGCTAATCAGTTTCTTGTTTTTCAAAGATTGGGGGACGTCTCCGGCTACAATCCGTTGTGCTAGGCCTTCTACTACTGCGGTTTTACCTACCCCGGCCTCGCCGATTAACACTGGGTTGTTTTTGGTGCGCCGCGAGAGCACTTGGATTACGCGGCGAATTTCTTTGTCTCGCCCAATTACGGGATCGAGTTTGCCGCTGCGGGCTACTTCGGTCAGGTCACGACCATATTTTTTCAAGGCATCGAAAGAGGCTTCGGGGTCTTGGGACGTGACCGGATCTTTGCGAATTTCCTGGAGCTTTTCACGCAGCGCTTTTACGCTGGCGCCCGCCTTATTTAACAGGCGGCTAACCCCGGTTTCTCCTTCAGATTCATCGGCGAGGGCGATTAGCAGGTGTTCGGTAGATACGTATTCGTCGGTAAGCTCTCGCGCTAGATCTCCGGCTTTATTAATAACCCGCCGCATAGCCAGAGAAGTTTGCACTTCCCCTACCGAGCTACCACTTACGCTGGGCAGATTTCCCAGCATTCGATGCAGGGGCGCGTTAATCTGCTGAGTGCGATTTGGCACTACCGCATCCAGAAGCGCGAAGGCTATCGAGTCGGTTTGCCCCAGCAAGGCATTTAAGAGATGCTCCGGCTCTACCTGGGGATTTTTATTGGCCTGCGCGGTTTGTATCGTATCCCCTAAGGCGGCCTGTGATTTAACAGTAAGTTTTGTTTCCATTTTTCCTCCCGTAGTCCCATCCGGGTGGGATGGGGTGTTGCTATTTAGTCCAACACCCCAAAAGTTGAGTTTATTCCACTCAACTTTATATTTTTTGGTTTATCCCTCTTACTATCAACATTTTCTGTCGCCAAAATAAGCAGCGGAAACCCGTAAGCAAGCACGTCTATGCCCCACTCCAGCAAGGAAGCTCCGGCAGCAGTGAAGAAAAATAGACTTTAAGCCGCAAGACTACCGATAGTAGGAGTTGTTTATTAACGCTTGACGGTTATCTCGACCGCGTTTGACCGTCCAAACGATCCCCCAGATCAACAACCCGATGCCAGTAAAGCCGATAATCGTGGGCACCACGAAAGCCGCAATTACCAGGCCGAAAGACAGGTTAGGAAGAATTGCAATTGAGGAGATAACAGCCTCTTTATCACCGATGGGCTCGCAATTAACCTTTAAGGTTCCTTGAGAATTTAGGTTGTAAATAAAGGTGTGCTGCGCATCATTTTCCGGGTCGGAGGCAAAACCGGAAACGAAGCTATTGTCCCCGGATAAGGACTCAATCTTATCTCCGTTAAAAGTAGCGTCACAGCGCACGTTACCACCGTTAGAGGCTTCCACAACCAGCAGCGAAGTTCCCTGGTAGTCCGCAGTTCGGGTGATAGAACTGACTCCTGGGTGGGTCTCCATACTGGAATCTACTTGCAGACCATAAACCACTAGCATCGTGACAAAAGCAATCGGCGCTACCACTAGCATCAACACGATTCCCACTACCAAAATAGTGATGGGCACAGCGCGAGATTTTGGAGTTTTCGGCGGTGTATCCGGATTGTCACCTAGGCCAGAAAAACTGCCCGGCCCCATATCCCCCGGCCCGCCAGATCGCGGCACCTCCGAGGGCTCGTGCCAAGAATCGTTCCCGCCATAACCGGGAGGAACCGGAAACTTACGTTGCGGCTGCGAGAAAGACGGAGACTTAGAGGATTCTGCCCCAAAGTCCGGCGAAGAACCATTTGTTCCCCCAAAGCTGGCATTACTTTCCCCGTTAGCTGATTCTGGCCGGGGCATTTGCCCCGCAGCAGACTCTAGATGAGAGGAGGCCGGCGCAGCATCCTGTCGCTGCGTGACCGGGGTGCCAGAATGCAACTCGCCATTCAACACCCATTGTTCCTGTTCGCTTGAGTGCGCGCCGTACCTGTTAGGGGTTTCGCCCATAGTTCCTCCCGTTGATTAGCCTGAGCACTATTGTAAGCGCTAGCCTCGATTTTTGCCCCAAATAATCATTTGTCCTGGCAGATAGGGAACGAGTTCTTGTCCCCGCACCACCCGTGAGAGCGGGAATTTAGTAAGTGGAGACACCTCACCGGTGGGTGCAGCTGAAAATACCCGTCCGCGTCCTCGTTCATAAACAGCCAGACGCTGCCGCAGTTGCTGATTTTCTGCGGCTAAACTAGCAGCAGCGCGCCGCAACTCCAGCACTCGTTTAATGCCCGCCAGGTTGATACCTTCTTCTTGGGACAGACGCTGGATTTCTCGCAGTTCTGCGATATCTTCGGCGCTATAGCGCCGCCCCCTCCCCTTGGTGCGCTTAGGGATAACCAGCCCGATACGGTCATATTGCCGCAGAGTTTGCGGATGCATCCCCGCCAGCTCTGCGGCCACCGAGATCACATAGAGGGTTTCCATTGATCGTGCCATTAACTTTTCTCAAGGCCCAAACGAGGATTGAAATCAGGGTGATCCGCCCGGATTGCTTCTGCTAACTGTTGGGCAATATCAACTACCCGGCTAGAGGGCTTACGCGGGTTAACTATCTGGACGGTAGCCACCACGTCTAAACCATTTAGTCCTTTTCCGCGCAAACGCAGTTTAGTGCCCGAATCAGCCCCGGCAGGATGTGATCTCGTGGCTGTTTTACCTCCGAGCAGAGGCACTTTCACCGTGGCACCTGCCAGCGCTTCTGCCGCAGTCACCGGCAGGCGCATTTGCAGAGCCTTCCCATCGAAGGAATACACCGGATCCGGTTTTACATGCACCGTTACTACCAGGTCACCATTTCCAGCTGGTCCAGGTCGCCCTTTCCCGCGCAGACGCAGTTTTTTGCCGTCACGGATCTTACCGGGAATCCGTACGGTCATACTCTTGCCATCCACCGTCAGCTTCATGGTGCTCCCGGCGATAGCGGCACGAAAATCTAAGTTGACTTCCGCGGCCAAATCTTGACCTTTACCTCCACCGGGAAAGCCACCAGACCCCGCGCCGAAGGAACCATGTGCCCCATAGCTGGCGCGCCCTCCTGACGAAAACAGAGAACTAAACATGGAGCCGAGGTCGCCTTCTCCCAGGTTGATCCTAGCGGAGCCGGCCCCGGGAGCGGTTCCGCCCCCAAACATAGCGCCTAATACGTCTTCGAAGCCTCCGGCCCCACCACGACCTGAAGCGGGGCCGGCGCTGAAACGGGCACCACCGCCCGCCATAGCGCGAATCGCATCATACTGGCGCTTTTGTTCCGGGTCAGACAGCACCTGATAGGCTTCCCCGATCGCTTTAAACTTTTCTTCGGCAGCTTTATCGCCGGGGTTTTGATCGGGATGGTATTTACGTGCCAGCTTCCGGTAAGCCTTCTTAATGGCTAACTGATCTGCTTTTTTTGACACTCCCAGGGTGCCGTAAAAATCTTTGCCTATCCAATCTTGTCCAGCCATGAATGCTCACCTCCTTAATCCCTAATCTGGGTTATTGACTATTACTTTCGTTGCCCGTAAAACATTTTCGCCCACTTTATACCCGGGCTGGAGCACCTGGGCGATACTGGGTTCGCCCTCTCCACCACTTTGCGCCATCAGGGCTTCATGCACGTTCGGGTCAAATTCCTCCCCCACGCTGCCGTAGCGAGTCAGCCCAAAGTTGGTTTCCAGGGTATTTTCTAGTTTCTTCGCAATAGCTTCAAAGGGACCTTCTAGGTCTCCGGCATCGCGAGCTGCTTGCACATCATCAAGGACGCTCAGCAGTACCTGCAATACTGCCTTTTGCCCCTCGCTATGATGAGCCGACATATCGGACTTACTGCGCTTGACATACCCGGAGTATTCCTGCTGTAAGTTATAGGTTTCCGCTCTTGCGCGCGCCAGCTGTTCGGTCAGCTCTGCCACCTGGGCTTTAAGCTGGTCAATTTCCGCAGTAGGCGCCAAGTCCGATTCGGTTTCTGCCGCTGTGCCATCTTCCCTCTCAGTGGGTGCGGGGTCATCGGCGATTTCTTCTCCCAGGCTTGCAGCTAGGTCAACGAAAGCCGCATTATCGTCCGGTTCTTCGGCTTCCTTTGGTGTCGCGCTCTCCGCAGGCACCGATTCCTTGGAGGGATCCAAGTCTTTCTCAGCGTCCTTTTCCGGCTGCGAACTAGCGGAGCTAGTATCTGCCGCCGGGGAAGCTTCCGCCCGTCCCTCTTGGCCGTTAGCGGTTACTTCCGGCTTACCCGTTGGTTGCGCTTGGTCTGCCTGCGAGGCGGAAGAATCGTCCTGATTCTCTGGCTCTGGTTCCGAAGTGGGATGCAATGGGTCTTTCACCTTGATCTTTATCCTCCGTTTCCCATTTTGCTGATCCAAATTCTTACCTCCTGCCGATGGGGCGCCCACTTTCGCGAGCGCCCCAGACAGTTTGAGACTAAACAGTTACTTGTTTTCGTCCTCTTCGTCGACTACTTCCGCATCGATTACGTCATCGTCTGCCCCCGCTCCAGCATCCTCAGCGCTGGAGGCGCCAGATTCAGCCTGGCTTTGTGCTGCTTCGGCCTGGGTCTGGGCGTAAAGAGTTTCCCCAATCTTTTGCGACTTGGTGTTCAGTTCTTCCATCGCCGCCTTCACGGCCTCAATGTCTTCGCCCTCCAAAGCTTTCTTAACCTTATCGGAAGCTTCCCGAACCTCTTTGGCGATTTCCTCGGGCAGTTTTTCGGCGTTATCTTTTAGCAGTTTCTCGATTGAGTAAACCGTCTGTTCCGCCGAGTTACGCAGATCGGCTTCTTCACGTCGCTTCTCATCTTCTTCTGCGTGCGCTTCTGCCTCTTTAACCATGCGGTCGATCTCTTCTTTCGAAAGCGCCGAGCCCCCAGAAATAGTCATTGACTGTTCTTTATTGGTGTTCTGGTCTTTCGCGGATACGTGCACAATCCCGTTGGTGTCAATATCGAAAGTGACCTCGATCCGAGGAACCCCCATCGGCGCCGGTAGAATCCCGGTCAGTTGGAAGGTGCCCAGCGACTTGTTGTCACGGGTGAAAGTACGTTCCCCTTGGAATACCTGGATTAGCACCGAATCCTGGTTATCTTCCGCAGTGGAGAAGATTTCCGAATGCTTGGTAGGAATCGCGCTATTACGCTTAATCAGGGTAGTCATTACCCCACCCTTGGTTTCGATTCCTAGGGACAAGGGGGTGACATCAATTAGGAGGACGTCACTGCGGTCTCCCTGGATAATCCCGGTTTGTAGGGCGGCACCAGTGGCTACCACTTCATCGGGGTTAACCGACTTATTGGCTTCTTTTCCACCAGTCAAGGTCTTTACCATCTCGGCTACTGCCGGCATCCGGGTGGAGCCACCCACTAGCACCACGTGGTCAATATCGGACACGTGGATCTTGGCATCCGCGATTACCTGCTCGAAGGGTTTGCGGGTGCGTTCTAGCAGATCCTGGGTCATTTCTTCGAAGTGGGCGCGAGTGAGGCGCTCGTCTAGGTGCACCGGGCCAGATTCGGCCATCGACAGGTACTGCAGAGAAATCTGGGTAGAGGTCGCCGAAGATAGTTCCTTCTTGGCTTGCTCGGCGGCATCGCGTAGGCGCTGAATCGCGATCTTGTCATTCGACAGATCCACGCCGGTATTGGTTTTGACGGTACCGATTAGCCAATCCACGATCCGCTGATCCCAGTCGTCACCACCGAGGCGGTTATCACCGTTAGTAGCACGCACTTCGATAGTGGAAAAGCCGTCCTCATCTTTCATTACTTCCAGCAGGGAAACGTCGAAAGTGCCACCACCAAGGTCGAATACCAGGATGGATTCGTCCTTTTCACTCTTTTCTAGTCCGTAGGCGAGAGCCGCCGCGGTGGGCTCGTTGACCAGACGCAGTACGTTTAGTCCCGCAATTTTACCGGCGTCTTTGGTGGCCTGACGCTGCGCATCATTGAAGTACGCCGGCACGGTGATTACCGCGTCCTGCACCGAGTCCCCTAGGTACTCTTCAGCATCTTTCTTCAGCTTGCCCAAAATGAAAGCACTGATCTGCTGGGGGGTGTATTCTTTGTCGTCAATTTTTACTTTCCAGGAGCTATCTCCCATGTGGCGCTTCACCGAGGCAATGGTGCGATCTACGTTAGTTACCGCCTGCCGTTTGGCGACTTCGCCCACCAGAACTTCCCCGGCCTTAGAGAATGCCACCACCGAGGGGGTGGTGCGCTGACCTTCCGCATTGGCGACAATAGTGGGTTGGCCGCCTTCTAGAACCGCAATCGCGGAGTTGGTGGTACCCAAGTCAATACCTACTGCACGTGCCATGATATTTCCTTCCTACGAATATATTTAGTTGGTCTTACTAGCTCTAGGCTCTAACGGCTGATGCCCGATACTGTCAGTCTTGGCGTCTTCCGATCAGATTCCATAAACCTTGAGCCTTATACACTCAAGGTTACCAAATATCAACGAAGTATCAAGCTGCACCTTCAAAACCTGAGTCTACTTAACTCAACTTTAAACAGACAGCTTTTATTCCCCTATTTCTAAATATTTTTAAAAAAAGTCTTTAAAATTGCGCCAAACTGGGATTTTATCTTAAATAAAACCTGTTACGGCACAAGAAGTCCCAAAACTTAGCCCGCTAAGGTCAAGTTACTTCCCAAATTGCGCTGGGAGCGTATATCTTTTCTAGGTAAGAGCCTTCCGCGCAGTAAAGGAGAAAACATGGCAGTAGAACTGGTTGAAGAGTTTAGCAACGAACTCGTAGAGGCATTTTCTCGGCTCCTCCCCCAGCTTTCACAGTCCGCCAAGCAGCTAAGCCCCCAGCAGATAAAAGAATTCTGCGACCAAGAGGGGGTTTACCTGTTGGTCTTCCGCTCCGAAGAGGGAGAAATCTTAGGGATGCTCTCCTTAGCAACCTTTAAAATCCCCACCGGTAAGCGAGCCTGGATCGAGGACGTGGTCGTAGATTCAGCTGCCCGCGGGCAGGGAGCGGGGCAAAAACTAGTAGAGGCAGCAGTGCGCCACGCCAAAAAGGTCGGAGCTAAAACCGTGGATCTTACCTCCCGCCCCTCGCGCGAAGCCGCCAACCGGCTATATCGGCGCTGCGGATTCAAACAGCGCGAAACCAACGTTTACCGTTACGCCGGATAGTTTAGTCTCCCCTTATATCTGCACAAACGTATAGCTACAAAAACTCACAACTGTGAGGACGCCGGCAGAGTTTACCCTGCGATGCAAGATAAAACACATTAACAAATATGATACCCATATTTGCTGATAAGCCCATTTTAATTTGGTTTTTTTCCAAAGACCCCACGGCGTAAAGCGTGAGTTAGCTAGCAATGTTGCCCAACGAGAGTGGGGATCAGGTAACAATAGGGGCAAAAGTAGTCGAGAAATAAGGAATGATAAAATGAGCGCCCTGCCCATTCCCAGTGTGGGACTTTCCACCGGATATCAGATTCCGCAATTTGGTTTTGGAACTTACAAAATTGCCCCGGAAGATTGCGTAGATGCAGTTAAATATGCTTTAGATCTCGGCATTCGCCATATCGATACCGCGCAGATGTATCACAATGAGGCAGAAGTGGGACGAGCCATTGAAGAATCCGGGATTGACCGCGAAGAAATTTTCTTAACCACCAAGCTTAATAATGACAAGCACCTGCCGGAGGACGCCCGGAAGTCTTTCCAGCAGAGCCTGGAAGATTTACGCACCGACTATGTGGATCTGTTTTTGATCCACTGGCCGCTTCCCACCCTTTATGGGGGAGACTTCGTGCAGACTTGGCGCACTCTCCTGGAGTTCCAGTACGATAAGACCGCCCGTACCGTGGGGGTTTCTAACTTCCAGATCAACCACCTGGAGCGTTTGATCGCGGAGACGGGAGTAACCCCAGCTGTCAACCAGGTAGAGATTCACCCCCAATTTGCCAATAACGAACTGCGGGCTTTCCATAGCCAACACCAGATCGTGACCGAAGCCTGGTCGCCACTAGCTCGCGGTAATGTTTTAGGGGAAGAAAAAGTAGTTGCGGCAGCGAAGCGCCTCGGGAAAACGCCTGCCCAGATAGTACTGCGTTGGGGCATTGAACGCGGAGACGTCCTCTTCCCCAAGTCGGTTCACCCCGACCGCATTAAAGAAAACCTGGATATTTTTGATTTCCAACTAGATGAACAGACTAAAGCCGATCTAGATTCTTTAGATAAGGGCGAGGCGGGACGCTCCGGTTCCCACCCCGACACCATGGATCTCCTCTAAACCCCTGTATCTGCCAACAACGCGTGGCCTAGATTTTTCCTCCCACCTGACGCACAGTCATCGCCATTCCCGGCAATAGGTTGGTGCGGTGGAAGTGTGCGGGGGCTAGATTTTTCCTCCTGCCCAAGATTTTGGAAAACGTAGCGACGTTTTCCAAAATTTGCGCCCGCCTAGCCGACTCGGATAAAACCTAGCCCCCGCACACAGCTGGAACAAACCAGGCTGCTATGTTGCGCCAAAACGGGCGCATACTAGCCCCTAGGCAAGACCTTACGGTTGGCGCGCTAAAAGATGCGAGAGGGCGACTTGAGCCGAGCGAAGCAAGGCTCACCAGAGCCCCGAGCGCTTTTAGCGCACCAACCCGCAACCCTCGCGCTCAAACGCAAAACTCCTAGCCCCCGCTTAACCTAATTGCGTTAATACAGGCTAGTTTTCGCGATGGTCGTGGTAGTAGTTGATCAACGCTTTCGTAGAAGGATCCTGCTGCGCTAAGACCTCCTGGTCACCGGCAATTGCGGGAGTAAGCGCCTTGGCGAGCTGTTTGCCCAGTTCTACACCCCACTGGTCGAAACTGTTAATCCCCCACACTACCCCTTGGGTAAAGGTGAGGTGTTCATAGAGGGCGATCAGCTGCCCCAGTACCGAGGGCGTTAGCCGCGGCGCCATGATCGAGGTTGACGGCTTGTTGCCGGGGAATACCCGGGCAGGGACGATGGGTTCTGGAGTCCCTTCGGCACGTACCTGATCAGCGGTCTTACCAAAGGCGAGCGCCTGCGTTTGGGCGAAGAAATTACCTAGGAATAGCTCGTGCTGATCATTGTCGCCATCTTTGAGCGGCCAGGTGGGGTTGGCGAAAGCGATAAAATCGGCGGGAATCATTTGAGTTCCCTGGTGGATCAACTGGTAAAAAGCATGTTGCCCGTTAGTGCCCGGCTCTCCCCAAAAGATTTCACCAGTATCATAGGTTACCGCTGCCCCATCCCAGCGTACGGCTTTACCATTGGATTCCATAGTTAGTTGCTGGAGGTAGGCCGGGAACCGGTGCAGATATTGCGAATAGGGCAAGACCGCGTGGGTAGGAGCGTGCAGGAAGTTGCGGTACCACACGTTGATTAGTCCCATCAGCACAGGAACATTCTCACTGAGCGGAGCCGTCCGGAAATGCTCGTCCATAGCGTACATACCGGACAGAAAATCGGAGAATCCCTCTTTACCAATCGCGGCAGCCAGGGCGGTGCCGACTGCGGAATCTACCGAGTAACGTCCTCCTACCCAATTCCAAAAACCAAAGGCGTTATCTGGATCAATACCAAATTCGGCTACCGCCTCAAGATTAGTAGACACTGCCACGAAATGCTTGGACACTGCCTGCCGGGAATCCTCATCGCTCAACTGCGATCCGCTATCTTTGCCTTCCCAGATTCCGCGTGCAGCCAGCTGGTCTAACAGCCAGCTGCGGGCGGCGCGGGCATTGGTGAGGGTTTCCAAAGTGGTGAAAGTCTTGGAGGCCACGATAAACAAGGTGGTTTCGGGATCCAAGTCCTTCACTTTTTCGCACAGATCCGTAGGATCAATATTGGATACGAAGCGGCATTCAAGTCCGGTTTTAACATAGGGAAGCAACGCTTCGTAAGCCATCGCCGGACCTAAATCCGAACCTCCGATTCCGATATTCACCACGGTAGTGATGGGTTTTCCAGTGATTCCCAGCCAAGCTCCACTGCGCACTTTTTCCGTAAAGGCATAAACCCGCTCTAAAACGGCGGTTACATCGGCGCTAACGTCCTGCCCATCAACTTCGAGTTTATCTTTCCCAGGGCGCCGTAGCGCGGTATGGAGTACCGCGCGATCCTCGGTGGTATTAATATGTTCCCCTGCGAACATGGCATCACGATGAGCCTCGACTTTGGTTTGTGCCGCCAGGCGTGCCAATGCCTCCAATATGGGAGCGGTTACCAAGTTCTTTGACAAGTCAACCCGCAAATCCGCGGCAGTAAAACTAAGCTGTTCGGCGCGGTCTGGCTGTTGTTCAAACCAACCGGTAAGATCCGGTTTGAACGATTCGGCAAGATTAGTTAACTCTTGCCATGCCTGGGTGGTACTGGGGTCAATCGGAGCGCCCATGTTTTCTCCTGTTCGAATTGGTATAGGTTATAGGTCGGTTATCGGCAATGGTCGGACTTCAATATCCCATTCATCACGGGAAACCACCGAGATAATATCAACCAGTGGCAACCACCATTGGCTGAGGGGACGACGGACTTGAGGATCAACCTTTTGCTGCATTTGCAGCAGCGGGAAAGACTCAATCCCCTCTGCTGACAGCCCCACTCCCAAGGGCTCGCTGCGATTTTGCGCGAATTGCTCGCTGAGCTCTTGAATCGCTGCCCGCACCAGGCGAGTAGCTAAGATGCGGTCAAAGGGAGACGGTTCTCCCCCCTGCTGCAAGTGTCCCAGAGCCGAGTGGCGCACATCGAACATCCCTTGCGATTCTTGGGCAAACACGGAGGCTATGAATTCTCGATCATATCTGCCTCCGGCCTCTTCATTATGTAGTACCAGGCACAGGCGGCGACCGTCACGGAAAGAATCCCGCATCATTTTCACATCGCTGGCTAGATCTTGCAGGTCATAGGGGAATTCATCGAGGTAGACCAACTCGGCTCCCGCGGCGATACCTGACATTAGGGATAGGTATCCGCAGTGCCGCCCCATCGCATCGGCTACGAAACAACGCCGAGAAGCTGCCGCAGATTCTCGGATACGATCTAATGCCCAGACCGCATTATTGAGGGCAGAATCAGCGCCGATAGAAAGCTCAGATCCCGGCAAGTTATTGTCGATTGATGCCGGAATGCAAATCATCGGAATATTAAACGCCGGGTAGCGGGAGGTTTCCTGCCGCATCTGATTGATCGACAGGTAGGCGTTGTAGCCACCGATTACGATTAGGGCGTCGATGCGCTGTTCTTCCAGAGCGCGTCCTATTGCGTAGTATTCTTCTACCCGGGGAATGGCGCGCAACGTTCCGAGCTCCGCTCCTCCATCAAAGCCCCAGCCTTCAACGTCTTCCCAAGCTAGCTGCTTAACTTTTCCAGACATGAGCCCTTCAAAGGAACCGTAGATTCCCAGCATTTCAAACCCACGGTCTATGCCTTGCCGGACTGCGGCTCGAGCTGCGGTATTCATTCCGGGAGCAAGTCCGCCTACGTGCATAATGGCTACCCGCCGCGCATTATCGGGTAGTTCGTCTTGCTGGGGCGGAGTCGACATTACTTCATTAATGGCCAGCATCTCGCTGAATGAACGTCCTCGCGCCTTAACTGCCTTTTCGTATTCTTGTGCTTTCGTAAACTTGGCAACCGCGCGAGTATCGTTGACTGCTTTCATCAAAGGCAAGCGGGCAACCCGGTTATTACGAGCCCCAATGATCACCGGCTCGGAATCTTGGTCTTGGTGTAGCACTTCATACACCGCTGCATATCCCAGGGCGGTGGGCATCCAGCGATCATAGGCTGAGGGCGTGCCCCCGCGCTGTACGTGCCCCAAGATAGTCAGATGCGGACGCTCTCCGGTTTCTTGCTCTAGGGCATCGCACACATCGTTTGCACTAATAGGATTACCTTGATGATCGATAGCGCCTTCGGCCACCAACACGATGGATTCGCGCCTGCCTGCCCTGCGTCCAGCTTCCAGTTTTTTCGTCAGGATTTTCTGCCACCCTTGTTCAGGAGGAGCTTCGGGGATGAATACATAATCGCAACCCCGGGCAACCGCACTCATCAGTGGTAGGTATCCGCAATGGCGTCCCATAACTTCTACGACGAAAGTGCGGCGATGGGAGGCCGCGGTAGAAGAAAGCTCATCCAGAGCCGCCAAGATCCGCTGCAAGGCTGAGTCAGTGCCGATGGTCATATCGAAACCAACTAAATCATTGTCGATAGAACCAACCAGGCCGGCTACCCGCAACTTTTCATGTCCAGCTACCTGTTCGGGGGTAAGTTCGTCTGCCTGCACCAGTTCTTCCAGGAGGCTGGGCCATTCTTCTTGAAACTCGTTAGTACCGGCTAGCGAACCGTCTCCCCCAATAGAAATCAGGCAATCTATACCATTTAGAATCAGGTTTTTAGCGGCTTTGAGCAGTCCAGAACGTTCGCGAAACTCTTTACAGCGGGCAGTCCCAATTACTGTGCCCCCCTTATTGAGCACACTAGATACATCGGACCATCCCATCGGTTTGATCATTTCACCGCCAGTAACAGCTCCCTGCCAACCTTCAAGGATCGCATAGGGCTGCGCACCCATTTTTAAAGCGGTCCGCACTACCGCCCGTACGGCAGCATTCATCCCCTGGGCATCCCCGCCCGAGGTTAAGACTCCTAGACGCTTCGGTTCGGCCCCTGTGGACTGACCCATTATTCCTCCTCTGGAAGGCTGGCACCTAGGCGCTTCCCCTGGCAACCAGCGTCATCATTTTGTCAACTTCTTTCGGATCTGGGGCATCGATTTTTTCGCCAGACAAGAATTTGCCGAGCGCCTGGGCGTAAAGCTGCCCGCTTACTTCGGGATTAAAATCAATAGAGGTAAGTGGCGGGTTGAAGAGTTGACCTTCGGGAGCATTGCCTACCCCGATAACGGCACAGTCATTGGGAACCATGCGTCCACACATCCTAAGAGCCTGGATAACCTCCATCGCCAGGAAATCGTTATGGCAAATGAACCCATCAACCCCAGGATTCTTTGAAAACAGCTGCACTAACTCTCCGGAAAGATTGGGAGAATTGTATTCGGTAGTCAGCATGGTGGGCGTGGGACAACCTCCGAAAATACACCCTTGTAGCACTCCGGCATACCGTAACTGGTTAAGGTTTTCGAGCAAGGGGTCAGAGGAACACAGGTACACCAAGTTGCGGTGACCTGAGGAGACCATTCGGGATGCCATGGCTCGCCCGGAAGCACCATATAGCGCTGCCACCACCGGATACGCCGGAGAATCAGTGGCAAAAATTGCCGGCTCGACCGGTACACCCAGGCTTTGCAACTGTTTATTTTGCTCTTTAGTAAAGGGAACCAGCGGCAAAATTGGGCCAATTAGCTTTGCACTGTCCGCCAAAGCATCAACATCGAGTTTAGCGGCCTCTACCTGGACAGGGATTAAGTCAAATCCCATCTTGGCGGTTTCATAGCCGGTGCGTATCACCATGCTAAGTAACGGAGAATCATACGGCATCGGAGGACTGACTAACAGAAAACGCTTCGCTTGTGTCTTAGCATTCTTCGCCACTGTGACCCCCTTCTGTCGACGCCAATTCTGCTAGGTTACTGAGCATCTAACTCACTACCCAATACTAACCTATTTCTTGGTATCGACCCAGGTAGAGAGACGGGGGCGGCCGCCTCTTCTTCGCGTCCGCCCCGAAAAGACCGACAGGATCTGGGATTTCCAGGTTCAAGCCACCTGTTAAAACCCCTAGGTCAGCTGGGTTTTAGGTTAGGCATCTTGTTTTAGACGCTTAGCCAGGTTCTCAATCAACACATTCATGAAGCCATCGGTATCCAACCAGGGATGATCCTCATCGATCAGGCGAGCTAGGTCTTTGGTCATTTGCCCGCCTTCAACAGTAGAGATAATTACCTCCTCTAAGGTCTGCGCGAAGTGAGCAACTTCTGGAGTATTGTCTAGATTGCCGCGATGCGCCAGACCGCGGGTCCAGGCGTAGATAGAGGCAATCGGGTTGGTGGAGGTTTTTTCTCCCCGCTGCCAGCGGCGATAGTGGCGAGTTACCGTACCATGTGCTGCTTCAGCCTCGATAGTGCGCCCATCGGGAGTCATTAGTACCGAAGTCATCAGCCCTAGGGAACCGAAACCCTGAGCTACCGTATCGGACTGAACATCGCCATCATAGTTCTTACATGCCCAAACATATCCACCTTCCCAGCGCAGGGAAGAGGCCACCATATCATCGATCAAGCGGTGCTCATAGTGCAGGCCGGCTTCCTCGTATTGCTCTTTGAATTCGCTGTCATAGACGTCGGCGAAAATATCCTTAAACTGCCCGTCATAGGCCTTCAAAATCGTATTCTTGGTGGACAGGTAAACCGGATATCCCCGCAGCAGGCCATAGCGGAAACAAGCGCGAGCGAAATCTTTGATGGAGTCATTGAAGTTGTACATACCCATGGCAACCCCCCCACCTTCGGGGTACTCAACCACGGTATGTTCTATAGGCTCGGATCCATCTTTCGGTTGGAAGCTAATGGTTAGGCTCCCGGCACCGGGGATTTTGAAATCAGTGGCCTTGTATTGGTCGCCGAAGGCGTGTCGGGCAACCACGATGGGCTTTGTCCATCCACCCACCAGGCGCGGCACATTGCTCATAATAATGGGTTCGCGGAAAATCACCCCGCCGAGAATGTTGCGGATAGTGCCATTGGGCGATTTCCACATTTTCTTGAGCCCAAACTCTTCCACCCGTGCCTCATCAGGGGTGATAGTTGCACATTTAACCCCTACGCCGTGTTCTTTAATCGCGTTGGCGGCATCAATAGTGACCTGGTCACCGGTGGCATCCCGGTTCTCTACGCTGAGGTCGTAGTAACGAAGATCCACATCCAGATAGGGAAGGATTAGTTCGTTACGGATTTTTTGCCAAATAATCCGGGTCATTTCATCGCCGTCTAGTTCGACGATCGGGCCGGCTACTTTGATCTTTGCCATGAATAACTCCAAAGCTACTAGTTTTAAGTCCTTGGTCTTAACTTTACTCGATATCGAGATAAATTAGCAATGGTTAGCGCTGTGAGCTGAGAGGCGAAGTCTGCGGTTATCCGCTTCAAACATTGTTCCCCGCAAGTTTCTGCGTGACGGTAGATCCTTCTCACGCGGTAGCTTCGTACCTTAAATTAGCTTTATGCAGATTCAGATTGGCAAGACCGCTGTCGCCAGGCCTCAGCCTCTTATCTGGCTAGAGGCCGGACTGGGCGGGTCTATGCGTAGCTGGAACCTGACTTTCCCGATTCTTAGCCATGCTTTTTACTGCGCTCGCTCAACCCGCTCCCCGATTTTGTACCCCGAAGAGGGCGCGGAAGTGACTTGGCAAAGCCTAGTGGCGGAGATGCGAGCGGGCGGAGAAGAACTTGCTCTCCACCTGGGCGCCACTTTTGAAAACCCACTACCTATGGTGCTGGTCGGGCACTCCTATGGCGCAATGCTGGTACGAGTTTGGGCAGCACAACTATTAAAGTCCCCCACTTCCGCCCGGGTACGGCCAGTTGGAATCGTACAGATAGACCCCTCTTTCGAGGGAAACAACGAGGGCGCCAGTCCTCTCTATCAAAAGCTGGAGCAAAAGATCCTTGCCTGGATTTACCGCGGAGCCGCCCGCGAGCAACCTTCCTTTTACTTGGCTTGGCAAGATCTCCAAGAGATTGATTTACTGGATCGTCAGCTGCCTCAACTGGTGATTTCCGCTGCCCACCGCCGAAGCAGTAAAACCTGGCAAGGTTTGACTTCCTACGCCCAATCCATTGATGCCCGCCTGGTGCGCGCCGATTCTTCCCGCCATCACCTGCAGCTATTCGATCCGGTAACCGTGGCCAGTCAGATCATAGAGTTTGCGAGGCAAATCAACGTTCAAACAAATAGCAAAGGTAACTAGCTAGGACTTCTGGAAGCCACCAATGGCGATAGAGAAAAACCTTAAGGGCGGGGACGCCCGAAACCTGCGTCCCCGCCCAAAAAATGCTACCAGCTGCGCTTAGTCGGCGTCATTAAGAGTCTCAGCATTGCCCTCAATCTGACGAGAGCCGCGCTGGACTGCAATCTTGCGAGGCTTAGCTTCCTCTGCCACCGGGATAACTAGCTTGAGCACCCCGTCCACATACTCGGCCTCTACTTGGTCAAGAGCCACCCCATTACCCAAGGTGAGCTGGCGAGCGAAAGTACCGAAGGGACGCTCATGAGTCAGCCACTGGGCACCGGTAATTTCGGGGGATTTGCGCTCGGCGCGAATAGTGAGGGTGCGATCCTCGATATCGATATCTACGCTGGCCGGATCCACCCCCGGCAAATCAAAAAGGGCAATAAACTTTTCTCCATCACGATACAGATCCAAAGGCATAGCTGCCCGGGAAGGACCTTGGCGCATCGCGTCTTCAAAAATCGCTTCCATCTGACGGAAGGGATCATACCTGCGAACCATGATTACTCCTTACCCCCGCGTAGTTGCGGGAAATCTTCTTACCGAGATTCTCTCGGTCTCACGGATCCCATTCTGGCACTCTCCACACCCTAGTGCTAGCCAATTATTCTGAAGGCGAAAAGTTAAGTCAGATAGACTCAATTTTAAATTTTCTATCCCCAAGATCTCCCCCTAGTCCCTAATTTTCTCTTTGAACAGCTAATATATATTGCTATTCGCAACCGCCAATGACAGTAACCCAAAACGCCGCCCCAAAGACGCCCTAAAACTAGTCGTTACTGAGAAAATAGGAATATGAGCACGCGATACCTACCTTTATTTGTCTACGGCACCTTGAAACTCGGTTCTCGCGGCTTTGGCTCCAGTCTGAAAGCCGCGGTGACCGAATTCGCCCCGGCCTATCTGCGGGAAGCCTCCCTATATATTGGAGCGTCCTACCCGATGGCGATCCGCTCTATCGGCGGCACCGGTATTGTGGGGCAAGTACTGCTGATCGAACAGCGTTTATTTGAAGAAACCCTAGAAGAACTCGACGAATACGAAGGGTATTTAGGCGAAGGCGACCCCAATAATATGTATACCCGGCAAATCGTACGGGTAGAGGTATTCCCGGACAAAGACAGCACCTGGGAAGGTCCCACCCAAGAAGTCCAGGCCTATGTTTATATGGCTAACGCGGACTCCTTCCGCGATCACCGCGATGAACTGGTGCTCTCCCCCAGCGGCGGATAACCACGAGGAAGAATGGGAAGAACTCTCCCCCGCCCTCGAAGATTTTGAAGACCCCAATATCGATGAGCGTTTCAGCGACGATGAGGACGAGCTAGACCGCTAAAGTCGCGCTGACCACTACTTAGCGCCCTTACTCCCTGCAACCAGGGATTGCTGGTACTTCATCATCACTTGCTGCTGTAAGTTTTGCCCCGCCAGGAACCAACGCCCCTCATCTTCTTGCCAAGCCATAATTTGCAACGGAGTACCCTGCTTATCTTTAATCAAAACCGCCTTCGCTCCGCCGGCATCTGCCTTAGGCTCCGGGGAGAACCTCAAATCTGCTAACTTCACCGCGGGCGATTGCTCGGACTGCGCAAAGGTTTTCTCAACTGCCTGCGTGCACTGCTCGAGGCTATTTTCATCGGTTTTTTGGCTAATCGCTTGCACCAATTGCCCCCGCGCTTCCTCCGAACTTAAAGCACAAATAGTTTGCGCATCCTTATCTAGCAGCGCCCCGTAATAAGCTTTTGCTCCTGCCTGGGGAGAGGGGGCGCCCGCGGGAGTAAAAAACTTTTGCCAAACGCCACTGGCGTACAGCGCAATCCCCATAGCGGCCACTATTGCCACTATCCCCAATGTCCAGGAAATAACGGTGCGCGAGCGAGAATGAGTTTTCTTAAGTTGACCGATCTTCTTCAGGGCAATCTGATCAACATCAAAGGCAGTACCAGATTCGGAGTCTCCGAGCTCTTCGCGGTCAACGTGTCCGCCAACTTGATTACCCCAAACCCGCTTATTCCCCTCGCTCTCGACTTCGGGATCTACCGCAGCGGCCGCTTCCCTTCCGCCAGCTAGCGGTAAAATTTCAGGAATCTGAAACTCTTCATCCACGCTACCCTCGCCCTCGGTAAGTAGCTTCTCGCCCGGAGAGTCCGTATCATCCTTGGCCTCGCCCTCTCCACTCCTAGCGGTTTCCTCCGGCGGTTCCTGTTTGCCTGCCTGGTTGTCCTCACCGGAGGTATCTTCCTGCCACCGATCGCCCTTATTAGCAGGGAGAGTAGCATTTTCCCGCCGGTTCTCTGAGGGTGAAAGGGTAGCCTTACTTAAGGAAGTGATATCTGCGGCATCACTGCTATGCTCAGCGGTTTCTTCTTCATCTTGTCGGTTAGCCATAGGGCGATCCTACCGGGAAAACCCGCTAAGATGCTCATTGAATTAACATAAACGCTCGCTTGGAGAACCAGACTCCGATATGCTTAAGCCAGGTCACAAAAAATCAGAAATACAAAAAATTTCTGGTTATAGGCCGTTGAAAGCATAACGTTACCCAACCAAGTAGGGATAGGAATAATGGCAAATAACAAACAAGATAAGAAGACCCCGACCGTAGTACCCACCGCCGAAGAAGCCAAAGAGCTAATCCCTGCAAATAACGTTGCCGAGGATCAGGGACAGGGACTAACTACCGTTGCTGACCAGGTAGTTGCCAAAGTTGCTGGCCTGGCCATAAAAGAAATCCCCGGAGTTTACGACCTGGGTAATTCTGCAGCCCGCGCCCTGGGGGCGTTGCGTTCCAAAGTCGGAGCCTCCGAAAGCATTACCCAGGGTATTTCGGTAGAAATCGGGCAGACTCAAACCGCACTGGACGTAGTGCTGATTGTGGAATACCCCTACCCGGTACACGAAGTAGCCGATAAAGTTCGGGAAGCTATTTTCTCGGCTATCGAAGGGCTAGTAGGACTAGAAGTTACCGAAGTAAACATCAAGGTTACGGATGTGCACGTACCGGACGATGACGACAATAAAGAAGACGAAGACGAGAAGGATAAAAAGGATCTGAAGTAACCGTCACCCGAAAGGAAAATAACATGACCACCATAGCTGGTATTTTTTGTGGTGCTTTTCTGGCTTATATGGCCGTAGCTCACGGATTCTTTGGATTCTTAGTCGCCATCCTGTTTATGGCCATCGGGGCGGTATTAGGCAGGGCTGCTTCGGGAAAGCTAGATCTGAAAGGCGTGGGTGAAGCCCTAATCGGCAAGCACACTACCACCTCCGATTAAGAAGGAGGAGTAATGAATTCCGATAAGGAACCAAGCGAACTTGCGGGAATCACCACGGTGTCTGCGCGCGCTATCCAAACCATTGCGATGGCGGCTACCTCGCAGCGAATCAGTGTTCCCGGTGAGCAAATCGAAGTTTCTACCCGTGATGACCGGGGACTACTGGGCATAGATATTTCTTGTCCCCTCAGCTCCCAAGTCGTCGATACTATCGTTAATACCTCCGATACCTCCGTGTTTTCCTTGGCAGACGCGGCGCGACGTGACATCGTTACCCGCGTAGGCCAGATCGCGGGAGTAAAAGTCGGACGGGTAAATCTGCGATTAACTGGAATTTATAAGCATCAGGAACGGAGGCAGCTGCAATGAGTAACCAATCCAGCAAATCCGGTCCTTACGTCTCTTATCTGGTTAGACGGCAGACCCATTCCTCGCGCGCTTTGAGCAGCGTTATTTTAGCGATCATCATAGTCGCCGCTCTGGGGTTTTTAGCTACCGAGGGCGTGCTGGCGTTATCCGGAAAAGACCCTTTGCTGGTAAACCCCGCTGATATGTGGCAGCAAGGATTTGCGTCTTTAAGTAATAGTCACCGTCCCCTAGCGATTATCGTGGGGGTGCTGCTAGCCCTGGGCGGATTAATATTGCTAGCTAAAGCGGTACTGCCAGGTACTTTAAGTAAACATACCCTCAGTGACGAACGCGCTGCCTACGTTGTTGATGATGGTGTGGTCGCCGCAGGGATTTCTCGGTTAGTACGCGAAGAGGCAGGACTGCCACCAGGAACCGTCTCTACCGCAGTTAGTAAACGGCGTTCGGTAAGTACTATTACCCCTAGTACTGGACGCACGTTAGACCAAGCGCAAATCCAACAGGTGGCAAGCGAAGAGGTCGCTTCCTGGCAGCTGGGGCCGCGGCTAAAATCAGCAGTTAAGATCGCTACCGAAGGGAGGCTCGAAAAGTGAAAAAACTACCTCGAGCTTTGAATCGGATCTTACTGTTTATTTTTGGTTTGCTGTTTCTTGCCGCCGGAGTTTCAATTACTGCCGCTGCATCCTCAGCCTCGATTCACGGCCGCCTTATTGACTACCGCTCAAAAATAGAGTCCGGATTTACCAACCTGTCTAGACAGTCAACCTTCCAGGTGCAAAGCAGAGAGATTTCCGCAGTTCACGCAGGAGCTCTCGCCTTGGGAATTATAGTGATCCTATTGCTGATAGTCTGGGTGTTTTCCCAAGGCGGCGGCAAGATTCGCTCGCTGGCTTTAAATAAGGCCGGAAAGGATTCTGACAAAGAAGGCGAGATTACTGCCGAGTTGGGGTTAATCCAGGACATTATCGAGAGTGAAGTGGCTAGTAGTCGCGACATTGCCTCTCTAAAAATCTCTTCTTGGGAGGTAAAAAAGCGCCCTGGACTGGCGTTAACCGCCGCGGTTTACAAGGGGACGAACCCTCGCGAAGTTAAGATAGAAATTGATCAAGCGATTGCGAAGTTAGATCAAGTTTTAGGAATAAAAATGCCGATTCTGGTGCGGATCACCACGAATTGGCGAACCAATTTAGGATCTGCGGATCGCGTAGATTCATAAAGTATAAAAGGAGAACAACATGGAACTGGACGACAAGATTAACAACACCGCAGAGGACTTGGGCGGCAAAGCAAAAGAAGCTGCCGGCAAAGTTAGCGGAGACAAGAACGTAGAAGCCGAAGGGAAAGCAGATCAGGTTAGCGCAGAAATCAAAGATAAGGTTTCTGAGTTTACCGATAAAGCTAAGGACGTGGCCGAAGAAGCC
>OBZH01000891.1_pt1 | contig 24758 bp, 18 predicted proteins | sample 1476881 | NCBI WGS metagenome assembly OBZH01 (sample SAMEA2580230, study PRJEB22360) | human gut metagenome | biome: human gut; feature: human-associated habitat; material: faeces | place: Denmark | collected 2008/2010 | reverse complement strand
GCGCTCGTGCTCTCGCTTGTGAACATCGGCTTGAAGCCCATCCTGCAGATGCTGAGCCTGCCGCTCACGTTCCTCACATTCGGCATCTTCTATCTTATCGTGAACACGTTGCTTCTCTACATCGCGTCATGGCTCACCGATGGCCTGTTCGGCATGGGCCTGCACATCGCGACCTTCGGGAGCGCGTTTGTCGCGTCCATCGTCATCAGCATCGTGTCGTCTCTGGTGAACTCCCTCATCGGGGACAAGTAGCAGCAAAAAGGCTGGGCAACTCCGATAATCTGGAATCGCCCAGCCCTTCGGCTATATGCGCCTCGTCTCGCAATGCGAGCCGCTTTGTAGGCATGCGCGGTGCAGCGGCACGCCGTTGCGCCCGCGCGCCGCTGCAGCCGCTACACCGCCGAGCGGTAGATCTCCTCGGCGTCTTCCATCGTGAGCTTCTTGAAGCTGCCGAACACCTCGCCTTTGTTCTTCTTCAGCGTGGGAATCATCTTTTCGATGGCCTTGTCAATCTCATCCTCGCCGATGCCGAGCTCGGTCAGGGTCGTCGGCATGCCGAGCGACGCGAAGAACTGGCGCGTCTCGTCAGCAGCCGAAAGCGCGTCGGCGCAGACGTCGCCCGTGGGGGCGAGCCCGAACACCTCGCGCCCATAGTAGGCCAGACGCGCGGGGTTCTCGGCGTGCACGTGCTCCATCCATGCGGGGAACAGGCACGCGAGCCCGGCGCCGTGAGTGATGGAGGTGTCGAAGGCCGACAGCTCGTGCTCAAGACCGTGCGTCGCCCAATCCTCGTGGCGCCCGACGCCCGCGAGCCCCTGGTGGCAGAGCATCCCCGCCCACATGATGTTCGCACGCGCCTCGTAGTCCTCAGGGTCCACAAGCACGCGCGGCGCCTCAGCGCGCACGGTCCTCATGAGCGAGAGGTTCAAGTTATCGGTCACGGGAACCGCGCCCACATCGTCGAAGAAGCGCTCGAGCAGGTGGCAGAACATATCGGTAATGCCCGCGGCCGTCTGGTACGGGGGCAGCGTGAAGGTGAGCTCGGGGTTCATGAACGCGAGCTTCGGGCGCTGGTGCTCGTTTCCGTACCCCGTCTTCATGCCGAGTGCGTCATTGCTGATCACGGTGTTCTTCGACGCCTCGCTGCCCGCCGCAGGGATGGTGAGGACCACGGCGATGGGGAGCACGTTCGCATTGGGGCGTTTCGTGGTGAAGAGCTCCCACACGTCCTCTTCGATGCAGGCGCCGTTCGCGATCGCCTTCGCCGAGTCGATGACCGACCCGCCGCCAACGGCGAGCACCCAGTCGACACCCTCCTTCTTGCACAGGGCCACGCCCTCCCGCACGAGCTCGATCTCGGGGTTCGGACGCACACCGCCGAGCTTCACACACTCGACGCCCGCCGCGTCGAGCGACGCACAGACACGGTCGATGAGCCCGCTTCGCACCGCGCTCTGCCCGCCGAAGTGCAAAAGCACCTTCTTCGCGCCGCGCTCGGCGAGCTTGCCGCCCACCTTCTCCTCGACGCCCCGGCCGAAGACGAACTGCGTCGGGGACATGAACTCGAAATCAAGCATGGAAACAATCCTTTCCCAATGCGCACGCTGCAGAAAACGGCTTGCGATGTGCGACGTTACCTTTCCGTTTTAGAACTGTCACAGTAATTTGACCTCCGCGAAAGACCTCTCGCGATTTGCCCATAGTATACTGAACCCGTCCGACAATCCCCCTAAAGGAGAAGACAATGAACTCCGATTCCAAAACCGTACGCGGTCTGAGCATCGCCATCGTCGTGCTTGCCGCATTGGGCATCCTCGGCGTCATCGCCGGGTTTGCGCTCATCGCGATTTTCGGCGTTGCAGTAAACGACCCCACCGTTATCGTCGAAATCCAGAATGAGCTCAACAGCACCGCCTACAGCTCCGGCAACTACTTCGACGACGACTACATCTATTTGGGAGGCATGGACAGCGGCAGCATCCTCACGATGCTGAACGCCACCGTTGGGATTTCCGCATTCCTGCTGGTGCTGGGCCTGCTATGCGTCGTCGTGCAGCTTATCGCGGGCATCATCGGCATCAAAAGCTGCGCCGATCCGACCAAGTTCTCGAAGCTGTTCGGTTGGACGATCGCAGGCATCGTCGTCTCGGCGCTCACCTGCAGCGTCATAACGCTCGTGCTGTTCATCATCGTGGCGGTGTACGTGAGCAAGATGAAGAAGCTGCCGCCCGAGACCTTCACGCAGCAGCAGATGGGCTATGCGGGTGCGCAGCCCTACGCCAACCAGGGCGCATACCAGGCGCCACAGCCCGGTTACTACCAGCAGCCCTATGTCCAGCCCGGGCAGAACCCGTACGCGCAGGGCGCACCGCAGCAGCCCTACGGCCAACCCTACGGCCAACCCTACGAGCAGCCGTACGCACAAGGCGCGCCGCAGCAGCCTTTCGCGCAGCAGCAAGACGCGCAAAGCCAGCCCCTCAATGAGCAGCAGCCGCCCCAAGACCCCACGCAGAACAACCAGTAACCACGAGTTGGGGTCGCGAACTATCAAGCAAAACGAGAAGAGCCCGCACATCCATGCGGGCTCCTCGCTTTCTCGGGATGGGGATGGGAGTCGCCTCCCAGGGACGTCCCGCGTGCAGGGGCTTCCCTACTGCGCACGGCCCCTCCGATTCCGAAGGCGCCCGCGCGAGGCGCCGTCCACGCGCACTCCAAGCAGCCCCAACTCGCAGGACCTTTCGCGCTACGCGTTCGCGAGCGGCGAGGGAACAACGTAAACGCGCGCCGCATTCTCCTGGTCGAGGTCGTAGAGCGCCTTCGCGTCGCTACCGAAGAGTTTCATGCGCGTGACCATGGTGTCGGCGTTGTCTTCCTCTTCCTGCTGCTCCGAGATGAACCAGTCGAGGAACTTCATCGTGCGCCAATCTTTCGCCTCCATGGCGGCGTCGTAGATGTCGTTGATGGTCGACGTGATGTACTTCTCATGCTCAAGCGCCGCCTCAAGCGGCCCAAGATGGCCCGTAAACTCCAGGTCGGGCTGGGCGATTGCGCCGAGTTTCACCTTGCACCCGTTCTCGTGCAGGTAGTTACGCAAGATGAGCGCATGGTCCCGCTCTTCCTGCGCCTGGATTTCGTACCAGTTCGCGAAGCCGGAAAGCCCCTCCTCCTCGTAGTAGTCGGCGAACGAAAGATAAAGGTACGCCGAGTAAAACTCCTTGTTGATCTGGTCATTCAGAAGCTCATAAACCTTCTTCTCCATAACCGCCCTCTCTTTCCCGATGCCGGTCGGCACCGTTTAGGAAATTAACCCATTAATAGTATTTCGTCTCATTAGTTTTTACAAGTCCTTTCATGTCGATTCGGCAACAGACCGCTCGCGCGCAAGACGGGTACGTACAATAAAGCAGTTCAACCAGTATCGAAAGGCGACGTAGATGCTCCAGCTTCGCAATATTCGCAAAGCCTATACCACCGGCAGCTTCACCCAAACCGCGCTCGACGACGTGTCCATCTCCTTCCGCGACAGCGAGTTCGTGGCAATTCTCGGACCGTCGGGTTCGGGGAAGACAACGCTACTCAACATCATCGGCGGGCTCGACCACTACGACACGGGCGACCTCGTCATCGACGGCATCTCGACCAAGGAATACAAAGATCGCGACTGGGACACCTTCCGCAACAACCGCATCGGGTTCGTCTTCCAAGCCTACAACCTCATTCCCCACCAAACCATCCTGGCGAACGTGGAACTGGCGCTCACCTTGTCGGGCGTCTCTCGCGCAGAGCGCCGCGCCCGCGCGCTCGACGCGTTGCGCAAGGTGGGGCTCGGCGACCATGTGGATAAGAAGCCAAGCCAACTCTCAGGCGGGCAGATGCAGCGCGTCGCGATCGCGCGAGCGCTTATCAACGACCCCGAGATCCTCTTAGCCGACGAGCCCACCGGTGCGCTCGATTCCAAGACGAGTGTGCAGATTATGGACCTCTTGACCGAAATCGCGAACGATCGGCTCGTCATCATGGTCACGCACAATCCTGAACTGGCCGAACAATACGCAACACGCATCGTCAACCTGGCGGACGGCGTCATCCGCAGCGACTCCAACCCCTTCGACCCCGCGCCCGAAGACATCCGCGCGAGCAAGAAGCAGGTTCGCCGCACATCGATGAGCTTCCTCACGGCGCTGTCCCTTTCCTGGAACAACCTGCTCACGAAAAAGGGCCGCACCCTCATGACCGCCTTCGCGGGCTCGATCGGCATCATCGGCATCGCTGCGATCCTCTCGCTCGCGAACGGCGTGAACAGCTACATCGCCAATGTCGAGGAGGAAACGCTCTCCGAGTACCCGCTTTCCATCGAGGACCAGGGATTCGATATGACGAGCCTCATGACCATGGGCATGGGCGGGCAAGGTGGTTCCTCGGGTTCCCCAAGCGACGAAGACTCGAACGGCGGCGGGAAAACCGAAAGCAGCTCGAGCGGCGATGCGACAGGCGGCACCGTCAGCGAGTCGAAAATGGTGACCGGCATGTTCGGCAGCATCGGCAGCAACGACCTTGCCAGCCTGAAAGAGTACCTGGACAACGGCGATTCGGGCATCGACCAGTACGTGAATTCCATCGAATACGGCTACAATATCACCCCGCAGCTGTTCAGCTCCGACACCGAAGATGGCGCACGGCAGGTCAATCCCGACAAATCGTTTTCTTCCATCGGCCTCGGATCGGCCACCTCCACCAACGGCATCATGTCCTCGATGATGTCCACCAACATCTTCTACGAAATGCCGAGCGACCCCGATCTTTACCAAGACCAATACGATGTCATGGCGGGCACATGGCCGCAAAATTACAACGACATCGTGCTGGTGCTCACCCCCAATGGCAAGGTGAGCGACTTCATGCTCTACACCATGGGGCTGCGCGACCACAGCGAGCTCGATGACATGGTGCGCGCGTTCGCCAATGAGGAAGAGGTCACCGCGCCCGACGACTACATGACGCTTACGTACGACCAGCTCATGGACGTGACGTTCAAGCTGGTCGCCGCCACCGACTACTACCAATACGACTCCGACTACCACGTGTGGAAGAACAAAAGCGACGACGCCGACTATCTGCGCGACCTGGTGAACTCGGGCGAAGACGTGAACATCTGCGGCATCGTGAAGCCCAAGGCGGGCGCGAAGATCACCTCGCTGCAAACCGGCTTCTACTACACGAGCGACATGGTGAATCACATCATCGACGAGGCGGCAGATTCGCAGATCGTCAAAGACCAGCTGGCGGACAGCGCGACGAACGTCTTCACCGGCAAGTCGTTCGTGGAAGAAGCGGACGCCGAGGAATCGAGCTTCGACATGAGCTCCCTGTTCACCATCGACGGAAACAAGCTGCAGGCGGCGTTTCAAATCGACCCCGACGCGCTCTCGGTCGACATGAGCTCGCTCGATCTGTCGGGCGCCGCAAGCGACCTTCCCGCCGCGCCCGAGATGAATCCCGCGGAGTTCCAGGTCAGCGGCAAGCCGACCATCAACAAGGAAGCGACAGCGGCGCTCATGGCGACGGTCGAGAAAGACTACTTCGCCTACTACAGCGAGCAGGTTCAACAGGGCAAGCCGGCGCCCAGCTTCAACGAGTACTTCGTAACCGAACGGGCGCAGAAGCTCGTGGGCGACGCGCTGCCGGGCATCATCGATACGAGCGAGATGCAGGCCGAGCTCGCGCAGAAGATTCAGGCCTACCTGCAAGCTGCCATGAGCAGCTATATGAATCAGGTGGTAAGCGCCATGCAAACGCAGATGCAAGCGGCGATGACCCAGGTCATGGGGCAGCTTTCCACCAATATGGCCACCGCGATGCACGTGGACGAGAGCGCCTTCGCCGATGCGTTCCAGATGAACATGGACGAGCAAGAGCTCACCGAGCTCATGATGTCGCTCATGAGCTCCGAGACCACGTCCTTCGACGGCAACCTCAACAAGCTCGGCTACGCCGACTACGCGAAGCCCGCGAGCATCGACATCTACCCGAAAGACTTCGAGAGCAAGCAGAGCGTCATCGACATCCTCGACGGGTACAACGACAAGATGAAGGCGGAAGGCGAAGACGACAAGGCAGTTTCCTACACCGACATCGTCGGCGCGCTCATGAGCTCGGTCACGACCATCGTGAACATGATCAGCTATGTGCTCGTTGCCTTCGTGGCCATCTCGCTTGTGGTGTCCTCGATCATGATCGGCGTGATCACCTATATCAGCGTCCTCGAGCGCAAGAAGGAGATCGGCATCCTGCGCTCAATCGGTGCGAGCAAAGGCGACATCGGACGCGTGTTCAACGCGGAGACGGTGATCGTCGGCCTGGTCGCGGGACTTATCGGCATCGGGGTAACCGCACTTGGGTGCATCCCCGCAAACGCAATCGTCTATGCGCTGTTCGACGTGCCCAACGTCGCCATCCTCCCCTGGCAAGCTGCGGTAATCCTGGTTGCCATCAGCGTGTTCCTCACGTTCCTGTCGGGGCTTATCCCCTCAAGCGCGGCGAGCCGCAAAGACCCCGTGGAGGCGTTGCGCAGTGAGTAGGAAACGCGTTCTTGTCGCAATGAGCGGCGGCGTCGACAGCTCCGTCGCCGCCCTCTTGCTGTGCCGTCAGGGCTACGAGGCCACGGGCACCACCTGCAAGCTCTTCGGCAACGACGACCTCGAAGGGTCGGCATGCGGAATCGGCGGAGGCGATCCCGACTCGGGCATCGTGGGCGAGAGCACCTGCTGCTCCTCGCGCGATATCGAAGACGCGCGCCAAGTTGCCTTCAGTCTGGGGATGGACTACTTCGTCTTCAACTACCAGGGGCTTTTCGGACGCGAGGTGATCGACCGCTTCTGCGAGGAGTACCTCTGCGGCCGAACGCCCAACCCCTGCATCGACTGCAACCGCTACGTGAAATTCGACGCCCTGCAGAAGCGCCGCCGCCAGCTGGATTTCGACTACGTGGCGACTGGGCATTACGCCAGGCGCGCCTACGACGAGAAAACGGGTCGCTACCTGCTGAAATGCGGGCTTGATCCCAAGAAGGACCAAAGCTATGTCCTCTTCCATCTGACGCAGGACACGCTTGAGCATATGCTTTTCCCACTTGGGGAACTGACGAAGCCTGAGGTTCGCGAACTCGCACGCGAGGCGGGGTTCGACAATGCGGGAAAGAGCGAGAGCCAGGACATCTGCTTCGTGCCCGACGGCGACTACGCGGGCTTCATCGAGCGTCGCTGCGGGCACACTTTCGGGCCCGGCCCCATCGTCGATATGCATGGCAAAGTCCTCGGCGAACACAGGGGGATCGACCGCTACACCATCGGCCAGCGCAAGGGAATCGGCGTTGCCGCAGGTGAGCCATTATTCGTTTTCCGCAAAGACGCTGAGACCAACACGCTTGTCGTGGGAACCGACTCCGAAACGCGCGCCGCAACCGTGCGAGCGAACGACGTGAACCTGATTTCTGTTGCCTCCATCGATGAGCCCTTGCGCGTGACGGCTAAGACGCATTACCGTATGAAGGCGCAACCTGGATGGGCGCGCATCGAGGACCATATGCTCGTGATGGAGTTCGATGAGCCGCAACGAGCCGCAGCACCAGGCCAAGCGCTCGTCCTTTACGATGGCGACACCGTCGTCGGCGGCGGCACTATCGTCAGTGCGTAGCGAAGCCCCCTCGATCCGAGTTCATTCATCGAGGGGGCTTCACTTTGCGGCATCAACAGCCTCGACAGAGAGAGGGGGAAGAAAGCCGTCGTGCCGCCTTGGGTATTTGAAGAAGAATCGGCAGTACTCAGGTTGCGCGACGCGGGCGCCGCGCTCCCAAGCTAACTCGCTACTCGAACTTGAACATCGCCGTCGACAGGTAGCGCTCACCGGTATCGGGAAGAATGGCCACGATGGTCTTACCCTTGTTCTCGGGACGCTGCGCTAGTTGACCCGCAGCCCACACGGCAGCACCCGATGAAATACCGACAAGCAGGCCCTCCTTCGCGGCGAGCTCGCGACCCGTTTCGAATGCATCCTCATCGGCAACGGCGATGACCTCGTCGTACACCGACGTGTCAAGCGTATCGGGAATAAAGCCCGCGCCGATGCCCTGAATCTTGTGAGCACCCGCATGGCCTTCGGAGAGAACCGGGGATCCCGCCGGCTCGACCGCGACAACCTTCACGTCAGGATTCTGGGACTTCAGATAGCGACCCGTGCCGGTAACCGTGCCACCCGTGCCAACACCCGCAACGAGGATATCGACCTTGCCCTCGGTGTCCCTCAAAATCTCAGGGCCAGTCGTTGACTCATGGATAGCCGGATTCGCTGGATTGGTGAACTGACTCGGGATGAATGAGTTGGAAATCTCGCCTGCGAGCTCCTGAGCTTTGGCAATAGCGCCCTTCATGCCCTTCGAACCGTCGGTCAGAACCACTTCGGCACCGTAGGCCTTCATGAGGTTGCGGCGCTCGATTGACATCGTCTCCGGCATCGTGATGATGAGGCGGTTACCCCGAGCAGCAGCTATCGCGGCAAGGCCGATACCCGTATTGCCCGAAGTGGGCTCGATGAGCACCGTGTCGTCGTTCACCTTGCCGGCCTTCACAGCCTCGTCGATCATTGCCTTCGCGATGCGATCCTTCACCGACCCTGCCGGGTTGAACAACTCGACCTTGCCGAGGATGGTCGCGTCGAGATTATGGTTCTTCTCGAAGTTCGTAAGCTCTACAAGAGGAGTGTTGCCAATTAGCTCCGATACGCTTTTGTGGATGGTCATGATTCTCGCCTTTCGTCGATTCCTATGTGATGGCGTTTATCCTACTATGCTTATAGGTTTTGTCAATATGATTAGCCATCTTTTTTCCTTCAAACTAAAAAACGTCTTCCCAACTGGGAAGACGTTTGAATGCAAGTGTTAAGAGAACGTTAAATGCAATCGGCAAAATGAATGCTCGGCCATCTCCCGCCAGCGTCTTGCCTCTCGATATGCAAGCCCTTCTCGCGAAGGCGCTCCTCTCGGGAGCGCGCCTTTGACGCTTCCATGGAAAGGGTCTTGAAGATACAGCCCATCGAGCGCTCCCCCGCAAAGTACTCAGGATGCCATTGCACGCCCACCATAAACGTGCGATCGCGCACTTCGATTGCCTCCACGAGCCCATCAGGGCCGTATACGCGCACGATATCTTCGTCGGGAACCTGCGTTGGCACAATCCCGATAACAGGCCGTTGCTCGACTTTCGACATAAGCGCCCCCTCGACTATATTGCAATATAGTAAATCCTATAATACTAGTCGACTTTTTGGGTGACGATTTCGTTAAATCGAATAGCTGTCAGAAGCAACGGAAGAGGCCTTATCGAGGATATCCTGCAAGGTGATTCCGGAAAGATAATCCTTAATCAGTTTGTCGAGGCCCCTCCAAACGTCGATTTCAATGCATATATTAGGCTGGGAGCAGTCAAAATCGTCTTCGCAGGCGAGGCAGGAGACGGGCGCGAGCGTTCCCTCGGTAACGGCGAGCACATCAAGAACGGTGATATCGCTTGCCGGACGCGCCAAACGATATCCGCCAGCGGCACCACGCACCGACTTCACCAGCTGCGCGGACACCAAGTTAGGGACGATTTGCTCGAGATACTTCTTCGATACGGATTCGGCCTCGGACACTTCTTTCAAGGAAACGAGCTTATCTCCCCCGTGCTCAGCGAGATTCAGCATAAAACGCACCGCATACAAGCCCTTCGTGGAGATTTTCATTGCATCAGCCCACCTTCATCCGATGATTAATACCCTCTTATTTTATAGGTATTGAATGCAAAGTTCAGGGCAAATGCAAAAAAAGGGACGCAAAACGCGTCCCTCAAAATATCGCAAGGCAAACTGTAATAGCGCAGCGATCAATTAGCGACGATGATGGCGATGGCCGTGGCAGTGATGGGCTTTGCGGCCCTTCTTCTTGCCGTTAACACCCTTCTCCTTGATGGAGACGACAAGCTTCTCAGTTATGGTGTTGAGCTGGGCGACTTCCTCGTCGCTCAGGCAACCAAGAATATCCTCGGCAGTCTCCTCGTTCGCCGCGACGCGCTTCTTGGCAATCTTTTTACCCTCATCGGTCAGCTTGACCGCGTACGTGCGCTCGCCCTCGGCCTCTTCGATGGTGATGTAGCCGTTGCGCTCGGCCTTCTTCACGATGCCCTTGAGCTCGCGACGGTCGACGCCGAGCTTCTTCACGAGATCGCGCTGGGTAGCGCCGTCGTCCTCAAGCAGAAATTTGAGCAGCGCGCCCTGGCCGCGCTTGAAGCTCTTCGGGCCGTTCTTGTGAAATGCGAGGCGGGTCAGTTTGCTCGCCTTTTTCAGCTGAGCAAGCGTCTTCATTGCTTCAGTCATGGAGGGTCCTTCTTTCTTTTCTTTTATCCCTTGTATCCGCGCCGTTACTATATCGTTTTTGCCCAGAGATATGAATGTTATTCATATTATATTCACCGTTTAATTGTTTTACCACGTCAGACTTATATTCATAATTGTTCATGAATAATACGACGAAACCATTTACAGAAAATGACGACCACTCGGGAACAAAATGCCATAAAGATGGGGTATTTTCGACCACGCAAAACCACACAATATCAGCTCGTACAACAGCCGCGCCGCACCCAGCCCCCACACCCTGATGCGCGCCAGTGCCCCGCCGCACCTCGCGTCGCCGGCTCGCCGCGTCTGCGCTCCGTGCACACCTCGCCCCGCCGGCCCACGCGCACTTCTCCCCCACAAGCGATTCGCCTCACGACGCACAAAGGCCGATCCTGATGGATTTCAGGACCGGCCTTTGGCAGGAATAGTTTTCGAAACCGCAGGGGAAGGAGTCCGCGATTCGAAAAGTTGAAGGGAAGGGGTACAGCGGCGTACCGCGCCCCCAAGAAAAGCTGAAAGGGAAGGGGCGCAGCGGCGTACCGCGCCCCTTACAAAGGGAAGGTTACAGGACGAACGGCGTCACCATGGTGATCGGCAGTGCCGCGATAAGCACGAGCAGACGAAGCATGAAGCCGCCGATGAGCACGCCGATGTCAGACATCGCGGAAATCGCGTGCGCCTTACGGCTCTCCTCGAACTCCTTCGGGGAGAAGAAGAGCATCCAGGTCTCGAGGATCGTCGGGCCGACAAGACCGACAATCACGAACAGCACCCAGAACGCAACCGCATACTTACCAGCAAGCAGCGCCATAACCGACTCGTAGCCTGCCGTCGAGTTCGTCACCGTGATGAACATGAGCGATGCCACCAGCAGCATCTCGATGCAGGGGAAGCAGAAGTGGAACTTCTTGAACACGCCCACGCGGTTGAACTCCTCAGGGTGCTTGAACACGCCCGCGAGCAGCACGGATGCCATGCCAGTCGACATTGCCGAGACGAGGAACAGAATCGGCAGCAGCGCGTTGTTCCACAGTGGGAACGTGTTGCACACGCCGAGCAGGCAGCCAGTGTAGATGGCGACGCAGATGCCCAGAATCGAGCCGGCAAGCTCGATGCCCCAGGGGACGCGACGCTTCGTAAGGTCGAGAATCATGGCGATCAAAGCCACGATCACGAACAGCGCCAGGATAACGACGCCCCAGGTCATCACAGACCCGAAGTTCGTCAGCAACAGAGCGAAGCGCAGCGGGTTGTAAAGGCCCGCCTTCGCGTCGAACATCAGCAGCACAAGACCGATGATAACGACGATCGGCGCGATAATGTGGCCAATCTTGCGCATATTCACCGCTTCAGGATGGCGCCACGCCAAAAACGCACTCGTCGCGAACGCGCCACCGCCCAAGCCGCCAAGGAACAGATAGCAGGCGATGATGCCGCTCCAAATAGGTTCGAAGGTCATCTCTCATCACCTCACATAGAAAACTTTGGACTTGGTCAGATCGCCGGCGATAGGAGCCGCGTGCGTGCGATTGATTTCCTTGACCAGCTCGCAATCCGGGTCATCCAAGTCGCCGAAGATGCGAGCATGGGTCGGGCAAGCCGTCACGCAGGTGCACATCTCGGTACCGTTCTCGTAGTTCGACACGTGGCAGAAGCGGCACTTGTCGACTGCGCCGGTCTTGGAGTTGCGCACACGAACCTGATACGGGCACGCTGCCATGCAGTACAGACAACCGATGCAGCGGCCCTGATCAACTTGGACGATACCGTCGGTGCCGATATGGGCAGCGCCGGTCGGGCACACCTTCGTGCAGGGCGCATCTTCGCAATGCATGCACTGCAGGGGCACATGCTCGACGCCAACCTGGGGATACGTGCCAGTTTCGCGGTCCTCGAAGCGGACGAACGCCTCGTCCGGCTCAAGGCCGTTTTGCCGCTGGCATGCAAGACGGCAGGTGTAGCAGCCGATGCACTTCGTGGTATCGATCAACATTCCATAACGGGCCATGTTTATGCACCCACCTTCCTGACGCTCACGATAGCCTCCTGCGAGCAGATGCCACCGTAGCCAGGCTCAATGCGGAAGGGCACGAAGTCCATCTGACGCAGGCCGAACCCGTAGGCGGTCTTCTCGTCCTTGGAGCTGCATCCGTAGTGGCTCGGCATGTACAGAGCCTCGGGGTTAATGCGCTCGGTGACGTGCACTTTCACCGTACCCTTTGCCTCATCATTGGAAATCTCGACCTCGTCGCCTTCGGCGATACCGAGCTTCGCAGCACGGCTTGCGTTAATCCAAACACGATCGAGGTTGTACTGCTTGGAAATGTTCATAAGCGCCGGCACGTTCGCGGTCTGCGTGTGCGTATGAACAGCCTGCTTGCCGCCGATCAGGCGGAAGTAGTTGTCGCCCTCGGGAATGCTCGCGACGGGCTCGGTCCACTGAGGAACGCTCGGGTAGCCAGCCGCGTGGCATGCCTCGCTCGAGAACTGGATCTTGCCCGTGGGGGTCTTCCACGTCGGCGTCTTGCCGAACTTGAAAGTCTTCTCGGGGAAGCGGGCGGTGCCGGCAGCCTTCAGGCCATCGAGCGTGAGGCCCACCGTGCGAAGCTGCGCGTCCGCGAGCTCCTCAACCGTGAACGGGAAGTACTCGCCCACGCCGCATGCCTCGGCGAGCTCGGTGAAAATCTCGTCGACCGGCTTGGTGTTCGGGTGAATCTTCTCGATTACCTGGTCGCGCAGGGAAACTGCGGGGATCTTGCCGCCGATGAACTCAGGAACTTCCAAGCGCTCCAGATACGACGTATCCGGAAGCACGTAATCGCAAGCCTGGCAGGTTTCGGTCATCTGGATGTCGATGGCAACGGAAAGCTCGAGGTTCGAGAGGCAGTCCTCAAGGTATTTGGGGTTGGAGTAGCCCGCAACCATGTTCGAGTTGTAGAAGAACATGCCCTTGATCTCGCCCTTCTTGGCAAGCTCGGCTGCATAGACGTTCACGCCCATGCCCGCAAGGGACAGCGGGTACTCGTCCGCACCGGCAATCTTGCCTTCCGGCTTGGGAACAGGCGGGAACTTCTCCTTGTCGAGGTTGCCCGCTTTCACGGAGTTCCCGAAGAAGGCACCGCCTTCCTGGTTCCAGCAGCCGAGAAGCGTGTTGAAGCAGCACACCGCGCGAGCAGTCTCACCGGAGTTCGCATAGCTGCAGCCGTAGGCACCGCGCCAAGAAGGCTCGATGGAGGCCGCCGGGGCTGCCGTAGCAAGGTCGGTTGCCAAGCGCTCAATCGTGTCCTTCGAGATGCCGGTGATCTCCTCTGCCCATGCGGGCGTGCAATCCTTCAGGTAATCGGCCCACTCTTCGAAGCCGACGGTGTTCTCGGCGATGTAGCTCGCATCGTAGAGCTTGTTGTGCACGACAACATGAGCCATGGCCAAGATGAAGGCCAGGTCAGTGCCAGGGTTGATCGGCACCCACTCATCGGCGAACGCGATGGAGTTGTTCAAGCGCGGGTCGACGATCACAAGCTCGGCGCCGTTCTCGTGCGCCTTCTGCATGGCATGCAGCTGGCTCGGCTTGATCGCGTCGGCGTAGCTGCGGCCGATGAACATCGTCATCTTGGAGTTCGCCACGTCGGAGGTGAAGTCACCCGTGCCGATGACCTGGGTAAACCCGGCGTTCTTCGACATGTTGCAAGCAGCACCGTGCGTGTAGACGTTCGGGCTGCCAAGTGCGTTCATGAAACGCTTGGTGTAATACGAGCCGCTCGGGCGCGGGTCCTGCACCATAGCGAGTGCCTGGGGGCCCTTCTCGTCGATGATCGCCTTAACCTTCTCGGCAATCTCGCTGTAGGCCTGGTCCCACGTGATCTTCTCGAACTTGCCGCCGTTCTTCTTAAGCGGGTCGGTCAGGCGATCCTCGTTGTAGGCGATGGAGGCGAAGCCGTAGCCACGACCGCACAGCGTGCCTTCGCAGTTCGGATGGTTCGCATCGCCGATCATCTTGCCAAGCTTGCCGTCAACGACGTATCCCGTGAACCCGCACTTCGATGAACAGGAGTTGCACAGCGAGTGGGCGGTGTAATGATCGATATCGCTCGTCCCGCGCGCATCCGCCTGCTCCCAAGCGTTGAAGCTCAAAAAGCCCGCGCCCGCCGCAACGGCAGCGACCCCGGCGCTTCCGGCCAGAAAGCTTCGCCTGGTAATAGCGTTTTCTGACATTGCTGATTCCTCTCTATATGCATCTCGCGTCATCGTCTTCGCTCCCCCTGATGCTTTATCGCTCACGCCGCATCTTCTGCCTGCTCGGCAACGATGCCGATGAGCAGATCGCACAGGCAAACGTAGAAGTTCGCCTCGCTTCCCAGATTGATAAGGCGTCTGCGATACGCGGTAAGCCAATTGAACCTCTCGGAGAGAAACGTTCGCGCCTCGTCCACCATTCCGCTCCTCAGAAGCACCGCGACCATGTCAAGCTCGAGAGCCAGATGGTCGGGGCAATCGGAGAACTCGGACGGAATGCCGAACCCCAGCTGCTCCGCGAGCGCGGACATGTAGCGGGCGGAAGCGCCCAGATACATCCCCTTGCCGTCGACGGGCGAAAGCAGGTCGCCTGCCTTGGCAGTGTTCACGTAAAGCGACTCGATAGGAAGCGCCGATTCGGGCAAGCCTCCCGTGAAGTGGCGGGCAGCGAACTGCCGCTTCTCTTCGTAGGTAGGAGGGCAGAACAGCGCGCAAACCTCGCACTCCGACAGGAAATCCTGCAAAGGCGCGTGGTTGCCGCGACGGTAGTCCGCGGGGCTCTTGTCAAGCCCGAGACTTCCGCCGTTCTGAAGGATGAAACGTGCGCCATCGAGAAACTCGGCCCACGCCTCGCGCGCGGACAGATTCTCCCATTCCGTCTTATCGACGGGAGCAAAGCACTTCGAGAGAATCGAGAACACCGCTGCGTCGTCCAACATCGTCTGTTCGCTCCTTTCCGAATCGATCGTTTGACTTACTTACCTTGCATCAGCGGGAAGCCGACGCTTACGCAGAGACGAGCGTGGTCGTGCGAACGACGCCCATGTCGATGCACTTCTGCGCGATATCTTCCCAATCGATGAACTGGATGGCACCGTTGGGGCACTGCTCTGCGCAGCGGCCGCAGGAGATGCACTTCGTGGAAACGCCCGTTTCAGTATCGATGCGAGGCATGTTCCAGGGGCAAGCCTGTGCGCACATGCCGCAACCGATGCAAAGCTTCGGGTCGACCGTGCGCGCGCCCGTCTTCTCGTCGGGCTTGATAGCATGGACCGGGCAGTACTTCATGCACCACGCGTCGGCGCACTGCTTGCAGTGCTCGACGGTGAACTCGCATGCACCCGGGTTGCCGTCGCCGAACGAGCCTTCGCCCGTGTCGGGGCTGGTACCCCAGTTGTAGTTATCCCAAACGCGGACGCGCGCGATGTTCTGGCACACGCGACCATCGTTCTTCAAGGTGCACATCATTTCGCAGCGCTGGCATCCGGAGCAACGGGCGCGATCGGTGACAATCATCTTGGTTGCAGTGTGACGGATGTCGATACGGCCCGATGCGATCGACTGACTCGTGACGCCCCACGACGCCAGCACGCCGCCCACAACGAGACCGGCGACGCCGCAGCCTGCCATTGCAAGCACCTGGCGACGGGTCATCGCATGCTTCGGCTTTGCTTCCACAGCTTCAGTTTGCTCGACGGCGTTCGTCGGGCTCTCTTCAGGGGCGCTGCCGTTGATATTGGTATCTGACATTTTTGGTACTCCCCCTCACATATCGGTGAGTCTCTTCCTTCGGCCCCGGTTTCCTCACGTACCTTTATATAGAGGCACGCATCCCGGTGGCTCCCCCTCTTCTTTTTGGCCTTGATAGGTCACGCAACGGTAAGCAGTATGCCCTCCCAAGAAAACCCTTCGTACCCTCTTTCGGGGGCAAAACTGCGTTTACCTGCAATTTTGCCCAATTACCCTCAAAGAGGGTACAGGGGTATTGCACCCAGATGAGAAACTTCGCCCGACGAGTTTGTATCGTCTGCAACCCCAAGTCGCCTTGACGTGTCACGCAACGCACGATAAGCGAGAGATTTGGAGATGCAACAATGGCTGACACGAAGTCATATGGCTGGGCCGGCAAGATCTTGCGCGTGAACCTCACGACTGGATCCATCACCACCGAGCCGACCGCACCCTATGAGGACTATATCGGCGGCATGGGCCTGGCTAACAAAATCATCTACGATGAGGTCGCCCCGGGCACTGATCCTCTGAGCGAGGATGCGAAGATCGTTTACGCTGTCGGTCCTCTGACCGCAACTGGTGTGCCGCTGGCTGGCCGCACCACGATTTGCTTCCTTTCCACCTACACCACCGACTACCAGGTTGTCGACGCCCACTGCGGCGGCATGTTCGGCGCGAAGGTTAAGATGGCTGGCTATGATGCCATCATTGTCGAAGGCAAGTCTGACAAGCCGGTCTACCTTAACATCAAGAATGACAAGGTCGAAATCAAGGATGGCTCGATGGTGTGGGGCCTTGGCACCCGCGCTACGACCGAGGTCTTGAACCGCCTCGAGGGCGTCAGCGCCTGCGTCGCGACCATCGGCCCTGCAGGCGAGAACCTACTCCCCTATGCCTGCATGATGAATTCCCGCAACCACTCCGCAGGCGCGGGCCTCGGCACCGTCATGGGCTCCAAGAAACTCAAGGCGCTCGTCGTCGAGGGCAGCGGCACCGTTAACGTGAAGGATCCGCAGGCTCTGGCCGACCTGTCCGACTACATGCTGCGCGAAATCGTCGGCTCCAACAACAACCACGTCGTGCCTTCTACCCAGCAGGAATGGGCTGAATACTACGACAAGGGCACCCGTTGGACCGCTCGCAAGGGCCTTTACTGGGCCGACGCCGAGGGCGAGCCGATCGAGACCGGCGAGCCGAAGCCGGGCGAGATCAACACGGTTGGCTATCGCTGCATGAAGACCACCAAGGACGAGGGTCCCGAGGCCGAGAAGTACACCATCAAGATGAACGGCTGCCACAGCTGCCCGATTCACTGCTACTCCGACATGCGCGTCCCGAACTCCAAGGCTAACGGCGGCTACGAGATCACGGGCAACACCTGCGTGCCGAACTTCCCATTCTCCGTCTACATGGTGAAGATTCTGGGCGAGCACACTTCCGTCAAGGCATCTACCGAAGACGGCCTCATTTGGGACCAGGTTGTCGGCGGCACGGTGGACGATTTGGGTCTGTGGTGCAACTACGCGCAGCTTTACCGCGACATCGCCCACTGCGTCTCTGCAGGCATTTTCGAGAAGAACCTGCCGGCTGACGAGTACAACATGTTCGACTGGAAGAAGTTCGAGAACAACGACCCGACCATCATGGTCGAGCTGCTCACGCACATCGCCAAGAACGACAACGAGATGTCTTATCTCGGCCATGGCCCGATCGTGTGGTGCAAGCGCTGGAACGACATGGAGTGGTTCGACACCACGGCAAGCTGCCTCATCAACTACCGCGGCTGGCCGGTTCACCACGCCATTGAGTCCTATGGCCAGGTCGGCGGCCTGCTGAACATGATCTTCAACCGCGACCCAATGATTCACTCGCATCAGAACATGCTGCAGTGCGGCCTTCCGCATGAGCTCAAGCAGCAAATCGCAGCTGAGCTGTGGGGCGGCGAAGACGCGCTCGACCAGGCAAAGAACTACACGCCTGTCAACGACCACAAGATCAACTTCTGCTGGTGGTCCATCGTCACCGACGTACTGCATGACTCGCTCACGCTGTGCAACTGGGTATGGCCGATGGCGCAGAGCCCGTCGAAGGACCGCAACTACCGTGGCGACCTCGACCTCGAGGCGAAGTTCTTCAAGGCTGTCACCGGCAAGGACGTCACCACCGACGACCTGTACAAGGCTGCTGCGAAGATCATCACGCTGCAGCGCGCGAATACTGCCCGCGGCATGAAGGACGCAAACGGCAACATGGGTTGCAACGACTTCCGCAAAATCCACGATGTCATGACTGAGTGGCCGTTCACGAAGGACCCGGACAAGCAGCCCTTCACCGAAGGCACCGATAAGATGGAGAAGCAAGACTTCCAGAAGGGCCTCACCATGCTCTACGAGAAGTTCGGCTGGGATAGCGAGCTTGGCTGCCCGACGGCCGACTGCCTCGAGTACTATGGCATGTCCGACGTTGAGGACGACCTCAAGAGCCTGAACCTCCTTCCGTAAGCGATGCGATGAAGGCGGCGGCTTACATGGCGCGAAGCCACGAGCCGCCGCAAACCTCCCCAATGAGTCGCATCCGGCATAGAGGGTAGCCCTACCCGCAAGAAGAGCCTCTTCGGAGGCTCTTCTTGTTGTATTAGGGGGAAGATGTGAGGGGCGCACTGCTTCGGGCGTCCACTGCCATTCCCATGCGCAGAATGCGAGGATATCGCGCACAGATCTTTGCTTGCCCGCCCCTTCAAGCTACGATCGAAGGTGAAATCGCACAAGAACCTGAGAGGCACGCGAATGAAGACCATCGACGTAGTGGCAGCCATCATCGAGAAGGGTGGCGAAATTCTTGCGACCCAACGAGGCTATGGGGAGTTCGAGGGCGGCTGGGAATTCCCGGGCGGCAAAGTCGAAGCAGGAGAAACCCCCGAGCAGGCAATTGTCCGTGAAATCAAGGAGGAGCTCAACGCCGACATCGCGGTAAGGGATTTCCTCGTGCAGGTCGAGCACGATTACCCGACGTTCCACCTGAGCATGAAATGCTACCTCTGCACGCTTAAGGATGCGTCGTTTCAACTGCTTGAACATCACGCCGCGAAGTGGCTCGACCTCGCGCACATCGAAAGCGTCGACTGGCTCCCTGCCGACGTGAAGGTGGTTCGCGCCCTGGAGAAGCGCGGCGAGCTTTAACCGCAGGCGCCTCCGAGGAGCTTCAGGCGCAAGGCTTCCGCGAAAAGCCTGTCGCTAAGGCTCCCGATGCGCTCTAACCGTCGAGGTTGCTCGTCAGATAGTCGTACAAATCGGCACGAACGGGCTGTTCAAGAGCATAGGTAATCTCGACGACGTTCGTTTTGCCGTCCTCCATCGTGGTAGCTTCGAAGTCGCCCGTCGGGTGCATCTGCCCTAAAAAGTAAAACTCCTTGCCGCTGTCCTTGTCGTTTTTGTTCTTCCGAACGAAAAGGTAGCACCTCATGCCGTTTTCCCGCTCATGGGCAAGCCGGACAATCTCAGGCGATTCGAGAGAGCGGTTGTTCTTCGAGATGGCGATGATGCGGCGGTCAGTGATGAACCGATCCTCGTATTGGATGGTGGCGCTGATCGAAGGGTCCTTCTCGTAATCGATGAACACGGGGAAGGTGTTGGTCTTCGCGTCATGGAAATACCCGCCGACATTTTGATAGTTCGGCTCCTTTTCCCAGTTCAGAATGATGGCAACATCTTCGCGCGAGTACTTTTCGTACAAGACGAAGCCCGTATCTTTGTAGCAATCGGCGAAGTTCCTGTCCGCTCGGGTGAGGCCGAAGCGGACAGTATCGAGCACGCATTCCCTGAAGTAGGGATCGGAAAGCGCCGAAGAGAACGCAGCGCCGAGGCGCATCTGCCCCTCGTCAGTCACGACGAGCTCTTGCCCGAGCGTCGAAAACGACCCGGAGAGCATGCGGCTTACCGCGTGCGCTTGCTCGCATCCGAAGCGGCTCTCGGCAGCGCGAAGCGAAACCGGCGCCCCCCGACTCAGAAGGCGTGCAAGAACTTCGAGGTCAGCCCTGCGTTTTCCGCTTGCCAACTTGGTGGATATGAATTTCAGGAACGCAAGCTTCCTCTCACTCAAGGTGCCGGGCGCACTCTTCTCGTGCTTCTGGAGAAACGCTGCATAGGAACCGAACTTCTTGATGATGATAAGCGGGTCGATAGCCTCGTTCTCATCGAAATCGACCAGGTGAGGAATGCGACCGAGCAACTGCCTGAGATGCTCATATTCCGCCTTGATGAGGCGCACGTCGCTGAAGCGCCCTTCCTCGAGCGCCTTGAAGATTCGCTTCTCAGATATGCGGTCGAAGGTGATAGTCGAGCAGCCGGGAATAGCCGAGCTGCCCTCCTTCACCACCTTGCGAAGCGTGTCCTTGTTATAGGTGCGATCGCCCGACAAGGCGATGGGGACGAGATAGTTTTGCTGGTAGTTCCCGATGAAATCCAAAACGAGCGTGAATTCCTTGCCGTCGCACTTGCGCAGACCGCGCCCGAGCTGCTGAACGAAGACAATGGCCGATTCAGTCCTTCGCAACATGATGATCTGGTTGAGCGAGGGGATATCGACGCCCTCGTTCATGATATCGACGGAGAAGATGTAGTCGATGGTTCCCCGCTCAAGCTCGTGAATCGCGCGATTCCGCTCCTCGGCCGAAGACGCACCGCTAATTGCCTTCGACGGAAGCCCCCGCTCGCAAAAAGCCTTGGCAAAATACGCCGCCTCGTCGTTTCGGCTGCAGAAGACCAGTCCGCGTCGGCACGATTTCTGAACGGTGTATTCCTCGATCTTTCTCACGACATGCTCGACGCGCGCCTCGCTGGTAAGCTTGCTGAACAGCAGGAGATCATCTTGCTGCTCGTCGTCGATTTCAAGATCGGCGATGCCGAAGTAATGAAACGGCGCAAGCATCTCGTTGCTGAGCGCGTCCTGCAGCGTGATGCGATACGCGATCACGTGATTGAACAGGCTGTAAACGTCGTATCCATCGGTTCTGCTCGGCGTCGCCGTCATACCGAGGACGAATCGCGGCTTGAAGTAGTCGAGCACCTGGCGATATCCCGCAGCACCCGTCCGGTGCGCCTCGTCAATGACGATGTAGTCGAAGGCGTCGGGGGAGAAGTCGCAAAGATGCCTCGCGAGGGTTCCTACCATGGCGAAAAGGCAGGTGGCAACCTGGGAGCGATTGGCCCCTTGGTAGAGATCGTAGGTGTAGGCGGCGCCGAGTACGCGCTCGAAGCTTTCGCGCGAGGCCGAGAGGATGCGCTGTCGATGGGCGATGAAGAGAACGGTTCTCGGCCGCTGCCGTTCGACATCGAGCGCCGAGAGGTACGTTTTACCCGTTCCCGTCGCCGAAATGAGGAGCGCACGGGACTCGTGTCGGCCATGGAGCACGGCGAGAGCCTCGAGCGCGCTTTCCTGCATCTTATTAGGCTTGATGCGCGGAAAGCGAGGTGAACCGACGCTTCGATCGCCCGACGTCGGCCTCGCGCCGCCCAGCGTTGCGCCTTCGCTTGCAGGAGAGCCCTCGACAGCTGGCACTGCCCCCTCGCCAGCGGGCGTTGCGCCCTCAACATCCTCGAGGCGGAAGGGCACAACCTTCGGCGTGCCCACCATGCTGCGGGTTTCGCGCGCCAAGAAGGCCTCGTACTCATCGATCCAGGTGCTCGTCAGCGGCTTTGTGTCCGCATCGTTCCACAGCTTATCGTATTCCGCTTTCGCCTCGAGCAGCATCTGGCCGTTAGGGAACGAGCGGAAAAGGATGTTCCATTCCTTGTTGCAGGTTAGCGCCTTCTGGGTGAGATTCGAGCTCCCGATGATGATCGTGGAGATCTGATCCTTGCTGAAGAAGTAGCCTTTTGCGTGAAGATCACCCTGGTAGACGCGTGCTTCGATGTTGGGATACTCGCCCAACTTGCGCAACGCGTCGGGGTTGTTGAAGTTCAGGTATGTGGACGTGAGAATCCGCCCCGGGACTCCCCTGTCGCGAAGGTCGGCGAGGATGCCCGCCAGAACCTGCATGCCGCTTGCCGTGATGAAGGCGACGGAAAACGAAAAGCTCGCGCAGTCGGCAAGCTCCGCCTTAAGCGTCGACAACACGTTGGCACTTCCCTGGTCGTCGTTGCCGAGGATGCGCGGAGAATAGCGCTCATCGGGTTCTTTCCCCGATCCGATGAAGCTCGCCTCGAGGCTTTCCGCGAACTTCACGACGCTGTATTCGAGTTTGCCCTGCATCTGCGACCGCCTTACGAGGAGGGAGGGGATAAGATTTCCTCATTATCGACGATCACGCAATGAAATGGGGCACAACCTCCGGCACCGGTCGTCCGACCGCCCGCGGTTGCGCGGAGAATGTCTCGCAAAGCGAAGGCGAAGCGCAAGAGATTGAGCAACGGGATTGCCCATAGACGTGCGCAAGGATGCAAGCGTCACCGAGAAAACGCAGGCAGCGAGATGGGCGCGCAGGAGCTTAAGCCCACCGGCTGCCATGCGGTTGCTACACGTTCGAGAGGCGCTCCACCGACCGGTATTCCGCGAGGGACTCGGCAAGCGTGCGATCCATATAAAGCGTCGAGAAGAAGTAGACGTCGCCGTTCGAGGCTTCGCAGCGCTCGATGTCGGGGTACTCACCCGACTTCTGAAGCTCGGCCCACGTGTCCTCAACCTTGCTTTTGCTCATATGGAAAGGAGGGTTGGCCAGGTCTTCCGCAGCAAAGGGACGCGGATAGATGCGCCCATCCTCGCGGACGCAGTCGACGAATGTGGCCAAGGGGTTGTCCTCGGCCGCCAGAAAAGCCCAGTGCGCATAGCTCTTCGTCATGAGGTCGGAGTCATACAGGTAGTAGCTGTGTTGCCCTACCAGCGTGACGATATGCTCGCAGTGAATCTCTTTCTTTACCGGCGCAGCATCCTCATCGGGCACCAGCACATATTCCCCTTCAAGCTCCACGAGCTTGTAGCCTTCGGGAAGTTTGAGGCCTGCAAAGGGATCATCGCCGGAGGCTGCACCGTCCTTCGAAGGCTCAACGGGCGCTGCGGAAGCCGCCTTGTTCGCATGAGGCGCAAAGACGTCCATGGCCTCAACTCGCACGGAGGAGTCGGACTCGGCCGCGACCTCGGACGACGCGAGGGCCCCAGAAAAAGCCGCAGCGTCAACAGCACCGCCAAGCGTAATCGCGGCATCGGGGGCAGCGGATTCGCCTGCAGAAGCCATCGTCTCGTCGGCTCCAGACGCCGAAGTAGCCGTGCCTGCCTCGGACGCTTCGCGCGCAGCCTTCTGCGCAGCCGCCTTCTCGTCCTCCTCGATCTGCTTCAGCCGACGATTGGGAATCTTTGGGGGAACGCCCACGGCGCGCGTAGCCGACCGGATGGAGCTCGCTTTACGCGCACGTTCCGCCTTTTCCGCTGCGATCTCGTCTTTATGGTCGCGACGATAGTCCTCGAGATACTCGTAGACGAGCATCTCGAACTCATCAGAGGTCATATGCCCAGGCACCAACCCCAGCTCAACCCACCTGTTCGGGACAACGAGCTGGCTATCGGAGGATTGACGTCGAACATCGTCGAACACGTCGGCGAGCGCATTGTTCTCCGCGAGCTCACGCTCTTCGGGCGTAGGCTCAGCCTGTTGCGCTTCGGCGGCGTCGCTGCCTTCGCCCGCCGCCTCACCTGCGCCCGACGCATCGGGCGCGCCAACCGAAACGCCGCCAGCAGTGCCCGCCGCGCCCGCAACGCCGGAAGAAGCAGCCGCTTCGCTCGCACCGACCCCAGGAGTCTTGCCAGCCTCGGTATCCGCACCTTCCCCGCAAGGAGTCGCGTCGGGGCAACCGGAGACCGCATCGGGGGCCTTCCCGCAGGAGGCCCCCGTCAAGTTTTCCTGTGAGAGATCTTCCTCAGGCGCCGCCACCGCAACCTGCGTGTCCTCGGCAGCCATTACGCGTTCGCCGCCTTCGCACGCGCTTCATCGACCATCATGTCGAGGCGCGTGTCACGCAACGAGCAGTGCTCGCACAGAAGGCACGCGACCGAGCTCGTATCGCACGGCAACTTCTCGTTAAGTTCGGCAAGCGTTATGCCGCTGCGGTAATACCAGTCGCCAACCAAACCACGCACGCCTTCTACCGCGAACACCGTGGTATGCGCCTTGTCGTAGGGCACGCCGTCAACGGCCGCCTTCACGTCGTCGGGCGCAATGGCAAGCGCCTCTGTGAAGGTCTTGCCCTCGATCATCGTGCAGATGACGCTTGCACAGGCGGTCATGGCAAGGCACCCGCGCGTCTTGAACCCAGCGCGCAAAAAACGCGGCTCGCCGCCATCTTCGGGCTCGCCAACAACGGCGAACAAGCGCAGCGCCACTTCGCCGCGCTTCGACTTGCCTACCATGGATTCCGCGTTATAACCCTCCGGCTTGCCGGAGTTGGTGAAGTTCGCAACGATCGACAGCAGCGTGTCGGAATAGCCCGCAACCCCCTCGTCAAGATTCGTTTGATACACATCGGCGGTGCGAATCAGCGCACGCTCTGCCGGCTCCTCAAATAAGTGTCGCCCCTCCCCCCCAGGGCTTTTTCGGA
>OBZH01000890.1_pt1 | contig 24761 bp, 26 predicted proteins | sample 1476881 | NCBI WGS metagenome assembly OBZH01 (sample SAMEA2580230, study PRJEB22360) | human gut metagenome | biome: human gut; feature: human-associated habitat; material: faeces | place: Denmark | collected 2008/2010 | reverse complement strand
ATCGGCCTGCACCCGCGCGACGTCGAGACGCTGCTCGGCGTGTTCGAGCGGCTTGTGGAGCAGGGCGCCACCGTGGTGGTGGTCGAGCACGACCTCGACTTCATCGCCAATGCCGATTACGTGATCGACATGGGACCTCATGGCGGGAAAGATGGCGGGCGCATCGTGGCGTGCGGCACGCCCGCGGAAATTGCTGCGAACCCGGAAAGCATCACCGGCCGCTACCTGGTGCTTTAGCGGATTTCTTACCTATAAGTACGTTTTTCTCGATTTCATAAAAATCTTACGTATTCGTATGATAATATTTCAAATCAGAGTTTCTGCACCTATACGTAAGAATCGAGCAGTGATGACAATCAGTCGCGACCAAATCATGGCGTGCGGAACAAGGGTTATGGAGTGCGCTTCCCTCGGATCATTGCTGAGAAAACGACGGAAATCTTTTGGGTATACGCAGGAAGAGGTTGCCGAAATGCTTGGCTTTAGCCCCAGACTCGTGGGTGAAATCGAACGTGGGCGAGGAACGGTCGGCATCGACAAGGTCTTGTCTTACGCTCTGGCGCTCGGAATCGATCTCGTTGCACTCGAAAGGTGATGGCGATGTCTGGAAGAGAGCTTGTCGTATACCGAGAGCGTCTTGGCCGATTCGAAGAGGTCGGATTCGTCGGCACGTCGGAGGTTGCCCTGACATTCTCCTATTCTGATTCTTATCGGCGAAACGACAGTGCCCAGTCCATTTCACATGCCCTTCCTCTTGGCGCGGGCGAATTGCCCCCTTCTGCGGTGAAATCGTTTTTCGACGGACTTCTCCCAGAGGGAAGCATGCGAAGGGTCCTAAGCGCTTCGTTCCATACGTCGGAAGATGACTTGCATGAGCTGATATCAAGGCTCAATGATGAGTCAGCTGGTGCGCTGGTTTTCAAGGTTGCTGGCGAAGATCCCGCATGGGGACGGGGCTATGAGCCTATGGGGGATTTCGATTTCGAACGGCTTGCCGCCTTTCCGAGGGAGTTCGCTCCGCATGCAGCAGTTCGATCGAGACTTTCTTTGGCTGGAGCGCAAATGAAGGTTGGTCTTCATTTCGATGCTGCTACCGGCGCATGGCAGTACCCGAAAGGTGCGGCTCCGTCGAGCCATATCGTGAAAGCGTGCGACGGAGGTTTCTCACTGCAGACAATCAACGAGGCTGTTTGTATGGCGACCGCGGTGAGGCTCGGTTTCGATGCTGCCGAATGTAGGCTAATTCCCATCGATGGCAGCGATCCGCTGCTTGCTGTGAAGCGATTCGATCGAATCGATGCGGGCAGTGAATTCCTCCATCGGCTTCATCAAGAGGATTTCTTCCAAGCTTTGCCGAAGTTCGGCGACAAGTACGAGCCGACAGACGGGAACTACGCGAATAATTGCGCCAAGCTGATAAACGAAGAGAGCGCTAATCCCTTTGGGGACAGGGCGATGCTGTTTTCGAGATTGGTGTTCGATTGGGCTGTTGGAAACGCCGACAACCACTTGAAGAATCACTCGATGCTTTGGAGCGATGATTGGTCGAGGAAGAGCCTCGCGCCGCTCTATGACGTGACGAGCACTACCGTGTATCCAGAAGTGGACAGGGAGATGGGCGTGTCGTTCGGTGGATCTCGGCGCGTGGACCAGGTTACGCGAAGTGAGGTTGCGGCGACGGCTAAAGCTTGCGGTGTGGGGGAGAAACGTGGTCTTATGGAGCTTGATGAGACGATCGAGGAGTTCCCCGCTGCTCTCCAGGCCTCTGTCGAAGCCATTTGCGACCAGGGATTTGAACTGGCTGAGGAAATGGGCGACCGTATCAAAAAAGACTTCCTGAAACGCAGGGAGCTGATGGCTTAACGTCGGAGGCTCTCTTCGCTGCCAGGGGCCCTGTTCGGGCGTGCGGCTCGCTCAATTGGTCGACTGCTCGCAAGACGCAGGAAGGCTCGGCAGTTCGCATGCCGGGGCCTTCCCATAGCGCTCGCTTGCGGGCTTATCCCTCGCTGTTCGCGATTGCCTGGTCGATGAGCTTGCTGAGCGTTTTCTGCTGCTCGGGGGACGTGATCGCGCCGACGATCGGGTCGCCCACGATGTTGCCGTTCTTATCGACGACGTAGGTGGTCGGGTACGAGAACAGCTCGGAGGTGAACTTCCCGGCCTCGCTGCTCGACGCGAACCAGACGTTCTTGTACGTGACGCCCTTCTTCGCGAGGATGTCCTTTGCCTCGGAGATCGCGGTCGCGTCACCGTCGAGCGTGAAGGAATTCACACCCACGACCTGGCCGCCCTTGCTGGCAAGCTCCTTGTTGAGCGCTTCCAAGTCGCCCAGCTCGCCCACGCACGGCTTGCAGGTGGTGAACCAGAAGTTGACCACGGTCACCTTGCTCCCCGAGAAGAGCTTGTCGCTGGTCACTTCGTTGCCGTCGAGGTCTTTCCCCTGGAAACTCGGGAACTTGCCCTCACTGGTAGCGGCGCCTGCGCTATTCGGCATGCCGGCGCTCGACGCGTCGACGCTCTCCCCCGAGCTCGGGGAGCTACCGCATCCAGGGAAGTCCTTCTCGAGGGCCGCGAGCTTGTCCTCGATTTCCTTCACCTGCTGCGCTCCGGTCTTGAGCGTCTTCAATTCCTCGGTCGAGAACTGGTCTTTGGCGCCCTCGATTGTGTCGAGGAGGAAGTCGCCGTAGTTCTTGCCGTCCTCGATCATCGGCATGTCCTTGTTGGCTGACAGAAACACTTTTTCCCACAGCTTCGAGTTGCTGGAGAGGATCTCGTTTTCCTTCTGCATGAGCTTTTGGTGCAGCTCGGCCGCTTCTTCTGCGTTCTTCGGCTGCGTTGCCAGCAAAGTCGCGATATCGGTGTTGCTGCTTGTCGAGGTTGTCTCGCTATCCTTAGGAGCCGAACAGGCTGCAAGGCCGAACGCCAAAAGGGAGACCACCAGCACTACTGCAATTTTCGTTAGTTTCATAATCATTCCTCCATTTGCAATCGTTTGCTTTGCTTGTCGTTTTCTCAATTCGTCAGTTCTCTTCGCATTGCTGATTCGGTTGCTTTTCCGGTAAGCTCAGGCCGTAGCTGAAGCCGATGGCGTCGGTCGGGCAGGCCCTTATGCACTTGCCGCAGCGGATGCACTCGGTGTGATTGGGCGACTCCGTGACCTTGACATCCATCTTGCACGTCTTCGCGCACGTGCCGCACGAGATGCATCGGTGCTGGTCAACCTTTATTCCAAGCAGGGATACCTTGTTCATGAGCGCATAGAGAGCGCCGAGCGGGCAGACCCATTTGCAAAATGGGCGGTAGATGAGCACGCTCAAGACGACCACAGCGATCAGAACGACGAGCTTCCAGGTGAACAACGCTCCCAATGCGGAGCGTATGCCACTATCGACGATGGCGAGCGGAATCGCGCCTTCGAGCACTCCTTGCGGGCAGAGGTACTTGCAGAAGTATGGGTCGCCCATCCCGACGTCGTTGACAAGCAGCGCGGGCAGCAAGATTACGGTGAGCAGCAGTACGACGTACTTCAGGTACCTAAGCGGTTTGAGTTTCCTTGTGGACAGCTTCTTGCCAGGGATTTTATTCAGCAGCTCCTGCAGCCAGCCGAAGGGGCAGAGGAATCCACACACGAAACGCCCCAACAGCACGCCGATGAGAATCAAAAACCCGGTCACGTAGTACGAGAAGCTGAACTTCGACGAGCCCACGATTGCCTGAAACGACCCGATGGGGCAGGCGCCTGTGGCCGCGGGGCAGGAATAGCAGTTCAGGCCGGGTACGCAGACCGCTTTGCCCTGCCCCTGATAGATAGTGCCCTTGAAGAAGTTCGGCAGGTGGATATTGGTGAGCAGCGTCGCGCCCGCTTGGATCCAGCTACGGAAGCGGCTCAAAAACTGCGATATGGGGTTTCTTCTCTTATCCAATTCCAATGCACTCCAAGCACAGTCGAATTGCCTTGGCCAGCACGGCATCTGCTTCGCCTCTCATCGCGCCGAGGCATACCATGGCCACTCCGGCCGCCAGCAAGGCAACTTGCGCTACAGGCTTTATCGCTTTGAACAATCCAATCGCTCCTTTCATTCGCTTTCTAATGTATGGCCTGCGAAAACCTACTCTTCGAACAGGTCGAGGAGATGCCCGTAGCCCTCGGATTGCATCTTCGCGTACGGTACAAAGCGCAAAGACGCACTGTTGATGCAGTAACGCACGCCGTCGGGGGACTCTGGGTCATTGGTGAACACGTGGCCGAGATGGGAATCGCCAGGGTCGATGCGTAGTTTTGAAAACAGTTCCATCTTCGCTTTCGGGATGTGGCAGTAGCCGCCGGGGATGGACTGCATCAGCTGCTCCATGCCCCAAAAACAGCCACCTGCCAGGTAGATGACGTTTTCCGTGGTTTCCTTGTACATGCTTTTCTCACCTTCCATATGTGCGGGCCCCTCGATCGAATCAGTTTTTCTCGCTCCGCTCTCCTTGGAGGCGACCCGCTGAAAGGCGGCGTATCCGCCCAGCGCCAATGTCGCTGCGAGCAGAAGCGGCAGTGCTTTTCGACGCATGGTTTGTCCCCCTTTCGGGAGAAATCAGGCTATTCCTTCCGCTTCGGGGTCCATTGGAACATATCGCCTATAAAATCCGTGTTAAGAGAGGCGATGTCTGCGCAAGGAGGCCCGTATGCGCATTTTGGTTGTTGAAGACGAGCGGTCGCTTTGCGATGCGATCGTGCGCAGCTTGAGGCGCCTTGCCTACAGCGTTGACTATTGCCACGACGGGCGAGATGCTATGGATTTTCTCGCCGTCGAGCGCTTCGATCTCGTCGTGCTCGATTTGAACCTTCCCGGAGCGGATGGCATGACGGTGCTTAGGACACTGAGGGAAGTTGACCGTGAGACCAAGGTGCTCATCTTGTCGGCTCGCAGCGAGGTCGCCGAGAAGGTAGCCGGGCTTGATGCGGGAGCGAACGATTACCTGACGAAGCCGTTTCACCTAGAAGAGCTTTCGGCGAGGATCCGCAGCCTCACACTGAGGCGCTTTACGCAAAATGATGTGCTGCTGACCTGCGGAAATCTGACATTTGACACAAAGGCTCGTCGGGCTTTTGCAGGCGATGAGGCTTTGTCTCTCACGCGGAAGGAGACCGGGATACTCGAATACATGATGCTCAACCAGGGGCGGCCGGTCAGCCAGGAGGAGCTGCTCGAACACGTGTGGGACAGCAGCGTGAACAACTTCAGCAACTCGATCAGGGTGCACATCTCCGCTCTGAGGAAGAAGCTGCGCGCTGCCTTGGGGCACGACCCCATACGCAATCGCATTGGGGAGGGCTACGTGATGGAGGATGTCTCATGAAAAGGCTCTCGCTGCAGTGGCGCATCACGTTGATGACGGCCCTTCTCGTGTGCGTAATGTGCGTGCTGATGAACTGCCTGATCGGGTATTCAGGGATGCGATATATGGACTCGATCGGCAGCGGCATATCGGCGTGCGCCGACATCGACGGGGGTGCCGCTGCGTCGTTCGACCCCGACAATCGTGAGCTCGACGAAGAGCTCACGATTGTTGTGAGCAACGCGCAGGAATCCTTCAGCACGACTAATTGGCTTATCACAGTTGCGGTGACGCTGCTCGGTGGCGTGCTGGCGTACTTCGTCAGCGGCCGTGCGCTCAGGCCGCTGCGGGCTTTTGCGTCGCAGGTTGAGAGCGTGCAGCCGAGCAACCTTGCGGACATGAAGATTAGCGAGGACGTGCTGCCTGAGTTCAAGCAGTTCAGCAAGTCGTTCAACAGCATGATCGAACGCCTCGACGAAGGCTTTAGCGCACAGCGGCAGTTCACGGGGAACGCCGCGCACGAGCTGCGGACGCCGCTTGCACTCATGCAGGCGCAGGTCGAGCTGTTCTCCGCCGAGCACCCCGACGTGGGGTCTGAGGAGGCTGCCTTTCTCGAGCTTCTGCAGGAGCAGACCGAGAAGATGTCGCAGATGACGAAGACGCTGCTCGAGATGAGCGAGCTTCGCGGCGTGCCTTGCAACGATCGGATCGAGTTAGCGCCGATGGTCGAGGAGGTTCTCGCCGATCTTACGCCCCTCGCCGAGGCGCGCGGCATCGCCCTTGAGCGTAGCGGGGATGCCCAGCTGACCGGCAGCGACACGCTGATGTATCGGCTCGTGTTCAACCTGGTCGAGAACGCAATTCGGTACAGCCGACCCGACACGGCGGTTCGCGTCTCCACCTGCGAGGAGGGCGGGTGCGTCATCCTACGGGTCAAGGATAGCGGCCCTGGGATCCCCGAGCAGTTCAAGGAGAGCATCTTCCAGCCGTTCTTCCGCGTCGATTCGTCCCGCAGCAGGGAATACGGCGGCGTTGGGCTGGGACTTTCGCTTGTGTGGGAAATCGCCGCACTTCACGGCGGTACGATGGAGGTCGAGGCGAGCTCTGAGGACGGCACCGTCATGCGTGTGGAGCTCCCCGTCGGGGAGGCTGCTGCGACCGCATGACGCGCGGGGAGCGCACCGCGACCGCCCCAATGGCGCAGGGCGCGCAATCGCCGCCCTTGGTTTGGCCAGGGCGAGACGCACGTTCAAAACCCCGAGTTCGTGGTCATTCGGGTGAGTTGTGCGACGTGCTCTCTGCTAGAAAGACGCAGACGAGCGAGGCCTAGCTTACGTAAACCACGTGCAGCACGTCTCCGTCTACGGTGAAGGCGACGTCGAGCGAGGAATAGGCGAGATGGTACACGCGCGACGGATCGTGCTTGCTTCCCGCGCGCTGCGGGTCTTGCCTCAGCACCTCGATGAGGCCGGCGAGCTTGTCTTGCTCGATCGATTCGCGAAGCTGGTCAGGGAAGTTGACCGTAAGCTCGTGCCACGGCGCGTCTTCGATCCATCCGCCGCGGGCGTCAGGATGGCAGTCGGCGAAGGGGATATAGGGCTTGATGTCGAGAATCGGCGTGCCGTCACGCAGGTCGGCCCCGAGGACGTGGAGCACGGGCCCAGTGTCGGTGCGTTCCACCCGATCGAGCTTCACGCAGCTTAAGCCCAGCGGGTTCGGGCGAAAGGGGCTGCGCGATGCGAACACGCCTACCCGCTCAGTGCCGCCTAGCCTCGGAGGCCGTACGGTCGGAGTCCATCTGGCGTCTGCCCCGTTCCTGTAAGGCGCCGCGGAATCGGCTGCGATGTCCTCGGCGGTGCCGCCAGGCACGCCGTTTTCGAACTGCCAGATTAGCCAGAGGTGTGAAAAGCTCTCGATTCCCGAAACGGCCGATTCGAGGGCGTACTCGGGTTCGAATACGATGCGTCCTCGCAGATGGGGCGCAAGGAAGCTGTTGCGAGGGATCCCGAACTTCTGCGGAAGGTCAGTGCGGATATGCGCTATCGGCTTCATGTTGCTCCTATGCTTGCGTGCGGTCCACCTTTCGCTCTTAACTTGGTGTCCAGTTCATCATACCCAGTCCAAAAAGCCTCCCATTTCTCGTGTCCAAGAAATGGGAGGCAGTTCACATTGCGTGAGCCCATTCATCTAAAGCGATATGGTGCGATTCGCCTATTTCATGTTGTCGTCCAGCCAGTTCATCGCGACGCTTGCGTAAATCGCGCATGACATGGGAAGCGCGTTTTCGTTGAAGCGAACATGCGGGTTGTGCTGGCCATAGCATTCGTTGATCGGACCGGCGGCTGCGCCAATCATCATGTAGTTTGCGGTGCAGGCTTGAGAAATGCTGCCGAAGTCTTCAGAACCCATGCCGTGCGCGCCGCCGTAGAGTTGCGCCTGGGGAAGCGTCTGCTTGGTGTATTCGACGCATTGCTTCATGAATTCGCTGTCGTTGAACACCGCGGGGCTTGGGCGGCCGAAAGTCGTTGTGGCCGTGCAGCGGTAGGTTTGCGCGATACCGCTTGCGATTTCGGCGAGACGCTTTTTAGCGAGCTCCTCGGTTTTCTTGTCGAACACTCGAATGGTACCTTGCATCGTGGCCGACTGCGGAATTGCATTGCCAGCGTCACCCGCGTTGAATGCACCGCAGGTGATAACGAGCTCGCTCATGGGAGAAATCTCGCGGGCGAGAATCTCTTGAAGTCCGATATGAATATGGGCGGCAGCGGTGATGGGGTCGACGCACGAGTCGGGCATGGAACCATGGCCCGCTACGCCTTCAACGACGATTGTCCAGTTGTACGCCGCGGCCATGGGACGTTCGCCGTACACGATAACGCCTGTGGGCACCGTCGAGACCACATGCATCGCGAACGCGCGGTCGACGTGCGGGTTTTCGAGCACGCCTTCAGCAATTGCTTCGTCAGACCCGTTGTAGCCTTCCTCGCCTGGTTGGAAGAACAGCTTCACCGTGCCTTTCAGTTCGCTTTCGTGCGCTTTCAGAATATGGGCGGCGCCAAGCAAAGTGGCCGCGTGCATGTCGTGGCCACAGGCATGCATGTTCCCGTTGGTCGATGCGAACTCCTCGTCCGATTCTTCAGCCATCGGCAGACCGTCGATGTCGCTTCGTAACATAAGGCACGGCTCGCCCTCTCCGATGGTTCCTACAACGCCCGAACCATTGATAATCGTGTGGAAGGGAATGCCGAGTTTGGCGAGTTCCGATTGGATATACGAGCTCGTTTTGGGCGTTTCGAGCCCGATTTCCGGCATCTGGTGGATGTCGCGACGCCATGCGACGAGTTGCTCTTTGAGCGCGGTCGCCTCTTCGAAGAAATTGATGGATGTCGGCATTGGTGCCTCGCTTTCCGCCTGGGCCGTAGCCTGGGCAAGCTGAAGTTCTGAAGAGTTCGGCGAGCGATTCTACGCGTTTCATGGCAAATGTCAAAAAAATCAGCTAAAAGGCAAATGCGTTGAAAACTTTAGTTGACTAAAGTGCCCATTCGTCGTACCTTTACACGTTATATCTCCGGCTTTCTGTACAAGCGGGGGCCATATTGGAAGGAAGAGCAATGGCGGAAGAACAAGTCGCGAATGGTGCGCAAGACGGCGCGCCGAAAACGGGCGGCAAAGAGAAAAAGGGATTCTTCTACGGCTGGTGGATTGTCATCGGCGGCTTTATGATCATGGCTACGTGCTACACGGCCTTCGTGAACTGCATGTCGCTTTTTCAGGCGCAAATCGTGGGCGATTTGGGCATGACGATCGGCGAATACAACACGGGTACATCGCTCGCGTCGCTTATTTCGATTGTGGGCACGCTCATCATCGGCTTCTTGCTCGATAAAATCAATGCACGCGCTATCGCAGTGGGCATTACGGCCCTTGCGACGGTGATGCTCTTCGGGTATTCGGTCGCAAGCGCTCCCTGGCATATTTACTTGCTTGCTGCGCTTTCTGGCACCATTATCACTGCCGGTGCCCGCCTGTTCGTCTCGGTTATTATCACGAACTGGTTTAACTTGAAGCGCGGTTTCGCCGTGTCGTTGGCGCTGTGCGGTTCCGCGTTCGGCGGCGCAATTCTCTCGCCGATCGTCGGCAACATCATCGCCACCTCTGGTTGGCGCTTTGCTTTCGTGGTACTTGCGGTTATCTGCCTGGTCGGCTCACTTCCTATCGCCGTGATTTTCTTCCGTTCGCACCCTTCCGATAAAGGCCTGCAGCCTTATGGCGCTGAGCTTACCGAGGACGAAATTAAAGCGATCGAGAGCAAGGGCAAGAAAAAGGTTGTACAGGCTGACCCCGAGGTCACGGTTGCCATTGGTTGGAAGGTCATGAAGAAAAGCGCTGCGTTCTGGCTGCTCGCGTTGGGCTTCATGCTGGTTGGCGCAATTAATGCGATGATCGTCGTGAACACGATTTCGAATATGACTTCCGTTGTCATGAACGGTGAGACCATCGTGACGGGCGGCCATGATATCGCCTGGGCTTCTACGGTGCTTTCCGCCGAATTGGTGCTTGTTGTGTTCTGCAAGGTTGCGCTCGGCTCGATGTATGACCGTCTTGGACTCATTCCTTCGACCATTATCGGCGCCTTTACGTGCTTCGCGGCCAATTTCTTCATGATTTTCAACACGACCGACTGGGGTCCGATTCTTGGTGCAGTGTTCTTTGCGTTCGGCACGTGCGTATGCACCGTTGGTCCCTCGGTTATGATGACGAAAGAATTCGGCCGTCTCGATATCGGCAGGGCCACGAGTATCATGGTCGCCGTGCAGAGCGTCGGCGGCATTATGGGCGCCATCGTTTCCGGCCAGGCGTTCGACGCGGCTTTGAGCTTTACTCCCGCCTGGATTTTCGGCATGGTGATCTCGGTCGTTATGGGCGTGTGCATGGTTGCCTCGGTGAAGCTTGCGCGCAAACTTGTTGCGAAGCAAATTGCCGCTGGTGCGCCTCGTGTCGATGAAGAAGGCAAGATCATCGAAGGGTCCGCGGCTGCCGCTTGAGCGCTGCTGGCTCGATGGAGCAACGCGAGCCTCAATATGCTGGTGAAAGGTGAGAATGCCTCGATGTGCTTAGAGGACATCTCTTGCGAGTCGCTTTAAGCAGCTGAGGTGTTACCCATTGCGTTTTCTGATGCGTTTATCGAAAAGCCGTCCTGGGGGCGGCTTTTCTAGCGCAGAGAGTTGGCTATTGGATATACTTCTAGAGTTTGCGTTCTATGGCGGAACGCGTTGTTCTACCTATACTCGATGTAGCGCCCGGTTAGCTTCGTGGCCAGCTCGCCCGAGAGCAGGTAGGAGTTCGACCCGGTGATGAAGATGGAGAAGCCGCCTTCGGTGCGGAACCCGTTGAGCACATCTTCGAAGCCCACGACGTTTTGCACCTCGTCGATGAAGAGGTACTTCGTCCCCGAGACAGCGAGCAGGGGCCCGATGAGGGCCTCGAGCTGTTCTGGGGCCTTGACAGATCGGTACCCGTATCGGTCAAGGTCGAAAAAGACGATGTGGTCGTCATCGACGCCTTCGGCCCTCAGCTCTTCGGCGATGCACTGCATGAGGCAGGACTTGCCGCAGCGGTGGACGCCGGTGATGACCTTGATCATCCCGTCGTCATGGTAGAAGCCGCGAATCTTCTTCAGGTAGTTCTCTCTAGGGAACAAACGCATACTGGCTCCAATTTTCATTAGAGCCAGTCTTTCAAATTACGGGTTTATTGGGATATTCATTATCGTTTAAACGATTTATACCCCCATAACTAAAGAATTTCCTACTCCCACTCAATAGTTAGAAACTATCTCCAGTTCGTTCCAGTTTGCCTCAGTTTGTCCCACTTGCATCCAGTCTCAAAAATTGCCGCGAAACCATGGGGTCAAATCTGGGTCACGGGTTTCGGGGCGGGGCAGGGCGCTTTCGTGGGTCACAGTGGGTCACGAAAGCTGGCGAGTGGGCTCTCAAGGTGTTTTGATTGCATGGCAAGAGAGAAGCAGCAGGCAGGCCCCGTTCCTGCTGCGCGCTTTCCCCAGGCCGGCATCGCCCGTCCGCTTCCGCCCGAGTCTACCGGGCGTCTTCGATCCTGGCGATGAATTCATTGGCCCATCGAATCGCCTCGTCAACATCCTGGAGTACGGGCAGGCCCTCTGCGAGGGCGGCGTACATCTCATCCCATCCCTTTTGCTTGGCAATGGCCGGCGGCCAGGCCTGCGCCCGCCTGTAGGAGAAAAGCCTCCGGCAGGCGGCCCTCGCAGCCGTAAGGTCAACCTCGGCTCTGGCGTCGATCAGCTGCAGGTCGATGAGATCGCGGGCCCGATCGCCCGGGCCGGAGACGGCGTGGAGCTTCTGGGCGATCTGGTGGTCGAGCGGCATGAGGGGAGCTCTGCCGGGCGCGGGGAATCCCATCGCCTCGAAGAGCTCGCCGGCGTCCGCCAGCTCGGCCCAGTCTGGCGCGTCGGCGTCGCCTATCTCGTTGTGGCCGACCTCGAGCGGCACCGTGCACCAGGGTTTCCCGAGGTAATCCAGCTTGATGTCGTACGGCTGCATGACGTACTGCTCGGGAATCCCATCGGGCGAGGCCGGGTCCTTTTCTACCACGCGGCCGGAGAACCCCTCCCAGCCGGAGCGGAGCCCCGAGTCGAGCTGGGCGGCGTAGGCTGCGGGATCGGTCGCCGTGGCGGTGTCCAGGTCCGTGGTGAACCGCGTGCTCTCCTCGCCGAAGCGCATCTTGAGCGCGCTGCCGCCCTTGACGACCCCGTCGGGGAGCATGCTCGCCACGATCGCGTTCGCCATCACGGTGCGCGCCCTCACGAAGTCCTGGGGCGCGCCCCCGCAGAGCCTGCGTATCGCGTCGTCGAGATGGCGCATGCTGTTGGGCCTCCTCATCGGGTTATCTCCTCCTTGATCCGCTCTTCCTCCTCTTTGGTTATGTAGCCGCGCGCGAGCGCCTCGCTCGCGGCCTCGATGGCCCGTTCGGCCCCCATGGTCTTCGAGGCTGCCGCGATGGCGGCCGGCAAGGGCTGGCAGGCGATGCCCTCCAGGTAGACGGGGACCGTCCCGCCCATTCGCTCCAAGGTGACCCCGGGGCCCAGGTTGCGCCGGCGGCGCCTCGGCGACGCGAGACGCATTTTGGTGGGGTCCGTTGGCGCCAGCCCCAGCAGCGCCACAACCGACTCTCCGCAGAGGAAGGCCCCTTCGCCCGCCGCCTTCACTGCGATGGCATAGGGCGCTTGCGGCTGCGATGGCCAGATGGGCATGCGGTACACGCCGCGCGCGACGCGCACGAGCTTCCCCAGCTTTTCTTGCTGGACCATCTCCGCCCTGGACATGCCGAGCTCGGCTGCCTCGGCAGAGGTGATTAGGCCGAAGTCGTCTACCGCCTCGTATATATCGTCGATTTTAGCCATGCCGAAAGTATAGCGTATTTACTATACTTTTGACCTGTCAAAAGTATGCAACCCTGAGATGGCGGCTGGCCTAGCCGCAAGGGCGCTGCGGCGGCAGACGCGATGGTCAGGCGCGCTTACTTTCCCATGCTCTCGCTGCCGTACTCGATTGTGGGCCTTGCGGTGACCTCGAAGGGTATCCTCTGCTCCCTCACGGCTTGCTTGAGGAACATGTTAATCGCCTGGGTCGTGCTTATGCCGAGCTCCGAGAAGAGCTGCGCCGTGTCGTCCCTCGTCTGCCTCTCCATGCGTACGGTGACGTTGACCGTCTCCATGCGGACCTCCCTGCCTCGTGTGTGCGCGATACGGCGATTGTACGCGCGGCAGGCGGCATGTTCCTGGAATCCGTCATGGCGTGACGGATATCCGTCATGTGGCGACTGGAATATGCCTTGACCCCCTCCCATACACAAAGATGGCACCCATGGTGCAGTGCGCCATGGGTGCCATCTAGATTGTCATGCACGTATATCGCACGTATTTTAACTATTCCCACTCGCATTGAACATTCGATGATACAGTGAGCTGAAGTTGCCGTGATTGCTTCAGCCGCGTTCTGTTTTACCTAGTTTGCATTGGGCTGGTACTCAATTGATACTCAGCAAGGATATATGAACGTCTAAATATTTCCTTGGTGTTGTTGCCTTGTGGTTTAGCCTATTCTTGGTGGGTGAACGTTGACGAGTGAATGCTCCTTTGAGACTAGGTTTGCATTGAAGGCTCGTTCCGGTGACACTTCTTGTCTAATCCCTTTCTACAACGGCTTGATCGACCTCGTCGAGGTCATCTGGGTCATCAGAAGCATCCCTACCAACTTGGATGCCGGAGAGTTTCTTCGCGATGTCTTCGAGTAATTTACAAAACGAATTGAATACCTCTGGACGCACTTTTCCTTTATCTCCGCGCTCTACAGTGTACTTTGCTTCACGTTCGAAATCGAGGAATTCGAAAAGGTCTTTTGCGGATAAATCTTTGCTTGTTTCTACATGCAATGTATTCGAATTCAGAGTCAATTCAATTTTTGTTTCACTGTCTGTTGATCCTGTCACAAGGATTTTCTTGTCCATAGATTTTAAGCCTCCTTTTTATCGCCTCGCGACCACCGTCCATAATCTCTGCGACAAGGTCAAGAACTGCAACTTCATTCTCGCTATCGCTTTCACTTTCTAGACACCCTGCTGTAACTAGTGGTTCGCCTTTCTTTTTTTGCATGACAATAACATTGTCTACATCCTGATTAACAACCAAGAGGGGGTTATGAGTGACCATGATGATTTGGGCTTTGCCTCGGAGACGATTGAAATAATCGGTCAAATCTGCAGCGATTCGTGCATTGGAAATATTATCTTCGGGTTGATCGATGATGAATACTCGATGTGTACCTTCACGCCATATCGATGATGTCTTGTACTTGTAAAACGTCAGCGCTTCCTCGCCTAAGGTGTCTCCGATTCCATTGTTTTCCAAATCGAGGATGGAAGGCTTGCATATCTTCTCACTTGCGAGGAATTTGCTTAGCTTTTCATCCCATGCGGTTTCCCAATTTCCAGACGTTACTCCAGATAATGCACGTATCGCGGTTGCCTCGTCGGATATCGATTCTATTATCGCTTGGGACTGGTAATCGGAGTTGAACATCGACTTCAGGAAATCCTGCGTGATGTCTTGTGTTTCTGCGTAATGTGCAGCCATTACAAAGTTGAATCCTCCTGCGATATTACGGGAAACGCCCCAATCTTGCGTAGGGGTAATCTTACTAATTGGCCCATCAGGTTTCATTGCCTCTAAACGGGCAAGCTCTTCTATGGAGGAGATAAATTCTGTCCTTGATTCACGATATGAGGCAAGGTCGTTATCGAAGGTGCTGCTTGCTTGGCTGATCTTGGCTTCGTATTTCTCTAACAGTTCTTGCACATAGCTTCTTGCTTTGCTTTCAGCTTGCTTATCCAAGGATCTATCGCGAATTTTCTGTTCGACTTCGTCAATAAGCATTTTGGCAGAGCGAAGTTTCTCCATTTCGCTAGCCTCGTAAACCTCGCTCTTTTCGAGTTCCAATGCGAGTTTTCTCGAGATGCCGGACAAGACGATCTGAGAGGGCTTGTACTGATCCTGAACGTCTGAAAATCCGTTCTCGACCTTAGTCCTGATGTAATGAGTCTCCCCTTCTTCCTTGCTAGTGTCGATGTGAAATACGGAGCTCAAACAATGTTGACGTTTACCTTCGCGGTCGATATTGGCCTTGACCGCTTTTTTCAAACTTAAAGAATATCTTTTTACTTCCGTTTCGAATGCTTCGTGATCTACGTCCAGGTAAAGAGTCCTGTCAAACATCTTATTGTCCCGATAATCCGCCTGAAGTTGGCCTTGCTCAATTGAAATAAGATCTTCTGTGTTCACTGGGCGAGGGACTTCAATAGAGAAAGCTTTCTTGATTGCCTTGATGTGTGATTCGCGCGGATTGTTCTGGGTGAGTAGAGCGAGAAGAGATGATTTTCCGACGCCGTTTTCTCCAATAATTGCGTTGATACCAGGGGACAGTTCCACCTCTTTTCCGCAAATACGAATTGAGGAGAGATAGCCTTGCCAGTCGCTATATCGCTGACTTCCTATTCTTGTCATTGGTGATGTGAGGGCTAGGAGTAGACCCTTGAATGTCGGCAGCGCGCGTAGTCTCATGAAATATGCAGAGGGAGCTTTTGTTTTTGAATCGCCATCATGCTTTGGATAGGATGCCCAATCGTGGCAATCACTGCCCGCAAGCATGCTCGCAGGCAAGCTCAAGGCCCGAAGCTCGCTTTTCAATATGGCTTCAACTTTGGGGGTTGTAAATTCCAATGCGTCAATATAGCCGAATTCGTAATAACTGAGGGCATCTTCAGTGCCAGCGGTCATCGACCTGTCTTTTGGATGAGGGGCTCCCAATCCAGTATGTTGATGAGCGATGAGTATGGTCGGCAGATTGATTGCGCACAAGATGCTGCCATACCTCGAAAGGTTATAGCAATCTTCAGGTTTGGTTAGTTCGTCGTTGCTAATTGCGTCAGCAATTTTTTGTCTATCCGAAGCGGTTCGGGCATCAAAAATTGTGATTACGTGAACATCGGGCTTGCTGCTGTCAAACGAAACGTCAAATTCAACTCCGGGCAGCAAAGAGATGTCGTAGTTTCCTTCGTCGATGCGTTTGTAGAACGCATCATATAATGCAGGATCGAATCTATTGTGGTCTGTTATCGAGAATAGGCGAATGTTATGCGGCGCACTGGTAAGAGTGTTAAGAAGAACATCGCAATTCTCGGCATTGGAGTTCTTAACGTGCTCACTCTTTTCCTTGTAAAGGCTTGCTATTGAATGGATATGCAGGTCGATGTTTATGAGATCGTTCAACATAATCTAGTTCACCTTTTCCCAAAGATGGCTCCTGAGTATCTTTAACAAGGTTTCCAACAATTAAGCTTTTGGTAGTGGATTGGAAAGTGCATTCGTCCGAAGCCTGCCGTTTCCTCTCGCCGCTTGCTCAGTAACGTCGTTTCCTAGGTCGAACGTCGCGAGCCAATGGGTCAGCCCATCGTGCCTTTCCGTCGCCGACTTGTCTTTCAGCTCCTCCAGCTTGTCCGTCAGGCAGACGAAAGCCCACTCCACCATGTTTCCTTGGGTGCGCAGCCTGGGACTGGCTTCCTCGTCGTTATCGGGCGTCAGGTTCGCCGCGCCCGCTATGGCGAACAGGTAGTGCATAGCCTGGTTTGGGCTGCCGAAATAATGCCGTGACAGAGCCGTCGAGGTGACGCTCAGCGCTTCGCAGAGGGCCTCCATCTGCTTCGCGCGCGGCATGCGCTTTCCCTGCTCGTAGCTTCGCAGGGTGAACAGGCTCAGGCCTGCCTTCTCGGCGAGCTCCTCCTGGTTGAGGCCGCGGATGCGGCGCATGTCCTTGAGGGCGGAGGCGAAGCGTTCGCTTGTCCAACGCTGCCCGGAATCGGGCTTCATGGGGTCGTAGTCGGGATAGACGGCGGGGTAGTCCCGCTTGCCGAAATGGTCGTGGAACTCGTCCTTCCACAGCTCGTAGTCGTCCCGGAACGCTCCCTCGTTTTTGCGCATCGCCTCGTACGCCTTCGCCCATCTTCCTATGCCTTGGATGAAGAAGTCCCTCGTAGGGGCGATGTAGGCGAAGTCGCCGTTGTGGCCGAACTCGAAGCCGTAGGCGTCGGCGATCTCGACGAGCATGAGGAACAGCTCGTTTTGGTCGGCGGCATCGTCGAACGAGATCAGGGCCTCCGGCATGACCTCCAGCGCCGCCGCCAAGCCTCGGACGTGCTTGGGCTTCGGCATGCGCCTGGCGAGCTCGTAGTTGCGCACGGTGGACTCGTCGATGCCCGCCGCCTGCGCGACCTCCTTCTGGGTCAGCCCCCTCAGCGCCCTCAGTCGCCTCAGCTTCTCGGCGAGGCGGTATTCCTTGCGCTCCTTCGGGAGGAGTGGGTTTCTCATCTCCATCGAATCCCCGTTTCGGATGTCCGATAAAGCGCCGGAATGGCGCGAACCTACTAATACATTTTCAGTTTACATCAACAGTGCGTTAATGTCTTGCTATACAGTGCGCAAATGTGCTACTGTAACAGTGCGTAAACGTACTACTAAACGACGGAAGGAGGTGAACGGCGGTGAAGATGATCAACGCGAACGAGATCGCCGACCTGATGGGGGTCTCGAAGGCGACCGCCTACAAGATCGTCAGGCAGCTCAACGCCGAGCTCAAGGAGAGCGGATGCAGGACGATCCAGGGCAGGGTGAGCCGAGAGTACTTCGAGAGGGCATACTTCGGAACGCCCGACTGAGCAGAGAAGGGAGGTAGATAGCATGTCGGCGGGCAAGGAGAAGAACGGGACGTACACCGTCCAATGCTGGTACCGCGAGCAGCTGACGGGAGAGCGCCACAAGAAGACCAAGCGGGGCTTCAAGAGGAAGTCGGACGCCGTCCGATGGGAGCGCGACTTCCTCATGAAGGCAGCCGGCTCGCCGACCATGAAGTTCGCCGACTACTGCGAGGTGTACAGGTCCGACATGCTGCCGCGCCTGAAGCGCAACACGTGGCGCACGAAGGAGTGCATCATCCGGGACAAGATCCTGCCGTACTTCGGCGACAAGGCGCTCAGCGACATATCTCCCGCCGACGTGCTGGAGTGGCAGACGAAGCTCATCTCACGTATCGACCCTAAGACGGCCAAGCCGTACAAGAAGACGTACCTGAGGACCGTGAACAACATCCTCTCCGCCATGTTGAACCATGCGGTGCGCTTCTACGGGCTTCCCTCCAATCCCATGAAGAGGACGGGCAAGATCGGCAGCGCAAAGGCCGAGGAGATGAAGTTCTGGACGAAGGATGAGTACCTGAGGTTCGCAGAGGAGGTCATGGGCAAGCCGGGTTCGTTCGCCATCTTCGAGCTGTTGTACTGGTGCGGAATCCGCGAGGGCGAGGCGCTTGCGCTGATGCCCGAGGACTTCGACTTCGGCAAGGGGCTTCTGAAGATCACCAAGAGCTACCAGCGCATCGACAGGCAGGACGTCATCACCTCCCCGAAGACGGCGAAGTCCGTGAGGACCGTGACGATGCCCGACTTTGTCGCGGAGGAGCTGTCGGAGTACATCGAGCTTGAGGGCTACGAGGAAGGCGAGCGCATCTTCCCATTCGGCAAGTCGTACCTCTACCACGAGATGGACAGGGGCTGCAAAGCGTCTGGAGTGAAGCGGATACGGGTGCACGACTTGCGTCACTCCCACGTGAGCCTGCTTATCGAGACGGGCTTCAGCGTGGTGGCTATCGCGGATCGTATTGGCCATGAGAGCACCGACATCACGTTCCGCTACGCGCATCTGTTCCCGAACACCCAGGGAGACATGGCTCGGAAGCTGAGCCAGGAAAGGAGACAAGAGCATGAGCGATAAGAACTTGGACGACGCCGGACGGTGGCGCAGCAAGACCGTCGCGTTCCGCGTTTCCCCCGGAGGAGGCCGGCCTCATCGACGCCCAGGTCGCCATGAGCGGGCTGACCAAGCAGGACTACATCACCAAGCGCCTTTTGGCGCGCGATGTTGTCGTGGTGCCCAGCAGCCGCGTGCAGCGGGCGCTTCAGCGCGAGGCCGTCCGAATTTACTGCGAGCTGAGGCGCATCAGGGATGCAGGCGACATCGGCCCAGAGCTTCAGGCGCGCATCGACATCTTCGCCCGAACGTTCGAGGCGCTCGGGGCGGAGGATCCGGGACGATCGGACGTCGAGGAAGAGGATGCGGCTATCGCGCGCATGAGCCGCGGCGACGCGAACGAGGGAGGCTTTGACTGATGGGGTGGATGGAAGGGCCGGAGGCTGGCCACACCGACCAAAGCACGACCAGCTCCCGAGCAGGTTTAGATTATAAGCCCTCCCGGAAGGGAGGACGCCATGCAGGGCGCTAGCAGCTATTTCGCCGACACCATCGCCACCCAGCGCGAGCTGAGGCGACATGGCTTCGAAGCCTGGCCGACTGAGGAGGAGGCGCTGCGCTACCTGTTCGACGTCAGCGACCGTCTCGACGCCGTTTGCGAAGCCCTGAGACTCGAAGCCGGCAAGGACGTCCGCGGCAAATGGCGCGTCTGCGCCGCGGGGAAACCCGAGGTGGTCTGATGCGAAAGTTGGAAGCCCTCACCGCCCAGTGGCTCCTCGAGAACCCCCTCGAGAAGCCGGGCTGGGTGGTGGAGGGGCTGATCCCGTGCGGGCTGACGCTCGTCGCGGGCGATCCCAAGATCGGCAAGTCGTGGCTTGGGCTCGACCTGGCGCTCCATGTGGCCCTCGGAGAGCTCTTCTGGGGCTTCGCCACCAAGAGGGGGACCGCGTGTTGTACCTGTGCTTGGAGGACACGTTCAGCCGCGTCCAGGCGCGCCTCCAGCATCTTTGCGACGAGGCGAATGGCAACCTCTGCTGCGTGGTGGAGGCGGAGCGCATCGGCGACGGCCTCATAGAGCAGCTCGGGGAGTTCGCGGACGGCCACGACGACCTGAAGGTGGTCATCATCGACACGTTCCAGACCGTGCGCACGCCGAGCAGCCAGACCATCTACTCCGCCGACTACGAGGACATGGGGGCGCTCAAAGCGTTCGCCGACGAAAGGGGCATCGCTCTTCTGGCTATCCACCACACCCGCAAGATGGGCGACGGCGACGTGTTCAACACCATCAGCGGCTCGAACGGCCTTATGGGCTGCGCCGACGAGACCATGGTGCTGCGCAGGAAGGCGCGCGGCAGCAGCGCGGCGACGCTCAACATCACGGGGCGCGACGTGAAGGACCAGGAGTTCAGCGTGCGCTTCGTCGACTGCCGCTGGGAGCTGGTGGAGAAGGTGAGCGACGAGGAGCTGGAGGCGAGGGCTGTTCCCGCCGTCGTCCATTCGGTCATCGCGTTCGTCAACGGCAGGCAGGCTCCGTCGTGGTGCGGCACCGCTTCCGACCTCCTTGCGGCAGTCGGGGGCGACGTGCGGGCGAACGTCCTGAGCAAGTACCTCAACGAACACTCGGGCTACATGGAGTCGCAGGGCGTCGCCTACTCGCGCAGGAAGACCGGAGGTGAAAAGCTCATCTGCCTCGAGCGAAGGGCGATGAAGGTCGATGGGGACGGTGAATCGGGCATATAGGTTTTCATCGACCCCTATCGACCCTAATGCGGAAACCGTACGGGATGGAGAAATCGGGTTTAGCAAGTAGCCCATACGGTATCCACATCGCCTTTCGGCGATTCGACGCGTATGGAAAGCCGGCATCGCGGACCCGAGCATAGGCCCGGACGCGATGCGGTTTGACGGCGGCGGGCCGTCACCGCTGCCTGCGGGGGCAGCCCCGCTCCCCGTTGCAAACCTTCGAGGAAAGGAAACCCTTATGGAAAGCCATCGGAATTTCGACAAGGACATCCACGTGCGCCTCAAGGAGGAGCACCTCCGGGAGTTCGACGAAGTGTCCAGGAGGTTGGACATCACCAAGTCGGAACTCGTGAGGCTGCTCGTTCAACTGCCCACATCAATAGTCAAGGAGGGCAATATCCGATGCATATATATTGACCAGACCGCTCTGCGGGGTTGCTTTCGAGAGATGAGGAGGTGGGGTGTCAATCTGAATCAGGCGATACACGCGCTCAATAAGATTGCGTATGAACTCGGACACGGAAAGGCACCCGAGATGACCCGCGTCATCCAAGACATAGAGGCGGCGATAATAGCGGCCAAAGCCTGCATCGATGCGGTAGATGAAGCTCAGAAACTGTTTAAGAGCTTCGAAGGACATCCTTGTCTGGCGGGGCGAAAGCGATCGGACGCCAAGCGCGGAAGGTCTCGGAAGAAGAAAGATGATGAACTACCAAGCGACTACAACGAAAGGCGCAAGGTAAACGCGGCTAACACTGCATATAATCGATTATAGCTAATAAATGATCAGATCGTGTGCTTTCACTAAAATTTGGAATATTAGGATAGAATAAAATGTTCAGTGTGTATGCCTAAAGGGAGGTTTCCGATAATGTCGAACAACTGCGAACAGCTTAATGCTATCTCGCTGTTCTCCGGCGCCGGAGGCCTTGATATTGGATTTGAAGACGCAGGGTTTAACATCGTCTTCGCCAACGAAATAGACAAAAACGCTGCGGAGACGTGGCGCGTGAACCGTCCCGGCAGCGCGGCTATGCATGAAGGGGATCTCCTCGATTACATCGATCTATTGTCTGAGCATAAAGGTGTGGATGTTGTCTTTGGCGGCCCCCCATGCCAAGGGTTTTCCGTGGCCGGGAAGATGAATCCGGATGACCCAAGAAGCAAGCTTATCTGGTCTTTTTTAGAGGTTGTTAAGCAAGTACAGCCGCGAGCTTTTGTTATCGAGAACGTTCGCGCTCTTGCCCGCCTGAGCAGATGGCGAGAGGTCCGCGATAGCATAGTCAGTCACGCTTCTGATCTTGGCTATAGTTGTGAGTTTGAAGTTTATTCTGCCAGTGATTACGGCGTTCCGCAGAGCAGGGAGCGTGTTGTCTTCTTCGGGGTTAAGAAGGAGCACGGAAATGCTAGGCAGTTCTTCGATCTTATGGAGCAGAAGAAATCAGAGCCGAAGCGTCTCAAAGAGGTGCTTTTAAGTGCTGGGAAATACGGAACGGAACAAAACCCGCAAACGTGCACTTCCCATGTCTCTCTTGCGAAGCATCCCGTCCTTCGCAAGAGCCCCTACGCAGGAATGCTCGTGAATGGTGCTGGTAGGCCGATGAATCTCGAAGGGGCAGCGCACACCCTTCCTGCATCAATGGGCGGCAATAAGACCCCTATTATTGATGAACGCGCATTGCAAGAAGGAGGGGAAAACTGGTTCGAGACGTATCACGGGCGATTGATTGCAGGGGAAACCGCTCCCACTTCGGAGAATGTACCCGATACGCTGAGGCGTCTGACCGTGAAGGAAGCTGCTCTTCTTCAGACGTTTCCTGATGGCTATAAGTTTATGGGCCCTAAAACTGCCCAGTACAAGCAAATAGGAAATGCCGTTGCCTGTAATTTTGCTAGGGCAATCGGTGAATCTGTTGCCGAGCTGCTTCTATAGAGTTTCGATTCTTTGGTAAACCCAGCTCATCGCTTCAGGCGTAGCGTGGACTTTCACCATGGTTTCTTCAAGAAGGGAGAAAATAAATGGTGCGTCGAAATCATACTGAGTGGTGAAGAAATAATCCAGAAGTGCATCGATGGTAATAACCCCTATGACCATACCCTTTTCTTGATAATCAGCCTTAGCGTCATTGAAATAGCGATACACCTCATCAGTCAGCGAACTTGATCTCCCGGCGATGAAAAGCATTGAGGGAGCGCCGCATTCGTAGGCAGTCTTAGCCGCCTTCTGGACTTCTACCTCTGTGAAAGGCTTGTCTTTCAGCTCAATTGCAAGGCGGGGACTTCCATCAGGGTTATAGATATCTAGGTCGCTCATCTGGCTGCTTGATGCACCAGATTGATTCACGGGATGCGGTATGACCTTGTATCCATCTCTTTCGGGATACGTTACGGAGAAAATCGAATTGGCCACCAGAAGCAGGGCAAGGCCGCCATAGTTCTTATCCAACAGCGAATCCATGAAATCCCGCGTGGAGAATACATCAGCGGCAACAATGGCGGCCGAGAATGCAATCGCTTTCTCTCTTTTAGTTTGCGCGATTAGTAGACACTCCGTTATGAAGTAATCGAGGCATTCGCGTGCGCTTTGGGAGTCCGCGATTTGCGGAAGATTGTCGCAAAGCATATACAATGCCTTCTTCGGATCTCCGCCAGCCGATTTATTCTCTTTGCTCAAACGAAGATGACGACCGGGGTTGTTAACTAAAGGGTCTTCATTGCTTCCGTCGAGTACGTCATCGAGGAAGTCTTTTTGGAATTTGTAAACAACGCGACTACAAAGAGATCTTGCATCGTAGGCGCCGTCGGACGCATCTCCTGCTTGAAGGGAGAGGATGTCAATACTTTCGTTAGTTGCTTTTGCAGTAAGAGCGGTAAGTAATATGTATCGATAGGTAAGACAATTTTTTCCGCCGAGCACGAAGTCGATTGTCGGTTTAATCAAGCAAAGAGGTTGAGGATTGTTTTTTACTCGTCTCAGGGAGGCCAGCAATTCGTTCATTGCCAATGTCTGGTCAACCGTCTGTTCCATTTTTTGCTCAGCCTCCGATCTGTATTGTTGAAATAAACGTGGAACTTAATTTTATACATTCTGATGGTAATAGAAAAACAATATACGTTCTTGCTGGATACGTAGCTTGATGAGTGCCAACGTTCGATGGTGGGTATCAACTGAGTATCGTCGGTTGATAACTGCTTTGTGATAGGAGTAAATCCTAGCCTCCGCCCTAATCTATGTGCGATAAATTGCTGGACAGGGCATATTCGTATTAGTTGAATAAATGACCTGTAGTGCTGCGAAATTGACGACACGAAAACGCACTTCAGAAGCTGGTTTTTGACCAAAGGAGCTGACTCGGCCAATCCGCCATTCCCGGCGGTTTGCGTATTACCCCAGATAAATGCATAAAAATAGAGCGCCCCGGTAAAACCTATGGCGCTCTAAATACTAATACATTAACGCACTGTTTTTATTCCCACTCGATCGTCGAGGGAGGTTTCGGCGTGATGTCGTAGCACACGCGGTTGGCGCCGGGCACCTCGGCGACGATACGGCTGGAAATCTTGCCCAGCACCTCGTAGGGCAGCTTCGCCCAGTCGGCGGTCATGGCGTCGGAACTCTCCACGGCGCGCAGGATGATCGGGCGCTGGTAGGTGCGCTCGTCGCCCATGACGCCCACGCTTTTGATGTCGGGCAGCACCGCGAAGTATTGCCAGCAGCTGTGCTCGGAGTTGCGCTCGCCGGTCTCCTCGAAAAGCCGTTCGTTGTAGGCGTCGAGCTCCTCGCGCACAATGGCGTCGGCGTTCTTCAGAATCTCAAGCTTCTCCTTGTCGACCGCGCCGATGATGCGGATTGCCAGACCCGGGCCTGGGAACGGCTGGCGGTACACGATGTGCGCCGGAAGACCCAGCGCAAGACCCAGCTCGCGGACCTCGTCCTTGAAGAAGTGGTCGAGCGGCTCGATGAGGTCGAAGCTTACGCCATCGGGGAACGGAATCAGGTTGTGGTGGCTTTTGATGGTGGAAGCCTTGCCGCCCGTCTTGCGTGCGCCGGACTCGATGATGTCGGGGTAGATGGTGCCCTGGGCAAGGTACTTCACGGGCTTGCCATCGGTTTCCAGCTGCTGGGCGACCGCGAAGAACTCCTTCCAGAACTGCGTTCCGATGATGCGGCGCTTCTGCTCCGGCTCGGTCACGCCGGCCAAGAGCTCGGCGTAGCGGTCCTCGGCGTGCACATGGATGAAGTCGACGTCGAACTGCTTGGTGAAGACTTCCTCCACCTGCTCGGGCTCGCCCTTGCGCAGCA
>OBZH01000885.1_pt1 | contig 24927 bp, 35 predicted proteins | sample 1476881 | NCBI WGS metagenome assembly OBZH01 (sample SAMEA2580230, study PRJEB22360) | human gut metagenome | biome: human gut; feature: human-associated habitat; material: faeces | place: Denmark | collected 2008/2010 | reverse complement strand
CGCTAGCATTCGTTCGTTGGCATTATGACAAAAAGAAAAATGGGATTTACGCTATCGATGAAATGTACGGCGTGAAGATTAGTAACCGTGAAATCGCAAAAATGTTACATGTAAGAGGCTATCAAAACGATGAGATATTCTCAGACTCCGCCGAGCCGAAAAGTAATGCAGAACTGAAAAATGAGCATGGTATCAAGCGTGTTCGAGGCGTGAAAAAAGGTCCTGACAGTGTTGAATACGGCGAGCAGTGGTTAGACGACTTGGATTTTATCTGCATCGATCCACAACGCACGCCAAACATTGCAAAAGAATTCGAGAATATCGATTATCAAACTGATCGCGACGGTAATCCGAAGCCGCGGCTAGAAGACAAAGACAATCATACGATCGACGCTACTCGATATGCGTTTAACGAAGACATGTGGGCGAAACGTAAGTCGAATGTATCGAAAGAAACCCGCCAAATAATCAAGAGGATGTTTTAAGGAGAGTGAACAATGGATAAGGTAAATGAATTTGAGCACGGTATTGATTCAAATACGAAAGACGGCGTGAATATCAATTACGTTACTTTCCCGATTGAATCGAACCTACATTATCGCTTTTCGTCTGCGGAAGATTTGCTGGATGATTTAGACACATTGGCTGCAATGATTATGGATCATTATCAAAATCAAGTTCCGAGGCTTGAAGTGCTAGACGAATATAGCAAGGCTCGTAACACGAATATTCTACGTAATCAACGACGTAAAGAAAAAGAGAAAGCCGATCATCGTGCTGCGCATAACTTTGGCAAGATTATTTATACGTTTGATGTTGGTTACAATACAGGAAATCCAATCAAGGTTGAGATTGAAGACGAAACGAGTCAGCAAGCGATTGATGAGTTCAATACAAATAACGATATTGATGGCTTAAATAGCGAACTATGGTTAGACGTTGACAAATATGGTCGAGCCTACGAAATCCACTATCGCGATGAAGATGACGTAGATTACGTAGATTTATCTAATGTTTTTGAAACATTTGTTGTTTACGATCTGACAATGAAACGCAGGCCTATCTTAGCAATTAGATATCCAAAGGCACAGTTTAATAAAAATGCTGATAAGATGCGAATCATGCCCATTGTTTATACAGCGGATGAAACGATCTATTATCAAGAAACGAAACTAGATGCAATCAAGCTTGTTGAGGATCATCGCGAGTCGCATAGTCATAAGGAAGTTCCTGTCGTTGAATACTCAAGCAATCGCTTTAGGATGGGAATATATGAAGATGTTCTTTCTCAAATTGATTTATACGATTCGGCTCAGTCTGATACCGCTAATTACATGACGGACTTAAATGATGCTTTGTTAGTAATTAGCGGAGATATCGAAGCTGCAGGTCTATCAGCCGATGACGCTGCAAAAATGAAAGATGCAAACATGTTGCTGCTTGAATCAGGTGTCGATATTAACGGAAATAAAACCGCGGTGACTGCAGGATACATCTACAAGCAATACGATGTTCAAGGCGTGGAATCGCACAAGGATCGTGTCAAAAGTGACATCTATGAAACTGCTATGGTTCCCAACTTAACCGATGAAAAGTTTTCTGGTGTGCAATCAGGCGAAGCGATGAAGTATAAACTTTTCGGCTTTCAGCAAATGACCGCGACCAAACAACGGCTCTTTAAAAAATCGCTGACGCGGCGCTATCGGTTGTTGTTCAACTTAAAGCAAGAAGTAAGTGAACTAACAAATGCTGATCTGAAAGGTTTGAAAATCAGCTTTACACCGAACTTACCAAAGGCGATCCTCGAAGAGTTGAAAGCACTAGTTGATTCTGGTGTGCAGTTCAGTCAAGAAACGTTGCTTGGTCTGGCTTCTTTCGTTGAAAGTGTGCAGGACGAGATTAACAAAGTTAAAAAAGAAGAGCCGAAAAGAACGGTTCCAGACTACGACTTCACCGGAACTAATTATTTGCAGGAAACGAAAGATAAAGCTGGTGTTGAGTAATGAACTCAAAAGATTACTGGCGTCAACGTGAGGAGCAACACATTGCACAAATGATCAAAGACGAAAAGCAAATGAAGAAAGCTATCGCTGATCGATTTCAAATAGCAATTGATAATATCAACAAAGAAATTGATGCGAACTGGCAACGTTTTGCGAACAAAGAAGGCGTATCTCTTTCTGAAGCTAAAAAAGTTTCAATGGAACATGACGTTAAAGCTTTTGCTAGAAAAGCAAAGCAATATGTTAAAGACAAGGACTTCTCTAAGACTGCTAACGAAGAGTTGCGGCTCTATAATGTCACAATGCGAGTCAATCGATTGGAGCTTCTTAAATCGCAAATAGGACTTGAACTGATTGCCTTATCTGACGACTTAGATAAGTACACAGCAGATTTACTAACTAAAGAAGGTATTGCTGAAGCGAAAAGGCAAGCAGGAATATTAGGAGAAACCATTTTTGATGGCTACAGAGATGTTGTAGAAGCTGTCGTGAATGGTTCTTTTCAGTCTGCAACGTTTTCTGAACGCATATGGGGTAATATGCAAGCTTTCAAAGCAGAATTGGATAAATTACTTGTCCAAACGATTACGCAAGGGAAGAACCCACGAGATATGGCTAGAAAGCTACGTAATTTATTCGAGTCTAGCAAGTATGAAGTGGAAAGGTTAATGAGAACTGAGTCTGCGCGAGTTCAAACAGCAATTCAAAAGCAAAGTTATGATAAATACGAAATAGACGAATATGAATACATTGCTGAACCAACAGCATGTAGCGTTTGCCTACCGTTAAATGGGAAGATATTCAAATCAAAAGACATGTTGTCAGGGACTAACGCCAGTCCAATGCACGCAAATTGTAGATGCAGCACAGCACCTTATGTCGATCGCGAAGCACTTGGTAGTTCGCTAAAAGAAAGAGGTTTATAGAATGAAAGACTTTAACGAAGTGATTCTTACTCTAAAAGTAAAAAAAGAGCTAGCTGAAGTTTATAAAAAAGCTATCGAAACTGAAAATAGTACGCAATGGAAAAAGAATCCTATATATAACAGCAATAAAGAATTAGTCAGCAATGAATTGCTGCCAGTTTGGAACGGAAATCATGCAAGCGTTGAGGTTGGTGAAGAGGGGTTGCTAACAATCACACTTATTTCTCACACGCTACCAAATCTGTTAGAAACAGCTAGTTGGTACGAACGCATGGGAGCTAAGACGATTTACAAAAACATTATTTAACATAAGGAGCTGATGTTTATGTGTTTCCACTGGAGCGTTGATGGAAAGTGTTGTTTATTCTGTGGAGCCTCTGTTCCGGAACAATCTCGAGCTAGAGCAAAAGAAGTTGTTGCTAGGACAATTAAAAGTGAATCATTTACCAGTGAGCCATCATCATTAAACGAATTAATGCTAGAAACTGCGATTGAATTTTTACACGACATTAATTCTGAAGAAATCGAAACTATTCAAATTAATTCAACAAAGCACGATGATAGATCAAGAAGTATCAAAATTGAGATTACCTATCCTCCTGAACTTACGGAGTTTGAGAAACAAGCAAAAGAAGTTTGGGATCGATTAAAAAGTAATATCGAATAGTAATAAGGAGCTGAACGTTATGGAAAACAGTAACCGAAATAGCGAAAACGATTTTGTCAATTTTTTTAAAGGATTAGACGAAAGCTATCAGCAGTACCTCATCAATGAAATGAAGAAGAAACCGCCAGATCACCAACCAGAGCTGAAAGCCGATATGGCGGAAAGTGAAGGTGGTCCGAAATCTCGTTAGCTGTCGTTAAAGCTGAAAAGAGGAAAAAATAATGGATTTTCTTGAATTGAAACAGAAAAAAGAACGAGGGGTAACAAATGCAGAATTCATGGATGGGTCAAAGGAATTCTTTGAAAAAGCGGACAGCATTGTTGTTGTCGGCATTAACCCAGACGGAATTATTAGCACATTCTATACACAATCTACATCCACTAACGCTATTGGAATGATGGAAATCGTAAAACAACAACTAATCTCAGAATTGGAAGTCTAGCCAAACGCTAAGGCTTTTTATTTTGCCTTCTTACTGCTTGCAGGCGTTAAAGAGAAAGCTGTTCTCGATTGATTGGCGTAACTAATCAAATTTATCGGGTAGCGGCGTAACCGTGGAGGTTTACTCATGAAAAAACGTTTATTAATGCCATTAAACTTACAATTTTTTGCTGAAGGTGGAGAAGGAGGAAATGGTGAGGGGACTGATGGAGGGACGTCGACTAACTCTCAAGATGGTCAACAGGCACAAAACTCGCAACAATCCGCGAACGGCGAAGGAGAACAAAACACTGGCAAAACATTTTCTCGTGATGATGTAGCAAAAATGATTGCTGCTGAAACGAATAAGGCTAAGGCCGTGTGGGAAAAAGAACTCGAAGCAAAAAAAGAAGAAGCTAAGAAACTAGCCAAAATGAATGCAGAAGAAAAACTGCAACATGAACTAGAACAAAAAGAAGCTGAAATTGCAGAGTTAAAGCGCGGACAAACGTTAAACGAAATGAAATCAGAAGCTTCAAAAATGCTCTCTACAGCTAGTTTGCCACATGATGATGAATTACTCAGTTTAATCGTTTCCGATGACGCAGAAGCCACTAAAAAGGCAGTGTCGGTCATTACTAACTTTGCATCACTGATCAAGAAAGAGAATGCTCGACAGACTACACCAGGTGAAGGCGGTCAATTTACAGCTGACAAAGAAACAAAACAAACCGTGGCTAATTTAGCTGCTAAAAATCGAATTATCAAATAGGAGGAATAAACAATATGGCACAAACATGGAATCCCGACAACGTAACCGTCTATGAAACAAAAGAGGGTAAAATCCCCGACAAGTACAACACGCTAATTTTGAATGAGGTAATGGAAAACTCTAAAATCATGCAATTAGCGAAATACGAAGAAATGACTGACAAGGAAAAGAAATTTGAATACTTTGCTGAAGGTCCTGGCGCATACTGGGTTGGTGAAGGTGAAAAGATCAAGACGTCTAAACCAAAATGGTTAAATGCAACAATGGTCGCTAAGAAATTGGGTGTAATCATTCCTGTTTCACGTGAGTATTTAACATACAAAATGTCAGATTTCTTTACTGCAATGCAGCCAAAAATTGCTGAAGCATTTTATAAAAAGTTTGACGCAGCGGCATTGTTAAACACTGACAATCCATTCCCACAATCGTTAGATGAATCAGTAGTCGCAGCTTCTAATGTCATCAACGGTCCATTGAGCTACGACAATATTTTAGCATTAGAAGATTTGCTAGGAGAAAACGAGTTTGAACCAAATGCGTTTATCTCAAATCGGAAAAACCGTACAGAACTGCGTGCTGCCGCTCAAACGGTTGGTTCAAATGTAGAATTCATCTATGATCGTGCAGCGAATACGATTGATGGTTTCCCTGTCGCTGACTTAAAAGCATTAGAAAAAGGCAATCTTTACGCTGGAGACTTCGATTATATGTTCTACGGTATTCCGTTTAATATCTCGTTCAAAATCTCGGAAGAAGCACAACTGTCAACATTAACGAATGAAGATGGAACGCCAGTCAATTTGTTCGAACAAGAATTATTGGCTTTGCGTTGCACGATGGATGTAGGTTTCATGATCGTTAAAGACGAAGCTTTCGCGAAAATCAGCCCAAAAGCGTAGCGCCTGCTACCGGAATCGTTCCAAGCCAAAAAACTTGGACCGGTAAGGTAGGCGATACTAAGACGTTTACGATCACTACAGATCCAGCTGATGCTTCTGATTCTGCAACAGTGATTGCAGCAACCACAGCTGCATCTAGCGATGAGTCAATCGTTACTGTTGCCAAGACTGGCGATGGAGTATTTGAAGCCACGATCGCTACAGCTGGAACAGCTACAATTAACTTTACGTCAGGAACGTTTACGACGTCAATTGCAGTTACAGCTCAAGCAGCTGGATAGGCGGGGATCTTATGGCTGAAACAATCGCAGAAGATGTTAAAAAGCTACTCTCTGGCACAATCGATGAAAAGCTTGAGATCATCGAACGGCGGACAAAAGAGCGTCTATGGTCGTTGCTGAGCGTGTCCGAAATTCCTGCAGAGTTTGAGTATATATCGTACGAAGTGACTCTCAAAAGGTTCAATCGGATCGGACAGGAAGGTATGCAATCTTATTCGCAGGAAGGACTTTCGATGGTCTTTCCTGATTCTGATTTTTCAGAGTACCGTCGAGAGATTGATGAGTTCAAAGATCAGGAGAAAGGTCTGCTTGGCCCGAGAAAGGGCAAGGTGAGATTCTTATGAGGTACACTGATGAAATCACCTTTGTAAAAGATTCTAGGGAATCAAAATATGATCCAGATCTTGGTGAGTGGGTTGATGGCGAAGCAAAACGAACTGAAACGGTTGCTAATGTGACCGATCTTGGTACAGAACGTAGTGTGAAAGTTTTCGGTGATATCAGAGAAGGGGCAAAGGTCATTCGAACCTTGCCTCTTTTTTCTTTGCCTGAATTTGATCATATCGAGATTGATGGCAAGACATTCAGGGAAACCACTGCTAGAAATCCGTCAGGACGGCATAGCCTGATTGTACAAGAGGTGGCTGTTAATGAAACCAAAGCTTGAGTTTAAAGGAACAGACTCATTGATCGCACATATTGAGCGTGCGATTAGTTTGGAAGCAGCAAAGAAGGTCGTAAAGTCGAACACTGCTGAGTTAGCAAATCAAATGCAAAGACAGGCACCTGTTGATACAGGCTTTCTGAGACGTTCTGTGACTATGGCGATCATGAGTGGAGGATTAGTGGGAATGGTGACGCCAACAGCAGAGTATGCACCTTACGTCAACTATGGAACAAGATTTCAAGCAGCGCAGCCTTTTATTTCAAATGCTTTTAATTATCAGAAAGTCAAATTTATCGCAGAAATGCAAAGGTTGGTGAAATGATGATAAAACAACCGGATCAAGAACTATATGATGAAGTTTTCAAGATTTGTCAAGGTTTGGGATACAACGTTTTCGCATATCTCCCACCAGATAAAACGCCTTATCCGTTCGTTTACATAGGCGAATCTCAGGAGCTGCCAACAGCGACTAAATCAATACTATTTGGAACGATTCAACTATCCATTCACATTTATGGGTTGCATACAAAACGTAAGCAGGTTTCTGATATGAAAGGCGCTATTATGCATGAGCTAAGGACTTTTCGGCAATCTGAAAACTTTAATTGGAAAATATTGAACAATAATACACAGCCACAAATGCTGCAAGATACAACGACAAACACCGCCCTCTGGCACTGTGTAATTCCGCTAGAGATGCGATTTTACTAGGAGGAAAATTAATGGGAGCAATTCAAGGTAAAGACAAGCTTTTATTAGTTCGTCGTTTAGACGAAGCTGATTCTGCAGCTGCGACAAAGCCGCTTTATCAGATTGAACATAAGTGGGAATACTCACGCGATAGCAAATCACAGCAGACAAAAGATGGTGCTGTGCCGACATCGGGCGGGTTAGAAGTGTCACTATCATTGAAAGGATTAGCGTCACGAGATGACGAAAATGAATACATGCTGAGCGCTGTTGAGGATGGCGCTACAGTAGAGTTTTGGGATGTTGATTTAAAAGGAGTCCAAAAGGAAGGAAAATACCCTGCTCGATACGCTCGCGGTAAAGTCGGAAAATGGAGTGTTCCTTCGAACGTTGAAGATTTGGACGAAATCGAGACAGAGGCAACAATCGAAGGTAAGCCGGTTAAAGGCTATGCGACTGTTTCAGATGAAGTCATTGAAGAAGCGCAATATGCATTTAGAGATACTACTGCAGGTAGTGAAGAAGAATCAGGACAAGGTTAGGCAAACGCCTAGCCTTTTTATTTTAGGAGGAAAACCATGAATCTTGATATTAACGGAAAAGTTATCGAAGTGAAATTCACCATTGGAGCGATTGAAGCGTTAGATCGTGTTTATGAAGTCCAAAATGGCGGAGCTAAATTCGGCATGGGAGTTAGTTCTTCGTTAGTTTATTTGCAACAGTATAACCCTGTTGTTCTTCGAAATATTATTGAAGCTTTACAAGTAGACAAGGCAAAAGTTGGTCGTTCAGAAATTGAAGCATGGCTGATGTCGCAGGATATCGAAAAGCTTTCGGAGGAAATGATTGATGAATTGGGAAAGCAGGACTTAACCAAAGCAATGATCAAAAAGTTGAAAAAACAAGCGGCGAAGGTAGCAAAACAAAAATAACTAAAACAAGCCGTCAATTTTATGAAGACTTGGCGATTAATGCTTTTCGTTTTCTGGGTTGTAAATCGTTTAAAGAGATCAATCAGATGACCTTGCGAGAATTTGAATTGCGAATGATTGCTTTCAAGCTTTCTCAAGTTGACGAGGATATGAAGCGTCATGAGCAAGCCTTTTTAAATAACTCTGTAAGGGCTAGAGATAGAAAAGGCAACGCGATTTATAAGGAGTTCATCGATTTTTATGATTACGAAGAACGAATTAATGAGGCATTAGAGGGTACTGATTTTCATAAAAGCAAATTGGACGAAAAACGAATCAATGAGTTGAAACAGATTGCTAGGAACCTTCGTGAGTATAGAGAAGGGAGGGGGACGATATAGCAGAATCATTTTCAGTTGAGGCTTACCTGAAGGCGACCGACAGCGGATTTGTCCAGACATTCAAGGATGCTCAATCTGCAGTCGAAACCTTCGAAAAAGATTCAAATAGCACGATGATGGCTGTTGGATCAACGATGCAAAGTGCCGGGAAGTCAATGACAAAACTTCTTACAGTGCCAATACTTGGTGCTGGTGTCGCCGCTGCTAAAATTGGCGGAGACTTTGAAGAGCAAATGAGTCGTGTAAAAGCGATCTCTGGGGCAACTGGCGATTCTTTTGAACAACTGAAGCAACAAGCGATCGATTTAGGTGCTAAAACGGCCTTTAGCGCGAAAGAATCCGCAGCAGGTATGGAAAACCTAGCCTCTGCAGGTTTTGATGCAAACGAGATCATGGCTGCAATGCCTGGTCTTTTAGACTTAGCAGCTGTTTCTGGTGGCGATGTGGCTTTGGCATCTGAGAATGCAGCAACAGCGTTGCGAGGATTTGGACTTGAGGCAAGTCAAGCAGGTCATGTTGCGGACGTGTTTGCACGTGCGGCAGCTGACACGAATGCTGAGGTTGCAGATATGGGAGAAGCGATGAAATATATCGCTCCAGTAGCAAATGCGATGGGAATTTCGCTTGAAGAGGCATCCGCAGCGATTGGTATCATGTCTGATGCTGGTATTAAAGGATCACAAGCAGGGACATCACTTCGCGGAGCTTTATCTCGTTTAGCAAAACCGACTGATCCAATGATCGCAAAAATGGATGAGTTAGGTTTGAGTTTCTATGATGCTGAAGGCAACATGAAATCACTGGAGCATCAAATTGGTATGTTGCAACACGCTTTCCAAGGATTAACACCGGAACAACAGCAAAACGCATTAGTGACTCTTTACGGGCAAGAATCGCTATCAGGAATGATGGCATTAATTGAAAAGGGACCAAATGCAATAAATGAATTAACTAACTCATTAAAGAATTCAAATGGTGCTGCTGATGAAATGGCTCGGACAATGCAAGACAACATGAACTCATCTATTGAACAAATGATGGGAGCTTTTGAGTCTGCTGCAATAGTAATTCAAGAAATCATGGCACCAGCAATTCGAGGTGTTGCGGATACAATTGGCGGATTAGTTGAAAAGTTCGTTAATGCACCGGAGCCTATTCAAAAAATGGCACTGGCGATCGCTGCTTTAGTAGCTGCGATTGGCCCTCTGCTTTTTGTCGGAGGATCAATGCTTGTATGGTTCGCAAAACTTAAAGTTGCGGTCGGATTCCTTTCTACTTCATTCCCAGCTTTAGGTGGGGTATTTACAGCTCTAACTGGACCGGTTGGAATAGTAATCGCGATCATTGCTGCATTAGTTGGAGCGTTTATTTTCGCTTGGAACACCAGCGAAGGTTTTCGGAATGCTGTCACAACGATTTGGGAATCTATAAAAAATACAATTTCATTTGCTGTTCAAACCGTATCAAACACGATCCAACGAATTTTTGGCGGTGTCGTTGCTTGGTGGAAAGCTAATAACGAGGAAATCGCTGCTGCAGTAAATACGATTTGGAATGGAAAAATCGGTCAATTTATTCGAAATGCTATGGGTGTGATTCAAGGCATCGTTGTTGGAGTATGGACTGCGATTAAAGGAATAACCGAAGGGATTTGGATAGCAATTTCAGCAGTGATTGAAGGTGCTTTACGAGTAATCCAAGGTTTGATCAAGTTTATTCTCGGTATACTTTCAGGGGATTGGTCGATGGCTTGGGAAGGAATGGTGGAAGCCGCGTCTGGAATTTTATATGGACTCGGCGGAATTGTTGTTGGAGCTTTAGAAGCGGTGATCGGTGTTGTTAGAGGATTTTTCTCCACCTTCAAAAATGCCGGTTGGAATCTGGTAAAAATGATTGCAGATGGAATTTGGTCAGCAATTAGTTTGCCGGCTAAGGCTATCAATGCGGTTGTTTCAAAAGTTCGTAAATATTTACCATTCTCTCCAGCCAAAGAAGGACCACTTAGCGATTTAGATAAGTTGAATTTTGGCGGAACAATCTCAACAGGGATTTACTCTGGACAGGATGAGATTAATCGCGCGATGGCATCAGTTTTAGACATTCCTGCGCTTGCCAATTTAAACGCAAGTCTAGGGGTGAAGCACACTGTCACAAGAAACGAAAACCAGTCAACGAAACAACCAGCTGTAATTAAACTTCGTTTAGGCAAGCAAGAGTTTAGTGCGTTTGTTCAGGATATTTCAGACGAACAAGGAGATGTAGCAGATCTCAACTTACTATTTTAGAAGGAGGATGAAGCGTGGAAGAATGGGAAAATCCAATGTATCAATTTAGAGACACAACGAAACGACCCGCTTACAAATCGTGGATTCCGACTTCTGCGATGATATACGGCGGTACAATGATTGAAAAAATTATTCCCGGATACCAGACGCTATTCGTGGAAGGTCGCGAAATGCTGTCACTTGATTTGGAATCCGAGAAGAAGAATGTAGGGGTTCATATATCAGCACAGCGATTACCTGAACGCTCATTGATAATACACTACAAACTAACAGAGTCTAATCCAGTTGAGTTTCAGCGAAGCTTCAAAAAGCTGATGCGAATTTTATACAAACAAGAAGATGTCGAGATTCATTTTAATGATGAACTCGACACTTTTTATTATGGCCGCTACTCTGCTGCAGAAAAAGTTCCAGGGAATACTGACAGCGTAGTTTCTAGTTACACAATTACTTGTCCAGATCCGCGAAAGTATTCAAGACAATTTGAAACAGGCGGGGAAATTTCCGAGTATATTCCTTATGACTCTGTGCCGGATTCCATTAGTTTTACCGCTTCAAAGGATAACAGCGTCAAAGTAACGAATGGTCGGCAAACAATCAGTATTTCAAATGCGGCTCTAAAAAAAGGCGATCGTGTCGAAATGTTAATCCGCGAGGGGAAAATACTGATCAACGGAGAGAATAAAACACGGGTCCTTGATCTGACTAGCCCATTCAAAAGTTTCACTGTGCGAACAGGAGAAGTTATCAAAAGTGACAACGGTACTCCTTTGATTAAGTATCGAGGGGTGTGGTTGTAGTGGAAAGTTTCGATAAGGATGTCTATTTCTTTGATGACAATCAAAAACTCATCAAAGTAGTAGGTGAAGAAAATTTATTCTCGAATATTCAAGAAATGGAAATCACACCAAACAAAGAAGAATTGATCAATGATAAATTGTCGGTCAGCACCGAGTTTGATGAAGAAATTAAGGATGCAGTTTATATGGCGGTTCGCGAAAGCGGGTCGTCTTTTTCTATGTACAAAATAGCTGGGATTGCTGATCCAGGTTCACTATTAATCTTTACTGGGGTTAATTTCGGACCTGATGAGCTTGAAGGTTACATCATCAATGATATTCGACCTGCGAATGAGTTCTTTCAAAAAACGATTCAACGAGTCATCGACTATACGTTAGGAGAGTGGCGCGTTGGTTACTTGGATTCAACTCTTCCTAAAGTATCAATGAATTTTTATTACTGCAGTGTTCGTGAAGCACTGAAAATGCTCCAAACGTTAGGTTGCGAGATTCTTTTTAAATGCAATCTTACTGGTGAAGGAATCACTGATAAGTGGATTGAAGTACATCGGCAAATCGGTGAGTACAGTAATGAAAGATACGATTACGGCGATAATGCTTTAACAATTGAAAAAGAAGTCAACCGAAGTAATCTATTTACTTCTTTAATTGGGAGAGGTAAAGGAGAAGAAGTGGGTGACGGCTATGGCCGACGCATTGAGTTTGATCAAGTCTATTGGTCAAAGTCAAAAGGTGATCCTCTCAATAAGCCAACAGGTCAGATCAATTTGGAAATTCCTGAAATGACGGAAAAATACGGTATTCCTACAAAAAATGGAAAACGTCGCAAACGTGAGAAAGTCGTTATTTTTGAAGACTGCGAGGAACCGACTGAACTGATTCAGCTCACCTATCAAGAACTGGTGAATTGCTCAAGACCGCTTGTTCAATTCAAATCGACTATTTTTGGCGCAGATAAGTTGGGTAATACTATACGCATTCATCGAGAAGATCGCGGCTATCACTATGAAACGCGAATTTTCAGCGTGAAGATTGACCGCTTAACTGGAAAAGTCGAGACCGGGTTAGGCGACAATTTAAACAACTCAGCTACTCGTCAAGCTTCAAATACACAAAATGCTTTGCAGACACTCGATGAAACGAAGATGACTTTCTATGAATCCACCGAGGTTTCTAAATGGCAGTCAGATATTATCCGAGGTGCTAAGGGTGGCTCGATCATCATGATGAATCCGTGGGACACCGGAAAAGGCGAAAGCCGGCAACCGTATCAAATGGTTTGGATGAATGGTGATTCGATCGATACTTCAAATCACTTTCTTGTTGCAAATTCCGAGGGGATCGGATTCATCGATGGAAAATTCAACGAAGCGAATTTCAAGACTGCATGGACCATTGATGGAAACTTCAATGCGAATTATATCCAGTCAGGGCGTATTAGAGCTGATATTTTTGAAACTTCATTTAATGCTGTTGGTGATCAATTAAAGCTCGTAAAAGGTGCATTGCAGGTCGTTAACAGTAATAAAAAAATAATGGAGCTAACGAAAAAAGGGATGCAGTTCTGGAGTGGTACCAAAGAAATTGGAACGATTGGAACAACGGACTCTGCCGGCAATCCATTTCCTGATGCTTCAACGCCAACACCAATTCCTGATAACGCACTGGTAATCCGAACTGAAGGCAGCGGAAAGTACATTTTAATATCACCAAATAAAGGCAAAGGATTTATCATGCTCGCAAACGGAACCACTATTCATAACGGTGATATGAATATTCAAGGCAAGTTGCGAGTGTTTGGTGATCTAGATGTTCAAGGCAAACTAACCATCAAAGGTCAGGAAGTGTTTCCTGGTCAGGGAGGGGGTACTGATCCGGGAGGAAACTGGAACGGAGAATACCCGCCGGGAGTCACTTCTCAAGCTGACAAGTTCGCTTGGGAGCTATGGGTGATACTTCTTTTGAAAGGCTACTCTAAAGCTGCAGCTGCAGGTATCTTGGGTAACGTTCAAGGCGAAGCCGGAGTTTCAATGAATCCTGACATCGCTCAAATTGGCGGACCTGCCTATGGGATTGTTCAATGGGATGGCTCGGCTTATCCGCTTGTTGGTTCTCCTACTTACGATGGCCGGACCTATGTCCAACATTTAATGGCTGCAGCTGGTATCACAGAGGATTATCGAACAATGGCTGCTCAAGGTAAGTTGTTAGATTGGACGATGTACAACGGCCAGTGGTTAGGAATCGTTCAACCAACTACTCAAGCAGCATTCAAAGCAATTACTGATCCTTCTCAAGCAGCGTATGCATTTGAAAGAAACTATGAACGACCAGCAAATACACACCCTGAGCGTCAAGGATGGGCGGTAAATTGGTATAACAAGTTCAAAGATTTGGAAATTTCATCTGGTGGCGGTGGAAGTATTTTATCTACTGCGAAAAGTTTACTAGGTTATTTTCATTATTCTATGCCATTAAGAACACAATTTGGTTCTGTTGAAAATCCAGACAGGAACGGCTATGCCGATTGTTCTTCGTTCGTTTGGCTGGTTTTAACAAAAGCTGGGTATCGTACACCACCAGGAGTTGGCTGGTACACAGGTTCAATGACAAGTGATGCGCGTGGCGCAAGAAACTGGCTAACTGAGATTCCTCAAAACCAAGGGAAGGCCGGAGACGTGTTGATTGTAAACCAAGGCGGCGGAGCTGGATCAGATGGACATACTGCGATTCTAGCCGAGGACTGGCACGGCTATACTACATCCATCATCGAGATGGGCGGAATGCAATCTGGCGGTGTCGGAGTAGGACGCGTAGATATGTCGTTTGGTTGGTTATTAAATGGTGGCGATGTATGTATAGCAAGAGCGAAGAAATAGAGGTGATTGCGTGATAGATAGAAAAGGATTGAATCATTTAAAAAGTTTGATGAATCAGCCAGTTGGCAATCATCAATGTTATGCGCTTAGTGCGGAATACGCTGGTGTAATGATTGGACCAGATATGGGAGCTGGAACGAAGTATGAAATCAAGGTGAGACATGGAAATGTTTTTTCTGCTGCTGATATTGGTTCTGCTTACCAGTGGCCTCTTTATTTTTGGTCAGTTATTGAGGAACCAAGTTATGACCAATTGGAAGTTGGCTCGATCATTAACTGGAAGCGTGGCGCGAGAGTAGCAAGTTGGTGTGCATCACAAACCTTCGGGCACACAGGTGTAATCAGAGGGCTTGAAAATGATCGCGTTCAAACTTATGAACAAAACGCTGAATCAGGAGAGATTGTCGCTGAATACGATAGAGAGTTTTTTGACTCTGATCAAATCGCATCTATTTGTATCCCGCCTGATTTTGAGAGAGGAGTGATGAATATATGGCAAAATGGAACGTTTCACTAAGCACAACTGATAGCTTCAATTATGTTGGCATTATGACGGTTCGAAATGGTAACCGGAATTCGGAAGTCATGGAAGCCCTGATCACTGAGAATGGTAAACCATATGACCTGACAGGATGTAAAGCCTACTTTGAAGCAATTTTGACTAATGACTCTGCGGTGCAACGATCAGCAAAAATCATAGATGCGAAGAACGGTAAAGTACAGTACACGTTCGATGAGTATTCAATGCAGGCTATTCATAAACAAACGGCGAATCTAGTCTTTTACAAAGGTGATGATTTGATTGCTACAACTCAAGACTTCACTTATTTTGTTGTTCGTGCTGTTTCAAAAACAGAAGGTGAAATGGGGTCTTATTGGCAGACCGTTGAAGATTTGATCATCGACATGATTGCTTTCCTTAATGAAAACAAGGGTGACTTCACTGATTGGATGAATGATAGAAAGAAAGAGTTTGAGACTTGGAGCAAATATCAAAAAGAAACATTTGAATCATGGCGAGCAGGTCAAGAATCAGATTACCTTCTTTGGCTTGAATCAATCAAAGACATTCTGAAAGGGATTGATCCCGGTGGAACAATGTTGGCGGAGTTGATGGATGCTCGTGTGGATATTCAAGGAACACGGCACAATTCTATTTCGGAACGATTGTTGGCTGATGCAGATTACTTATATCAAAAACTCAGAGCTGCCCTTTTCACAATTGAATATGGTGAAATCGAAGTTGTGGACATTTTACAGGATGATCTATTCTCAGATAATCACGAAGTCGAAAAAGTCAGCTCGATTAATTACCCAATCGAAGAAGGTGCACTGGTGATTGCAACTGTCGATGATCCTAAGCAGAACGTATTCACTCTTGAGAAAGTTGGGGTGATTTAAGAATGGCTAAGTCAAAACGAATGATGGAAACCGATGAGAAAACGGGTGTCCAACGGCAGTTCTTTCCAATTACTCACATCTCAGCAGTTATCGGACTTGAAAAAATCATTTCTGGTCAATCGAAAGTGTTGTCAGTAAATGGGAAAATTGGGGCGGTAGTTATTACCAAAGAAGATCTTGGTCTTGGCAATGTCATAACTGAATTGCCCTACGCCAATGAGATGGAAGACGGAATCATCACTGCTGAAATGTATCAGAAGATTTTAAATTCTGGGGCAGGTGATTACGTGCTGCCGATCGCTGGCATTGATAAGCTCGGTGGGGTAAAAATCGGTGATCTGTTGACCATTGATGAAACAGGGAAGCTATCCGCTATAAAGCAAACTGACTACAACTTTACTCTTGAAATGAAGCAGAAGCTTGATTTTCTTCAGAATTATTCTGCAGGTCAAAATATCAACATCGATGCAGATGGAGTTATCAGTGCAGTGATTGAGCCCGGCCAAGAGTACAATCTGCCAACAGCATCGGCTGAAGAAAAAGGTGGCATTAAGATTGGTAATCGCTTGAGTATTGATGAAGATGGGACTCTAAGTGCTGATCCACAATTTAACTATACAGCCGGTGCAAATATCAGCATCAGTAACACTGGTGTGATTTCTGCAACTGGCAGTGGAGAAGGTGGCGGAGTGAGCCAAGAATATGTCGATCAAAAGGCAAGCGAAGCCTATCAAAACGCCAAAGCTTATGCAGACTCTAAGATTCCGAGTATGACGTTCGAAAAGGTAGGGGAGGTTTAAATAAATGACAGATATTGTAAAAGTGAAACAGGATGGGGCGCAGGTCTATCCTCAATCACATTGGGAGGCAATCGAAGGCAAACCCACATTACTCAAAGGAGATAAAGGTGATCCGGGAAATGCCGCCACAATAACAGTAGGAACCGTAACAAGTGGAACGACTGCTTCAGTTACCAATGCAGGTACGATTTCAGCTGCAAAGTTCAACTTTGTTCTTCCAAAAGGTGACAAGGGTGATCCTGGAACAAATGCTACTACAACTGCTGTTGCGACAACTTCAACAAACGGACTGATGTCGGCTGCGGATAAGACTAAGTTAGACGGATTAAACAATATTACATTTGAGAAAGTAGGCGAAGTTTAATGTCGGATATTGTACAACTAAAAGAAGATGGAGTACCTAAATATCTTAAAACTCATGCCAATGCAATTGACGGTGTTGATGGAAAATTGGTTAAGGCAATCGGTAACGAAACTGTTCTTGGAATAAAGGATTTTCAAGACGGCGTAAAGTCAAAAGGGAATAATGTTCTTACTCATAAAGGGGTAGTTACTATAAAATATTCCAACGCAGATTTTCCAACTGAAATTGCAAGTGGATATATTACCTTTGTACGCTACGGCGATGTGGTTCAAGTAGTATTTAACTTCAAAACGCGAGCAGACAAAGATTTTGCAAAAGATCAATCAATCATTTGGGGGATCGCAGCAGACTTTCAGGCAGATACATCGGAAGGTCAGTATTTTGGTTTAACTAATACTGGTGGAACTACAAGTTTGGTTAAAATTACTGCAAGCGGTGCAACTTTAACCGCGCATTCTACTCTAACAAAAGATACCTGGTACGCTGGAACAGTCACGTACTTAGCCAAAAATAAATTATAGGGGGAATAATCAATGAAACAAATATACAAAGTTCTTTATCCGATCGGCTTTGAAATTCATGAGGTAGCGGCTGATTTTCCTACAGCTTTGCCGTTTGTGGAGGTAAAACCGCTTGAAGGATTAGAAAATGAACAATCTCAATTCTTCAACTTTACTGAAAATAAATGGGAAGAAGCAGTCACACAAGATTACTCAAAGAAAATTGAATTATTGGAAAACATTTCTGCTGGGCTTCAAGTTGATAACACTGCTCTAAAAGAATCCAATAAAGCACTAACTGCAAAAACAGATTCGATGGCGCAACTGAATGCCAAATTAATGCTGAATGATGTCGCAATCAATAAAGAAATTGAAACGCTAAAAACACAAATCGGAGGTGCTGAATAATGTTCACTTACACAGACGTTAAGATGATGTTTGATTGGGGTTGCTTCACAACGAAGCAAGTAAGGGAGTTTGTTCCTGACTGCATTACTGAAGCACAATTTGAGCGAATTACTGGAGAAGCCTTTTAGGTTTATTTTTTTTAGCCTCGTTTTCAGACGAGGCTTTTCAATTCTAAGGAAGGGTGGTACAAATTGGTGATTTTAGACAACGGAGTTTTACTACATGAATTTAAGAATTTGTTGAGTAATGGATATTTACAGGTTTTTGTATGGCTTGTTTTTGGGGATATCGTAACTGGATTGTGCAAAGGTTTTTTTGTCAAAGAAGGGAATAGCACGAAAGGACTACTAGGAATTGTTAAGCATCTATTAGTTATTTGTTTAGTAATTGTTGCTTATCCATATTTAAAAATAATGGGATTTGAAGCAATTGCGACAAGCTTTGTATTCTTCTACATTGCAGTTTATGGTATTTCAATTGTTGAAAACTTAGGGCAACTAGGCGTGCCTTTTCCTGATTGGATAAAAGATAGATTTTCTAAACTGAAAGATACGTCTGAAAAGGAGGGAAAATAAAAATGGATATGAAAAAAGCAAAGGAACTTTACGAAAAATCAGATGATAAAAATGTTGGTCTGCAACCTCAACCAAAAGAAATCGAAAACGTCAAAGAAGGAAGAGAGGAGAAAAAATAATGGCTATTAATATCGAAAAAGGATTAGCTGTCGTTCAAAAATTTGTAAATAATTGCTACTACAGCATGTATGGTTCTCGTTATTACACAGATGGTACATGCGACTGTTCAGGCTCTGTTTATCGTATTTTACGTGAATCTGGTGGTTTTAACTATGGATATATTCCTAGCACTGAAACGCTACATGACTATCTTCTAAAGCTAGGGTATGAAAAGATCGCAGAAAATACAGACTTTCCAATGCAACGCGGCGATGTAATTATTTGGGGGAAAAAGGGTTACTCTGCAGGGGCAGGCGGTCATACAGGCGTAGCACTAGATAATCAAAACTGGATTGAATGCACTGGTTGGAAAATGACTACGATCATTGCTAATCACGATCAACGATGGGTGATGGCCGGATGTCCTTATTTTTATGCGTACCGTTTAAAAACTGGAGCATCTAGCTCAACATCGTCGAATACAGCGACAACAACACCTGCAACTGGAAATAAAAACGGTATCGCGATTGACAACGTGTCGAAAGATCAAGCGGTTAAAATGGTGCAACGCATTCAAACACGATATGCATGGACTTTATTGCGCGATCAAGTAAAACGAGTGTTGCAGCCGAACAAGGTTTATACTTTAGTAATCTCGTGTGATTCTAAGTGGAAGTACGAGAACGCTGTAAATCGTTTGAAGCAGGAACTTAAGACATACTATCCTGGATACATGCAACAGAACATTGCGATTGTTGATGGAGATAAACCCATCATTAAAATTGAGGCTAGGAATCTCAACGACGCACAAAGTAAAAAGATGGAAGATCATATGCGCAACTTCCTGAAAGATGTATTATTGGATAAACAAACGTATGCAGAAGCTAATAGTTACGGTACTTGGGATGTGCGCGTAAGAGGTGAAGGCTTTAACGATCACGACGCGCCAATCGTCTTAAAAGAAATTCAGGAGATGGGTAAAGCGAAAGATGTCAATATTAATCCGGCACATATAAAAGGATTCAAATACTAAAAGCAAACACCCTCTACAGCCTTAGGTGGTTGTGGAGGGTGTTTTTTTGGTTTTAATTAGTTTTCTAATTGCCACCAAGATTTTGCACGTTGATCGACATTTTTTAATCGAACTGTTTTTGCTTTGTTGGAATTTATGAACTCTGGATCCCAGTCTGATTTGATTGCGTATCCTTTATCTCCGTCAGTCATATCGGCTTTTACACTAATGCCAACGTTAGAGAAATTTTTAAGACTCTTTTTGTTTAATATTTTAACTGTTTGAATGACTTGGTCTTTAGCATAGTTCATTCCGTTAGCATCAGCATCAAGAGTAATCTGAACCGTATAGTTTCCTTTTTCTGTGTATGATCCATTCACTTCTAAAATATTCAAAGCATGAGTTTGTTTTTTTAGATACTTCTTAATTGATTTATTTGAATTGAGGGGTGTTTTTTTCTTTGCAGCATAAGCTACATTAGCATGTTGAGAACCGATATTGTAATCAGTATTTAGAGCAACACAGCCTAAAAGACTACTGTATAAAATGATTGCACTGTATTTTATTATCCTTTTCAAAACAAAACCTTCTTTCGTTAAAATAATTAATTCATTATTATTTTAACATCCAGAATAGAAAATTAAACTGATAATTTTTCGAACTCTATCATTATCTTTGTTTTACCAAGCACGCCGTATTTTTTCACGATAAATTGTTTCCTAGAATTGTATTCACCAGCAATAGCAATTTGCATACCATTTTCCACATCAGCTAAAAAATTTAAGGAATGACTAGCTATCAAACAAGGTTGATCATCCAACTTAAAATAGACTAAAGGACGTTCGGAAAGCTTCAATATTTTAATACTACTCACTAAACCACTCATGCTCATCATTTAAACCACTCCCATATCTAAGAATATATAAATCGAAATTGTGAAAACCGTTAGCTTTCTTGCAGTAAAACTCAAAACATTTTTCACCGACTTCAAAAATACTGTTTGGTCCAAAATCCCACAATAAGTCTTGTAATGTAGAAAAAGGTATATAGCCTTGTTCGTAGAGCAAAATAGGGTTCATTTCAGCTCACTCCATTTGTGCCAGTCGTACAACTCTACATGTCGTATTTCATCGTAATCTACTTTTTGATCATCAATGTAGATTCCTAATTCGTCATAGCCTTTTATCATACCTACCACATCATCTAAATATTTACCTTCCATATCTAGCTGTTCTAGCTGAATTGCGACAGGGCGTCTTTTTAAGCGAGCATGCTCTAAAACGTGTTGTATTTCGTGAGGGTACATCTGTGGCTTTTGTTCATTGACTCGTGATCGTTCAGCAACATCTTTTTGCATTGCTGCAGTGTGATCGGATAAAAAGAATCCTGTCAACCATTTCAACATGCCCCTATCCTCATAAACGCTTTTGGCCTCTAAAAAAAGCTTTTCTGCTGACTCATCATCATAAATCATAACCTTCACCTCATCGACATTATACGAACGTATGTTCTGGTTGTAAAGCGAACAAATTATTAAGAATGAAATGACCATACTTTGACCATATATAATAGAAGAAACTAGAATAATCTAGAACTTCGAATTGAAGAATAAACTTCGACATGGTTGCATTTGAGTCTATCTAGAATAGGTTAGGACTACCCTAGATAGACTATGCAAAATAGTCAACAGACTTAGTAACCAAATAAGAGTTCAATCGCCTATGGGAAAGATTGAGCTCTTATTTCTTTTTCGTTCTAGACGTTTCAGCTTGGATAACTCAGCGACTGATAACCAAGCGAAAAAAATCTCTATTAATAGCCATAACGAATGTATGATAAGGTAAGTAGCTGCTTTAATTTCTTTGCTTGCTTAGTGGATAAGGAAATAGCCTTTTTGTTTAAGATGTTGGAAATCTCTACATTCATTTGACTCAGAATACATGGAATAGGGCGTTCTTCTTTTCTTAATTCATTTTGATAGTTAGCTAATACTTTTTGTAGTGCTTGACTATTTTGATCTGTGTCTAATTCTCTTAGGATTTCTGTAATGAGTGCGAGAGCTTGATCGCTGCGTTCTTTTCCACCTGAGAACCAGTTTAGTTTTGACATCATGTTTCACTCCTTAATTATTTACTCAAGGAGGAGACTGTAGATTACTCTTTGGTCTGCTGGCTTTGCCTAAATTCTTGAGTAAGGATATAATCACAAGATACGCTAACTCCTCATTATTTGCCACTGTTAGCCTATTCAATATTTTAGGAGAAAGCTTCAACTCAAATATCTTGAACGTCAGAAAATTATTCTAAAATAAAAAGTACTGTCATTATGCTAATAAATAGCCGCTGTATTAGTGTGATGTTGCTTATAGCAGCAAAGAAACATGGGTTTTTAGAAAAAATAGACACTGCTATTTAAAAAACGCTTCATTTATTTAAAAGGATAGCTTCAAAGCAAGAATTCATTTAAAATAGAGTACAAGAAAAGAAAGAATGGGAGTAAAAGGATGACGACAATCAGTCGCTGGTTCAAACGGCATGCTACATTATTAAAAATCATCTTCTTTGGGATTGTTTTATTTTTCGTGGCGAATCAAGTGAAAAATATCGCTCATGGAATGAGTTGGCAAACCGTTTGGCAAACGATCAAGCAACAGGATCAAGTAGCATTATTAAGTATGTTTGGGATCGGCCTTTGTGGTGTTCTGCCCATGCTTTTATATGATCACGTGGCAATCACGACACTCGAAGCGACGGGACGTCCGCGAATGAATTTTAAAGAATGGCTAGTTTCTGCCTGGACCACTAATACAATCAATAATTTGGCCGGATTCGGCGGTGTGGTCGGAGTGAGTCTGCGCTCTAGTTTTTACGGTAAGGGGATGGAGAAGAAAAAAGTACTGGCTGTGATCTCCAAGATTGCTATTTTCATGCTAGCGGGGCTTTCCATCATGGCCTTCATTACGTCTTTAGATTTGATTATTTTTCGAACACAAAATCCCTTTGTGCGTTATCGTTTTTGGTTATTAGCAGGTGGTGCTTTTGCGCCGCTTTTATTAATTTTTGTTTATAGTCGACGCCGTACGATTTTTAAAGAGTTTCGGCTGAAACAAATTTTTGAATTGTATTTAGCATCATTGGGCCAATGGTTAGGTGCGCTGATAGTCTTCTTATCGGTTGGCTATTTGATGGGTGTGAAATTGAATATCGGTGATATTTATCCAATGTTTGTGATTGCGACTGGTCTAGGGATGCTGACGATGGTGCCAGGTGGCGCGGGAACATTTGATGTGATGATGATTTTGGGTTTGGGGCATCTCGGGTTGAATCAAAGTACAGCGGTCGTTTGGATCTTGTTTTATCGAATATTTTATTACCTAGTTCCTTTTATAACGGGTATCATAATTTTTTTGACTAATACCAGTGTCAAAATGAATCGTTATTTTGATAATCTGCCGCGTGTGCTTTCACAAAAATTTGCTCATGTCATTATGGTCAGTGCCGTTTATTTTGCTGGAATTATGATGATTCTATTATCTACATTAACAAACTTATCTAATATCAGCCGCCTATTTCAAGTACTACTGCCGTTCTCCTTTGATTTTCTGGATCAGACATTGAACTTATTGATTGGTTTCTTGCTTCTGGGATTTGCTAGAGGAATCTCGCAAAAAGTAAAGCGGGCATTTTGGCCAACAATCTTATTATTGATCTTTGGGATTATTAATACGGTAGCGCGGACAGCATCTGTTCGTTTGATTGTTGTTTATCTGGTGATTTTATTGATCGTCTGGATGTCTCGACGGGAATTTTACCGAGAACGGTTTGTGTATTCTTGGGGAGCGTTGGTTTTTGATGGAATTTTATTCGGTCTGCTCTTCATTTTTTATGCGGTAGCAGGCTATCACAGTGGTCAGATCTGGAGTACGGAACGGTTATCGGCGAAATATTTTGCCTTCCCGTCAGAAGAAATATGGTTCTCCGGTTTAGTCGGATTGATTTTATCAATTTTATGTTTAGCGATCCTCTATCAATATTTAACGCAAAGTGAGACAAAACTGGGAGCTGCTTGGGATGAGAAACGCTTCAACTATTTAATCAATCGCTATGGCGGCACGCCTGCTAGTCATTATTTACGAGTATCGGGCTATCAGTATTTTTATTATCAAGAAAACGGCAACGATCAAATCGTTTTTGGTTTTCAGACGCGAGCAAATAAGTGTTTTGTTCTGGGCGATCCTGTGGGCAATCCTGAAAAATGGCAGGCGGCTACTTTTGCCTTTATGGAACATGCAGATAAGTTGGGCTATCAGCTGGCCTTTTATAAAATATCAGAAGAGTACGTTCTACTTCTACATGATTTAGGCTTTCATTTTGATAAGATCGGTGAGACGGGGGTTACGGATTTCACTCGTCATAAACATGATGTTTTTTCTGATCGCTTTGAATTTAAACGCTTGACAAACGAGGGGTATCAATTTATTTATTTTGAAAATCTGCCAGAGGAAGTTTTTGAGGAGCTAGAGGAAATTTCAGATGAATGGTTGAATGGTGAAAAGGAAAAATGTTTCTCAGTAGGCCGCTTTGATCGTGGGTACATTGAAACAAGTAATGTTGGAATTGCACGTGATCCGCAAAATCGGATTGTCGGATTTATCACTGAACAGCCAATCAATAAGGAGAAGGCGTCCTTTGATCTTTTACGTTTCCGAAACGATGTACCGAATGAGCTGCCGACTTTTCTAAAGCTGCATTTGATGGATGAGTTGAAACGACAAGGATATTGTGAAGTATATCAAGGCATGGCGCCTTTAGCCAAAGTTGGCGAGACTTCTTTTGCTTTTTTAGGAGAGCGGATCATGAATTTGATCTATAAATATGGTCATTCGATTTATGCTTTTCAACAGGTTACAGAGGAAAAAACGGTTTATGTGGATCGATGGCGACCAAGATATTTCGCTTATATGAAGGATAGCAGCTTTTTATTCTCAGCCTTACAATTACTTTATTTAATTGGTCGAGGAAAGAACAAAGGTGTCACGATTTCAGAAGAAATGATCGAAGTATAAAAAGACGAGCCCGTTACGGCTCGTCTCAGACTGTAGACAAAGTCCATTTTATGGATGATGTCTACAGTCTTTTCTTTTATAATAGATTTATGAAAACGAAT
>OBZH01000884.1_pt1 | contig 24999 bp, 13 predicted proteins | sample 1476881 | NCBI WGS metagenome assembly OBZH01 (sample SAMEA2580230, study PRJEB22360) | human gut metagenome | biome: human gut; feature: human-associated habitat; material: faeces | place: Denmark | collected 2008/2010 | reverse complement strand
CAATACTTTGTGTATGAATTAGTTGGCTGATTTTGTAATATTTAATGAATGTCCCAAAAAAAGATTTGCCGAATATCCTTGTTTACATCGAATTAATATTAACAGTTTTTTTGCCATCTTTCCGGATGAAAGATTATATGACAAACTATCGGAACTTTGACATACCCAAGCTTCCTGTCATTTCATATTTTTCTTTTAGTCTGTCAATTTCAGTTCATCGACCAAACGGGAAGCTTTCCCATATTTTTCAATCATGTAAAGAACATAGCGGATATCCACCCCGATACAACGCTGCAAATTAGGTTCAAAAACAATATCTCCACTCATTGCTTCCCAATTCCCGTCAAAAGCAAGACCTATTAATTCCCCTTTTCCATTAAACATTCCACTACCGGAATTCCCTCCCGTAATATCATTATCCGAAATAAAGCAAACATTCATATTACCATCTCCGGTAGCATAACGTCCGAAATCCTTCCTTCTCAAGCATTCGACTACAGAAGGAAGCACATCGAAATCACTATCTCCCTTATACTGCCTTATCTTGTCAAAAATACCTTTTGTCGTCGTAAAGTAAGAATATTCAATAGCATCTTTCGGTGAGTAACCACCCACCATGCCAAAACTCAGACGCATAGTAGAATTAGCATCCGGATAAAACACCCTATCTGCCTCCATCTCACGCATTGCTTCATTCAGCAAACGTTCATTTTTCTCAATATTCATACTAGCTTCTTCCACCGACTGATTGAATTCATAAAATTTCACCAACATATCAATAGCAAAAGAAGCCGCAGGGTCATCAAACAAGACATAAGTGGTATCTCCCTTCACCACCTGTTCAAACCCATGCGGTGTCTTTAAAGAGGAACGAGCATACAAATCATCTACATAAGCTTGGTAATCACCTTTAAAATCTTTCTCTATCAATGGATAAACATCAGGTAAAAACTCCTTGCCTACCTCAGCCGCATATTCTTTCAACATAGCCACAAAGACTTGTTTATCCACACTTATATCCATATTGGCATAAATCTCCAACAATTGCCGCATATTACGCTCCAAATCACTCTCCTCTGCCTCAAAATCAAAATTCAGTACAGCCAAGGCTGCCGTAATCAACTCCGGTCCATTAGCAAATGTTTCTCCAAAATATGCCATAGCCCGCGCCGCATTTCTACGATTACGATAATTCAGCTCCAGTTCAGTCAGAACCCTTGCATATTTGCTTCGCTTATCAGGTTCCCGACGGATCCATTCTTGCAACTGGCGCTCCAAAGCTTGTTTTTTCTCTATCACTTTCAACTCTTTTACCGCTTGATTCATGCCTATACTATTCTTCCAATAGTTAGAGCTTTGTGCATACTTGGAAGCATATTTAATGCGGATATCATCACTTTTTTCCATTGCATTTTTCCAGATAGCCTGCTTGATGGTACGGACATTAATCATAGCGGCATTATCCGTATTAATCCTTTCGTCTATCCCAAATGAAGACAAATACCTGCTGGTAGAACCGGGATATCCCATAGTCATGCAAAATGAACCTTGTTCATACCCGCCCAAAGAAACAGGAGCAAAATAATCCGGATGATAAGGCACATTCTCCGGAGAATAAGCTGCCGGTTGATTATTCTGATCAGCATAAATACGAAAAACAGAGAAATCCCCGGTATGGCGGGGCCATACCCAATTATCTGTATCCCCGCCAAACTTGCCTACAGAAGAGGGAGGAGCAAACACCAGACGAACATCATAATAATCTTTATACACAGACAGATAAAACTCATTACCACCATAAAAAGGAGTTATCTCAGCACGCAGCAACGTATCATTCGCCACAGCTTCCTGAGCAAGCAATGTGGAAATAGAATCCACAATCAGCGCACGGTCATTTTCCTTTGTCCCGACTGGAATAGCTTGCAACACACGCTCCGTCACATCCTCTGTGCGTATCAGGAAACTGACAAATAAATCCGGATTAGGAAGCTCCTTACTTAAGGAGTCGGCTACAAAACCATCTCGCAAATAATCATGCTCCACAGAACTATGCTGCTGAATGGCATCATACCCACAATGGTGGTTAGTAAAAACCAAGCCATCCGGAGATACAACAACCCCCGAGCAAAAACCTCCAAAACTAACAACAGCATTAGCCAATGCTTTTCCTCCGGGATTATACAATTGTTCAGATGAAAGTTCCAATCCCATTTCTTTCATCACTTGTTGAGTTTGTTTGCTAAGGCAACAAGGAAGCCACATTCCCTCATTACCCCATATACATAAAGGCAGGAAAGACAGCAGCAATAGTAGTTTTTTCATGGTTTTATTCTACAATTAATTTAAGTTTTTTCGCCCCGACACGTGCCTTCAACCATTCGGAAATCTTTTCCTGTTCTTTTCCTACAGGTTTTTTACTGAATTTCATCAAGACTATTGTCAATGTGTCCGTTTGGGTTGAGTCTACCTGCAATTCCACAGTCTTCGCCATGGCTATAGCTTCTGCTGCAGGATAAAGTACTTTAAGTTCGGGAATTATCTTTTTATCTACGGTATTGTATGCGGCATATACATTAAGTTCGTTTTCCAAAGACTTAATCTTTTCCTGCTGCTCCAGCAAACGTTTCTCACTATTCTTATAAAAGTCCTCCATCACTTGCGCCTTTATACTGCCAATATCCATCGCATCATTATTCATTCCTTGAAGAACAACCAGTTTGGTTCCTGCCAGATTAAAAAGTTTCAAGTTATCCCTTGCGGTTGCTATTTCTGTTTCCGAAACCTCATTGCCTATTAGCACAACACGTATTTCCTTCTTCTCGAAAGAAATCTTCCGGTCTATTACTTGGGTATTATTAAAATTCAGCTCCTCGTTGATAAAGTTGTTGGCAGAAGCTTCATAAATAGTACTTTTTACAATGCCATAAGTCAGATAAACAGCAGGACACATCGTAGCCAAAGTAATAAAAATAATATATTTCTTTACCAATTTCTCACGCTCCTTATCCACAAACTCCTTACGTTGGAAATGCATGACACGCACCCCGATAAAAGTAGCCAGACTGATAAATACTGAATTGATAAAATACAAATAGAACGCACCTAAAAAATAAAGTAAATTTCCGGTAGCAAGCCCGAATCCGGCAGTACACAAAGGCGGCATCAAAGCCGTAGCAATAGCTACCCCCGGAATAACATTCCCCTTCTCCTTTGTAGACAAGGCGATAATACCGGCCAAGCCACCGCATAAAGCTATAAGCACATCATATATAGTAGGAGAAGTACGTGCCAGCAACTCCGATTGCACTTCATCCAACGGAGTCAGCGAAAAATAAATCGTGGATGTAATCACACTAAATACAGTCGCCACCAAATAACTTTTCAGAGAACGTTTCAACAGTTCAAAATCATTCTGTCCGATAGCCAGCCCCACTCCCATAATCGGCCCCATCAGCGGAGATATCAACATAGCACCGATAATCACTGCCGTAGAATTCACATTCAAGCCCAATGAAGCAATAAAAATTGCGAATATAAGAATCCACAAATTAGTTCCTTTGAACTCAACACCGTTACGAATACTTTCTACAATCAAGGCTTCATTATCCTTATCCTTGCGCAAATCAAGATATTCACCAAAGAACTGCTTTATATAAGGCACATTCTTCCAATCATTCTTCAGGTCACTCATAGCTATTTCTTTATGTATCGGTTTATAACAGGTATCTGCTGCAAGGGGAAGTCCGTTTTCACAATATATGCCACAAACAATAACAACAGTAATGTACGAACACCCAACAACAAGAATATATTTTGAATAGGAAGATAAACTGAAACAATGTAAAGTACCAGCGCTAACGCCACATAGTTACCTATCGCTTTCAAATCATAATTAATAGGATATTTTTTCTGCCCTACAAAATAAGAGAGAAGCATAGCTACTCCATATCCGGCAAAACCTGCCCACGCACACGCCATATAGCCAAACACCGGAATAAGGAAAATATTTATCAGGATAATGATACTGCATCCCACCAATGAAAAATAAGCTCCCCATTTTGTTTCATCAATCAGCTTATACCAAAAAGAAAGATTGAAATAAATACCCATAAACATTTCGGCAGCCATGACAATAGGTACAACTTTAAGCCCTACCCAATAATCACGTCCTAAAATATAACGCAATATATCAAGGTAAAACATAACAGCCAAAAAGGCCAGCAAAGTGAAGATAATGAAAAACTTCATCGCTTTGGCATACATTTCCCGACTATCCTTTTCTTTACTCTTACTAAAAACAAACGGCTCGTATGCAAACCGGAAAGCCTGTGTCAGCATGGCCATTATCATAGCTATTTTACTGGCAGCCCCATAAATACCCAACTGGATGGTCGCCTCCGCCTTATCAGGATAAACAAACGGAAAAATAATTTTATCGGCTACCTGATTTAAGATTCCGGCAATACCCAGAATCAATATCGGGAAAGAATAATGCAGCATACGCCGCAACAACTCCCTGTCCAGCACATACCTGAAGCCCACCAATTCTTTCCACATACACAGCATCACCAAAGAAGTACAAGCCAGATTTATAGCAAAAGCCACTCCGACATTCTCTCCTTTCATACCTACAAAATAAGCGATATTCAAGGCAATGCTGGCAAAAATGAACAACAATTTCAATGCAGCGAACTTAACAGGGCGTTTCTTATATCGCAAATAAGCAAAAGGAATAGCTTGGAAAGCGTCCATTGCGACTACAATCAGCATCATCCCCATATACCACGGATGCTCTCCATATCCCAAGAAACCTGCTATGGGATGCAGAAAAGAAAGACAAACGATTAAAAACAAGAGCGCAGTCGCCCCTACCGAAAGCAAAGTAGTGGAATAGACGCGCATCGGATCATCCACCCCCTTATTGGCAAACCGGAAAAATCCGGTTTCCATACCATATGTTAAAAGCACCATCAGCAAGGCAGTTATAGCATACATATTGGTAATGATACCATAGCCCCCCGATTCCACAGGCAAAGCGTTGGTATATATCGGTACTAACAAATAATTCAGGAACCGCCCGATGATACTACTCATCCCATATATGGCTGTTTCCTTGGCTAATGCTTTTAATCCTGCCATCTTTTAATCATCAAATAATGTCTTCTGACTATTATAAATGCTCCGTCCCAGGTGCATATAGGCCAGTTCCGTGACCTCACGTCCACGCGGAGTACGTTTTAAGAAACCTTCTTTAATCAAAAAAGGTTCATAAACCTCCTCTATTGTTCCGGCGTCTTCACCCAAAGCGGTTGCAATAGTAGTCAGCCCCACAGGGCCTCCCTTAAACTTATCTATAATAGTACATAAAATCTTGTTATCTATCTCATCCAGTCCATACCTGTCAATGTTCAAGGCTTCTAAAGCAAACCGGGCAATTTCCACATCAATCCTTCCGGAACCTTTCACCTGGGCAAAATCACGGACGCGCCTCAACAGCGCATTTGCAATACGGGGCGTTCCACGGCTGCGCGAAGCAATCTCACCCGCCGCTTTCACGTCACAAGGCACATTCAATATAGTAGCTGAACGACGGATAATGCTTGTCAATACATCATCGTCATAATACTCCAAATGAAGATTAATTCCAAAACGGGCACGCAAAGGCGCAGTCAGCAACCCACTCCGGGTAGTGGCTCCAACCAAAGTAAACGGGCTCAACTCCAACTGGATACTACGCGCCGAAGGTCCCTTGTCTATCATTATATCGATACGATAATCCTCCATGGCAGAATACAGATATTCTTCTACCACAGGGCTCAACCGATGTATTTCATCAATAAAAAGCACATCATTGGGTTCCAGGCTGGTCAGTACTCCCGCCAAATCACCCGGTTTATCCAGCACCGGTCCTGAGGTCACTTTAAAACCTACTCCCAGTTCATTGGCAATGATATTACTTAAGGTCGTCTTGCCCAAGCCGGGAGGTCCGTGCAAAAGAACATGGTCTAACGCCTCGGCCCGCAGACGCGCCGCCTTGACAAAGATGCGCAGATTATCCACTACCTTATCCTGCCCGCTGAAATCTTCAAAATTCAGCGGACGTAAGGCATTCTCAAAATCGCGTTCCTTAGTTGTGAGCTGTTGCTCGCGTATATCAAAATTTTCTTCCATTTTTTTGTTTATGACACAAAGGTACAAAAGATATTATTATTATAGAAAGAAAGATGGAGGAATTCATTTTCAGTCCCTCTCTGGTCCTTCTTTTCAACATTATTATTGTATTAATTATTATTCATTATGGGAATTACATTAGGAAAGAAACAATTGAACAAAGGAAGAGTTTCGCTTTATCTGAATTACAGTTATAACGGGAAGCGCCGCAAAGAGTATTTGGGCATCATCCTGGACGCTCCTACCAGTGCAGAGCGAAGAGCGGAAAACAGAAACAAGGTACTAATTGCCAGGCAGATAAGAGCAAAGAAGGAACTAGAATTCTTATCTGTTGAATATCATCTGAACGATATAGAAAATACATTCGATGATATACTTCCAACAGATAAAAGCAATGTTCCCGATTTCTATATTCTGATAGGACAATACCTGGATACCTATCACAAAAAGGACAAGAAAATGGTCAGGGCATGTATCACCCACCTGCGACTGTTTACAAGAAAGAAAAGCTTACCTGTAACCCTTCTCACAAAAGATTTTTGTATAAATTTTCTTGAGTATCTCAGGGATCATCTCCGAGGTAACACTCCCATCGGATATTTCAAGAAATTCAGAATGTGCATCAATAAATGTATAGAAAAAAAGTTAATGACCTCTAACCCTACAGATGGTATCCGCCTGATGCAGTTTGATGAGGTAACCAAAGCAATCCTCAGCTTAAAAGAGATTCAGAAACTTGCTATCACTCCATGCCCCAATAACGAAGTAAAAAGGGCATTCTTGTTCTCTTGCTATTGCGGGCTGCGCTGGTGTGATGTACACCAACTACAATATAAAGACATAGATTTCTCATCAAACCGCCTTACTATTCTACAACAGAAAGTACAGTCACACTCCAAAAACGCAATCTTGCATCTAAACTTAAACCACACTGCCATCAAGCTCCTGCAAAGACATAAAGGCATTAACGAGGAGTTGGTATTCGGGCTCCCCTCCTATTCTTACACACTAAGAATTTTAAACAAATGGGTCAAAAGGGCTAATATACACAAGCACATCACCTTCCAGCCAAGGAGTCACAATAAAATCTTTTATTGATTGAATATCAGTAAGTTAAGTACTTTAAAGAATGTAACTGCTAACGATTTAGAAACGAGCTATATTCTTTTTCTTTCACAACCTTGCAATATACAAAGAACGCCTCAATTCGGGGGCAAAGATACGATATTTTTCTTAATATCCCATAATTTGCAAGAAGAGAAACATAGAAATTAGGACTTTTTTACATGAAATCTCAAAATTGTGAACATAACCCCATCGCTAAATGAATAGCAAGTATTCCTGCTGATTTTATCACATCAGGGGTCAGTGTTGTTGATGACGACTCTACCATCAGCTCATATATACCTTTCCGACACAAGCATATAGTGTTTTCATTTGTACCCCGAGTGTGTACAGTTTCAAACCATGATTTACATTCTTATATAAGAAAGTGAAGCCGTGACCATTTGTGTATTTTTGCCAAACTAACTCCAGTACATACAACAGATGTAAAAGATTTCTGCAAAATTGGCCGAAATCATAAGAAAAAAACACCAAACCAGCAAATTTCTTAAATATTATATCCGTTTATTAAGATTATTTTTGTATATTTGCAGCATTATTTTGGTGGTAAAGCCTGTTGACCTGCCACGTGACAATAGGACTTTACGGAGCAGCCTATATCACAATTCTTCTCCGTAGTAACAGTCCGTTCTCTCTCACTGGTCTCTCCCTGCGCGGCAGAGGCATACGTTTTTATATTTTTCAAACACTCCAAATTGACAGCGCATGAGAAAGTTTACTTCTTTGTTACTGTTAGGCTTCGCTCTCGGCAGTTTCGCGCAAACGCCCGGAGGAGTCAGCGGAAGCGAACTGTGGTTCAAGACTGCGCCTTTGAACTCAGACCTGCAAGGTTATTACCGCTGGCAGGATTTCTCTGGGGATTCCATACGGCTGATGCTATTGGACAGCCGTGGCGTCAAGTCTGAACTTACTCTTCCGAACAGTTCAGTCCATTACTTCAATTTCAATCCGAGTCTCTGGCTCGCAGACGGATTCCGCAGCCTGAGTGCCAGCCTCAAGCACGGCGACCTCTCACAGGCTACCGTCATCGGTGTCTTTGCACCAGAACTGGCAACCATCGGCAAGGGTATGGTTGTCTATGCCCTTGATGGTCGAAAGGGCGACGGAGCCATTCTGAGCAAGGACAAAGCCGTAAGGGGTAGAGGTGTTGAACCACTGGACTATGGTTCAGCATCGGGTGAAGACCTGCTTTATCAATCAAGTGATTCCTTGTCCGAGAACGGTTTTAAGGAAAGCGCTCTGCGAGTTGTGTCCTACTTCAAGGTAAGCAATCCTTCAACAACATTGTGGGGAGACAACTCCAACACCACATTATTCATCGGAACCCCTTCCACCTCTGGCAGTTTCGGTACGGATTTCCCGACCTCGCTCTTCGGTAATGCTTCCATCCGGGGATATGCCCCTGAGCTTGTTGTTTTCAGCAGGATGCTTACACCCGATGAGCGCAGAAAAGTGGAGAGCTATCTGGCGGTAAAGTACGGCATCACCCTCAAAGGCTCGTATCTTGACAGCGACGGAAACCTGACTTGGGACATGGCGGAGAACCAAGCCTACCACCATAGGGTCACAGCTGTTGGAACCGACACGGCAGGAAGTCTCTCCCAACCGCTTTCCGCAACATCATATGAGGAAAGTCCGGTGTATGCGGCCTTGAAGGAGAACGGAACTTATCATGACGCAAATCCATACAACCCTTCATCCGCTTCCCGTCTGCTTGTCATGGGACGAGAAAACGGCAATCCGATGCCGGACAGAGGCTTTACTTTCTGGGGCGACGATGATGTGGCACTTGCAACATATACCTCACCTACAGATTCCCTGTGGCATGTCATGAAACGTACATGGATGGTCAAGACCAACGTGCCGTCAAAGCCCGACAGTACAGTGGCAAGATGGACTGCGCAAGGACTTGAAGTGTCAAGGAATGGCTTTACTGACAATATCATCCAAGAGAAAGCCGCTTCCGGAGCTTATGCCACGACCCCAGCCCTTGTTGGAGGTGGCGGTGCTTTTGAGTTCACCTGTCCGACAAGTCACCCGACTTTTGACGTTGGCTTCGGAAGCATCGGTGGCAGCACATGCAAGTATGGATTCCGGTTCACCAATGCTGGAGTTGTTTATCCGATCATCAACGGAGCGGTCTCAAATTCATACATCGCCACGGATGTTGACGGAACGGACATCTCTATCCGCAAGGAAGGCAAAAACATCTATCTGCGTGTTGACGGAACAGGAAGTGCGACAAGAACCATATCCCTTTCGGATGCAACTGACACAGACACAAATGTGGGCATTATCCGAACGGAAGGAGCAGAGTCCGCCTTGAACATGGCAGGCTTGAGGACAGGAGGAATAGATGATGTCGGTTATATGGCAGAGTTGAGCTATGACCTCACACCGGACAGGGAATTCTCGGACTATTGCCGCAAGCGTACCGTCATGCTCATAGACCCAAGCGGTGAAGGTGATTTCGACATCAACAGCAATAGCAACATAAGATGCTCCAAGCCTGATATGACAAGGGGCAAGACCATATTCCGCAATATCCTATGGGATGCAGACGGAAGCGGAAGCGATGTGTTCACATTCGCCTATTATGACGGCATTTCCTATGATGCCACTCCTACGCCGTCAAGTTGCGAGAATGGAGTTCCACGCAATGACGGGTATATCGACATCGGCATCAACATCGGTACACCAGTCTATTCCTATGTGCTCAGCGTTGACACCGTTGCAGGAAAAGTAAAAGGAGAAACCATTGCCAGAGGAACATTCTTCGGTGACACGCATAGAATCACGAATCTTGCCCCCGGCGCCTATGCGCTGTCCGTATCACAAGGTGGAGGCAACGAGATTTATGCCACTGGCAACGCACTCTACACCTCATACTCACATGACACCAGGACCTATCTGTCTGGTGACATCTCATGGATGGTGAACGATACAAAATCAAACTACCGTGTGGGTTTGGAGCCAAGCCTCACGGACGAGATCACCCAATATGGCTTCGACGTGCGGGGCGACAAGGCGCATATCATAACCGGTGGATATACAAGCCTAACCAAATATGTCACCATCAAGCCGGGCGATGTGCTCAGTGTTACAGTCCGCAATATGCAGGTCACATACAAGTTGAACGGACAGACCGTGCATCATGAATATGTCTGGTCACTTCGTGCATGGCGGTTCTGCATCAAGTACGGAAAGGGCGAGACGCATATCACCGATCTTACCGTAAACGGTACGTCTGTAACCTCATTCACCACAAGGGGCAACGTGCAGATAGAAACACCCAAGAAGTGTACGACAACGATGACCGTCTATGTCGGCAGCGAGTGTGATGCAAGTATGCCTAACGGAACACAGGCAAGGGAGAGCCATGTGGGCAGCTCGGACAGACAGGCTGACAACTCCTTCATTTCTGGTGAAGACGAGGATTTCACTGTCAAGGGCAACGGTTCTACGACAGGCATCTACGAGGCTAAACTCACACAGGACAAGCCTTCTGCAGCCACATTGATGGTGTTTGACGTATCAGGCAAACTGGTAGTGTCACGCCAAATGACAGGCGAAAGCGTCAAGCAAGCCGACTTCAAGGTTCCCGCATCGGGTGTGTATGTCGTGAAGGCAATCTCCGAGAATGGGGAGCATACAAGGAAAATCTCAGTAAAGTAACTTAAAGGAAGATACGCATGAAGAATTATATACAGAAGGTGGCGTGGGCATTGGTTTTACTGCTTGCCGCCACACTGTCCCTTTCGGCAAAGGACGGGACAGCCGTGAGAAAACTCTTCAAGAAGGGTGTCTCTGACAGTATCTCCGTAGGAGGTAGCAAACTGGTCGTTCTTCAGAAAGACCTCATTCGGAACAGAAGCCTTTCCGTGAACTCTATCGGAGAGGAGAATGTTCATGAGCTTGACTTTGCCATGACCAATGTCACGGCAGGAGGACATGGCTACCGTTTTCTCCCTCACGGAACACACTTCACAGGCGAGGGTGCGACTGTCAAGATAAAGTATGACCGCACGAGAATACCAAGCGGCTATACCGAGGACGACATCCGTACCTATTACTACGACCCGGCCGAGAAGCATTGGGTTGCGTTGGAGCGTGTGCGTGTGGACAAGAAGGAAGAGTGTGTCGTTTCAAAGACGACCCACTTCACAGACATGATCAACGGTGTGATACAGGCACCGGAGTCTCCGCAGACCGAAGGCTTTGCCCCGACAATGATGAACGACATCAAGGCGGCTGACCCGACGGCGAAGCTCAATGTCATTGCGCCTCCAAGCGCAAACAACCGTGGCTCTGCCAACCTGCAGTATCCGTTCGAGATGCCGCCAGCACGAAACGGCATGCAGCCAAGTCTTGGCTTGCAGTACAGCAGCGAGGGTGGTAGCGGTTGGCTTGGCGAGGGTTGGAACATCAGCGTGCCAAGCATTACGCTTGACACAAGATGGGGTGTGCCACGCTATGACCAGGCGAAGGAGACGGAGACTTATCTCTTGTCAGGCTCCATGCTCTCCACTATGGACGACAACGGACAGATGGGAGTCGCACACCGTGGCGAGAAGATGAACAGAAAGGCTGACCGCCAGTTCTACACCCGCCAAGGCGGTGATTTCAGCCGTATCATCCGCAAGGGTGACAGTCCTGCCAACTATTATTGGGAGGTTACAGACAAGCAGGGTGTCAAGTACATCTATGGTGGTGACGGAGCTGTTGTAAAGGGCAATGTCACCGATGCTTCGGGCAATACCCGTGAGGTGATTGCCGAATGGAAGCTGAAACGTGTCGAGGAACTCCACGGTGACTATATAGAATATGTGTATGACATCGTGGATGAGGATGTGCGTGGCGGCTTGAAGGCCAAGGCGGCATATCTGAAGGAGGTTCACGCAGGTAATGCAGGACAGGAACCGCACACCGTTGTACTCTTTGATGGCAACAAGGTAAAGCAGGTAAAGACCAACAATGCCCGCTATGGATTCCTCGCCTCCTCCACCAAACTGTTGGAGAAAGTGACCGTGAATTTCCAGGGCGAGACCCTGCGCAGCTATGCCTTTGACTACAAGGAAGGTGCTTTCCATAAGGAAATGCTCACTGGTGTCAGACAGTATGACAACACAGGAAAGGAAGTGGCTTTCCAGAACTTCGACTATTATGATGATGTGCAGGCTGAAAAGGGTTATGTTCCTTTCAAGGATGATTCCGAGAAATGGAACACCCATGATGATGGACTTGACGCAGGGTTCATCAATCCGTTAAAGGCTGTCAGCAAGCGATTCAGCGACAAGCCTACTGCACTCGGCGGTACTACAAGTTCTTCTGTGAGCGGTTCGTTCTATGCTGGTGTGGGTGTCGTGGACGGAAGTCCCTGGAAAGGCAATACCGTGGGTGGCTCATACAGTTACTCCAGCGACACGAGCAAGGGACTTTCCGCACTCGTTGACTTGAACGGTGACGGACTTCCTGACAAGGTATATAAGTCCGGTGGTTCCGTATATTATCGTCCACAGATTAAGACAGACAACGGAGAAGTCGTATATGGTGAGCCTGTCAAGGTAAAGGGCATCAGTAACTTCTCGACAACCAAAAGTTCTACGAACTCTTTCGGTGCGAATGCCGTTGTCGGTTGGAATGTCCTGACTGCCGTTGTCGGAACGGACAAGTCAACCACTAAGACCAAGACCACTCAGTATTTCAGCGACATCAACGGTGACGGACTTGTTGACCTCGTTTCAAATGGCAAGGTGTATTTCAACCATTTGGAATTTGACAAGGCAGGCAATGCCGTGCCTACATTTACGTTGAGCAGTGCCGACACGCCAAGCCCTATCATCTATGGTGGCAAGGTTGACACATCCGTTATGGAGGTTAGCGAGGATGAGCAGGCGGAAGCCATCAAGAACTCCCCTATGGAGGACATCGTGCGTGTATGGCAGGCTCCTAAGGATGGAACTGTCAGCGTGGCAGGGCAAGTGAGCCTTGTCGCTCCGACTGGTGACTATGATGCTGACGAGTATCAGAAGGCAGACGGCGTAAGAGTTGCTATCCAAAAGGGTGGCAATGAGCTTTGGAGCAAGACTATTGCAAAGGGCGACGGCAGTTCTTATGCCGCTGCAGTCTCTTCTGTTGCCGTCAAGCGGGGTGACAGAATCTATTTCCGTGTACAGTCGGGTTCCGAGGAAACAAGCAACGGCTCATTTGACAAGGTGAACTGGTCGCCCACCATTACATACGCTGGCGAATCTAATGTTTTGCCTAACGGGCTTTCTTCAACAGAGTACAAGCCTGAGGATGGTGCCATCTATGATGTGAACACCTCTGCCAATGTGGAGAATGGTTCAAGTGTTGAAGTTCACAGTGCCTTCCACAAGCCTGTAACAACCGACGATGTTGTTCTCAGCATCATCGGCAGCAACGACAAGAAAGACAGTGACGGAAACGACAACCCGAACTATATCGAGAAGACTGTCTTTGCTCGTACACTGAAGGCTAATGAGACTTTCAATGGCGATTCACTCAACATCAGTCTGGAGAATACTGAAAAGCTGACCAACTTCAGCTTTGAGATTTCATCCACCTCAAATGTTGATTGGAAGAATATCGGTTGGCAAGCGTCTGTAACTTACAAGGATTCTGCCAATGTTGAGCAGACCATGTCAGTTCCTGCACATTACAAGACTTTCGCAAATGCCTTGGCAGAGGGCAAGCCATACTTGACCACTGCGACTGATACCGTTTTGGTTGTGTCGCCAGTGCTTACCCTTTCTGACAATTCCATCAATGGCCAGGTTACTTTGACCGCCAAGACAGAGGATGCACTTGTTGGCAAGAAGTCTTTCACTATCGAGAATGGCATCTTGAAAGCCGATACTCTGCGATTTGCAACTACTGCAGGAAAGAACATCTGGTTTGAATACAGCTATCCGGCAGCAATCTCTAATGAAACTGTTACTTCTGCCTCTGTTTCCATTCAGAAAGATGCGGCAGGTCTTGTGACAGAGAATGTCCTTGCTGGATTCTATGCAGAAAGCGATAATCTTGGCTTCGGTATGCTCTACCGTGGCTGGGGAGGTTTTGTTTATAACTCGGCAGAAGGCAGATATGCAAAGCCTATTGACGAGTCATTGCTGAAATTGCCTGAAAACGAGAACGACAAGATTGACCCTCTCACAATGGCATTCACTCCATTGGGTACAGACCAGACTTCTATGGACAAGTGGGTCGGTCAGCGACAGGACATCTATCTTACTGCAACCGAGGCAAGTACAGCCCGATTGACAGAACAGGATGTACTCCTTACCAATCCATTGGATAACAATGCGGAGGTGGCAGGACTTGCAGGTGAATATTTGCAGGGTACTGGTGCGGCAGCTGTAAGCCAAGTGGTATCAAGCAAGAGTACCGTTGTGCAAGGTGGTGCACTTGGCATTACCCATAACAATGCAAATGGCAGTTCCAAGACGGAAGTAGCCATGATGGATATGAATGGCGACGGATTCCCTGACATCATTGCAGGTGGTACCATCCAATACACCAACTCACAAGGTGGATTGAGTGGTGAAATCTACAAGGGCATCGGAGCGAACAACTCTGACAATGCTTCTGAAGCATGGGGATATGGCGGCAATCCAGTAGCTTCTGTGTCTGGCATTACAAAACTTATCTCAGGAAGCAAGTCTTCCGCACAGAACCAACAGAGTTCATGGCTGGCTCAATTCTCCATCTCTGGCAGTGCGCCAAAGAATACGGATGAGGCAGTTGAGTCTTTCATTGACATCAATGGTGATGGACTTCCCGACAAGATTCTTTCGGACAAGAAAGTAAAACTGAACCTTGGCTATGCCTTCACTGAGCCTGTTGACTGGGGGCTGGACCGCATCCAAGGCGGTAAGTCTCTTTCCTATAATTTTGGTGCAGGTGCAGGGGAAGATTTTGGTTGGGGAACTACCCAAAATAAGAGCACAAAGCAGTCGATAACCAAGGCCTCTGGCAGTTTCTCAGCAGGCTTTGGTATCGTAACCTCAGAGAGCGAAGAGGAATACAACCTTATCGACATCAACTCTGACGGTCTCCCTGACAAGGTATGGAAGAGCGACAATGGTATCATTGTTGCACTCAATACAGGCAATGGCTTTGATGAGCCTATCAGTTGGAAGGGTGCGAGTGCGCTCAGCGAATCGGCATCAACCTCAGAGTCTGCAAATGCTGCGTTCACTTTGACCATCAACATTCCTGTCATCAGCATCAAGATTTCAACCAACCCTGGTGCTTCCACCTCACATAGCATCAACCGCCCTACCTACTCTTTGCAGGATGTTGATGGTGACGGTTATCTTGACATCGTTGAGTCTGAGAAGGAAAGCGAGTTGAAGGTTACACGCTCAGCCATTGGCAGAACCAATATGTTGAAGTCTGTTACCAATTCCTTGGGCGGAACTTTCACACTCGACTATGCGCATACCACTCCTACCTACGGACTTCCTGGTGGCAAGTGGGTAATGTCTGCCCTTACCGTTGATGATGGTATCCATGACGATGGTCCTGTCATGACAACCGCCTTTGAGTACAAGGACGGAAAGCGTGACCGCCATGAGCGTGAGTTCCTCGGTTTTGGTGAGGTTATCACCAAAAATCTCGACACGGAGAATGGCAATTCTGTTTACAGACAGGCTGTTGAGAACTACGATGTAGCCAATTACTACACGCAGGGCAATGTTACCGCCACATCCGTAGAGGATGCCAACGGCAACAAGTACACGGAGACAAAGAACCGTTACGACAGTTATTATATGACTGCCGACGGTGACAAGTACACGTTCGCAAAGCGTGACGTGAACCTTTGGAGTGACCGTGCATCTGCATTCGTACCTCTCCGCTATACAGCAAACTTGCTGTATGAGGGAGCGGCAAACGGTGTGGTTACATCCGAGGCATGGAATGAGTACTACCTCAATGGCTATCATGGTGAGTTGAAGTCCTACAAGTACAGCGACAAGGGAAGCCTTGGCGAGGACGGAAACGGAAAGTTTGACTATGCAACCGCCATTAAATACACGGACAATGCAGCGAAGCATATCTTCGGACTTCCAATAGATGTTACGGTAACTGGCGGTGACGGCTCGATTTACCACCATGTGACGGCAAAGTACAACACCAACTATGCCAACCACATCACCCAGATTACGCAGCAGTTGAATGACGGTGCGGCAGTTACTGATTACAAGTACGACTCTTACGGCAACATCATCCAGAAGACCCTCCCTGCCAACGGCAAGGGACAGCGCATGTGGTACAAGTACCGCTATGAGCCTGAGATGAACATGTATGTTGAGCGCATTGACGATGCGTGGGGTTACCGCAGCGAGCAAGGCAACTTCGACTATCGCTATGGTATCGCCAAGGAGCATCGTGACCTCAACAACTTCTATTATGAGACTGATGTAGATGACCTCGGTCGCATCACTGGCGTGCGTGGTCCTAACGAGTTGGCTACGGGCGTGCCTTATGCCATCGCCTTTGAGTATCAGCCTTTGGCTACATTCAATGAGAGTGGCATTACCGCTCCTGCTTACGCAGTGACCAAGCACTACGACATCCAGCACCCTAACGATGACTTGGAGACCGTTACGTTCGTTGACGGTTTCGGAAGAGCCGTGCAGGTGAAGAAGGACGGTGTTGTGACAAGTGCATCCAAGGGAAACTCTGCCAAGGACGAGAATGTGATGATAGTCAGCGGAAGAAACGTGTATGATGCTTTCGGACGTGTGGCAAAGTCTTTCTATCCTACAACGGAAGGAACTGGCTCGAAGTCCACGTTCAGCAAGTCATTTGACAATGTATCTCCAACGGTTACTGTTTATGACGTGCTCGACCGTGCTACCTCAGTGACATTGCCGGACAATTCTACGACAACTACGGCATATACGGTTGACAACGGCAGTCATGCACTTGTTACAACCGTAACAGACGCACTCCATAATGTGCAGGCTACCCATACCAATGGCAGTGGCAAGACCTTGAAGACCATCCAGAAGAGCGGTCCTGACGGTGAGATTACCACCTCGTTTGAGTATGACGGCATACAGCGCCTTGTTCGTGTCACCGACACGGAGGGCAATGTAACGACCTCCACTTACGACATGGGTGACCGCCGTACTGAGGTGAACCATCCTGCAAGCGGCATCACCAACTTCACATACGATGCGCTCGGCAATGTGCTGACCAAGCAGACTGCCAACCTTGCAAAGGAAGGCAAGTTCATCACCTACGATTACGACTATCAGCGTCTGACGGGTATCAACTACCCAGATCATCCGGAGAACAACGTGAAGTATTACTACGGTGGCCGCAACGCCTCTCAGAACCGTATCGGTCGCTTGATGCTCCGTGAGGATGGAACAGGTGCCATCGAATACTTCTATGGCAAGATGGGCGAGGTGACAAAGACCCGCCGCACGATGATTGTGCCTAATCAGGCAATAGCAACCTATGTGACGCAATGGACTTACGACAGCCACAACCGTCTGTTGGAGATGATTTATCCTGATGAGGAGAAAATCACCTATTCTTACAACCTCGGTGGTCAGCTTGAAAAGGTTCATGGCTACAAGTCTTACGGCTACGATTATGTGAGCAAGATCGGCTATGACAAGTTTGAGCAGCGTACATACTTGAAGTACTGCAATGGTGCTGAGACGTTCTACACCTACGACCCACAGCGTCGCAGATTGCAGAACCTCACCGTGAACAGTGGTGGCAATACCATCATGGACAATGCTTACACTTATGATGCGGTTAGCAATGTGCTCAGTGTGGTTAACGGTGCGTCAGTTCCACAGAGTGGAAAGGCTGGCGGACAAATGGCTCATGCCTATACATACGATGCACTCTACCGTCTTGTTGGTGCAACTGGCACTTATACTGGTGCTGACAACAAGACCGCAAGCTACACTCTTGCGATGGGTTACGACAACATGCACCGCATCACATCGAAGCGTCAGATTCTTACGCAGAACAATGTGCAGTTCAACGGTACATTGAACGCTGGCTATGACCTTACTTATACATACGGTACGGACACAGGAAAGAAGTTCCAGCTTGCCAACGTTAAGGATGTGAATTATCGTACAGAGGAGACTCCATCCGAAAGCGAGAATGTGAACAACAACCACGCCTACGAGTATGATGCTAACGGCAATCTTGTTTACGTCAACACAAGTCGCACGAAGAAGGACGGCATTGCTGACGAAAAGGCAGCGGAGCGCAAGTTGAAGTGGGATGAGGAGAACCGTCTTCTTTCCTCTGATGACAATGGCTTCGTGACGAATTATTGGTATGACGCAGACGGTGAGCGCACGGTGAAAACATCGGGTGAGAGTGACCAGGTGTATGTGAACTCCGAGTTTGCTGGAGGTCGCACAAACACAGCCAAGTTCTCATTGTATGTATCTCCTTACCTCGTTGCCAACCAAGGCGGACGTTACACCAAGCACATCTATATTGGTAGTCAGCGTGTAGTCAGCAAGATTGGAGACTTTGACTCTTATGGTTCAGACCCACGCCGCATTCAGTATGCAGGTAGCGAGACTGACGGCTTGTCTGTTGATTATAAGGGAAAATATACCCAGCAGTTGCAGGTTATCAAGGATAATTATGCAACCTTTGCAGTGCCGTACAATGGTGAGGACAACAACGACTATGTGGACGGAAAGGGCTTCTGCTGCAATGACGGCAGCTTGGAGGCTGCGCAGGCACGTGCTATGGCACGAGCAGCGAAGAACAACTTCCAAGAAGGCGATACATACGAGAAGATGCAGTTCTACTACCACCCAGACCATTTGGGTAGCAGTAGTTACATCACCAACCTTGACGGTGAGGTGGTGCAGCATATCGAGTATGTTCCTTTCGGTGAGGTGTTCATTGAGGAGCGCAATAATATTTGGAATACGCCTTATCTTTTCAATGCGAAGGAATTCGACGAGGAAACAGGATTGTGTTACTATGGAGCGAGGTACTATGACCCAAGGTTGAGTTTATGGATTAGTGTGGATTTAGATTGGGAAAAGTTAATATTCTCCACTCCATATTGTTACACTATGAATAATCCTGTTAACAATTTCGATCCTGACGGAAATTCTCCATTCTCCGTACTAATAAAATATGCAGCAAAAAAGGGAGTGCAGACAGGAATCAAAACTTTTGTAAAGCGTAATATACAGCATAGACTACAAAATTATATGTCAAAAAATATGCTTAAACAGTTTGCTAAAGATGCGGATGATGTAATAAGTATATTAGACAATTCTTGGTGGGAAACTGCTTTAGAACTTATTCCTGTAGCTGGTGATATTTATGGCTCTGCAAAATTTGTCAAAAAACTGAGAAAAGTTTATGACAAATTACAAGATTTAGAAAATAAATATGTTGATAAAATCCAAAAGAGCCTACCAGAAAAACAGCGCAAACAATTTATTGAAAGGATGAGAAGACGAGGCGTTGAAGATGCGCGAAAAGACCAGTCAAAAGGATTAGACATAGGAGGTGATTTGAAATATGAGAGCAACAAAGGCATAGATGGTCATCATAAAGAAAGTGTTTCTCTGCATCATGACAAGATGACGGATCCACGTAATGTGGAATTTATGTATAAAAAAGATCATGTTAAATATCACCAAAAGTATGGAGTTAAGTAATATGATAAAAGAGAGTGAATGGTTTTGTGCTATAGAAGGCATAGCCATTGCCGAAAGAATCTATAATTTTTATTTTGAGGAATACGACTGTATTCCTCAAAATAAAAAAATAGGTGACCTTAAGATGTCGGTTGTGCAATATCGACTCTTTTGTGATTTTGAAGGACATCCAATAAAACGGAATAGATTCAAATACTTTAATGTAGCCTGTTGCAGTCCAATGAGCATTAAATGGAAAGAGTTGTTAAGAAAAAGTATTTGTAATAATCCTAAAGAATACGCATCTTTTGTAAAGTCCTTACAGAAACCAAAAGAAATTAAGGGACATGTTGAGTTAAATTATGTTTTTGATGAGCGAGATAAAAGTAATGTGATTTCTTGCATAAATAAAATTCGAGAAAAACTGCCTTCAAAATTTACATTCTTAGATTTGCAAAATATTGCCGAGGATAATCAATTTGTAATCAATATGAACAATTTCACAGATGACACATCTGACGCTCCAACATATATTCGCATTTTTCTTATTTATAAATTTGGAGATAGTATTGGAAAGAGAATTCAATTTAATGAGCTGGATTTCGAGATTCATGGAAAAACTTTATCTTGTTGAACCCCACCATAAAAAGAAAAGAGAATGAAATCGGTAGGAGGTAAACACTAATCATAGGTGTTTATCTCCTACTTTCGTATTTACCGACCTCTCACACCACCGTACGTGCCGTTCGGCATACGGCGGTTCCTATTTTGGGTACCATTCGAGATACTTCTCCATAAAAGTAGCATACCCAGCAGAGAGCAGATTATTGCCAATGGTCGTTGTCTATTATTTCTTATTAATTTTCTTTTTAATTTCATTCGCCTCTTTAAATAGGCTATTAGCAATGCTATCTTTAATTGCTGCTATTTTGACCATTTTATAGTGATGGTAAACAGAATCCTCATAAGCAGCAACACGATTTTTTACATCATCAATAACTTTCTCATCTCGACAAACAGAGAAAAACTTCTCTATGTATCGAACATTGGGGTCGTCAGATGGAAGAACCATCTTCAATGCCCGATACTTCAAGTCTGCCTCCTCCCAATCTTTGTGTTCTCGCCATTGGGTGAGATTGCCCCAAATGGAAATTACAAGGGATAGAGCCAAGCCACCAATGAAAAGAAGAACTTTCTTTGAGATTGGCTCGAAGCGATGGGTTACAACCTTCTTTTGAGGTGAATTGTTCAACACTTCAAGTTTGTCCTGCAATGCCTTCGAGGAAACATCATTCTCTTGTCTCATCAGCTTGATGGCATTAACAAAGAACTTGCTTCGCTGCTCATTTTTGCTAAGTTCTACCTTTATAAGGTCAACAAAAACAACAATGGCATCTCTTAATTTGGATATTTTACCAATGACTTCCTCTTCCTTGGTAAACATCGCATTGATTGGCTTATCCAACTTGGTTGTGTCATTACTTGCAGGAACGGTTTCCGCTCCAGCGTTCTTTGTGGAGGCAGAAAGTTCATCGACTTTCTGCTCCAATCTCTCAACTGTGCCGTAGATGGCTTCCAATAGTTCTTCTTTCATCTTTCTTTTGTTGTTTGAATGGTTTGTAACTTGCATCAAAGGCTAAAGCCCTTTCTGCGTTTCTTCTTTTTCTTCTTGGATGATTCATCCTCTGGGAAAGACTCAAAGGTCTGAGCGTTGGCAGGAGCAAAAAGTCCTATGGAAGAAATACCGCCCCAAGGGTCATGACTGCTCTCCGATATGGATGGCTCCTGGTTGTTCTTGTGATTGCCTTGCTCGTATTGCTGAGCAGATTTGGCTCTTGCTGATAAAAGGTTCTCCGTTCCCTCTAATCTCGCATTCAGTTTGCCAAAGCTATAGTCTCGGCTAATCTGCGTACCCTTGAAGCTATATCCATCCTTGCAGAAACGGATGCCTTGAACCTTGGTTCGCTCCTTATCCTTATAGACAAACTCTAAGTGAATACCTCGTTTTGCAAGTTCACTTTTGAACTCGTCCCAGCTATCTGCCATTCTCAATGCGCTCTTTACAGCATTGTGAATCTCATATTTGGCTCGCTCAGCATTGCGTAACTTGCGAGTATTAGTATTGCTCTTGTCCGTTCCGTAGGTAAATCCATATTTGGATTTAAGAGCCTTGGTCACTTGCTCATTACGCCTGTAATCATTCCTGTCTGATATGAGTTTGCCCTCGTTATTGATGCGGTTGTACACGATATGACAATGTGGATTGTCCGTGTTGTGATGCCTTACGATGATGAATTGGGTATCAGTGATGTCCATCATCTGCATGTATTCAAGGGCTATCTTAGCCATGAGCTCATCCGTCAAACGTGGTTTGTCCTCTGGTTTGAAGCTCAAGGCGATATGTCCCACAGGCTTCTTTATCCTTGGATTTAGCTGTCTTTGCAGCTCAAAACTTTGTACTATCTCGGCATTCGTGCCGAGTAACACTCCATCGGATGCAAGGATTTTCGACTCGTCCTTGCCTGTCACATAGCGGACGCAACCACCAAAGGATGCACCTTTCTTTAGCTTGCCTATCATGTCGATGTCTCCTTTCTGCTCATTCTGCCTGGCTTCGACTTAGAACTTGCTTGCCGATACTCGTCAAGGAAGGTTTTCAATCTTCTCAACAAGTCCACCACATACACTTGGGTTTCATGGATACCTTTCTGATGCGACAGCTTGGTAAGTTGGTTGAGATTGTTCGCCATGCCAATGAGATTCTTGGCGATGGCTACCGTCTCAGTGTTGTGTCCACTGACCACCTCGCCGTTCAAGGCGGACTCACGGATGTACTCCGCCAACTTGCGGTTGGCTTTTCTCGCCCTCAGTCTCAATGCCTCGTAGCTTGGCTTCGAGAACTTCACCGTGACAGACTTCGACAACTTGCGAACCCTGCCTGTGGGCGGTCTTCCGCCCTTTTTCTTGTCCTGTTCATGTATGCTTGTCATTCGATATACTGTTTACAGTTGGTACACTTACTTTCTGCGACCGCCGGGAGCAAAATTCCTCCGCCCTCATGGTGGAGCGAGGCGTTTTGGGGTTCCCAAAACATAACCTCGCTCCCTCTCAGAACACGTTAGTTGGAACTACTGCCTTTCAGCTATCCACGCCCAAGGTCGCAGACCTTAATTCTCACAATTTGCGCCAAGCCTCGAAGTCCTCTTCATAAAGGCTTAGGTGGTGGCGCACGATATTCTCGATGATGCCCGATACGCTCATGCGTCTCCCTCCGAGGATGCGGACGACACGATCAAGACGGTCTCGTACATCGGAACTGACGAAGACTGGCTTGCGGTCGTCAATCCTTGGAACTTGGAGGAAGGTCTGCTGATACTCCTCTAATGTTGCCTTGCGCTGCTTGCCACTGATGCGCTTCTGCGGATTCGGTGGCGATTGAGCCTCGTTCGTTGATGTTTCCTCTCTATAGGGAGTTGTTGCAGCAACTTTCTCTACAATTGCTCTCAACTCTGGGTTCTCTACATCATCATAGAGAGAATTACAACTACTTGGATTGGCTTTGTTGCCATACGTAGATGGTTTAACAAAATCCAAATACTCTTTTTCCATCAGCTCCTTTTGCCCAGGAGTCAAGACTGCATCTTTTGTTTTTGCCATAACTTACATTGTTTAAATTGTTGGTATAGTGGTCACGGTTTGCACCATTGACCGATTGTCGGGTGCAAAGTAAGTGTACTGAGTGCAGCCATGCAACAGATTGGGTGTAACGTGGCAATTTAGTTGTGGCTTGCTTATTTGCATACCGAGATAGCTGTGAGAATTTCAACGTATTTCTCAACTCATCATTGTTCATGTATTCGTTGCAGTCGTGCAAGTTTTTCTTGTTGTTTTTGGCGTTGAAGTCGGCAAACCCCGGCAACATACTGCCACAGAAATTGAAAACGCTTGTTTTTAGATTGCCGTGCCTTATCTTTGCACTCACAAACGTGGAGCATAGCATATGCGTGGAGCTTTGCGACATATAACATAGTATTAACTTAGAAAAAAGAAAAGTATGGGATTCATCGTATTCGAGGAAGAGGCATTCAACTATCTTGATGCCCAGTTGGAGAACTTCGTGAAGCGCATGGACAGAATCCGTGAGCGCAGTGAGGACAAGACCATGAACAAGTGGCTCGACACGCAGGACGTGTGTCAGACGCTCAACATCTGCCCACGGACAGTGCAGACGCTTCGGGACAACGGAACTTTGGCTTATACGCAAATCTGCCACAAGACCTACTACAAGCCAGAGGACGTGATGGCTATCGTAGCAGTAGTGGAGGACAGGAAAAAGGACATGCGCTTTCGCAAGCGCACAGGTTAGGCTGTCAATATACAACAGCCACTTTATCCAATGCTGCAAGTAAACCGAGTAACGTAAGTATCAACAATAAAACGAGACAACTATGAGCAATGAAGTAATGACAAGAAACAGCGAGTGGATGAACCACATCGTGAACCACCTCAACCGAATGGTTGACAATTTTGAACGTGCCGTGATGAACTACCGCCCCATGCTTGGCGGTGAGCGGTTCATGACGGACAAGGAGCTTTGCGCCAGGCTGCAACTGAGCCGAAGAACCCTGCAGGACTACCGAAACAACGGTGTCATCCCGTATATCCAGCTTGGCGGAAAGATTCTCTACCGCGAGTCCGACATTCAGAAGATTCTGATGGCTAACTATCGTGAAGCGTACAGAATGAAAAGTGTGTAGGAGAATGTCCTTGATGAGTGTGTGAAATGAACAAGGCGACAACGTATAACTTACCGAGTGTGGCTGTTATAGGTTGTCGCCTCGTTTTATTGGCTATACCGAGTTGTTCGTGTTTGCCGGGTATCATTTGTGTTACCTGTATAAATCTAATACCATGCTAAAACACACTGCGGTGGTTCGCCCAAGTGGCTGGAGGCGCAAAGCCTCCAAGGAACGTTGCTTTATGGCAGGTCTATGCCAGTTGGTTTTCTTTTAATGACATGTAC
>OBZH01000873.1_pt1 | contig 25294 bp, 23 predicted proteins | sample 1476881 | NCBI WGS metagenome assembly OBZH01 (sample SAMEA2580230, study PRJEB22360) | human gut metagenome | biome: human gut; feature: human-associated habitat; material: faeces | place: Denmark | collected 2008/2010 | reverse complement strand
AAGCCGTTGTTCCCCACCATCGACGGCAAGGTCGTCTACGAAGCATAAGCGCACTGGCAGATAGCACGAAAAACGCGTGGGCGCCGGCATGAAGGCTGGCGCCCACGCTCCCCCGCCATCAAACCACCTACGAAATCTGGGAAAGGGGCGTGATATGACCCGAGCAAGCGACCTTCCCAAATGGCGACTCATTTTAGCTCTCGCCGCTTTGTTTCTCTCTTCCATGTGCACGATGGGCGACCTTGTCATAAGCCCCATCGCGGCAAACATCTACGAAGCCTTTGCAGATTCACCCACCGCGTTGATCAACCTTGGCGTAACCGGTCCCGCCCTCGTCGGATTGCCATTTGGGCTGATAGCCGGAATCATGTGCGATCGCATGGACAAGAAAAAGATTATGCTTGCGGGCTTTCTCGTCTTCACCATCGCATCCGTCTTCGGAATCGCCGATGTCAACGTCTACTACTTTGTGGTGATGCGCTTGTTCGCCACAGGCGTGGGCTGGGGCATCACCAACACGGCCGCGCTCTCGATTCTGGCCGATCTCTTTACCGACGAGCACGAGCATGCCAAGTTCGTGGGATGGTACAACGCCGCGATGTCTGCGATTGGAGCATGCTTGGCATCCTGCGCGGGAATGCTCGCAACTGGCGGTTGGACGCATGCGTATAGCACCTACCTTGCGGCGATTCCCGTCCTCGTCATGCTCGTCATCTTCTTGCCCTCCTTCCCGGCCAGGCGTCAAAACGAGGAATCGTCAGCACGTGCTGTAGTGGCAGATGGGGCGAGCGCAGAGCCTGCGGTTGAGCAACCAGATATGCCGCAAGCCACTACCGCCGAGCAAGTCGAGGAGGTTTACGGCATGTCGGCGTCGTCTGCAGCGGCAATGGTCAGGGCGTTGTTCAACAGCGACCGTAGCGGCACGTCGCGTCCAGGCTGGTGGCATCGTCTTGCCCTGCTTGCGCTCCAGGTCTTTCTCGTCGCGATGCTCTACTTTGTGATGCTGTACCTGGTGGGCCTGTATGTGGCAGACGTCAATGCAGGCGATGCTGCCTTCACCGGCTTTTTGACGAGTGTCATGACCGTAGCAACGGCACTTGGGTCTCTGGTGTTTGGAAAAGCGTACAAACGGATGGGAAACGCCGTCTACCTACCGGCGCTTCTTGTCATAGGAGTTGCGTTCTTTGTCCTGTCCTTTTGGCCCGCGCCTCCTGTCATTGCCGCTTGCCTGGCAGGTGCGGGCTTCATGTGGCCCTTCTACTTCTGCTTCTTCTACACCCGCTGCACAGAGATCGTGCCAGAAGACAAGAAATCTACTTCGACGTCCATCGTTGCCGCTGCAGACGGACTGGCGGTCTCGGCTTGTTCTTACCTGCTCACGACCGCAACAGCGCTTACCGGAGGAGGATGCGCCAGCACTTACCCCTTCTTTGGAGCGGCTATGTTAACGATTGCTACCGTAAGCGTAGGGTACTGGGCTGCAGGGAGACATGCTGCGCGAAAGGTTGCCGACAAGACGCAACACCTTTGTTAAGAAATGAGACTACACAACGACGTGCGGCTGGCCCCCCGCCCCCCCCGCAAACGGGAGCACTTGTCCCGCAGCCGCACCGGTAACTGCCACGACAACGCGGTTGCCGAGTCGTTCTTCGCCACGCTTAAGAATGAAGTGCACTACAGGCGAAGCTTCCCGACCAGGGACTCCGCCAAGCATGCAGTGATCGAGTTCATCGAGGTGTACTACAACCGTCGCAGGCCCCACTCGACAATCGGCTACAAAATGCCGGCCGAAGCTATGGAAGAGTTCTTCGAACGCACGGCGCCCAAGCCCGAAGTGCTCCCCATGGCCGCCTGATTCCTCGAGCTCGCGTGTCCGAAATCTTGACACAGGTCACGTCTACATGGCGAGCGTGCGTGCGAAGAGGCCCGTACCACAGAATTAAAGGACCATTCTTTGAGGAATCTCTGCTTCCGATGCTTCAATCAACCTTAGAATGCAAACGCTCATTTGCGTCGGTTTCCCTTTGCCTTAGTCCTGTTTCTTGAACTCCGGAATCTTGTCTGCCCCAAGCCCGTTGCAAGGCGATTTCCATTTCGGCATCATGGCCGAAGGCGGGAAAGCGAAGGCGGGCATGGCTCGGCATGGCTCGGCATCGCTCAAGTACGCTGCCGAGCCTTTGCGGGCTTTTGCGTTTGGAGCGCATTGCCGCCCGCAAAGGCTACAACCCCAAGTTCTGCGCATCGTGCATATTCTACCTATGAAAGTTCTGCGCATCGTGCATAATGGGGGCATGGAAGTTCTGCGCATCGTGTTAGGAAAGCCATGCTCAAAAGAAAAGCATACGAAAAGCTCCTTGAGTGGAAACAACAACAGGCTGGGAAAACAGCCGTTCTCATAGAAGGCGCCCGCCGCGTCGGGAAAAGCACGCTTGCTAAGGAATTCGGCCTAAACGAATATAAATCATGTCTCGTGATCGACTTCTTCCAAGCCCCCGACGAGGTCAAGCAGTACTTTCGCGATTACAGCAACGATTTCGACGCCTTGTTCCTGTATCTTTCCGCCTATTATTCCGTCGAGCTGTTCGACCGCGAGAGCCTTGTCGTTTTCGATGAAGTGCAGATGTTCCCCTTCGCGCGGGGGCTTGTGAAGTACCTTGTCGCTGACGGCCGGTACGACTATGTTGAAACCGGATCGCTCCTATCGATCAAACAGAATATCCAGGACATCGTCGTTCCGTCCGAGGAGCAGACGCTTGAGCTCGCGCCGTTCGATTTCGAGGAATTTCTCTGGGCTATGGGCGAGAAGCCCCTAGCGCAGCTCATCGGGTCAAGCTTTGACTCCCTCAAGCCCCTTCCCGACAACCTGCATCGCAAGGCGTCGGCCCTGTTCCGCGAATACATGCTGGTGGGAGGCATGCCCGAGCCTGTGAGGATATACACCGAGCAGCGAAAGTTCCAGCCAGTCGAGCAGGCGAAGCGGCAGATCATCGAGCTGTATCGCAACGACGTGGCGCGCTTCGCCCGCGGCTACGAATTCAAGGTCGTTTCGGTTTTGGACGGTATACCCGGGCAGCTATCCAAGCATGAAAAGAAGTTCACGCTCAGCTCCATCAGCAAAAATGCTCGCATGCGCACGTACGAAGAGGCGTTTTTCTGGCTTTCCGATGCGCGCATAGCGAACATTTGCTACGCCTCCACCGACCCGAGCGTCGGCCTGGGGTTGAGCGTGGAACAAACTTCCCTGAAGTGTTATATGGCCGACACGGGGTTGCTCGCGACGCTTGCACTGTCGACGGGAGCGACGGACGAAGAGGGCGTGTACCGGGCGGTGCTCAGGGGCGACGTGGGCCTCAACGAGGGAATGCTTGTCGAAAACGTGGTCGCGCAATGCCTTGTCGCCAATGGGCGCAAGCTGTTTTTCTATTCGCAGTCGGGGAAGAAGGAAAACCAGCAGCGCATGGAAATCGATTTCCTTATCGTACGACCGTACTTGAACGCGGCAGGAAAACCGCGGATAAGCCCTATCGAAGTGAAGTCGCCGCGGCAGTATGGCACCGTTTCGCTAGACAGGCTCAAAGAGACGTTCGATAAGAAAATCGGCACGCAGTACGTGTTGCACCCGAAACAGATGAAAATCGAAGGCGACCGGATTTATCTGCCGCTGTATATGGCAGGGTGCTTGTAGCCGAGCGGCATAGGCTCAAGAACGGCATTCGAGCTGGTCGCCTATGCGCTCATGCGAGACAAAAGCACCCCATTTCTTGTATCCAAGAAATGGGGTACGGTTCAGCCTTCCCTGGCAGCCTCTTTGCTCACGCTACCCAATCTTCACGATGGGGGCGTAGTCTTTCAAAAGCTTCTTCGTCTGTCCGGTTTTCGCGAAGCGGATATGGAGCGTGTCGCCGTCGACTTTCACAACCTTGCCGCGGCCGAACGTCTTATGGTCGACTGCATCCCCCACAGCGAAGGTGACACCCGCGGCCTCCTTCTTCCCCGCCTTCGGGTTCACGTACCCGCCCGAGCCGTGAGCACTCGAGCCCGTGTGCCCGCTTCGGCCTGCGCGGTCGCGGTCGCCGCGGCCCGCGCTTCCCGATGCGCTCGAGCGCCCGAACACGCGACCGCCGCCCGCTTCCGTACCGCTCCCCGCGATACCGCGACGGCTTCCGCGTTTCTCCCAGCCAGTACCGGAAAAGCCCGCAGAGCCGAGCCCCGAGGTTTGACGCAGCTCGGCAGGAATCTCGTGGATGAACCGCGATACCGGGTTCGCCGACGTCTGACCGAAAATCTGGCGCTGCTGCGCGCACGTGAGATAGAGAACCTTGCGCGCACGCGTGATGGCAACATAGGCGAGCCTGCGCTCCTCCTCGATGCCCGCAGCATCGTTCACGCTGTTCATATGCGGGAAAAGCGTCTCCTCCATGCCCGCCGTGAACACGCAGTCGAACTCGAGGCCCTTTGACGAGTGCACGGTCATGAGCGTGACAGCCTTGCCGTCTTCCCCCATGGTGTCCAAATCGGTGCGCAGGCGCACCCACTCGATAAAGTCAGCAAGGGAATCCCCGCGAAGCACGCGCGCAGGTTCCGCATCGCCGGCAACCGCGTCCCCTTCCGTCGGCGCGGCGAACTCAGCGTCGTCCTCCTCATGCGTCTGCGAGAACTCGTCGACAACGCCCATAAACTCCTGGATGTTCTCGATGCGCCCGCGCGCCTCATCGGTGTTCTCGTTGGTGAGCGCCGAGATGAGCCCCACGCGATCGACGATCATCTCCACCACGCGGCGCAGCTCGCCCGAGTACTCCTGAGCCTCCTTGATAAGCTCCACGAACTCGCCCACCGCGCGGCGGGTCGAGGCGCGCAGCTCGGGGTCAAGCACGACAAGCTCAGCCCCCTGCATGAACGTCATGCCCATCTCGCGGGCAAACTGCTCGATGCGCTCGATGGTGGTCTTGCCGATTCCGCGACGCGGCACGTTGATGACGCGCTTCGCAGCGATGTCGTCGGAGGGGTTCACGACCAGCGTGAGATACGCCATGACGTCGCGGATTTCCGCGCGATCGAAGAACTTTGTGCCGCCGACGATGCGGTAGGGCACGCCCGCGCGCAAAAGCATGTCTTCAAGCATGCGCGATTGGGCGTTCGTGCGGTAAAAGACGGCGATCTGGTTGTACGACATGCCTGCCGAGCGGCGCTTCTCGATCTCGCCCGCGATCCAACGGCCCTCGTCGCGCTCGTCGGTTGCCATATAGACGTGGATCTTCTCGCCGTCCTCGGCGGAGGTAAAGAGCTTCTTCGCCTTGCGGTGCTGGTTGTTCGCGATGACGGCGTTCGCGGCGGCGAGCACGTTGCCCACGCTGCGGTAGTTCTGCTCGAGCTTCACCGTGTGGCAGTTGGGATAGTCCTGCTCGAACTCGAGGATGTTGCGGATGTCGGCACCGCGCCACGAGTAAATGGATTGGTCGTCGTCGCCCACGACCATGATGTTTTTGTACTTCTGTGCCAAAAGCCCGGTAATCGCGTACTGCGCATGGTTCGTGTCCTGATATTCATCCACCATGATGTAGCGGAAGCGCTCCTGGTATGCCTCGAGCACATCGGGGTGGTTCTTCAGCAGCAGATACGCGTACACGAGCAGGTCATCGAAGTCGAAAGCGTTCGCGGCACGCAGACGCTCCTGCAGTCGCGTGTAGATTCGGGCGGCCACCTTCCCCACCGGGTCGATCGCCTGCTTCTCGAAATCACCCGGCACAATGAGCTCGTTTTTCGCCTGGGAGATGCGTCCCATGAGGGCGTTTACGGGAAAGCGCTTCGGGTCGATGTCGAGCTCGGCCATGATTTCCTTGTACAGGCGCTTCTGATCGTCGGTGTCGTAGATGGTGAAGCTCTTCGAGAAGCCGAGGCGCTCGGCGTCGGCGCGCAGCATGCGCACGCACATGCTGTGGAAGGTAGAGACCCACATGCCGCGGCACCGCGGCCCGATGATGCCCTGAAGGCGCTCGCGCATCTCAGCGGCGGCCTTGTTGGTGAAGGTGATCGCAAGTATTTCCCACGGCGCCACGTCCAAGTCCTCCACGAGATGGGCGATGCGATAGGTGAGCACGCGCGTCTTGCCCGAGCCTGCGCCCGCGAGTACCAAAAGCGGGCCTTCCGTGCACTGGACAGCTTCGGCCTGAGGGCCATTCAACGTGGCGATGTCTACGGGCATAGGTATCTTCTCCTGCGTACTGCTAACGGGAAATGCGCGGATGCGCAACGCGGCCGCGCAAGAAAAACCTCGCGCGGCCGGCATCGATTCATGTGTCGTCTCCGCATTGTATCGCAGCGCGACAAGACCCGTCTCGCTTACCGCAGTCGCTGCGCGAAAGCCACAGCATTTGTTCGATTACGGGCGGTTTCACATGGAGATAGCCGCGAGCAAAGCACCTTTGGAGTAAAGTGGGCGGTAGCAAACAAAAGCGATCAAGCTAACTGCAAAGGAGCGTTTCATGGAAGAAGAAAAGCCAATCAAAATTATCCTGCTCACCGGGTATCTCGGAGCAGGTAAGACGACGCTGTTGAACCACATCCTCGCAAACGAGGAGGGCATCCGTGCCGCGGTCATCGTGAACGACATCGGCGAGGTGAACGTCGATGCCGCGCTCATCGACTCGAACGGGTTCTCCGAAATGGACGGCGACCTTATCCCGCTCACGAACGGCTGTCTGTGCTGCACGCTTTCCGATGATCTGGCAAACCAGCTGACCGACATCGCGAACGCGGGCAAGTACGACTACATCATCATCGAGGCATCGGGCATCTGCGAGCCCATCCCCATCGCGTATATCATCTCCGACTTCTGCGATCAGACGAAAAACGAGGGCCACGCTCCGCTCGATTTGGACAACATCGTCGCTGTCGTGGACTGCGCGCGCATGTACGACGAGTTCAATGGCGGACGCGACCTACTGGAGGAAGACATCGACGAAGACGATATCGAAAGCCTGCTCATCCAACAGATCGAGTTCTGTTCGACCCTTATCCTGAACAAGGCCGACAAGGTAACGCCCGAGCAGATGAGCGAGCTGAAGGCAATCGTTCACAGCTTGCAGAAAGAAGCGGTCATCGTGGAGGCGACGCGCGGCGACGTTCCCATGAGCGAGCTTCTCGACACGAACCGCTTCGACTTCGAGAAGGCGTACAACTCCGCCGCCTGGGTAGATGCGATGGAACATCCCGAGGAACATGACGACCCCGAGGTCCTCGAGTACGACATCGAGACATTCATCTACAAGCGTCGCAAGCCCTTCGACCTCGACAAACTCAACGAATATGCGGAAGGATGGCCTACGAGCATCATCCGCGCGAAGGGATTCATGTGGGTGACCGAGCATCCCGACACCGCATACGTCTTTGAACAGGCGGGGCGCCAGATGACGATGGATGAAAGCAGCATGTTCGTCGACGCCGCCACCGAAGAAGAGCGCAAGCAGGCTATCACCGAGTACCCCGAAATCATGGAGGACTGGGATCCGGAGGTAGGCGACCGCATGAACAAGATCTGCTTCATCGGACGACACATGGACAAGGAGGCCCTTATCGCCGGTCTCGATTCCTGCCTCGTCGATTGGCATAAGTAAACGAACAAAAAGGCCGACCCCCTCATCGGGAGTCGGCCTTTCCTTTTCAAGTAATGGCTGCGATAAGCCTACTTCACAGCACCAACAGCCTTGAGCTGAAGATCGTACCACTCCAGCTTGGTGCGGTGCGTTTCCAGCAGAGCCGTCGATTGGTCATCGCCCTTGCCCTCGAGCTGAGCGATATCCTCACGAAGCTTCGCCGCTTTAGCGGTGAGTTCCTCGACATCGATGCTGTCTACGTCCTTGCCCATACGGGCGAGAACCGACAGATTGTTGTCGAGCACCTGGGCGAATCCGCCGTACGTCACAAAGTAGCGCTTATCCTTGCCGGCCTCATCGAGCGTCAGCGTCAACACGCCAGGGCGGTTGGTACACACGAACATCTCATGACCGGCCATAACGCCGAGGTCGCCCTCACTGCCCGGGATCTGAGCGTACTCAATCTCGCCGTGGAACAACTCGCGGGTCGGAATAGCCACCGTGCAACGGAATTTAGGCATCGGCTTTTTCCTTCGACTCGTTGTAAGCAGCGTACACCTCGTCGATGGAGCCCTTCAAGCGGAAGAACTGCTCAGGAATCTCGTCGCACTTGCCGTCGAGGATGTCGCCGAACGAACGGATGGTGTCCTCGAGCTTGACGTACTTGCCGTCGAGACCGGTAAACTGCTTGGCCACGTGGAAGCACTGGCCGAAGAACTGCTGCGCCTTACGAGCACGGTTCACGACCAGCTTCTGCTCTTCGGAAAGCTCGTCCATACCGAGGATGGCAATGATGTCCTGGAGGTCCTTGTAGTTCTGCAGAAGCTCCTGGATGCCGACAGCCACGCGGTAGTGCTCCTCGCCGACGATCTGCGGGTCGAGCGCACGGGAGGTGGACTCCAGCGGGTCGACAGCCGGGTAGATGCCGAGCTCAGCGATGGAACGGGAAAGAACCGTCTTCGCGTCGAGGTGCGTGAACGTGGTGGCCGGAGCCGGGTCGGTCAAGTCGTCAGCAGGAACGTAAACGGCCTGCACCGAAGTGATGGAACCGGTCGAGGTCGAGGTAATGCGCTCCTGAAGGTCGCCCATCTCGGTAGCCAGCGTCGGCTGATAGCCTACAGCAGAAGGCATACGGCCGAGAAGTGCGGACACCTCAGAACCAGCCTGGGTGAAGCGGAAGATGTTGTCCACGAACAGAAGCACGTCCTGGCCCTGATCGCGGAAGTACTCAGCTTCAGTCAGACCAGCGAGGCCGACGCGCAGACGCGCTCCCGGCGGTTCGTTCATCTGGCCGTAAACCAAGCAGGTCTTGTTGATAACGCCAGAGTCGCTCATCTCGAGGAACAGGTCGGTACCCTCACGGGTACGCTCGCCTACGCCGGTGAACACGGACGTGCCGCCGTGCTCCTGAGCGAGGTTGTTGATGAGCTCCTGGATGATAACGGTCTTGCCGACGCCTGCGCCGCCGAACAGGCCGGTCTTGCCGCCCTTGATGAACGGCTCGATGAGGTCGATAGCCTTGATGCCGGTCTCGAAAATCTCCGTCTTGGTGGACAGCTGATCATAATCGGGAGCCGGACGGTGAATCGGCATGTAGCCGGTCACATCGGGCATCGGCTTCTCGTCAACGGGCTCGCCCATGACGTTCCAGATGCGGCCCAGGGTCTCGTTGCCAACGGGCATCATGATCGGATGACCGGTGTCGAGCACCTCGAGGCCACGAACCAGACCGTCAGTCGAGCTCATAGCGACGGAGCGGACGAGGTTGCCAGGAAGATGCGTTTCAACTTCGAGAACGACATGCATGTCGCCCGCGAGCGTCTTCGCGTCAACCGTAAGAGCGTTGTAGATTCCCGGCATGGATTCTGCGGGGAATTCCACGTCGACAACAGGACCGACGATACGCACAATACGGCCGGTAGCGCCCTTGCTGGCCTCGAGCTCCTCTCTTGTAAGCAAATGTTCACTCATATTTAATCCTCCAAAGCCGCTGCGCCACCGACGATTTCCGAAATCTCGGTCGTAATGGCGCCCTGACGGACGCGGTTGTACAGTCTGGTCAACGTTTCGGCCATCTCGGTAGCGTTGTCGGTCGCCGACTTCATAGCCGTACGACGAGCACCCTGTTCCGCTGCGGCCGAATCAATCAGCGCGTAGTAGAACGTGTTGCGCAGGTACGCCACCATGAGCTGGTGCATAACGGTTTCAGCATCGGGCTCGAAGTCCACATCGCCGGGGATCTTCTTCTCCCCATCGCGATAAGGCTCGAGGACATCCTCTTCCTTCGGCTCCAAACCGAGAACATCGGCGAAGCTCATCATGTTGATCGGCAGAACCTGCTGCACGATGAGCGTTTGCTCGGCACCGTTTTTGGCATGATTGAACACAATGGTAACCTCGTCAATCTGCCCGTTCTCGTAGCCGTGGTTGTAGCCTTCCCCGATGTAGGCGGAAATCTCTGCAGCCTCTTCGTAGGTAGGATCTGCAGACAGATCGCGGAACTCGAATATCGGCTTGACGCCACGGTAGTTGAAGTAGCCGATGGCCTTCTTACCGCAAGCGATAACCTCAACCTCGATGCCCTGCTTCTCCTTCGCCTTGATAAGCTTCTCAGCTTCGCGGAGCACATTGCTGTTAAAACCGCCTGCAAGCCCACGATCCGACGTGACCACAACGACGACGGCACGCTTCACCTCGTCATGCGTGATCAGCAGAGGCTCGGAATCGAGCGGGGCGTGTTTCGCCGTGCTGATCAGCATGTCGGAGATGCAGTTAGCCCAAGGAAGCGCATTGAACACACGGTCGGTGGCGCGACGGATCTTCGCCGCCGCGACCATCTCCATCGTGCGCGTAATCTGCTTCGTCGAGGTGACGGAGTTGATTCGCCTTTCTATGTCGTGAAGGTTGGGCATATGATACCTACCTTACACCGAAGGCGAAAACTGGGTCTTGAACGCCTCGATAGCGGCATTCAGCTCGGTCTTGGTCTCGTCGGTGAACTTCTTCTCGGTCTTGACGCTCTCAACGATGGCAGGCTTAGACGCATGCAGGTACTCGATGAGCTCGCCACGGAAGCGAACAACATCGGCAACCGGGATATCGTCGAGGTAGCCGTTACCGCCAGCATAAATGGCGATAGCCTGATTGTAGAAGGACATCGGGACGTAACGACCCTGCTTCAGAAGCTCGGTCATGTGAGCGCCGCGGTTCAGCTGATCCTGCGTCGCCTTGTCGAGGTCGCTGCCGAACTGCGTGAATGCCTGCAGCTCGCGGTAAGCGGCCAAGTCGAGGCGCAGGGTGCCTGCGACGGACTTCATAGCCTTGGTCTGAGCGGAGCCGCCAACGCGGGAAACCGAGATACCAACGTTGACTGCCGGTCGCTGGCCCTGGAAGAACAGGTCCGTGGACAGGAAAATCTGACCGTCGGTAATGGAAATCACGTTGGTCGGAATGTAAGCGGAGACGTCGCCAGCCTGGGTCTCGATGATCGGCAGAGCCGTCATGGAGCCGCAGCCGTACTCGTCGGACATCTTGACTGCACGCTCGAGCAGGCGAGAATGCAGGTAGAAGATGTCGCCAGGATATGCTTCGCGTCCTGGCGGGCGACGGAGGGTCAGCGACATCTGTCGGTAGGCCACCGCCTGCTTGGACAAGTCATCGTAGATGATGAGCACATGACGTCCCGGGTTCTCCGGGCCTGCGGGCTTGCCGTCTTCGCCGTTGTAGACGAAGTACTCGCCCATTGCAGCACCGGCCATAGGCGCGATGTACTGCAGCGGAGCGGAATCGGCAGCCGTTGCGGACACGATAATCGTGTATTTCATGGCGTCGTAGCGCTCAAGAGTCTCCATAACGCCAGCAACCGTGGAAGCCTTCTGACCAATCGCAACATAGATGCAGATCATGTCTTCGTCTTTTTGGTTGATGATGGCGTCGATGGCGATAGCGGTCTTACCGGTCTGGCGGTCGCCAATGATAAGTTCGCGCTGACCACGTCCGATAGGAATCATGGAGTCGATAGCCATGATACCGGTCTGCATCGGCTCGTGAACAGGCTTGCGGCTGATAACGCCAGGAGCCTTGAACTCGACCGGGCGGGTGCCTTCGGCCTCGATCTCGCCCTTGCCGTCGATCGGCATACCGAGCGGGTTCACGACGCGGCCGAGCAGGCCTTTGCCGGACGGAACCTCCATGATGCGGCCCGTGGTACGGACCTGATCATTTTCCTTGATTGCGGTGACGTCACCGAGAAGAACGGCGCCGACCTCATCCTCTTCGAGGTTCTGGGCCAAGCCGAACACGGTCTTACCGTTGGATCCGACGAACTCGAGAAGCTCGCCAGCCATCGCGTTCTTCAGACCGTCAACACGAGCGATGCCGTCGCCGACCTGGATGACGGTACCGACCTCGCGGGAATCAACGCTCACTTCAAGGGAGGCCAACTGCTTACGCAGCGCTTCGTCAATGGACTGTGCGGTAATTTCAGTCACTAGCATTCACCTCCATCTGTTTTCTTCTTCAGCACGATGCGCGCATTGTTGAGCTGGCTAGCCATGCTCGCGTCGATGCGCTTGTCGCCCGCGCTCATGATGATGCCGCCCAAGATGGACTTGTCGATGCGCTCGCGAAGAACGACCTTCATGCCCAGCTCGGATTCGGCTTTTTGCTTGATGATGTCGCGCAGATGGTCATCGAGCTCAACAACCGTAGTCACATCGAGGATGCACAGGTTGAGCTTGGTTTCCACCTGGTTTTCGTAGCTTGCACGGACCTGCGGGAGCAACTTGATCTCACCGCGCTCGGCCATGACGGCCAGAACCTCGGTGAAAGCAGGGTTGCACTGCGCAAAAGCCGCACGTGCAATCTGGGCCCTCTGTTCGGGCGTGTACGCCGCGTCTTCCAGGGCGCCTGAAAGATCGACATTCGTCCGCATCACGGAGACGATCTTCTCCGCCTGTTCGCGCACTTCGAGAACAGCGTCTTGGCCGCCGGAAGTGTTCGCGGCATCGAGGAGTACCGATGCGTACGCGGCGATCTTCTCTTTGGTGATGAGGCGGTTATTAGGCATTGAAACTGCCCGCCTCGGTCACGTAATGCTCGATGATCTTGCGGTGCTCATCGTCGTTCAGGTCGTGGCCGACAAGGCGAGAAGCCACGTCGACGGACAGATCGGCGATAGAACCCTGCAGCTCAGCGACAGCGGCCTTCTTCTCGGCCTCGATCGCACCGCGAGCCTTTTCGATCATCTGGGCAGACTCAGCCTGGGCCTTGTTGGTGATGTCGGCCTTGACAGCCTCGCCCGTAGCCTTCGCATCCGCAATGATCTTCGCGGACTGAGCCTTGGCTTCCTCGAGCTGGCGCTTGTACTCGGCAAGCGTGCGCTCGGCTTCTGCCTGGGCTTCCTCAGACTTCTTAAGGGCTTCCTTGATGGTGCTCTCGCGCTTCGTGATGATGTTGTCAACCACGGGCCAACCGAACTTGGCCAGCACGATGAGAATGATGATGAAGGCAACGAGCATCGGAATGAACTCATTCATATCGGGAATGAGCACCGCGATGCCTTCTTTCTCCTCAGAGGCGAACGCGAGGGTGGGGAAAGCACATGCAAGGCTTGCTGCAGATGCAGCTGCGACACCGGCCTTTGCCAACTTCGTCTTCAGTTTTGCTTTCACTCATCCACCTTCTCTCTCAGCGTGTATTTCTAAAACGATACAGCCGATTTAGAAGATGAAGGTAAGAACGAAGCCGATAAGGGCGAGTGCCTCAGCCAGAGCGCCGAAGATAAGCGCGTTGGTGAAGAGCTTGCCGGCGAGCTCGGGCTGGCGAGCAGAGCCAACGCACAGGCCATAGCCGCAAAGACCAAGACCGATGCCTGGGCCGATGGTGCCGAGGCCGTAGCCGACAACCTTCAGGGCTGCGATAACGAGAGTAGCTTCCACTTTTCCTCCTTTTTTCGTTTCTGAGCCTTTTCTCAAAAACTGCTTTACTTATGTCTCTCGGCGTTTCTAACGGAAACGTCGTTGAAACCAATTTCGTGCGCCTTTCGGCGCGATGCGGGCGCGACCCGCGCGGTTCTAGTGCTCGCTCTGAGCGAGGCCCACGTACACGGCCGTCAGCACGGAGAACACGTATGCCTGCAGGAAGGCAACGAGGCATTCGAGCGCGTACATGGCAACGAGGAACACGGCCCATGCAATCGCGGCGACGCCTGCGGGATTGGCGAACGAGATCAGATCAAGGATGAAGAACTGGGTCATGATCGCGAAGATGCCAAGGATCATGTGGCCGGCGAACATGTTGCCGTAAAGTCGAACGGCAAGGGTAAGCAGGCGGATGACCAGGGAGAAGAACTCGAAGAACCAGATAATCGGAACCATCGGCTTAGGAAGGCCCGACGGAGCGATGGACTTGATGTAGCCCCAGCCGCCCTTGGCCTTGATGCCGTAGAAGTTGAAGTACAGGAAAGAGAGCAATGCAAGTGCGAACGTGACGGACAGGGTGCCGGTCGGCGTCTTCGCGCCCGGGATAAGGCCGATCACGTTGGAGATGAGGATGAAGAAGAACATGGTCGCGATGAACGGGATGTGCTTCTTGTAGCCATGGCCGATAGCGCCCTCACCCATGTTGCGGCGAACTGCGTCGTAACCCCACTCCACAAGGCCCGCGAACTTGCCCTCGGGGACGACCTTGATCTTGCGCACGCCCACGAGCACGCCCACGAGCACGATCGCGCAGATGATGATCATCCAAAAGGTGTACTGGGTGATTCCGACGCCATTGCCGAAATCGAAGACGAGCGTCGAGTTGAACGACTCGCTGAGCTCCTCAATAGGAGCGGAGATATCGTTCAGGGGATTGCCCGTTAGTTCAAAAGCCATGTACCTCTCCTTTTTCCTTCTCTATCGACGCTTCGACAAAAACACGCCGAAGACAATAACCCCGACCACGAATGCGACAAGTTCCGCAACCGCATACGCGAGCGCGACGTCAGGCGCAACGAGCTTGCACACGACCATACCCGCGACGAGGATGACAAACGACGCAGCAATGGTCAAAAGGAAAGGGCCGAGAAGATTCAAAGACTTGGTCGGATCGACCGCGCGGATTTTCTTGATAGCCACGTTGAACGGGATGACGCTCACCAGTCCAACGAGCACCGCGACGATGATTGCTACTACCATGTCCTTCTTTCCTTGACCCTCTGCGCGCACTGCGCCCTTCTTAAAGCCTTCCGTATAATAGCCGAATGTGAAGGAGTCGCGAAGGCGCCGTAGGAAACACGTCCTTTTTTCGGGTGAGCGGTCATTTGCGCGCGCTTGGCCGAAAAGAGGGACCGCTCACTCTCGTGCCGCCTTGCCGAGACGCTTCGTGTGACTCGTATTTTGCGAGGTCAGTCCTTTACTTGTTCGCCGGCTCGAACACCCTAAGCTTGATTCCTGCCTCTTCGAGCATCGACATGGCGAGCTCGTCGGGATAGGGATTTTGGTAGATGATCTCCTCAATATCAGCGTTGATGATCATCTTCGCGCACACGACGCAGGGCTGGGTGTTGATGTAGATCGAGGCGCCCGCGATGTTGATTCCGTAGCGCGCTGCCTGGATGATGGCGTTCTGCTCGGCATGGAGCCCGCGGCAGATCTCATGGCGCTGCCCCGAGGGAACGCCGAGCTGCTGGCGTAAGCATCCGGTCTCGGCACAGTGCGCAAGCCCCGCCGGCACGCCGTTGTACCCCGTCGCAAGGATGCGGCGCTCCTTCACGATGACGGCCCCCACCCCGCGCCGCATGCACGTCGTGCGCGTGGCGACCTGGTTGGCAAGCGTCATGAAGTATTCGTCCCAGCTGGGTCTCTTATCTTGAGTCATTGGAAATCCATCCCTCATATGGCGAGAGCGCGGCGACGCTCAGTCGCTCGGCAGTCCTGTTCGACTTCCCTGTCCCCGACCGACGCTTCGCGCGTTCGGGGACGCGCCCGCTCGGGCGCATAGACAGGGAAATAACAGTCCACAGGACTGTTATTTAGTTCCGAAGATGCGGTCGCCGGCGTCGCCAAGGCCGGGAACGATGTAGGCCGCGGAATTGAGTCCCTCGTCAATGGCGCACGTGTAGATGTGCACGTTGTCGTCGGCGGCGAGGACGGCGTCGATGCCCTCCGGCGCGGCGACGAGGACCATAAGCTTGATCTCGCCGGTGACGCCACGCGAGCGCAGATAGGTGACGGCCGAGATGATCGAACCGCCCGTCGCGAGCATCGGGTCGACCACAAGCACCGTGCGGTTGGCGATGTCCTCGGGCATCTTGTCATAGTAGGGAACCGGCTCGTGAGTCTCCTCGTTGCGGTACATGCCCAGATGTCCCACGCGCGCCGCGGGAATCAAGTCGAGCACACCGTCGACCATACCGAGGCCCGCGCGGAGGATGGGCACCACCGCGAGCTTCTTGCCCGACACCTGCTTGCAGCGCGCCGTGCAGATGGGGGTTTCGACGTCCACGTCGGCCAGCGGCAGATCGCGCGTCGCCTCGTAGCCCTCGAACAGGGCAAGCTCGCGCACGAGCTCGCGGAATTGCTTGCAGGAAGTCGCCTTGTCGCGCAAGATGGAAAGTTTATGCTGCACCATAGGGTGATCGACGAGGGTGACGCGGCTGTTGTCCATGGTTCCTTCTTTCGGCCGAAGTTCGCTTCCATAAAGAAAAGGGCCCGCGGTAAGCCGCGAGCCCTTCACCGTTTCATGCGATTCTACCAGCATTGGGTTGTCACGTGAGCCACAACCGATGTTTGCACAGGACAAGAATTCAAGAAAGCGCCATCTCGCCCGCCCGCTTCGAAGGGTCGAATCGCGCATTCGCAATCATCCCCGCAAAACAGGGTCGAGAACTCATCGACCTGGCGCACCGTAGCGCCCACCTGGCAAAAATCTCTAGTACTCCAAACCCGGGTAGAGCGGATGGGCCTCGAGCATCGCGTCGACCTTCTTCTTGATGTCGGCGAGCTTTGCGTCATCGTCGGCGTTGAACACGGTGCCGGCAATGCACAGGCCGACCTCGTAGAAGTCGTCCTTCGTGAAGCCGCGCGTGGTTGCCGCAGCGGACCCGACGCGGATGCCGCTCGCCACGAAGGGGCTGCGCTGCTCGTTGGGGATGGTGTTCTTGTTCACCGTAAGGCCAACGCGCTCGAGCAGCTTCTCGGCGTCCTTGCCGGTGACGTCGGCGGGCGTAAGGTCCACGAGGCACAGGTGGTTGTCCGTGCCGCCCGACACCAGGCGCAGGCCGCCGTCGGTCATGCCCTGGCCGAGCGCCTTCGCGTTCTCGACGACATGGTCGATATAGGTTTTGAACTCGGGCTTGAGCGCCTCGCCGAACGCGACCGCCTTGCCGGCGATGACGTGCATGAGCGGGCCGCCCTGCGAGCCGGGGAACACCGCGGAGTTGATCTTCTTGAAGAGCTCCTCGGAGTTCGTCAGGATGAAGCCGCCGCGCGGGCCGCGCAGCGTCTTGTGGCTGGTTGACGTCGTGATGTCGGCATACGGCACGGGGCTGGGATGTGCGCCCGTGGCGACGAGGCCGGCGATGTGGGCCATGTCCACCATAAGGTAGGCGCCCACTTCATGCGCGATCTCCGCCATGCGCGGGAAGTCGATCGTGCGAGGATAGGCGGAAGCGCCGCCGACGATGACCTTCGGGCGAACCTCCTTCGCCTTTTCGAGAAGCGCGTCGTAGTCGATGACCTCGGTCTCGGGATCGACGCCGTAGGATTCCGCATGGTAAAGCTTGCCCGAAAAGTTCGCCGGGCTGCCGTGGGTAAGATGGCCGCCGTTGTCGAGGCCCATGCCCAAAATGGTGTCACCGGGCTTGATCAGCGCGAAGTACGCCGCCAGGTTCGCGTTCGCGCCGGAATGGGGCTGAACGTTCGCGAACTGCGCGCCGTAGAGTTTGCAGGCGCGATTGCGCGCGAGGTCCTCCACGATGTCGACCTTCTCACAGCCGCCGTAGTAGCGCTTGCCGGGATAGCCTTCCGCGTACTTGTTGGTGAGCACGCTGCCCATGGCCTCCATGACAGCCGGGCTAGTGAAGTTCTCCGAAGCGATGAGTTCGACACTTGTGCGCTGACGTCCCAGCTCAGCGCGAAGAACGTCGGCGACCTCGGGATCGCTTTCACTTACATATTGCAACGTCATATAATTCGCCCCTTCCAGAGCCCGAAAAAAGTATGCGCCCACTCTAGCACAATGAGCAGGCGCAATTGTTACAACTTGGTTAGGGGAAGCTTGCGTTGGTCAAGGGAAATTTGACTCGGCTGGGAAGCGCGACCTCTACGCCGAGGGCGTCTCGAGCGCCATAATCTTCTCAACGCGGCCCGCGTGGCGGCCGCCGCCGAAATCGGTGGACAGGAACACATCAAGGATGCGCTTGTTTTCCTCCACGTCGACGAAGCGACCCGACAGCGTCACGATGTTGGCGTCGTTGTGCTCGCGGCACAGCTCGGCGAACTGGGTGTTGATGGCGTTCACCGCGCGGATGCCGTTGATCTTGTTAGCGGCGACGGCCATGCCGATTCCCGTACCGCACACGAGAACGCCATACGTTGCCACGCCGTCTGCCACCTCATGGGCGACCTTGGCGGCGAAGTCGGGGTAATCGACGCGGTCGTCGGAGTCGGGGCCCAGGTCGTGCACCTCGTAGCCCTTCTCTTCAAGATAGGCAGCCAAAAGTTGCTTCTGCTCGAAACCCGCGTGATCGCTTGCGATGCTGATAATCATGTTCCTACTCTCCCTTATGTCGTGAACTTGTCCTATTTCGTCTTCGTATGCCCCAACGCGCGCCGCCATCCTTCCAAAAGCTCGGCGTGACGCGTGTGGTCCATCTGCGGCTCGTAGACGTCGTCGGTCGTGCGCAACCCGCGCAGCTGGTCGGTGCTCTCCCAAAAACCCGTCGACAAACCGGCCAGATACGCGGCGCCGACGGCAGTGGTCTCCGCGTTCTGCGGACGATGAAGCGACGTGCGAAGCATATCGCATTGGAACTGCATGAGGAAGTCGTTTTTCGACGCGCCGCCGTCGACGTTGAGCTCGGAGAGCTTCACGCCCGAGTCGGCTTCCATCGCTACCACCAGGTCATGCACCTGGTAAGCGAGCGATTCGAGCGCAGCGCGGACGAAATGGGCGCGGGTCGAGCCGCGCGTGAGGCCAACGACCGTGCCGCGCGCCTCGGCGTCCCAATAGGGGGCGCCGAGGCCAGTGAAGGCGGGCACGATATAGACGCCCTCCGTGCTATCGACGCTGCGGGCGATCTCGCAGGTGTCCGCCACGTCGTCGATAAGGCCCATCTCGTCGCGCAGCCACTGCAGAAGAGCGCCCGCCATAAACACGCTTCCCTCAAGCGCATATTCAGGTTCCTTTACACCAGGCGCACTTGCGGCAACGGTTGTGACCAGGCCGTTTTTCGACTCGCACGCCTCGTGTCCCGTGTTCATCAGAAGGAAGCAGCCCGTGCCGTAGGTGTTTTTCGCCTGGCCGGGCGAAAAACAGCACTGCCCGAACAGCGCCGCCTGCTGGTCGCCCGCAATACCGCGGATGGGCACGCCGGGGAAGACGGCGGGATTTCTTGTCACGCCGAAGTCGCCCGACGAGGGGCGTACCTCGGGAAGCATCGAAGCGGGGATGTCGAACAGGTCAAGCAGCCACGGGTCCCATTTCATGTTGTGGATGTTGAAGAGCATGGTGCGGCTCGCGTTGGTGACGTCGGTGGCGTGCACCTCGCCCTGCGTGAGCGCCCATAAAAGCCACGAGTCGACCGTGCCGAACGCGAGCTTTCCCTGGAGCGCATCCTCGCGAGCGCCGGGGACGTTGTCGAGGATCCAACGGATCTTGCTGGCAGAGAAGTACGCATCGGGCACAAGGCCCGTGCGGCGCGTGACCTCCGCCGCGATTTCCGGGACCCCGCACAGCTCCTCGACGAGAAGCGCCGTTCGGCGGCACTGCCACACGATGGCATTCGCTACCGGCTGACCGGTCTCACGGTTCCACACGACCGTGGTCTCGCGCTGGTTGGTGATGCCGATGGAGTCGATGTCACGAGGTCCCAAATCGTTCGATACCAAAAGTTCCGTCAGCGCCCCGAGCTGCGACGAGAGGATATCGCGCGGATCGTGCTCGACCCAGCCCGGCTTGGGGAAAATCTGCGGGAAGGGGTTTTGCACCACGTCCGCGACGCGCCCCTCGCGGTCGATGAGCATCGCCCGGGAAGACGTAGTCCCCTGGTCAAGCGCGACAACGTAGGTTTTCGACATGATTATCTCCTCGAAGGGATGTTTCCGATGATTCCAGCGCTTCCGGTGTTTCCAGCGCTTCCAATGCTGCCAGCCAACTGAGGAAACGCGAAATCAGCCGATATGGCGGTCGATCCAGGCGAGCACGTCGTCGTAGACCTGCTGCTTGCCGGGCTCGTTCAAGATCTCGTGGCGCATACCCTGGTAGAGCTTCACCTCGACGTCTTTGATTCCCGCCTTCTCGAACAGGGCGGCCGTGCTTTTCACGCCGCGCCCCTTGTTCCCCACCGGGTCAAGCGTGCCGGCGACGAGAAGGATAGGCAGCTCGGAGGGAATCTCGAGCGTCGAATCGAGCGTCGCGACCTCGGCAGTAAGGCTCGTGAGCGTCGCGTAGGCGCCAGCCGTGAACGTCTGGCCGCACAGGTCGTCGGCGATGTAGGCATCGACGATGGCGGGGTCAGTGGAAAGCCAGTCGAGAGGCGTGCGCGCGTCTTTGACGGCCTTTGAGAAGGCCCCGTCCGCAAGGCTGTGGAGCAGCTTGCTGCGCGTGCGTTCCCCCTGTTTGGCGGCGACTCGGCAAGCAAGCAAGTGTCCCATCTTCGACTTCACGACGGGCTCGTTGCCGGTGCCGCAAATCACGGCGCCCGAAAGGCCTTCCGCATGGCGGGACAGGTACGCCCGTGTGACGAAGCTTCCCATGGAATGCCCAAAGATGAAGTAGGGCGTCTTGCGCGAAAAGCGGGCGCTCACCGTTTTCCGCATCTCGTGAACGTCCTCGATGAGGGCGTCCTTCCCGCAATCGAGAGGTATGTGCCCCAAATCCATCGGGTCGGTGACCGAGCGGCCGTGCCCGATGTGGTCGTGGGCGCATACCGCGAAACCGGCGCTCACGAGGAAGCGGGCGAAATCCTCGTAGCGGCCGATGTGCTCGGACATGCCATGGACGATCTGCACGATTGCGCGAGGAGCGGCACCCGATGCGCCATGCGAGGCAACGGGCTGCCACAACACCCCTTTTATCTGGGAAGACTTGTCGAACGACCTGAACCCTACCGATGATTTCTCAACTGGTTTGGACACGAGACTCCCCCTTATGCCAAAGCGATTTTCCCGTCGTCCCTCAGTATAGCGGGAAAGCCCCGCGCGCGGACAGGCAACCCTACGAAAGTGACTTGATGTCCGCGATGGTGATGGCACCTTCGCGCACGATCACGGGATGGTCCTGCGTGCAATCGACGACCGTTGAGGCGATGCCGCTCTTGGCGCCGTCTTCCCCGTCCGAAAGCACCGCGGAAACCTGGGAGCAAAGGCCCGCGTCGAGGTCGCCGAAGGAGCCCACTGGGCGCTTTCCCGATACGTTTGCCGAGGTCGTTGCAAGGGGGCACCCTACCGCGTCGATCAGCTCGAGCGCGCAGGCGTTGTTCGGCATGCGAAGTCCGATCGTGTCGGTGCTCGAGCGAAACGCCTCGGGTACCTCGTCCGACGCCTTGACGATCAGCGTAAGGGGGCCCGGCCAAAACGTTCGGGCGAGCACAAAGGCGAACTCGGGGACGCAGCGGCCGAAGCGCGCGGGGTCATCTTGCTGGGGGGCGAGCCACGAGATGGGCTTTGCCTTCTCGCGGCGCTTCAAGCTGTACAGAATATCGGGAGACGCGGCGTGGCGAATAGAAACACCCAGGCCATACACCGTTTCCGTGGGGAAGATCGCGGGCTGTCCCTTTTTGAGGACAGACGCCGTGACCGCAATCGAATCGGAAAGACGCGCCATGGAACCACCTTTTCAAGCACTTGTCGTTCGCCGTGCGCGCGGTGTGCGCAGCGACGTGCCGTAAATTGTAGCACTCACGGCACGGCAAGGGCGCGAGCAGGCCGCCGAGCGCAGGGCCGAGATGGCAACGAGCCGCGGACACGTGCGAGCGGGCAGGTGCGGGCGCGGGAGGCGCGGGGCTGGAGGCAAGATTGGCAGCGGACTGCAAGCGCGAGGGGTGCTAGCGGGAAGAGAACTCGGCCGCGATCGCCTCGGCTACGCGCAGGCCATCGACGGCGGCGCTCATGATGCCGCCCGCGTAACCCGCGCCTTCGCCGCACGGGTAGACGCGAGTGGCCGGCTCCTCGTCCGAATCGGGCGAATCGCTTGCCAGTCGCGCCTGAAAGTTCTCCCCACGAACCATGCGGATGGGGCTTGAGCTGCGCGTTTCGGGGCCGGTAAGCACAGCGCCGGGATCGGCGAACCCATGCAGCTTCGCATCGAGCAGCGGCAGGCCTTGCGCAAGCGCATCGCAGATGAACGCGGGAAGGCACTCGCGCAGGTCGCACCAAACGATGCCGCGCGGATAGCTCGGGCGCACGACCAGGCGGCTATGCGATTCAGACGCACCAACGCGGCGATGAGACCCGGGGACGACCGTGCGGGGGCGAGCCTCGGACGCAGCCGTAACCGTACCACCCGGCTGCCCACCTTCAGCTTGCCCACTCGAAGATGTAGCACCCGAAAGAAAATCCCCCACCGTCTGCGCAGGTGCAGCATAGGGCACCCCGCCGTTGCGGCAAGCGAGCTCAAAGGCCGCATGCTCGACCTCGCGTTGCAGGCGGACACCTTCCATGACGTCATTCCCCGGCAAGTCGTCGGGTCGCACGTCGGCGAGCAGCGCGCTGTTGGAATTCTCGCCATCGCGCGCGAAGCGGCTCATACCGTTAACGACGACACCGCCCTCCTCGCTTGCCGCCGCGACGACTTCCCCACCTGGGCACATGCAGAAGGTGTATACACCACGGGTCGCGTTGTCGCTTGCAACATCCGTGTGAGTGCCGTTCGCGCGAGCGGGGACGCGCACCGCCATCTTGTAGTCGGCGGCACCGAGCGCCGTGTGCTTCGCAGCAGCGCCGTATTGCGCACGGTTGATGAGCGACTGCGGATGCTCGATGCGCACGCCCATCGAGAAGGGTTTGCGTTCGAGCGCAAACCCCCGATCGCGGGCGAGCTCAAAGATGTCGCGCGCCGAGTGCCCGCACGCGACGATGACACGCGAGGCCTCGACCACTTCGCGAGCGCCCGTGCGGGAGTCCTCCAGCACGACCGAGCAGACCGCACCGCCCGACAGCTCGATATCAGCCAAGCGGGTAAGGAAACGCACCTCGCCACCTGCGGAGATAATACGCCCGCGAATGCTCTTCACGACGGCGGGCAGCTTGTCGGTACCAATATGGGGCTCCGCCTGCCAGAGAATCTCGTCAGGCGCCCCCGCCTGGACGAACGCCTCGAGCACGTGGCGGATATGCGGGCTTTTCGTGCCCGTAGTCAGCTTGCCGTCGGAAAACGTGCCGGCGCCGCCTTCCCCGAACTGCACGTTCGCCGCTGCATCGAGCGGGCCGCCCGCGTTGAAGGACTCGATAGCCGCCGTGCGCTCGTCAACTGCGGCCCCACGCTCGACCACGAGCGGGCGCAGCCCCGCTTCCGCCAGGTACAATGCGCAGAACAGCCCCGCCGGGCCCGTTCCTGCAACAACGATGCGCTCATCCGACGATGTCGCGAGCGAGCGCAAATCGGGAACCGCAAGTGGCGCAGGCGGGTCGTACGCGCAAACATTTACCCCGCGAGCGGGGGAAAGCGCGTCGTAGACCACACCTTGCGCAAGGCGGACGGCATAGGTGGCGTTGAAATGCACGTTCGACTTTTTCCGCGCATCGACGCTACGCTTCACAAGGGAAAACGAGGCGACGTCCTCAGGCGCGACTCCAAGCGCGGAGGCGATGGCGGCGCGCGAGAGACTCTCCGCATGGGAACCCTCCGCGGGTGCGGGGGAGGCTGCGGGCGTGGCGGGGGCCGGGTGATTTGTCTCAGCCGAAAGTGGGACAGGGGTCGGGCGATTTACCTCGCTCGCGGGGCTCTCCAATCCCGCATCGAGCGGAAGTGCAACGTTCGACACCTCGATGAACTCCGCTCCCTCGAGCGCACTTGCGTCGAAGGAGGCGCCACGATGCGAGGGACGACCGGTACGTTGGCGGGAAGAGGCTTGCGATTTGGTCTTTCCCCCGCGATGGGGACGGCCTGCCGCCTTCTTGCCACCGCCTGTCCCCTTGCTGCCGATGGACAGCTTGGCACCGCTCATCTTCTTGTTGCCGCCTACCCTCTTGCCAGTGCTCGCACCCTTGTCGCCGCGGGCATCCTTCGAGCTCATTCGCCTTCCCCTTCCCCATCGGCCGACACGGCACTGCGAGCAGCAGACACGCCCGCGAGCAGGCCAGATGACCATGCCCAATGCAAGTTGTAGCCCCCGCAGGGAGCGTCCACGTCAAGCGCCTCGCCAGCTGCGAACAGGCCCGACGCACGCACGGCCTCCATCGTCTGCGGATCGAACGCCGCAATCGAAAGCCCGCCACGCGAGACCTGGCACTGCTTCGCGTCGCCGATGCCTCGAACCGTAAGGCGCAAGCCGCCGATGACACGCGAGAGCGCGAGGACGTCTTTCTTGGAAAGCGGGCGCGCGGGATCGATTCCCGCGCACTTGCAAAGTACCTGTGCCACCTGAGGAAGCATCGCGCCGCGCAGCACGTCCTCGGCGGCAATCTGGCCGTTTTCGCCCAGACGGGCCGAGAGGTGCTTGCGCCGCGCGAACAGCCACGCATCGCGGTCGGCGGCGGACATATGCGGCAGGAAATCGATCGAGAGCACGTCCCCCTCGCAGGCAAAGCGCGACAGGTTGAACACGCACACGCCCGACACGCCGTAGTCGCGGAACAAAAGCTCGCCTTCCTCGCGCGCGACGAGGCTTCCCGAGCGCTCGAGCGAGACGGCGCACTTCACACGGATGTTGTTCAGCTGCCGCGTGATGCGCGAATCGGTGGCAAGCGGCCCTAGGACCGGACGCGTCAGCTCGCACGAAATTACGGAGGACGTATCGACGGCGCTCACACCGCGCCCGCCGACAGCGAGGACGACCTTTTCGGCATGGGCGATCGAACCGTCGGAAAAGCGCAGATGGAAGCGCGTCTTTCCTTTCGCAGGCGCCTCGATCGCACGAAGGGCTTTCCCGAACTCCACGCGCGCGCCCGACACATCGAGGGCGGCGCGCAACACATCGAGCACCGACGACGCCTTGTTGGCTGCTGGGTACATGCGGCCCTCGCCCTCTTCGCGCCACATAAGGCCCAAGTCGGAGAAGAATCGCTGCACGGGCGCTTCGAAGACGCTTGCAGATTGGGCGCTTTCCCGATCAGGCGCTTCGAAAGCGCCCGCAGGTTGAGCGCTCCCTTGCGCGGAGGCTCCGTAGGCTCCTACAGGTTGAACGCTCCCCCATTCGGAGACCTCAGAAAGGCGCGCGAGCGAGCGCAGCGCAGCCTCCACGAAGTCGGCGTTGCGGTAGCACGCAGGGTCGATGTGGGCGTTCGAGAAGTTGCAGCGGCCGTTCCCCGTCGCGAGGATTCAGCGGTCGATAGATT
>OBZH01000859.1_pt1 | contig 25783 bp, 9 predicted proteins | sample 1476881 | NCBI WGS metagenome assembly OBZH01 (sample SAMEA2580230, study PRJEB22360) | human gut metagenome | biome: human gut; feature: human-associated habitat; material: faeces | place: Denmark | collected 2008/2010 | reverse complement strand
CAAGAGAGTTGAAAAACCAAACAAACCAACTGAAAAACGTGTCAACAGTGTTCCAGTTCCACTTGATCTTAAATTCACGAAATCTCTTGAAGGTCGTCAATTGAAAGATCAAGAATTCACATTCGTTCTTAAGAAAGATGGCAATGTTGTCGAAACAGTGAAGAATGATGCGACTGGTAAGGTTAACTTCACTCAACTTAAGTTTGGTAAAGATGATCTTGGTAAGACTTACAACTACACTGTAGAAGAAGTTCGTGGTACAGATAGCACCGTTTCTTACGACCCAATGGTTGCGACTGTGAAAGTTGTGGTTTCTCACGACGGTACAGCGAAAGCAATCGTTGCGAATGTAACAGATGCTGCTGATAAAGAGTTCAACAACCGTGTCACTCCTCCGGAAGAACCTAAGTTCCAACCAGAGAAGTATGTATTGAATGCAGAGAAATTCTCAATCACTGATAACAAGCTTCTTGATGACGATTCTGAATTGGCTGACAAGTACGCAGATACAAATGCCAACCCATATGTGGATGGTACTGCAAACAACGAAGCTGAAAACATCAATACGAAGACTGTTAACCGTGGCGACAAGTTGGTTTACCAAGTGTGGTTGGATACAACTAAATTTGACGCTAACAACAAGGATAACATCCAATCAGTAGGAATCTCAGATGACTACGATGAAGCTAAGTTGAATCTTGATTCTACTAAGATTAAAGCGTATGACTCTGTAACAGGTGCAGATGTAACAACTAAATTCGATATCACTGTGAACAATGGTGTGATTACAGCTAACCTGAAAGATGGCTTCACTAAGTCACTTGGCGACTCTGAAAACACTCAAATCATTGATACAACGAAGTTCGCATTTGGACGTTACTACAAGTTCGACATCCCAACAACAGTTAAAGCTGATGTTCCTGGTGGGGCAGACATTGAAAATACTGCAGCTCAAGTTGTGAACTACTACAACCCAACAACTAAGAAAGTTGAAAAACCAAGCAAACCAACTGAAAAACGTGTGAACAACGTTCCGGTTGAAGTGTCATTCAACTTCACTAAACGTTTGGAAGGTCGTGAACTGAAAGCCAACGAATTCAACTTCGTGCTTAAAGATGCTTCAGGTAAAGTTGTTCAAACAGTAAGCAATGATGCATCTGGTAACGTTTCATTCTCACCACTTAGCTTCAAGAAAGGTGAAGAAGGCGTACACAACTACACTGTAGAAGAAGTGAAGGGAACAGACGCAACCGTTACATACGATACAATGAAAGCAACTGTAGCAATCACAGTATCACACGACGGTACAGCTAAAGCCCTTGTAGCAACTGTAGGTGCAATCGCTGATAAAGAGTTCAACAACCGTGTCACTCCTCCGGAAGAACCTAAGTTCAACCCTGAAAAATATGTTGTTTCTGAAGCGAAATTCGACGTAACAGGTACAAAACTCGTTGACGATGATAAAGAATTGGCAAACAAGGTTGCGGATACAAACGCTAACCCTTACGCTGATGATGCATCAAACAACGAATTGGAAAACTTGAATACTAAGTCAGTGAAACGTGGTCAAAAACTTTACTACCAAGTATGGTTGGATACTACTCAATTTGACGCAAACAACAAGGATAATATCCAAACAGTTGGTATCACAGATGACTTCGATGAAACTAAGTTGACTGTGAATGCATCAGAAATCAAAGCTTACGATTCAGTATCAGGCGCAGATGTTACATCTAAGTTCGATATCTCAATCGCTAACGGTGTGATTACAGCTAACCTGAAAGATGGCTTCACGAAGTCACTTGGCGACGCTGAAAATACTCAAATCATTGACACGACTAAGTTCGAGTTTGGACGCTACTATAAATTTGATATTCCAGCAACAGTGAATGCAGACGTTCCTGGTGGTGCAGATATCGAAAATACAGCAGCTCAAGTTGTGAACTACTACAACCCAACAACTAAGAAGGTTGAAAAACCAAACAAACCAACTGAAAAACGTGTAAATAGTGTTCCAGTTGACATCGAATTCAACTTCACTAAACGTTTGGAAGGTCGTGAACTGAAAGCTAACGAATTCAGCTTCGTGCTTAAAGATTCAGAAGGTAAAGTTGTTGAAACAGTAAGCAACGATGCATCTGGTAACGTTAAATTCTCTAAACTTGAATTCAAGAAGGGTCAAGAAGGCGTTCACAAGTACACAGTAGAAGAAGTCAAAGGAACAGACGCAACTGTCACTTACGATACGATGAAAGCGAATGTAACAGTAACTGTTTCACATGACGGAACTGCTAAACTTCTCGTAGCGAAAGTTGGCGATATTGCGGATAAAGAATTCAACAATACTGTTCGTCCTCCAGAAACTCCTGATTTCAATCCAGAGAAATACATCTTGAACGAATCTAAATTCGATCTTACAGGTGTGAAACTTCTCGATGATGATAGCGAGTTGAAACACAAAGTTGCGGACACAAATGCCAACCCATATGCGGACGGTACTGCCAACAACGAAGCTCAAAATATCAATACGAAGACACTCAAGAAAGGTGATAAAGTATACTACCAAGTATGGTTGGATACAACTAAATTCACCGAAGCACACAATATTCAATCTGTTGGTGTGACAGATAAATATGATAGCGAAAACTTGAATATCAACGTAGCAGATATTAAAGCATACGACTCTGTAACAGGAGAAGATGTAACAGCTAAGTTTGACATCAAGCTTGAAAACGGTCTAATCACTGCAACATCTAAAGCAGATCTTACTAAGTCTCTTGGTGACGCAGAAAATACCCAAGTCATCGACACAACTAAGTTGGCCTTTGGACGTTACTACAAGTTTGAAATTCCTGCAGAAATTAAACAAAGTGCACAAGATGGTGTGGACATTGAAAATACTGCATCTCAAACAGTTCACCAATATGATCCAACTCATAAGACAGTGAACAAACCAAACAAACCAACTGAAAAACGTGTTGTAAATCTTCCAGTTAAGGTACAATTCCAATTCACTAAGAAATTGGAAGGACGCACATTGAAAGCTGGTGAATTCAGCTTCGTTCTAAAAGACGAAAAAGGCAATGTGATCGAAACTGTGAAGAATGACGCAGATGGTAAGATTACCTTCTCAAATCTTGAGTTCAAACGTGGTGAAGAAGGAACTCACCTCTACCATGTAGAAGAAATTCGTGGTACAGATTCTAGCGTTGTTTACGATAAGATGGTTGCGACCGTTGGTATCGTGGTGAATAAAGAAGGTAAGGTATTAGTGGCTACTACTAAGTTGCCAGAAGATACAGAGTTTAACAACACTGTTATTCCGCCAACAACACCGCCAACAACACCGCCTAATACACCGCCAACACCACCAACACCACCAACAACACCACCAACACCACCAACAACACCACCAACTCCTCCAACACCACCAACAACACCACCAACGACTCCTCCAACACCGCCAACACCACCAACACCACCAACACCACCAACACCACCGGCTCCAGGACTTCCTAACACTGGTGAAGAACAATCAGTATCAGCTGCATTGTTAGGTGCTGCACTTGGTATGGTTGGACTCGCTGGACTTGCAAAACGCAAGAAACGTGAAGACTAAAATTGAGGAGACATCGACAGTTTTGTAGATGAGGCGACAATTTTAGATCTAAGATGAAGAGGCTTTGCTCGAAAGAGCAGGGCCTCTTTGTTGTTGAAAATAAAAAAATATACAGGTAAATAGTGAAATTTTTTAGAAATTCTGTAACTAGTTTCAGAAAATTTTCATTGACTTGCAGGCGATAAAACAGTATACTAGAAAAGCAATTTGAACTTTCAAACTGCCGGCAACAAGGGGAATGAATCCACTTTGAATTGGAAAAGAGTAGGGTTTGGAGTGGAAGAACTTCACACCCTTATTGTCGTCAGTTACCCTATTAAATAAAGGTCTGTGATACAAACGCAGGCCTTTGTTTTTTGCATAATTATAAATGTTCGAAAAATCCTTTTTCCTTTAGTTTCTCAGTAAGATTCTCTTGATTTCGAAAAAGCAGATGATTCAAGAAATATTGTGAATTTTTTATAGGCTCTCTTCCATATTTGTGTTACAATAAAACTATTATTATCGAAGGGAGACACTATGATTAATTCAATTGTTTCACAAGGCTTGATCTGGGCCATTCTCGGTTTGGGGATCTTTATGACCTTCCGAATTCTAGACTTCCCGGATATGACAACAGAAGGTTCCTTCCCACTGGGAGGAGCGGTGGCAGTGACCTTGATTACCAAGGGGGTCAATCCCTTGGTGGCAACCTTGGCTGCCATTGGAGCAGGGTGCTTGGCAGGACTTGCGACCGGTCTTCTCTACACCAAGGGAAAAATTCCAACACTTTTATCGGGGATCCTCGTGATGACATCGTGTAACTCAGTTATTCTCTTTGTCATGCAACGGGCCAATCTGGGGCTTTTGGGTTATAAAAAAATCCAAGACTTTCTTCCCCTTGCTAGTGGCCTCAATGAAATCCTGGTTGGTTTGATCTTTGTGGGTCTCGTGATTCTCGGTTTGATTTTCTTCTTGGATACACGCTTGGGCCAAGCTTATATCGCGACGGGAGACAATCCTGATATGGCGAAAAGTTTTGGGATCAATACGGACCGAATGGAACTGATGGGTTTGGTGATTTCAAATGGAATTATTGCCCTTTCTGGTGCGCTGATGGCCCAGCAAGAAGGCTATGCGGATGCATCACGTGGGATCGGGGTCATCGTTATTGGACTTGCTAGCCTCATTATTGGAGAGGTCCTCTTTTCAAATGTCACCTTGACGGAGCGCCTGCTCAGTATTGCAATTGGTTCCATCGCCTACCAATTTTTGATCTGGGCTGTGATCGCCCTTGGCATCAATACCAGCTACATTCGAATCTTCAGTGCCTTGATCTTGGCTATCTGCCTGATGATTCCAACCTTTAAAGGAAAAATCATGAAAGGAGCGAAACTCAGTAAATGACAGCGATTGTAGAATTAAAAAATGTAACCAAGGCTGTGAGCAATGGGATGAACGAAGAAAAGGTCATTCTGGATGATGTCTCCTTGGAAATTCGAGAGCATGATTTTATCACGATTTTGGGGGGTAATGGAGCTGGAAAATCAACCCTTTTTAATACGATTGCAGGGACCCTTCCAGTGAGCAGTGGCAAGATCTATATTTTGGGGGAAGATGTGACCAATTACTCTCCTGAAAAGAGAGCCAAGTATCTATCACGGGTCTTTCAAGATCCAAAAATGGGAACAGCACCTCGGATGACAGTAGCTGAAAACCTCTTGGTTGCCAAGTTCCGTGGAGAAAAACGGGGCTTGATTCCGCGTCACTTGGCAAGCTATAAAGAAGAGTTTCAAACAGTTCTTGCTAAGATCGGCAATGGCTTAGAAAAGCATATCGATACAGCGGTTGAATTTCTTTCAGGGGGACAACGCCAGGCCTTGAGTCTGTTGATGGCTACCTTGAAACGTCCAGAACTCTTATTGCTAGACGAACACACAGCCGCCTTGGATCCAAAAACGAGTCAGGCTCTGATGGCTTTGACAGATGAATTTGTGAAACAAGACGCCCTCACAGCCCTTATGATCACCCACCATATGGAAGATGCATTGAAATATGGCAATCGCTTGATTGTCATGAAAGACGGGCACATCGTCCAAGACCTCAACCAAGAAGAAAAAGCCCAAATGAGCATCGCAGACTACTATCAATTGTTTGAGAAAGACTAAGATACAAAGGGCGTAGCGGATACAGTCAAAATAGGGAGTAGGACAGAAGCGATATGATTTATGAACGCTTCGTCGTCCTACTTCCTTTTTATTTTCTAAAAAACAAATGATAGCTTATAAATATACTATATGGATTGAACGGGTGCTTTATAAAAGGGGGAATTCTTATAAATAGTGCTTTAAAAAACCGAATAAAAATAGAAACTAGTTTCAGGTGGAATCGCTTGCTAAAGAGAAGAAGGAGACGTATAATATAAATAGAAGGATAAAGAAGGGACTGGTCACCATGACTAATCAAGATTATTAGTGGTTACTTCGTTTTAGGTCTGTTTTTCTGACATTTGTTGATGCTCTTTTCTAAAAGAGTTGTTGGGCTGTGTATCGAATCGATTGGACAGTCGGGCAAGCCTGCTAAGTTTGTCGGATCATATGAGAAAACGTGGAAATAGTTGGTAGAAGCTTTTGTGAAGGTTTTCAAACTTCAATGTGTCCAATCGAACATTCATTGAAATGTAGGATTGCAAAGAAAACCTCTGGTATTTTACAAAAATACTATTACATGAAATAAACGTCAAAAAACATTGTTGTATTAGCCGAAAGGTTAATGGCACCATGTCGGAAAAACAGACCTGGCCTCTAGTCCCGTAAGACTGGAGGCCCTTCCTATTCGCAAACTCAAAAAGGAGGTGAGAGGATGGGGTTGTCGTATGCACAAGACTACAGTTGCAGAGATCATTTTAGAAAGAGAGCGTTGGAGCGCTTTGGAGTGGATGATCAACACCTGAAACGTTGGATCAATCAACACCTGCCCTCTCTCTCGCCTTATGAGAGTGATGTGCTCCAACCTGCTGATACAAAAACTTATGTATCGAGTGATGGTGTTATTTTTGTCTGTAACATCAAAAGCCGAGAATTTATCACTTGTTTTAAGGCAGTGAATTACCAGGAAAACAGTGAGGAAGACGAGGCTTATACAGACATTCATGAAAGCAATGTCTCTGACTTTAAAAAGGATCTCACCCATTTGCTCAATCGCTATCGACTCAAGGAAGCTAAGGAGCTGTTTGAGAATATTGAGGATGATTTAGATGACTTTTATCATCTCTCTCAAGCGGTGAAGATGGGTCAATTGAGTGAGCGCAATTTTAAGCGTCTTGAAGAATTGCTCAGTAAGTTTCATGTGATCAAGGCTGCGATGCGGATCATTGAAAATAAGCGGGGAGATTATCATCTTTAGAGGGTCTTTTCCCCCTAAAAATTGGCGCCTAGAAGCCCTTTCATCTGTTTCAGATGAGGGGGCTTTTTGCTAGGGTGTGTTTTTGAAAAAAATAGAAAAAAATTGTATAATAGAATAGATATGCAAGAATTTGCAAAGCTGTAATTCGACTTGGGCAGCCAAGGACCGTAAGTATTAAAAAATCTATCAATTAAAGGAGAAAACAGTGAGTATTAAATTAGTCACTCTCGGTGGTGTTCGAGAAAATGGGAAAAATCTCTACATCGCTGAAGTAAACGATTCAATTTTTGTCCTAGATGCAGGACTGAAGTATCCAGAAAATGAACAACTTGGGGTGGACGTTGTCATCCCAAATATGGATTATCTTTTTGAAAACAAAGACCGTATTGCAGGCGTTTTCTTAACCCATGGGCATGCGGATGCCATCGGTGCCTTGCCTTATCTTTTGGCTGAGGCAAAAGTTCCTGTGTTTGGAACGGAGCTGACGATTGAGTTAGCCAAGCTCTTTGTCAAAGGAAATGATAGTGTTAAGAAATACAATGACTTCCATGTGATTGATCAAAATTCTGAGATTGAATTTGGAGATGCGGTTGTATCCTTCTTTCAAACGACCCACTCCATTCCTGAAAGTATCGGTGTTGTCATTGGAACTTCTGAGGGAAATATCGTCTATACAGGCGACTTTAAATTTGACCAAACAGCGAGTGAGTCTTACGCGACAGACTTTGCCCGTCTAGCTGAAATCGGGCGTGAAGGGGTCCTTGCGCTTTTGAGTGATTCGGCCAATGCGGATAGCAAGGTACAGGTCGCTAGTGAGCAAGAAGTCGGCGATGAAATCTTAGATACGATTTCCAACTGGGATGGGCGTGTGATCGTTGCAGCCGTTGCCAGCAACCTTTCTCGGATCCAGCAGGTCTTTGATGCCGCAGCTGAGACTGGTCGCCGTGTTGTCTTGACAGGGTTTGATGTGGAAAACATCGTCCGGACAGCTATTCGCTTGAACAAGTTGTCCCTTGCCAATGAAAAACTCTTGATCAAGCCGAAAGAAATGAGCCGGTTTGAGGATCATGAATTGATCATTTTGGAAACAGGCCGGATGGGTGAGCCCATTAATGGGTTGCGCAAGATGTCGATTGGTCGTCACCGGTATGTGGAAATCAAAGATGGGGATTTGGTCTACATCGTTACAACACCTTCTATTGCCAAAGAAGCCGTGGTGGCTCGTGTGGAAAATATGGTCTACCAAGCAGGTGGGATTGTTAAATTGATTACGTCTAGCTTGCGCGTGTCTGGCCACGGAAATGCGCGGGATTTGCAGTTGATGATCAATCTGCTTCGTCCGAAGTATCTCTTCCCAATTCAAGGAGAGTACCGGGAGTTGGATGCCCATGCGCGGATTGCCATGGAAGTTGGGATTTTGCCTGAAAATATCTTCATTCCAAAGCGCGGTACAGTCATGGAGTATGAAAAGGGAGATTTCGTCCCTGCAGGGAGCATCTCAGCTGGAGATGTTATGATCGATGGGAATGCCATTGGGGATGTGGGCAATATCGTCCTTCGTGACCGTAAAGTCTTGTCAGAAGATGGAATCTTTATTGTAGCCATTACGGTAAACCGCAAAGAAAAGAAGATTATTTCCAAAGCGCACGTGCACACTCGTGGATTTGTCTATGTCAAGAAGAGTCGGGATATTCTCCGTGAAAGTTGTGAATTGGTCAACCAAAGCGTTGAAGACTACCTTGCACAGGACAACTTTGACTGGGGTGAATTAAAAGGATTGGTACGTGATCATTTGTCTAAATTCTTATTTGAACAGACCAAATGTCGTCCGGCGATTTTACCAGTCGTGATGGAAGTGAAATAATAAATGAGATTGAAACACTTGGTGGCCAGAGGCTTGCCGAGTGTTTTTGACAGTAGAAAGAGGAAAGTAAATGGCAGTTATGCAGATTGAGTATTATTCAGAGGCCTTGAAGATGGAGTGGGGTGTGTCCGTTCTTTATCCTGATGCGTCGCGCGTGGAAAATCCAGCAGATAAGGATATTCCAGTTCTTTATCTCTTACACGGAATGAACGGCAATCATCATTCTTGGCTGAAGCGAACCCATGTGGAGCGCATTTTGCGAAATACCAATCTGATCGTGGTCCTACCCAATACCAATAATGGTTTTTACACAGATACGCAGTATGGATACAACTATTACACGGCCATTGCGGACGAGTTGCCAGAGACATTAGCCCGCTTCTTCCCTCATATGACTAAAAAACGGGAGAAAACTTTTATCGCAGGCTTGTCGATGGGAGGCTACGGCTCAATGCTCTTGGCTCTCAAGACCAATCGCTTTTCTCATGCGGCGAGTTTTTCCGGTGCTCTGAGTTTCCATGGGAAGACCTTTGAAAAGAATGATCTAGAAAAGCCGGCCTTTTGGAAGGGAATCTTTGGAGAGGTAAATGATTGGACGACGAGCCCTTACTCACTGGAGTCGGTTACTAAAAAATTCTCCGATAAGAAGACCAAGCTTTGGATCTGGTGTGGAGAGCAGGACTTTCTCTATGAAGCCAATCAATTTGAGGCTAAGGAATTGGAAAAATTGGGCTTGGATGTCACTTATAGGCACAGCCCAGGCAAGCACGAATGGTTCTATTGGGAACGTGAGTTGGAGCACTTCTTACAAACCCTACCAATCGACTTTGAACTAGAAGAACGGTTAGAATAAGATACAAAGGGCGTAGCGGATATAGTCAAAAAGGGTGCAGGATAGAAGCTTTTGAATGGAAGCAGGTCTCTATCCTGCTTTTTTGATCCAACAAAGGGAATTAATTTTTCCTAATCTATTTACCTATAAAAGTCAAGGATTTTGCTTGACTTTTTCTTCACAAAGTTTTAGAATGATAGCGAAATCGTGAAAATGATTTTTTGTTGTATGGTGAGTTAGGCCATTGAAGTTACTAACTTTTATAGTGCAATTGGAGGTACAAATATGTCTAAAGTTGCTATTGTTACAGGTGCAGGTCAAGGGATTGGTTTTGCAATTGCAAAACGTTTGGTTCAAGACGGCTTTAAAGTCGGAATCTTGGACTACAATGCAGAAACAGCTGAAAAAGCTGTTGCAGAATTGTCAGCTGAAAATGCTTTTGCTGTTGTAGCAGATGTATCTAAACAAGCAGAAGTTGCTGCGGCCTTCCAAAAAGTTGTTGATCACTTTGGTGATTTGAATGTTGTTGTCAACAATGCCGGTGTAGCACCAACTACTCCACTTGCTACTATCACAGAAGAACAATTCCATCGTACATTTAATATCAATGTTGGTGGTGTGATCTGGGGTGCTCAAGCTGCGCAAGCGCAATTTAAAGCCCTTGGTCACGGTGGTAAAATCATCAACGCCACTTCTCAAGCTGGTGTCGTTGGGAACCCGAACTTGACTGTCTATGGTGGTACTAAATTTGCAGTTCGTGGGATTACACAAACTTTGGCGCGTGACTTGGCTGACTCAGGTATTACTGTCAATGCGTACGCACCAGGTATCGTTAAGACTCCAATGATGTTTGATATTGCTCATGAAGTTGGTAAAAATGCAGGTAAAGACGACGAATGGGGTATGCAAACATTCGCAAAAGACATCACTTTGAAACGTCTGTCTGAACCTGAAGATGTGGCTGCTGCAGTTAGCTTCCTTGCTGGCCCAGATTCAAATTACATCACTGGTCAAACTATCATCGTAGATGGTGGTATGCAATTCCATTAATCAATAAAGAATAGCTAGTTCGCTTGAAGAGGATCCAGGCGAATGGGGGACTGAGATCTATTTTTAAAATAGCTCTCGGTCCCTTTTTTGCGGGGCGCGTGATAAGGTCTTCCGTGATGAGGTGCTCCATGCTGAGAAGGTAGAGGGGCTTGTATGTTACTCTATAGGGTTCTGAATCAACAAGGACTTTCTAAAAGGTCACTTATTCATTTTAGTCTGGCTGTCTTTGTGGTATAATAAGAACGATTGAATAAATGCGCTAGTGATAGCGAACAAGATTATAGGAGAGAAACATGGCAAAAGATATTCGTGTGCGTTATGCACCAAGTCCAACGGGATTATTACACATCGGAAATGCGCGTACTGCATTGTTTAACTACCTTTATGCTCGTCATTATGGCGGTACCTTTATTATTCGGATTGAAGATACGGACCGCAAGCGCCACGTCGAAGACGGGGAACGTTCACAGCTTGAAAACCTTCGTTGGTTGGGGATGGATTGGGATGAAAGCCCTGAAACGCACGAAAACTATCGCCAATCAGAACGGTTGCCTCTTTACCAGAAATACATTGACCAACTCTTGGCGGAAGGGAAAGCCTATAAATCTTATGTAACAGAAGAAGAATTGGCAGCAGAACGTGAACGCCAAGAAGCAGCTGGAGAAACACCTCGATACGTCAATGAATACCTCGGAATGAGCGAAGAAGAAAAAGCAGCCTATGTAGCAGAACGTGAAGCTGCAGGGATTGTTCCAACCGTTCGTTTGGTGGTCAATGAAGCTGGTATCTACAAGTGGCATGACATTGTTAAGGGCGATATCGAGTTTGAAGGGGCCAATGTTGGTGGAGATTGGGTCATCCAAAAGAAAGATGGCTATCCAACTTATAACTTTGCCGTTGTCATCGATGACCATGAAATGAAGATTTCTCATGTTATCCGTGGAGATGACCATATTGCCAATACCCCAAAACAGCTCATGGTGTATGAAGCTCTTGGATGGGAAGTACCAGAATTCGGCCACATGACTTTGATCATTAACTCTGAAACGGGTAAAAAGTTGTCTAAACGCGATACCAATACTCTTCAATTTATCGAAGACTATCGTAAAAAAGGTTACCTTCCAGAAGCAGTCTTTAACTTTATCGCTCTTCTTGGTTGGAACCCTGGTGGAGAAGACGAAATCTTCTCTCGTGAGGAACTTATCAAACTCTTTGATGAACACCGCCTCAGCAAATCTCCTGCGGCCTTTGACCAAAAGAAATTGGACTGGATGAGCAATGACTACATCAAGAATGCAGATCTTGAAACAATCGTAGCAATGGCTAAACCATTCTTAGAAAAAGCAGGTCGTTTAACTGATAAGGCTGAGAAGTTTGTAGAACTATACAAACCACAAATGAAATCGGTCGATGAAATCGTTCCATTGACAGACCTCTTCTTTGCAGACTTCCCAGAGTTGACAGATGCAGAAAAAGAAGTCATGGCAGGTGAAACAGTACCAACAGTATTGGAATCTTTCAAAGCGAAATTGGAGGCTATGTCTGATGAAGAGTTTGTGGTAGAAAATATCTTCCCACAAATTAAAGCGGTTCAAAAAGAAACAGGCATCAAAGGGAAGAATCTCTTTATGCCAATTCGGATTGCAGTTTCTGGAGAAATGCATGGTCCAGAATTGCCAGAAACCATTTTCTTACTTGGCCGTGAAAAATCAATTGAGCACATTGAACGGATGTTGAAGAAGATTGCGTAAGCCTCTCTATGCCGGGATTTGTATGTAATTTATCAGAGACTGGAAATCATTTTTCCAGTCTTTTTTTCGTCCTTTTAAAAAGCTCATTTTTTTTCAAAAATTTGCCCCGGTTTGACAAAAATACTACTATGAAAGCGATTTCATTACTAATTAAAGGTAAGATTATAAAAAAATAGCAATAACTAATGATAATTGCTTCCAAAAACCTCCATGGTAGTCTATAATAGTAGGGCAATAAAAAATGTAAATAAGGAGACAACATGTTTTTTAAACGTTCAAACGGTGAATTCCGTGAAACCGATCGTGTCACTCGTTTTAAATTGATTAAATCAGGTAAGAACTGGTTGCGCGCGGCTACTTCTAACTTTGGTCTTTTGAAAGTGATCCGTGGTCAAGTTGAAAAGACTGTCGTGGCTGAAGTTCGTGAAGACGAAGTTTCTGCTACAGAAATGACTAGTCGTGGCTTGTTGAAAGGGATTGTAGCAGCAGGAGCTATTTTTGGTGCAGCTACAGTTGCCAACACTGCAAAGGCTGATGAAACTGGATCAGACGTAGTGACTGCTTCTGAGCTTTCTAGCCAAGCACTTGTAGAGCAAGGAAGTACAGTCCTTGGTACAACTTCAACAACTGAATCTCAATCTGAATCAACTACAGAATCAACTACTGAATCTACAACAGAATCAGCAAGTGCTTCTGCTTCAGTGAGCGCTTCAACTTCTGTTAGTGTATCCGCTTCTCACTCAGCTTCATTGAAGGAACATGCTTCAACAGAAGTTTCAACAGCTTCTAGTGAATCAGCTGTCGTAGCTGGATCTGAATCTGCTTCAGAAACTACTGCACCTGTAAAGACTGAAGACAAAGTTATTTTGGAACAAAATGCTTCAGAAGCAGTCTTGTTGAACAAGATCGCAAGCGACTACTCAGCGACAGTTTCAGTCCCTGAAAAGAAAGCAGCTCTTGATGCCGCAATTGCTAAAGTTCAAACAGAATTGACAGCAAGCAACAGCTTGATCAATGCCAATGCTTCAGCTCAATCATACGCAGACCAACGCGAACGCTTGAGCAAGTCAGTAGATGACATGATGGCAACTTTGACTGCAGCAGGCTTTACTGGAAATGCTACTGTAGATGGTGCTCCAGCAGTTACTGCACAGTTGGCACCAATTTCAACAAGAACTAATGGAACGACAGTTCCAGTTATTACAGATGCAAACGGCGCAACAATTGAAGATACTGCCTTCAGCAAATCTGGTTATGCTTTGGATCCAAACGCTAATCGTTTCACTTTCGGTGTATGGCAATTCCTTAAGACAGATCATTCAACTGGGGCTAAAACAAACTTTGACTACTATGCTACTCTTGCAGTAGATCGTTCTGCCATCACTGGTAGTCTTTCAGCTAACCCAGATGTTTACTTGCGTATTGTGAAGAAATCTGATGGTTCAGAAATGTTTACACGTACCATCCATGCTGGCGAAAGCAACATCTCGCTTCCAAGCTACATCACTAATAACAACTCTGATGTAACCAACACTTTGACGTACACAGGTGCTAACGGAACGGATCCAGGAAACGTTACCTTCTCATTGGTAAACGCGAAACTTGAGTATGAAACACTTCAAATTCGTGATACCAACTACCCAGGTAATGAAAACGAAGACAAACAAAACGTTCAAACTTCTGTTCCTTATGCAACAGTTGATCAAACAACTCACTATAAGCTTATTCAAGGAAGTTCTACTCCAGGTCAACTTTACAAACCTACTGGAACTGAAACAGATCTAGCAAGCTACACGCAAACAGGTCTTGCAGGACAACAATTTACAGCTTCAAACAACCGTGATATCCCTGGTTACAAACATGTAGCTGCTACAACAGATTCTACTCAAAAAACATCTGGTATCCTTGGTAAAGGTGTTGTTGGTCAAAAATTGGTCGAACTTCAAGGTGGAGCTAACCATTACTACGTGAAACGTATTTCTGAAATCGTGGATACAAATGGTTCGACTGTAACGAAATTCTACGCTCTTGATCCATCTCAAGTGAACAATTTCGCTACATCTGATATTGGTACTGAAGATGTATCTAAGTACACACTCATCTACACAAGTAAAGTGAATAAGGCTGGTGAAGAGTGGAAGGCTGATGAGACTAAAGTTACAAAAGTAAACAGCAAAAATGGTGACTACTATATTGAAGTCAACGAAACAGCTGGAAGTAAATCACTCATTATCACTGGTTGGCAGTCTGCTACTGAGACAGATACATATAAACAAATGGACGGAACTCTACATACTTATCCACGTCCATTCAAAGGTGCTCCAAGCACATCATTGACACCTGCCGGAGCTGGTAATAACAGTTATAACGTCATTGCTGGTAAAGTTCCAGAAATCCAAGCAGAAGGATCTGTTGCGAATGACCCAACAGCACCAAATGGTAAAGTATACTCTAATTTGAAGGGTTATTCATCATTCTCTAACAACTACTCAATTCCAACTGCGATTAAACCATCAACTGATGTGAACTATTACTTCGAGAAAATGGGTGATTCTGAGTCTGCATCTCAATCACAATCATTCTCTACCTCTGCTTCAAAATCACAATCTGAGTCAGAAGTAGTGTCTAAGTCACAATCTGGATCAGAGTCAGAAGTAGTGTCTAAATCACAATCAGTATCGCAGTCAGAAGTAGTGTCTAAGTCACAATCAGTGTCACAATCAACATCAGAAGTAGTGTCTAAGTCACAATCTGTATCACAGTCTGAAGTAGTGTCTAAGTCACAATCAGTGTCACAATCAACATCAGCAGTAGTGTCTAAGTCACAATCTGTATCACAATCAGAGGTTGTTTCTAAGTCACAATCAGTGTCACAATCTCAATCTGATACAACATCAGCTTCTAAATCTGCATCAGAATCCGTATCTGCTTCATTAAGCCAATCAGAAGTTGAATCAGCAAGTGTATCTGAGTCACAATCAGAATCAGCAAGCACATCAGCATCTGAGTCAGCAAGCACATCAGGATCTGTATCAGCATCAGCGTCTGAGTCAGCATCAACATCTGAGTCAGCAAGTGCGTCAACATCAGAATCAGCATCAGAATCAGCATCAGAATCAGCAAGTGTATCTGAGTCACAATCAGAATCAGCATCATTATCAGCATCTGAGTCAGCAAGCACATCAGAATCTGTATCAGCATCAGCGTCTGAGTCAGCATCAACATCTGAGTCAGCAAGTGCGTCAACATCTGAATCAGCAAGTGCATCAACATCTGAGTCAGCAAGTACGTCAGTATCTGAGTCAGAAAGTGCGTCAACATCTGCCTCAGAGAGTGCATCGACATCTGAATCAGCAAGTGCATCATTATCTGAATCAAAGAGTGCCTCAGCATCAGAATCAGCAAGCGCATCAGCAAGCCAATCAGTATCAGCGTCTGAATCAACTTCAGCATCAGCAAGCCAATCAGCGTCATCGTCTGCCTCAGCTTCAGTATCAGAAAGTCAATCAGCATCAACATCTGCGTCAGCTTCAGTATCAGTAAGCCAATCAGTATCAACATCTGAATCAGCTTCAGTATCAGCAAGCGAGTCAGTATCAACATCTGAATCAGCTTCAGTATCAGCAAGCCAGTCAGTATCAACATCTGAATCAGCTTCAGTATCAGCAAGTCAATCAGCATCTGCTTCAACTTCTGTATCGGTAAGTCAATCAGTATCAGCGTCTGAATCAACTTCAGCATCAGCAAGCCAATCAGTATCAGCGTCTGAATCAACTTCAACCTCAGTAAGTCAATCAGTGTCAGCATCTGAATCAGCTTCAACCTCAGTAAGTCAATCAGTATCAGCGTCTGAATCAACTTCAACCTCAGTAAGTCAATCAGTGTCAGCATCTGAATCAGCTTCAACCTCAGTAAGTCAATCAGTATCAGCGTCTGAATCAACTTCAACCTCAGTAAGTCAATCAGTATCTGCATCTGAATCAACTTCAACCTCAGTAAGTCAATCAGTGTCAGCATCTGAATCAACTTCGACCTCAGTAAGTCAATCAGTGTCAGCATCTGAATCAACTTCGACCTCAGTAAGTCAATCAGTGTCAGCATCTGAATCAGTATCAAACTCACTTTCTACATCTGTATCTGTTTCAGCTTCAAATTCTTCATCAATGTCTGAAAGTGAAACACCTAAACAAGGTGAAGTTATCATCACTTACATCCGTGAAAATGATGGTAAAGAAATCCAAAAACCTCGTCAAGATACACCAAACTCACCATATGACACACCATATAACACAACTGAGGAAGGTGAAAAACCTAACACGATCAAGACACCAGATGGTAAGACATACAAGATCGTTCCGAAAGGTGACTATCCAGTAGGTAAAGTTGACGGTGACGGACACCTTGAATCTTCTGACCCAATTAAAGGTAAAGTTGATAAACCTAAATCAACCATTACTTACGTTTACAAAGAAGTGAAGGGTAATGTTTACGTTCACTATGTTGATGTTAATGGTAACAAGATTAAAGACGATGTCACTGATGAAAAAGATCAACCAGTTGATAAAGACTACGATACAGTCGTAGACAACCGTCCACAAACAATCGAATTCCAAGGTAAGACATACGAATTGGTACCAGCTGGTAACTACCCAGTAGGTCAAGTCGACGAACAAGGTCACTGGAATGGTGATGATGCTACAACAGGTAAAGTCATCGAAGGTGATAAGAATGTTACTTACGTTTACAAACTGAAAGAAGATCCAACGAAACCTAAAGAAGGTGACGTTATCATCACTTATGTAGACGAAAAAGGTAAAGAAATCAAGAAACCTCGTCAAGATACGCCAAACTCACCATATGACACTCCATATAACACAACTGAGGAAGGTGAAAAACCTAAGACAATCAAGACACCAGATGGTAAGACATACAAGATCGTACCAAAAGGTGACTACCCAGTAGGTAAAGTTGATAAGGATGGACACTTGGAATCTTCTGATCCAACTAAGGGTAAAGTTGATAAACCACGTTCAATCATCACTTACGTCTACAAAGAAGTGAAAGGTGACGTTTACGTTCACTATAAAGATACGGAAGGTAACACAATCAAGTCTGATGTCACTGACGAAAAAGATCAACCAGTCGACAAAGACTACGATACAGTTGTAGACAACCGTCCAAAAGAAATCCAATACAATGGTAAGACCTATGAATTGGTACCAGCAGGTAGCTACACTGTAGGTAAAGTTGATGGACAAGGTCACCTTGAGTCATCAGACGCTACAACAGGTAAAGTGATCGAAGGTGATAAGAACGTCACTTACGTCTACAAACTTGTGAAAACTCCAAACGTTCCAACACCAAATACTCCAGTACCACCAACTCCAAACACTCCAGTACCACCAACTCCAACACCAAATACTCCTGTAGATCCAACACCTAATAAACCAATGGATCCAACACCAAATACACCAGTGAACCCAGTTCCTGAGCAACCAGCTCAATCAGCTCCAGCTCTTGAACAACTTCCAAATACTGGTGAAACTGGATCTGTAGCAACAGCTATTCTTGGAGCAGTTGCAGGGGTTGCTGGCGTTGCAGCACTTGGACGTCGCAAAAAAGAAGAAAAATAATCTTCGACTATCATTTCATCCGGTCATTTCATGTATGTGGGACATGAAAAAGGATTCCAGAAAGAGAGCCTTCGGGTTCTCTTTTTGGCTTTTTTCAAATAAAAAATTAGTCTTAATTAGTTACTTTTTTGTCAAAATTGGTGTATAATAACTCGATATCTTATTTTTAAGGAGCAGGCATGTTTTTTAAACGTTTGAAAGGGGAGTTTCGCGAAACGGAGCGGATCACACGTTTTAAATTGATCAAATCGGGAAAAACTTGGGTGCGGGCGTCCATCTCGCAGTTAGGGCTTTTTCATGTTCCTCACGCTACTACGTGTGAAAAAATCGTGGAACCTTTCGAATCAGTATGCCAGCCTGCTCCTAGTTCTTTCTTGAAAGGAATTGTGGCTCTGGGTGCCCTTACAGGGGCGATGACTCTTGCTAATCCGGTAGCGGCTGAGGAAAATGGTGGGGAAGCAGTGGTTGAATCTGAGACCAATTTATCAACTGGTCTAGTTGGTTCTGATAGCCTTGTCTTGGGGACGACTGCCACTTCGGAGTCATTGTCAGCGGGTCAATCAATGAGTGCATCTGTCTCGCTTTTAGAGACAACTAGCGAAAGTGGTTCTTCAACTCAGTCAATTTCTTTGAGTGAATCTCATGTTACCAGTCAATTTTCATCTGAATTGCCTACGGAACCGATTGAGAACGTGGCTGAAGCACCAACTCAGCGTTCAGATGAGCAAGTGCAGCGTCTCCAAGCCTTGGCCTTGGATTTGTACACCTATCGTGAGCAAGCTTTGGAAATCCCTGGGACGGAAACTGCGATTGAGAATGGCGATCTGGCTTTAGAAGCTATTCGAACAGGTTTGTCCAATCCAGCAATTCAAATGGATGCAGTGGAAAGCCAAGCAAAGATCGCTCGCAATCGCTTAGCCAATGCGGTGCTGCGTGCGACATCTGGTCAGCGTGACCCTCGGACAGGTAGCGTGATAACGAATGAACATGCTTTTCGTGCACCATTTTTCATGAGTGGACCGGGAAATGATCATGTGATCACAGCTTATAATTCAGATCCTATCAAGCTGCAATATATTGTGAGAGAGCGTAATGGTGGCCTTATCCTGACTTATATGGGCTATGCTCCTAATAGTGAGCGGGTCGATGGTGTCTTGGTGCCAAATGCGACCTTGAAGTCTGCCTTTGCACCTATGTTGATTGAAGGGAGAGTAGGTAGTACCGAAATTGTGGAGCCTAGGAAAACCTATCGGATTACTGTTCGTTTCACGAACTCCAATAATCAGTTTATTGATCGCTCTTTCCGTATTAAAGTTTTGCCCCAAAATGATGGAATTCGTAACCCAATTAGGGCTGTGACGACAGAAGTCGTTGTCAATGATCCCAACAATCTGGACCAGGCTGAAAAAGATCAGGTGTGGGAAGCGTTTCGATCTTCCAATCCGAGAATCGTAGGCTCAAAAGATTTCAAGAGTTATTCAGTTTCAGCATCAGGTGTGGTGAGGATTACTTTTAAAGACAACACGGCTAGTGATATGCCGGTGCCTGTGAAAGGCTTACCAGCGCCAACAGTCATGACAAGATTGTTGGAAAAAGCTAATACCCAAACGCCTGTAACTGTAACGGGAGCGAAGCCTGGATCAACCGTTGTTTTGTACAACAATGAGGAAGCAGTCGGAACAGCAGTGGCTGACGCTTCAGGTCGGGCGATAGTGGTTCCCACCGTTCCCTTGCAGTCAGGAGGAGTGAATGCGAAAATTCAGGTCTTATATGGGAATCGTCTCGTCTATTCAGCTGCCAGTAATTATGTAGCGGTGACCATGGATTCGTCGGAATTCAGTCAATCCGTCTCTCTTTCTACTAGTCAATTGGAATCGGTTGCTACATCCCAGTCGGCTTCAACCAGTGCCATTGTTTCTCTTTCTGCCTCAGAATCTGTATTCATTTCTGAGTCAGTGAGAGCGTCCCTGTTGAACAGCCAGTCTGGTTCTGAATCTGCCTCAGTCTCTGAATCAGCAAGTGTATCTGTTTCGATTAGTGCTTCAACTTCAGCAAGCTCTTCAGTTTCGGAATCCTTGTCTGAATCGGTCAGCACATCAAGTACCTCAGAGTCGATTTCAAATTCTGAATCCGTTTCAAGTTCTGTGTCATTGTCATCGTCAGAATCGCTCTCTTACTCAGAATTAGTCAGTGTTTCAGATTCAGTAAGCGAATCGGTTTCAGCCTCGATCTTGCACTCTGAATCGGTCTCAGTGTCGGAATCATGGAGTGAATCACATTCCGCATCAATCTCTGAATCAGCAAGTGTATCTGTTTCGATTAGTGCTTCAACCTCAGCAAGCTCTTCAGATTCAGAGTCTCAGAGTACTTCTGTTCAGGAAAGTGAGTCTAGTTCGACCTCGGTTTCAGATTCGGTAAGTATCTCTGTTTCAGGAATGATTTCGCACTCCGAATCGGTCTCAGTGTCTGAATCTAGGAGTGAATCCCTTTCTGTTTCAGTATCTAGATCCTTCTCTGAATCGGCAAGTACATCTGAATCAGTAAGTGCCTCAGAGTTGATTTCAAGTTCTGCCTCAGCATCATTGTCATCATCTGAATCGATTTCTTATTCAGGATCAGTCAGTGTTTCAGAATCAGTAAGCGAATCTGTTTCAGTCTCGATCTCGCACTCCGAGTTAGTCTCAGTGTCTGAATCTAGGAGTGAAACCCTTTCTGTTTCAGTATCTGAATCCTTCTCTGAATCGGCAAGTACATCTGAATCAGTAAGTGCCTCAGAGTTGATTTCAAGTTCTGCCTCGGCATCATTTTCATCGTCTGAATCGATTTCTTATTCAGGATCAGCCAGTGTTTCAGATTCAGCAAGTATCTCTGTTTCAAGATCGATTTCGCACTCTGAGTCGGTCTCCGTATCGGAATCAGTAAGTGAATCCGCTTCGGATAGTACTTCAACCTCAGTAAGCTCTTCATTTTTTGAATCTGAGAGCACTTCTGTTCAGGAGAGTGAGTCTAGTTCAATCTCAGTTTCAGATTCAGTAAGCGCATCTATTTCAGGTTTGATTTCGTATTCCGAGTCAGTCTCATTATCTGAATCTGGAAGTGAATCCCATTCTGCGTCAGTCTCAGAATATCTGTCTGAATCGGTCAGTACATCAGTATTAGTAAGTACCTCAGAGTCGATTTCAAATTCTGAATCCGTTTCAAGTTCTGTGTCATTTTCATCGTCAGAATCAATTTCTTACTCAGAATCAGCCAGTGTTTCGGCTTCAGTGAGCGTCTCTGCTTCAGGCTCAATCTCGCATTCCGAATCCGTCTCAGTATCTGAATCTGGAAGTGAATTCGTTTCGGTTAGTGCTTCAACCTCAGTAAGCTCATCGGTTTCAGAGTCTCAGAGCACTTCTGTTCAGAAAAGTGAGTCTGTTTCAGGCTCGATCTCGCATTCCGAATCGGTCTCAGTGTCTGAATCTAGGAGCGAATCCCTTTCTACTTCAGACTCAGAATCCCTATCTGAATCAGTCAGCATATCTGTATTTGTAAGCACCTCAGAGTCAATTTCAAGTTCTGCCTCAGCATCATTATCGTTGTCAGAATCGCTCTCTTATTCAGATTCAGCAAGTACATCTGCTTCAGTGAGCAGCTCTGATTCGGTCTCAACCTCAACTTTAGAATCGGTTTCAACATCTGAATCTAGAAGTGCATCGTTTTCTGAAAGAGTCTCGGAGTCTTTGTCTGTCTCAGAGTCAATGGTTGAATCTGTCCGGGCTTCAGCCTCAGTCAATGATTCAGTCTCAGTGAGCACCTCAGAGTCCATTTTGATCTCTAAATTCGCTTCAAATTCTGCGTCATTGTCCTTATTTGAATCGGCCTCAACATCGGCCAGTACTTCAGTCTCAGACTCAACAAGCCATTCTATGTCAATTTCAGAATCTTTACCGTTGTCTGAATTGACCTCAACCTCTGACACAGTTAGTGCTTCTCAGTCACTTAGCCAATCACAACTAGTGATCGAATCATCGAGCAATGTTGTCTCTTCTAGTGAATCAGTGTCTCGTAGCTCGGATACCAGTGCTTCAGGGAACCTATCTTTATCAACAAATCAAGCGGGTGAAGAACTGCACCATCAGCACTCAGAAGCCCTGCTTCCAAAAACGGGGACAGTAGAGACGACTCACTTTGTAACAGGAGCAGTTGCCTTTCTTGCTGGTCTATCCCTTCTAGGCCTACGAAAACAAAAAGATGAGTAATCTAGTGGGTAAGTAACTCCAATTATCTAGCGAAGGTTGGACATTTGTCCAGCCTTTTTGAGTGCCTTGCAAAAGAAATTGAAAGAATGATGAAACTTTTTCATGAAATGTGAAAACGGATGCAGAAATATACTTGCTTTTGGTAACAAATTACTTGAATCTACATAGCATTCTTGTATAATAATAGTAACTAGATTATATGAGTACAAGGGGTATATCATGCAATTTAAGCGTGCAAAGGGAAACTTTCGGGAAACGGATCGTGTCGTTCGCTTTAAATTAATCAAATCAGGTAAAAATTGGCTTCGGGCATCAACTGCTGCTCTAGGACTCTTTCGTGTGGTTCGGGGGCAAGTAGAGGAGATGATCGTTGCCGAAGTTCCAGAAGATGGCGGTCGTCTTCATAAGGACGGACAACAGTTATTAAAAGGCTTGGTTGCTGTAGGGACTGTATTTGGAGGAGCTGCTGTGGCTACGACGGCTCAAGCAGAAGAAGTGGCCTCTCTTGCCCCGACTGTGTCTGAAACTAAACAAGAGACATTGGTAGAAGCAGATAGCGTCATTCTTTCTAAGACATCCTCGCTAGATTCTGCCTCCGCTTCTCTATCAACCTCTACAAGTCTTTCTGAATCGGCAAGCCATTCGCTCTCTATGAGTGAATCGACTTCTATTTCCATCAGTGGGCAAGAATCTACCAGTTTGGTAAGTGTTTCTAGTGAATCCACACAAGTTCTAGCTTCAGAATCTGCGGTAGATGAACCAGCGACTACAGATGAAGCTCCCCTACTGGAACAAAACGCTTCTGAAGCAGATCTGCTCCAACAAATCGCAGGGAAATACGCTGCTCAGATACCAGTGCCTGAGCGTAAGGCAGCTTTGGAAGCAGTCATCAATAAGCTACAATCGGAAGTAGCGACTAGCTATCGTTTGGTCCATACAAATACCAGTGCGCAAGCTTATGCCGAACAACGCGATCGCTTGGGCAAAGCAGTTGATGAGATGATGACCACCTTAACAGCTGCAGGATTTGTAGGAAACTCCAATGTAAATGGGAAGCCAGCTATCTCAGCTCAATTGTCTCCAATTTATGAGGAAGTCTATACTGCACCTGATGTTTTAGATATAAAACCCAATCCAGATGATCCAAACGGTGCCAGTGTAGAAGACCCCACTCTTGATACACCAGGTTATCTTAAAGATCCTCATCTTGATAAAGATGCTTTAAAGCTTACACCTGAAGAACTTAAAATGTATGCAGATAACCCCTACTTGCATCGCTATACATTTGGAATTTGGGAATTTGTAAATAAACAAGGAAACTCGCTCGGTTACTATGCGACCATGTCGATTGATACCAGTGAAATAGCCCCAGACAAACGAAAAGGAATGGATGTTTATTTCCGTATTGTTCGGAAATCAGATGGGGCAGAGATTTTTTCACAAACAGTATCTCCAAGTAGAACGGGAGAAGAGATCCAACTACCAAAAGAAGTATTGATTGGTGAAGCTCCACTTGGAAACTGGGTTTACAATTCGATACCTTCTGAAGATAACGCGACATTTGGAATTGTGACGCAAGTTATTCCGGATCAAGCTGTCTTGTTCCGCAGTATTTATGATGTCATGGAGCCTTCGAATCAAGGAAAATTAATTCTAACGTATCCTCGTATCAAAATTCCCTCTATGGTAGGGCAACAATCAACATTTTATAGAGAAGTTGATCCCTATGCTGATCCCTACACTACAGAGTACCAACCAACGGGAAGAGAAAGAGCGTTAATGGAATATAAAATCTATGGGTTGGAAGGCCAACACTATACGGCTTCAAATCCGCGCGAATTCCCAGGTTACGTACAAGTTGCAGCAAGAAATATATCTCCAAATTGGAAAAGTGGGATATTTGATAATAGTAAGAATGGAAAGTCAACAATTGAATTACTAGGTGATGCGCGTGAGCATTTCATTAAAAGTGAAGTTGTCCAGTTGAATCAGAATGGTGATTATTCACTTCGCTACTATGTTTTAGATCCTTCTAAAATTCATGATGTTAGTAGTGGCGATTTAGGCAATACTCAAGTGACTAATGTTTATACACTTGTTTATGAAAAAGACTTTAATCAGGATCGTACGGATAATCTTACTGATTTAGGTGGAACCCGTAGGGTTGAAAGTCAAAACAAGGATTACTTCCTGAATGTGACACCAAGACGGATAGATGAACAACATTTAGAGTTGGATATTACGGGATGGTTCTCTACTAAGGAGACGGTTACTTATACAGATGAGAAAACAGGGATTGAATATACAGTTCCAAAACCATTCACGGAACTTCCAAGCTCACCGTCTGTTAGTAATAATTCAACCATGATTGTAGGAGAGGATGCGACGCCTCACGGAGCAGACGGCTTCTCTAACTTCAAACAAACAATCAAAAAATATGTAGTCCCATACCCATTAATCAGTACCACTTATTATTATCGGAGAATGACACCGTCAGAATCTGCCTCACAATCGCAAAGTTTCTCGACTTCAGCGTCTATCTCAGAGAGTGAGTCACCAACCTCTGAGTCTGCCTCTCGATCACAGTCAGAAGCTAATTCAAAAAATCAGTCGCTGGCAGTGAGTGAATCTTCTGAATCCTTATCGCTATCTGTCTCTACAAGCGAATCTACAGTGCTCGTATCACGATCTATTTCTATGAGCCAATCGGAGTCCTTGGTACAAGCTTCAGCTTCCGTAAGTCAATCTGAGTCGTTGGTGCAAGCTTCAATCTCAGCTAGTCGATCAGAATCGATGGTGCAAGCTTCGCTTTCTGCGAGCCAATCAGAGTCACAAGTACAAGCTTCGGTTTCGGCGAGTCAATCTGAATCGCAGGTTAAAGAATCAGTTTCGGCAAGTCAGTCCGAATCGTTGGTTAAAGAATTGGTTTCTGCAAGCGAATCTGAATCGTTAATTAAAGTTTCGGTTTCAGCAAGTCAGGCTGAGTCGTTGGTTCAAGCTTCAATCTCAGCTAGTCGATCAGAATCGATGGTCCAAGCTTCAGTTTCTGCGAGCCAATCAGAGTCACAAGTACAAGCTTCGGTTTCTGCGAGCCAATCAGAGTCACAAGTACAAGCTTCGGTTTCTGCGAGTCAATCCGAATCGCAAGTTCAAGCTTCGGTTTCAGCGAGTCAATCAGAATCGTTGGTTAAAGCCTCAGTTTCGGCAAGCAAATCTGAATCCCAAGTCCAAGCTTCAATTTCCGCAAGTCAGTCCGAATCGCAAGTCCAAGCTTCAATTTCAGCAAGCCAATCAGAGTCACAAGTTCAAACTTCGATTTCGGCAAGTCAATCTGAATCACAAGTTCAATCTTCAATTTCCGCAAGCCAGTCAGAATCACAAGTTCAATCTTCAATTTCCGCAAGCCAAT
>OBZH01000796.1_pt1 | contig 27857 bp, 24 predicted proteins | sample 1476881 | NCBI WGS metagenome assembly OBZH01 (sample SAMEA2580230, study PRJEB22360) | human gut metagenome | biome: human gut; feature: human-associated habitat; material: faeces | place: Denmark | collected 2008/2010 | reverse complement strand
CCGCCGTGCCCGATGCGGCGTGCGCGATTGGAATGCTGGGCGAGGCTTGCAAGCTCAAAGCGTCGCAGATGCTGGATGCACCGTCTTCTCCCGAGGCTTTCCCCTTGGGCGATTATTTGGCCGACGCTTTTATAGCCTGGGATTTCTACGCTGACGCGCCGATTCCCGATGCGCCTTTCGTCCTGCGTTTCTCCGAAGAGGATCTCGTGGCATATCGGGCGCTGGACGGCGAGCTTGCTGTCTGGGCGGGAGCGGTGGACACCTCGCTTCCGCCTGCCAGTTTGCGGCGCGACGTCGAAGACTGCTGTCCCGCGTGGGTCGTTGCGGGACCCCTCTCTTGCGCGTTTGGCCAGCGTGCTTGCCGGGTTTTCCGCGCAGCAAAAGATGAATACGTCATCGAGCTGGAAGAGTGCAGTATCCGTCTATTGCTTGAGGGCGGCATGGTTCAAGCCGCTGTCTGCGAGCCGAGGATGTTGGCGGCAGCTGCTTATTCTTCGAGGAGGAAGCGCAAGTAATCGCGATATTCCTCGACGAGGCTCTGCGGGGCCGCGATGCTCACGGCGCGGCCCATGCTCGCGACCCAACCGAAGAATTGCTGGCTCTTGCACACCTTTACCCGCGCCCGTACCTGCTGCCCGTCGAAGGGGAGGAAGATCGCGCCTTTGCCGAAGCGGTCGGTGATGATCTCGACCTTGTCGGGGTCGACGGTCAGCTCGCAGGCGACCTCCTCGCCGTTAAACCGTCCGAACATGACGGCTTTCCCCTGGTCGAAGGCGTAATTGGTAATCTCTTCGTTGCGGGTGGCGGGCATATCGCGTTCGACGCTCACCTTCGCCATGCGGTCGAGCCGGTACTCGGTGAGATTGGCGTGGTGGTCGTTCCATGCGGTCAGGTAGTAGAACCCGTCGTCGTAGGAGATGGCCACGGGGGTTACCTCGTGGCGCTTGCCCTCGCGCGTTTCGTGGGGCTTGCCGTCTGCGCCGATCTTGCGGTAGGCGAATGCTACTTTGCAGCGCAGGCGAAGGGCCTCGTGGATGGCGTCGACGGTCGAGAGCACGCTCTCGCTTTTCGACTTGATGCGTCCTTCGACGTGGATGCGGCGGTCGAGAAGCGCCTGTTCGCGGTTGGTGGCGAGTTGCTTGATGTTGGTGATGAGCATGCGCGCCTGCCGCTCGGTGATAGCGCGGCACGATTGAACGGCGTCGACCATGAGCATGAGCTCTTCGAGGGTGAAATCTCGTCGTTCGATGGCATATTCCACGGGGTTGCGCTGGTAGGTTTTGATGTCGATGTCGAAGTCGCGCAGCGTCTTGATGTCGTCGTAGATGCTTTTGCGCTCGGCGGATATCCCGTATGAATCGAGCCGCTCGAGAATCTGCGTCATGGAAAGGCCGTGCTCGGCGTCGGTTTCCTCCTGAAGGATTTTCCAGAGATAGAGAACTTTGAGCTTCGCCTTGCTGTTGTACGCCATAACAGTCGCTTTCTCGAGGGGCGCAATAACGATATGCATCCTCATTGTAGCAGATGGGAAGAAGAGTGTCCCATAGTTTCCGTGTCCGATAGCAAGGACAGGCATATTTTGTCGGCCTGATAGAATGGCAACTACATTGAAAAGGACAGAAGAGGAGAAGGGAAGGACGGCTTCGATCATGAGCTCGAGTTCTCGTTACGTCGCGGATTTCAACGTTGCTGGCATGCGTTACTGGGATGGCGCAAAGGTGATTTCCAAGCTCAAGCCGGGCAAGAGGCTGCGCCTTGTCGCGGAGCCGCACAATCCGGCGGATCCCAACGCCGTCGCCATCTATCGCAAGGACGTGAAGCTCGGCTACATTCCCCGCGATCAGAACGACCTTGCAGCCCAGTTGTTGCGCTTCGGCCACGACGACGTGCTTGAGTGCCGCATTCTTAAGGTTGACAAAAAGGCTGAAACCTGGAATCAGGTTCGTGTCGGGCTTTACATGACCGACAAGGTGAAAGGGGAATAGCGCAAAGCGAGGCGAGCTGTTCGGGAGAGGGTTTTTGGCGGTTTCCGAAGGCTCCCGACGGCATGCCTGCCTTCGGTTTTCTCGGGACGACCACTTGGATTGCGTTGACGGCGCCCTATAATGTCTGCAGGAATATACGCGCAACCAAGGAGGTTCATCATGGAGAAGGAACTGTTCGATTACGTTGCCGAGCGCGCGGGCATCCTCGCCACTGCCGACACGAGCAAGCAGGAAACCAAGGACGCGGCTGCTGCCTGGAAAGATGCTGTTGCCGCCGATAGCAGCGACGCTGCGGTTGAGGCTGCGACCACCAAGCTGCTCGACTTCCTTGAGGGGCGTCCCACCACGATCGATGGCGTTATCGCGTTCGCCCAGGGCCCGGCGAAGGAAATGATGGGCGAAGAGGTCGCCGCCAAAATGCTCGAAGCGCAGCTCGCGCGCAAGGAAGCGGGCGCCAAGTATTGCAATTGCCCCTCCTGCGCCGCCGCCTCCGAACTGCTTGCGAAGTTCGGTCGCATCGAGCTGTAATACATCTCACGTCGCAAACTATGCATTGAGCGCGCGGGTCCTTCAAGGTCCGCGCGCTTTTGTTTTGGCGCACGATAGGGGGGATGCATGCGAAAGCGCGAGTTTGAAACCGAGCGCGGGACACTGCGCTATTGGGTGTCGGAAAACGATGAGGAAACGGCGCCGCTTGTCTTCCCGTAAATGCAAAACAGGCCGCGTGTGCGAGACACGCGGCCTGTCGAGTGCGCCTCGCAGCTATCTGCGAGGCGGTTTGTCTGAGGGGCGAAGCTTGGCCTAGATACTGCGGCGAAGCACTACACCTCTAGATGCTTGAAAGCCTCGGGAACTTCCTTGTAGCCCTTCGATTTCACGGCGCCGATGATGAGGCCGATGACGAGCCACACAACGCCGACGATGTAGGTCATCGTCTCGAAGCCGGTGAACACGTACAGCAGAATTGCGATGCCGATCCAGGGGCAGATGAGGTATTTCACGATGTCGCCAAAGGTATTGCGCTTCTTCTCGCGGATGAAGAAGAACAGGAACACAGCGAAGTTCAGCAGAATGAACGATGCGAGGGCGCCGAAGTTCACAAGTCCAGCCAGCTCGGTCATCTTGTCGCCCATCGGGATGGACAGGCACAGCGTGACGACGCCCAGGAACACAGCGGAGAACCAAGGTGTCTGGTACTTCGGATGCACCTTACCGAACGCACGAGGAATCACGCCGTCGCGGCCCATGGAGTACAGCAGGCGGGAAGACGCCATCTGAGCGTTCATGATGTTGGCGATGCCGATAGCAATAATATTGATGATGAGCATAATCTTGTAGAAGACCGGGCCTCCCACCAGCAGAACAGAGTCGAAGAAGCCCATATCGGGATCGGTGTTCGCCCAGTCTGGCTGCACGATGGCGGCGATGTAGGTCTGCGCAACGAACACGACGATGATGGCGCACAGGGCGATCAAGATGCCGCGGCCAATGTTCTTCTCGGGCTCGCGGGTTTCCTCGGCGAGCGTGGACATGCCGTCGAAGCCGAGGAACGAGAGCGCGGCCAGAGAGATGCCGGCGGCGATGAAGTGAGCGTCGACCTGGCCTTCCTGGTAAATCGGGTCGAGGACGAAGGAGCCAGCGCCGCCACCGCCCAAAACGAAGTTGCAGCCGAGCGCGATGAACGCGATAACGGCCAGCGCCTCGATGATGAAGATGACCCAGTCAACGCCGCGGCTCATCTGGATGCCGCGAATATTCACGAACGTGTTAAATGCGATGAACACCACGGCCCACAGCCATGCCGGGCTGTTGGGAATCAAAGCGGTGCCCCAATTCATGACCATGACGATCAGCAGGGACGGAACCAGGATGTAGTCCAAAAGAATCAGCCAGCCGGCGATGAAGCCGACATGCGGGTTGATGCCGCGCTGCACGTAGGAGTATACGGAGCCCGCAATGGGGAATCTACCGGACATGCGCATGTAGCTCATGGCGGTGAACATGATTGCCACAAAGCCGATGATGTACACCAGCGGCGTCATACCGTGGCTGTTTAGCTGGATAGAGCCGAAGATAGATTGCGGAGCGATGATGACCATGAATAGAACGCCGTACATCACAACGTCCCACAGCCCCATTCCGCGTCGCAGTTCCTGCTTGTATCCGAACTGCTCGATGTTGTCCCCGGCGTTAGCTTTTGCCGGAGTCTTTTCTGCTGCCATTCCCTGTCCTTTCCTCCTCTATGGGAAAACAAGCATTGCGCAGGGCTAGAAGCTCGCCTCCCAGCTCTGAGCAATAGGGTAGACTTTAGCACGATAAAGCAATGGATTGGTGGGACGTTGGCAAATGGCCTGCCGATTCGAACGGAACGGCAGCCATTTCTTCGTGAGTGGTAAGTTTTTGCGCTCTCAGTCTTCCTCAGCGTGCGCTGCGGAAGCGGAAAACCTTACGGTTGGGGAATCAGTACGGGGAACTGCGGCAGCTTCGGAGTGCCGATGCGCAGCGACACATCGACTTCGCACGGCTCGCAGCCCTGGTTTACCTCGACGTCGCTTTGCACCGACATGTACATGTAGGTCTCCACGGCGTCCCAGCCCGTGACGCGCATCAGCAGGCGCTGCAGCTCCTTCGAGCCGTTCATGAGGGCCTGCTCGTAATGCTCGCCGCAGCTGTTCACGTACCACTTGCCGCCCTCGCCGAAGGTCTCGAGCACCGGCCAGTTCAGCTCGAAGTCCTTCACCAGCTGCACGCGGCAGGTGATTTCGGCCGGGATCTCGATGCCGGTGCCGCACAGCTCGGCGTCGCCCATGGTGGCGTGCACGTCGCCCATCTGCAGCAGCGCGCCGGGGACGCGGACGGGGAAGTACAGACGCGTGCCCTTGGTGATCTTCTTGTTGTCCATGTTGCCGCCGTGGCTGCCGACGAAGCCGTCGATGACGTCGGGGCCTGAAGGCGCCGTGCCGATGACGCCGATCATCGGGTCGATGGGGAAGCTGACCTCGTTGAACGTGGCCATGCCGTCTTTAATGGGAATCTTTTTGGTGCGATAGCCTGTCGTTTCGAAGAGCGGGCCGCAATGGTCGTCGGTGGCGATGGTTCCCTCGTCGGCGACTTTCACGTCGAAGATGTCGACGACGAGCACGTCGCCGGGTTCCGCGCCTTCGATGTAGACGGGGCCGGCGGCGGGATTTGCGAAGCCGTAGGAGTAATCCAGGTCGGCCATCGTCGTCTGCTCGTCGGGGATGCGGTTGCTGAAGCAATCGAGTGTCTTGAACAGCAGCACTTCGCCCGGCTTGGCGGTGGCGCATGGCTTGTTGTCTTTCGAGAACACGGTGACCTGGTCGGTGATAACCTGCATGATGCTCATCCTTTCGTTGGCTGCATGGCATCGTGAGGTTGTGCAGCGGGGCTACCGAGGGCTTTCCGCTTGCGACGCCGATGCCGATGAAGCGATTCTACACCTTATCGGCATCGCGGCGTGTATCGCCTCGGCGTGGGACAGGGGTCGGTGGGACAGGGGCCGGCTCGCTTAGCTTGTCGGGCGTCTCTGGGGAGCGTTTGCGCGTGGGACGGGGTCGGGCGGAGTTGGGGGCCGTCTCGCCCGCAACCTCGTGACGCAAAACGCCCGGGGCGTGTCGGGTTCAGCCGACCTGCGCCTCGGGCGTTCGCGTTGATTCTCGAAAAGTCGTTCGCGGAGGTTTGGGGACACGCGGCAGACGCAGCTTACGGGCGCTGGCCCATGCCGCCTTCGAGCGTGATGGTCTCGCCGCTCATGAACTTGAAGTCGGGGCCGCAGAGCTGGAGCACCGCACGGCCGATTTCGGTCTCGACGTTGCCGTAGTGGCCCATCGGCGGCATGTGAACGTTGGCCTCGTAGGCCTCGGGGTATTGCTCCTTGAAGTTCTCCAAGGCGGCGGTCCATGCAAGCGGGCACACGATGTTCACGTTGATGCCGTCCGGGCCCCACTCGGTTGCCGCGACGCGCGTCAGGCCGCGGATTCCCTCTTTGGCGGCCGCGTAGGCGCACTGCCCGTAGTTGCCGAACAGGCCGGCGCCGCTTGCGAAGTTCACGACGGAACCCTTCGTCTCCTTAAGATGAGGGTAGCACGCTTGCATGTAGTAGAAAGCGGCGTAGAGGCCGGAATAGATGGCGAGATCGAACTGCTCAGGGGTGTGGTCGGCAAGCGTAACGCCCGACGCGGACGCCTGAGCGTTGTTCACGAGGAAGTCAATGCGCCCGAACTTGGCCATCGCCTCGTCAACAACGCCCTGCGCAACCGCCTTGTTGTCGGCGGACGCGTTGATGTCTGCCTGCGCGGTCAGCACTTCGATGCCGTAAGCGCCCTCGAGCTTCTCCTTCGCGGCGTTGAGTTTCTTCACGTTGCGCCCGGTGATGACGAGGTTTGCGCCCTCTTTGGCGAACGCTGTGGCGATGCCGTAGCCGATAGAGCCGGCGGAGCCGTCCTTCAGCGCCGCGAAGCCGGCGCCCGTGACGATGGCGGTCTTTCCACTGTAGAAGCCCATGGGTCCTCCTTATTGATGGGGATTCCCCCTGCGATTGGGGTATGGGCCGATTCTAGCCATATGTGGCCTGCGAGGTAGCAAACAATTCCCGCGGGCATGCCCAGCGGTAGATTCTGCCCGTCCTGCGCGATGGACGGGAGAATAGGAAGGCGGGGGAACAAGGCGCGGGCGGCGTCCCTCAAGCAGCGACAATCCTGCATCAAGAATAACAAGGAAGCGAAGCAGATAAAGCGCGCTCACGCGGCAGGAAAAGAAAGGGGAAGGAGAGATGTCGCAACGAGTAATAACGGTGCGCTTGCAAACCTCTATACCGCTGATGGCCGCAGACTCCCGCTTCGGCGATTGGGGTTTGCGGGCTTTCATAGCGTAATGGTAGGGTGAGGAAACCGTGATGACGATGCATGCCATACACATGTCACATCTTATCACATTTCATCACTCAAGCGATGAGGGGGGTCATATGGCAAGACTATCGGTCGCGCCGCGCGCCAAAGACGATAGCAAGTTCGCAACGTTTTTGGACGAGTATGAGCGCAGGGTGGAGGCCACGCCGCCTGGCATGTGCGCCGTGGCGATGCAGCTCGACCTGCTGCGTGCGGGCGGATGCCAAACGTGTGGCAAGTGCGTGCCGTGCCGCGAGGGGATAGCCCATATCGAGACACTGCTCGAAGAGGTTCTCGCGTTCGACGCCGAGCCCGATGTGCTCGAAGAGATCCGCGCTCAGGCCACGGTCGTGCGCGACACTGCCGATTGCGCTATCGGCTGGCATGCGGCCGAAGTGCTCCTTGCGGGCCTCAATACGTTTAAAGAAGAGTTCGAAAGCCACGTCAAACAGGGGCAATGCCGCGAAGGTGTCGCGCAGACGGTGCCGTGCGAAACGCTGTGCCCGGCACACGTGAACGTGCCGGCCTACATCGCGCTTGCGGGCTCGGGCGATTACGCTGGGGCAATCGGCATGATTCGCAAGGACAACCCGTTTCCTACGGCGTGCGCGTTCGTGTGCGAGCATCCGTGCGAGAATCGCTGCCGCCGCACGCTCATCGATGCCCCGATTAACATTCGCGGCATCAAGAAGTTCGCGGTGGACCAGCTCGCCGCCGACCAGGTGCCAACACCTGCCCCCGCCGCGCCCACGGGCAAGAAAATCGCCATCGTGGGTGGCGGCCCCTCTGGCCTGACCTGCGCATACTTCTGTGCTCTTATGGGACATGAGGTGCACGTGCTCGAGATGCGCAAGCAGCTCGGCGGCATGATGCGCTATGGCATCCCGGCGTATCGCTTCCCGCGCGAGCGCCTCGATGAGGACATCCGCGCCATCGTGTCGGCGGGCAACGTCACTGTGCACACGGAATGTCACATCGATGCCGAGGGCATGCGCCGTCTTTCGGAAGAATACGACGCGGTGTATGTGGCCATCGGCGCCCAGGGCGGCAAGACCCTAAAGCTCGATGGGGCCGACGCCGAGGGCGTTATGAGCGCTGTCGACCTGCTCACCAAGATTGGCGATGGCGACTATCCCGATTTCACGGGCAAGAACGTGGTGGTTGTCGGTGGCGGCAACGTCGCCATGGACTGCGCGCGCACGAGCGTGCGTGCCGGCGCCGCGAGCGTGACGGTCGCCTATCGCCGTCGCCTTGAGGACATGACGGCGCTGCGTGCGGAAATCGACTCTGCCATGCAGGAAGGCGTCGAGATGATGACCTTGCAGGCACCCGATCATATCGAGGTCGAAAACGGCCAGGCCGTGGCGCTGTATACCCAGCCGCAGTTCATCGGGCCCGTGAAGCGCGGCCGCCCGGCTCCGCAGAAGGCGGACAAGCCGCTTGTGCGCGTACCTGCCGACGTGGTGCTCATCGCCGTGGGCCAAGACATCGAGAGTGCGCCGTTCGAGGAGGCGGGTATGCAGGCCGATCGCACCTACTTCGAAGCCGACAATGGCTTGAAGTCGGTGGGGTCGCTCGACAACGTGTTCGTGGGCGGCGACTGCCAGGTGGGCCCGAAGACCGTGATCATCGCCATCGGCGCTGGCAAGGTGGCCGCGCGCAACATCGACGATTACCTGGGATTCAACCATGAGCTCGATTGCGGCGTCGAAGTTCCTCCCGCCGCGGCGAACTGGCGTCAGCCCTGCGGTCGCGTGAACGTCGTGGAGCGTCCCGCGCGCGAGCGCAAGGGAGACTTCGATGCGGTCGAGGTGGAGATGTCGACCGAAGAGGCGCTCCAGGAAGCGCGTCGCTGCCTGCGCTGCGATCATTTCGGCTGCGGTGTTCTTGACGAGGGAAGGGTCCAATATGTGTAAGGTAACCATCGACGGCGTGGCCGTAGAGGTCCCCGAAGGCTCCACCATCTTGGACGCCGCGAAGCTCGCCGGCGTCGACATCCCGACGCTGTGCTATATGGCGAAGATCAACGAGATTGGCTCGTGCCGTGTGTGCGTGGTCGAGGTCGAAGGGCAGGACGGCCTGGCTGCCGCCTGCAACACCCCCGTGTTCGACGGCATGTCCGTGCGCACGGCGACCCCGCGCGCCATCTCTGCCCGCCGTCAGAACGTGAAGACTATTCTCGCAGGTCATCGCAGCGAATGTACCACGTGCAAGCGCAGCGGCACCTGCGCGCTGCAAAATCTCGCGAACTCGCTCGGCGTGGCGGACCTCGAGCGCGACCCCGTGTTCGCCTTCGAAGCGTGGGATGGGGAATTCCCCTTGCAGCGCGACGCCACCAAATGCATCCGTTGCATGCGCTGCGTCGCCGAATGCGCCAAGGTGCAGCACTGCTCGGTGTGGGAGATGTCCGGCCCCGCCTCCTATCGAGGCGTGCGGGTTGCCGACGGTGCGCACATCGCCGATGCGGGCTGTGCTCTCTGCGGCCAGTGCATCACCCATTGCCCGACGGGCGCTCTTACTGCGCGTGACGACACTGACAACGTGCTCGCGGCGCTTGCCGACCCTCAGACGATAACGGTGGTCCAGGTCGCTCCCGCCATCCGCTCGGCGTGGGGCGAGGGCGTGGGCCTTGCCCGCGAGCAGGCTACGCAGGGCCGCATGGTCGCCGCGCTGCGTGCACTCGGCTTCGACTACGTCTTCGACACCGACTTCGGCGCCGACCTTACCATCATGGAGGAGGCGAACGAGTTCATCGAGTGGGTCAAGGAAGGCAAGCCGCGGCCCATGTTCACGAGCTGCTGCCCGGGTTGGGTGCGCTTCGCCAAGCTGCACTACCCGCAATTCGTCGCGCAGCTCTCATCGAGCAAGTCGCCGCACCAGATGTTGGGTGCCACGGCGAAGGCGCTTTTGTCCGAGCAAGCTGCCGAACAGGGAAAACGAATCTTCGTCGTCTCCGTCATGCCGTGCGTCGCCAAGAAATACGAGGCGGGTGTCCCGCAGCTGTCCTCGGAGGCTGGCCAGGACGTCGACGCTGTGCTCACCACGCGCGAGTTCGATCGCATGCTGCGCATGTTCAACGTGGACTGCGCCGCGCTGCCCGAGCAGAAGTTCGACGACCCGCTGGGAACCTCGACGGGCGCGGGAACCATCTTCGGGCGCACGGGTGGCGTGATGGAGGCAGCGCTTCGCTCGGCCGCGTTCTTCCTTACGGGCGAAAACCCCGACTTCAGCACGTGCGACACCACGGCAGCGACGCCCGACAAGCCCTGGGTCGACAAGACGCTCGAGATTGCGGGCATGCAGCTTCGTATCGCCATCGCGAGCGGCCTGGAGAACACATCGGCGCTGCTCGACGCGCTCGAATCGGGCGAGGCGAGCTACGACTTCGTCGAGATCATGGCCTGCCCAGGCGGCTGCGTGGGCGGCGGCGGCCAGCCGATCGCCTTCAACCAGGAGCTCGCGCGCGAGCGTGCTGCGGTGCTCAACACGCTTGACGGGGCCGACGTGCTGCGCTACTCGCACGAGAACCCCGACATCGCGGCGCTCTACGAGAGACTTTATGAGCGTCCGCTTTCCGAGAAGGCCGAGAAGCTGCTCCACACCGATCAGCTTACGTGGGATATCTAGGTGCCCCACGACTTACATAGCAGTGAAGCCGATGAGGGGCTCGCGCTCCTCATCGACAAGCTGTGCCGCACCCGCTCACTTTCGCTTGGCGAATACGAGCGGCTCATCGCGCAGCGCACGCCCGGCACGGCCCGTGAGCTTGCGAGTCGCGCCGATGCCGTGCGCAGACAGGTATACGGCACGAAGGTGTTCACCCGCGGGCTCATCGAGGTGTCGAGCTTCTGCAAGAACGACTGCCTGTACTGCGGCATTCGTCGGTCGAATGCAACGGCGCGCCGCTACCGCCTTTCCGCCGACGAGATCGTCAAATGTGCGGACATCGGCTACGACCTGGGGTTTCGCACGTTCGTTTTGCAGGGCGGGGAAGACCCCTTCTTCACCGATGACGTGCTGTGCGGCATCATCAGCCGGATTCGGGCGGCACACCCCGACTGCGCGGTCACGTTGTCGTTCGGCGAGCGGAGCCGCAAAAGCTACGAGCGCCTGCATGAGGCGGGCGCCGAACGTTACCTGCTGCGCCACGAGGCGGCAAGCCCTGCGCTCTACAGGCGTTGGCATCCCCCCGAGATGTCGCTCGAGAACCGCATGCGCTGCCTTTCCGACCTGCGCGAAATCGGATACGCGGTGGGTGCCGGCTTCATGGTGGGCGCACCGTTCCAAACTGCGGCCGACCTTGCGTGCGATCTGCGGTTTATCGAGCAGTTCCAGCCCGAGATGTGCGGCATCGGCCCGTTTGTCCCGCACCACGCGACGCCGTTTTCTGCCTTCGCGCCAGGCACGGCGGAACTCACGTGCTATTTGCTGTCGATCATCCGGCTCATCAAGCCGAATGTGCTGCTTCCCGCGACCACGGCGCTCGGCACGATCGTTCCCGATGGGCGCGAGTGGGGAATCCTTGCCGGCGCGAACGTCGTGATGCCGAACCTTTCGCCGGTTAATCGCCGCAAAGACTACGATTTGTACGATAACAAGATATGCACGGGTGAAGAGGCTGCGGAATGTCGCGGCTGCCTGGGCGCGCGCATGCTGTCGATCGGCTACGAGCTCGTTGTCGATCGCGGTGATATGGCGCCCCTGCCCGAGGCGTGATCGCCGTCGGGCGATTAAACGCATTGAAGAAAGAAGGACCCTATGGGGTATTCGTATAACCCGAAATCGCTCTGCGCCGATGAGTTCATCAACGACGAGGAAATCTTGGAGACGCTCGCCTTCGCCGACGCGCACAAGGACGACGTGCAGCTGTGCTACGACATTTTGGAGAAATGCAAGCCCCACTTGCACCCGGCAAGCGAGCACGGCGCCATGATCACCCATCGCGAGGCGAGCGTGCTTCTGGCCTGCGAGGACGCGGGGGTGAACGCGGCCATCAAGCAGCTTGCGCACGATATCAAGCAGGCTTATTACGGCAACCGCATCGTGCTTTTCGCGCCGCTGTACCTGTCGAACTATTGCGTGAACAGCTGCCTGTACTGCCCCTATCACGCCAAGAACCGCGAGATTCCGCGCCGCAAGCTCACGCAAGACGAGATTCGCGCCGAGGTCATCGCACTGCAGGACATGGGCCACAAGCGCCTTGCCATCGAGGCGGGCGAGGACCCGAAGCACAACCCCATCGAGTATATTTTGGAATCGATGGACACCATCTATTCCATCAAGCACAAAAACGGTGCTATCCGCCGCGTGAACGTGAACATTGCCGCCACGACGGTGGAGGAGTACCGCATGCTCAAGAAGGCCGAGATCGGCACATATATCCTGTTCCAGGAGACGTACAACAAGGAAGGCTACAAGCGTCTGCATCCGACGGGGCCGAAAAGCGACTACAACTGGCACACCGAGGCGATGGACCGCGCCATGGAGGGCGGTATCGACGACGTGGGCTTGGGCGTGCTGTTCGGGCTCGAGAGCTACCGTTACGAGTTCGCGGGCCTTATTATGCATGCGGAGCACCTGGAAGCCGTGCACGGCGTGGGCCCGCACACTATTAGCGTGCCGCGCGTGAAGCCCGCTATGGACATCGACCCCGACGTGTTCGACAACGGCATTCCCGACGAGATGTTCGAGAAGATCATCGCGCTCATCCGCATCACGGTGCCCTACACGGGCATGATCATCTCCACGCGCGAGAGCCAGGCGGTGCGGGAGCGCGCATTGCGCTACGGCATCAGCCAGATCTCGGGAGGAAGCCGCACGAGCGTGGGCGGCTACACCGAGCAGGCGCGCCCGCACGACACCGAGCAGTTCGACGTGAGCGACCAGCGTACGCTCGACGACGTGGTCTCGTGGCTGATCGATCAGGAGCATGTGCCCAGCTTCTGCACGGCGTGCTACCGCGCGGGGCGCACGGGCGACCGGTTCATGAGCTTCTGCAAGAGCGGGCAAATCTTGAATTACTGCCACCCCAACGCGCTCGTCACGCTTGCGGAATATCTGACGGATTACGCCAAGCCCGATACCTCCCAAAAGGGCTTTGCGCTCATCGAGCGCGAGCTGCTCAAGGTCGAGGACGAGAAACGACGCCGCCAGTGCGCTGAGGCGATTTCTGCGGTCGTGCACAAGGGCGAGCGCGATTTGCGCTTCTAGCGAGGTATTCGCGCGGTGCGCAAGGCGTGCTGCTATAGCAAGGCGAAAGGATGGCTCCAACATGGGTTTGAACGAGACGCCTTCAGGCGAGCGCGTGCGGATCGGGTTCTTCGGCGTGCGCAATGCCGGCAAGTCGAGCCTGGTGAACGCGGTGTGCGGGCAGCAGGTGGCGCTTGTGAGCGATGTCGCCGGCACCACGACCGACCCGGTGCGCAAGGCTATGGAGCTTCTGCCGCTGGGGCCGGTCGATATCGTGGACACCCCTGGTATCGATGACGTTGGGGAGCTGGGCGCGCGCCGCGTCGAGCGCACGCGCGATACCCTGCGCACCTGCGACGTGGCCGTGCTCGTGACCGACGCCACGCGCGCGCTGGTCGCAGCCGAGCGCGAGCTTATCTCCCTGTTCGAGGAGCTCGGGCTGCCCTTCATCGTGGTGCGCAACAAGGCCGACCTTCTGTCGGGGGAAGGAGTTGCTGCGGGTTCGGGCGGCGGTACCGGGGCCACATCGGGCGCCGCCGGCGCTTCCATCGCCCAGGTTGTCGCCGCCCCCGACGCCGACGCCCCTGCCGCCCCAGTTCGTGCAGAGGTGCTCGCAAGCGCGCGTACGGGCGCGGGCATAAACGAGCTGAAGGAAGCTCTTGCGCACGTGGGAGGACCGGCCGCGCATGAGCGCCGCGTTGTTGCCGATTTGCTCTCGCCGGGCGACAAGGTGGTGCTTGTCGTTCCCATCGACTCGTCGGCGCCGAAGGGCCGCATCATCTTGCCGCAACAGCTCGTCTTGCGCGACGTTCTCGACGCCCATGCGAGCGCCATGGTCTGCCAGCCCGAAGAGCTCGCTGACCTTCTGGCGGCGGTGCACGGCATCCGCCTCGTGATTACCGACTCGCAAGCGTTCGAGAAGGTTGCGCGCATCGTTCCAGAAACGACGCCGCTCACGTCGTTCTCCCTTCTCATGGCGCGCTACAAGGGCGATCTGCGCACGCTTGTGGAAGGCGCGGCGGCGCTCGGCGCGCTCACCGACGAGGGCCGCGTGCTCATCTCGGAGGGCTGCACGCACCATCGTCAGTGCGAGGACATCGGTACGGTGAAAATGCCCGCGTGGATTCGCGGCCATTGCGGCGCGAATCCGACGTTCGAGTTCACGCATGGTCGCGGTTTTCCCGACGATGTGAACGACTACGACGTGGTGGTGCACTGCGGCGGGTGCATGCTCAACGAGAAGGAAATGCGCTGGCGCCAGAGCGTGGCGGCGAAAAGTGGCACGCCCATGGTGAACTACGGCGCGGCAATCGCCTGCGTGCACGGCATCCTGGAGCGCAGCTTGCGGCCGCTTATGTGATGCGGGCCCGAATCAAGGGGCGGAATTTAAGACCCTACATGGAAAAATCCCTGTTGCTTCTTCAAATGCGCGCCCCGCGGTGTTATTTTTTCACTTTACTGTCCTTTTAGAGAGGGATTCAGATGGTGGAGGAAAAACAGGAGGCGGCTTCAGAGGCTCGGGCTTCAGAAGCTTCGGGAGAGAAGCCCGCGGCCGCTTCTTCGGAGAAGACGTCTGGCAGCGCGAGGTCGCTCGGCGTTTTCTCGTTCGAGGGAGACATGCCCCTCGCTCAGGCGATACCCCTGGGATTGCAGCATGTTCTGGCCATGTTCGTGGGCAACCTGACGCCGCTTTTGATCGTGACGGGTGCGTGCGGTTTGGCGGGAGCCGAGTTCGCCGATGTCCAGCTGGCGCTGCTGCAGAACGCCATGTGGATTGCAGGCGTTGTGACCTTGATTCAGCTTTTCGGCATCGGGCCTGTTGGCGGCAGGGTTCCTATCATCATGGGCACGTCTTCTGGCTTCATCGGCGTGTTCAATTCCGTGGCGGCCTCAATGGGCGGCGGTCTCGTTGCCTACGGTGCCATCATGGGCGCTTCGATCATCGGCGGCCTGTTCGAGGCTGTGCTCGGTTTCTTCTTAAAGCCGCTGCGCCGCTTCTTCCCGTCCATCGTCACGGGTACCGTCGTCCTTTCTATCGGACTGAGCCTCATCAGCGTCGGCGTCAACGCGTTCGGCGGCGGCAACAGCGCGGCTGATTTCGGTTCCCCCGAGAACCTGTGCCTGGCGCTTATCGTCCTCGTCGTCATCTTGGCGGTGAAGCATGCGACGACGGGCTTCGTCAGCGCATCTTCCATTCTGGTCGGAATCATCGTCGGCTATGTCGTTGCGGGTATCATGGGCTTGGTTCTGCCCACTACAGGAATCAACTCCGAGGGCGTCGAGTACACTAAGGCGTGGGTCCTGAACTGGGATAAGGTGGCTGCGGCGGCGTGGTTTGCCATCCCGAACCCGCTGCCTGTGGCGCCGGTGTTCGACATGCGCGCCATCGCTCCGGTGCTCGTGATGTTCATCGTCACAGCGGTCGAGACCGTCGGCGACATCTCCGGCGTCACGCAGGGCGGCATGGACCGCGAGGCGACCGACAAGGAGCTTTCCGGCGGCGTGGTCTGCGATGGCTTGGGGTCTTCCTTTGCGGCTCTCTTCGGCGTTCTGCCGAACACGTCGTTCAGCCAGAACGTGGGCCTGGTCACGATGACCAAGATGGTGAACCGCAAGGCTCTGGCCTGCGGCGCCGTCTTCCTGATTTTGTGCGGTCTGTGCCCGAAGCTCGGAGCGGTGGTGTCCATCATGCCGCAGTCCGTCTTGGGCGGCGCGGCCGTCATCATGTTCGCGTCCATCGTGGTGAGCGGCATTCAGCTGATCACGCGCGATCCGCTGACGCCGCGCAACCTGAGCATCGTGTCGGTTGCGCTGGGCTTGGGCTACGGCATCGGCGCCAATCCCGCCATCCTGGCGGGCTCTCCCCAGATGGTGAGCCTTATCTTCGGCGGCTCCGGCATCGTTGCCGCTGCGGCGGTCGCCATCGTCTTGAACGTCGTTCTTCCCAAGGACAAGGCGATTCCTTCGAAAACGGACGCGAATGCATAGAGGTTAGCTTGCAGATAGAGCGCAGAAGAAGCGCAGCCATAGAAGGCGCCCCGTGGAACGACGATTCCGCGAGGCGCCTTCTTTCTGTTCGGCCCCTATTTGAGCCCGTTTTCGAGATGCGCTTGAAGGGTTTGCAGGTCATCGGGGGTGTCCACGTCGAAGAGCTCCCATTTGCTGGAAACCTCGATGGTGCGCACGCGCTCCTTGTGCGCCTTGGCGACCACGCCGCCGCCCTTGCCGGGCGGAAGCGATCGCAGCTCGTCGAACGACCATGAGGGAAAGAGCACAGGAGCGCTCGGCGTGCCCCGAAAGCTTGCGCGCCAGATGCAATCGGGGTGGCCCTCAGCGCCGCGAAGAAGCGCAGCGAGGCTGTTTGCGCTGACGAGCGGCTGATCACCTTGAACGAACGTGACTGTGTCGCAGTCCGCCATCTTCTCCATTCCCAAGCGCACGGTGTCGTTTCTTAGGGGTTCATCGTGCAAGACGACTTCGATTCCTCGCATATCGCATAGACGCGCTATATCGGGATGCCGCGTGACCACAACGCGCCTGGCGTACAGCCCACCGGTTGCTCGCAGCACGTGCTGGATAAGCGGCACGCCGTCGAGCTCGGCTATAAGCTTGTTCGTTCCGAAGCGGGTGCTCGTGCCCGATGCCATGATGATGCATCCGTGCTTTGTCTGCGGTCTGCAAGCGGAGTGGGTCATGATGGGGCGTGCCTCTGCAAATTCGATGGTTGGTCAGGTGTGTTTTCGGGGATGCCCCCTGCGCCACAGTATAATAGCGAAGACTATGTAAACCTCAAATAATGGGGCGAGTGACATTATTACCTTCCAAAAATACGTGCGCCCGCAAAGCCTGGAAGAGGCTTGGGAGCTCAATCAAAAGAAGCGCAACCGCGTGGTTGCGGGCATGATGTGGTTGAAGATGGGCACGCATTCCTTCAACACGGCCATCGACCTTTGCGATTTGGGTTTGGATGCGATCGAGGAGACCGAAGGCGAGTTTCGCATCGGCGCCATGGCGACCCTGCGTCAGATGGAAAAGCATCCTGGTCTGGACGTTTACTCCTGCGGCGCGGTGGAAGACGCGCTGTGCGACATCGTGGGCGTGCAATTCCGCAACGGTGCCACGCTGGGCGGAAGCCTGTGGCGGCGCATGGGCTTTTCCGACGTCGTTGCGATTTTCTTGGCCATGGACAGCTACGTCGAGCTTTTCAAGGGCGGCGTTGTGCCCTTGGAGGAGTTTGTGTGCATGCCCTACGACAACGACATCCTCGTCCGCCTGATCGTCAAGAAGCGCCCCGGCGCCTTCGCCTACCAGGCGGTGCGCAAGCAGCGGACCGACCTGCCCACGCTCAATTGCACAGCGGCCAAGGTGGGGGAGGAGTACCGCGTCGTCGTGGGTTCCCGCCCGGCGCGAGCGATGCTTCTTCGCGATGAGCGGGGCATTCTCGCTGGCGGCATCACCGAGGAAAGCGCTGCGGCGTTCGCCGACTACGCGGCGGGTGCCGTTCCTGTTTCCGGGAACATGTGGGGCTCGGCGGAGTATCGCCGCGCGCTGGTGCCGGTGCTTGTGCGTCGCACCCTGCTGGCATTGGGGGAGGTGCGGTAATGGAGATTACGATCAAGCTGAACGGCAAGGCGGTATCCGACAACGTCTCGGCCGATATGCTGCTCATCGATTTCGTTCGCGCCCATGGCTGCTTAAGCGTGAAGCGCGGCTGCGAGACGTCTGCCTGCGGTCTGTGCACGGTGCTTCTCGACGGTGAGCCGGTGCTGTCTTGCTCCACGTTGGTTGCCCGCGCCGATGGGCATAGCGTGCAGACCCTCGAGGGACTGCAGGATGAAGCGTCCGAGTTCGTGGGCTTCATCGCGGACCAGGGCGCTGAGCAGTGCGGCTTCTGCAACCCGGGTTTCGTGATGAACACGATCGCGCTTTTGCGCGAGAATCCCGACCCTACCGATGAGGAGATTCTTTCGTACCTTTCCGGTAACCTGTGCCGCTGCTCGGGGTATGTGGGCCAGTTGCGCGGCATTCGCAACTTCCTCACCAGCAGAAATGCGAAAGGGGGCTCACGTGAATAGGCCCGACTACCAATCGGTCGGCAAGTCCGTCCGCAAGAAGGACTCGCTGCAGCTCCTTTTGGGCAAGCCCGTGTTCACCGAGGACATCGTGCCCGACGCGCTCGTGGTGAAGCTTTTGCGAAGCCCCCATGCCAACGCCATCGTGGAGGACATCGACACGTCGAAAGCGAAGAAGATTGCCGGGGTGGTGGACGTCTACACCTGGGAAGACGTGCCGGGGGATCGCTTCAGCAACGCGGGACAGACCTACCCTGAGACAAGCCCCTACGACCGCCTGATCATCGACCGCCACGTGCGCTATGTGGGCGACGTGGTGGCGATTGTGGCGGCCGAGAGCGAGAAGGCTGCCGAGGCGGCCCTTTCGCGCATCAAGGTGACCTACGAGGTGCTCAATCCCGTGCTGGATTTCCGCGCCGCTAAGGACAATCCCACCCTCGTGCACCCCGAGGACAACTGGCATATGCTGTGCGACTTGGGCGGAGACAACAAACGAAACCTCGTGGGCACGACCGCTGACGCCGACGGCGACGTCGAGGCGGTGTTCGCCGACTGCGACATCGTTTTGGAGCGCACCTGCCACACGAAGGCCTTCAACCAGGCCATGATGGAGACCTTCCGCACGTATACCGAGCTGGACCGCTACGGGCGCCTGCATGTGATCTCGTCCACGCAGATCGTGTTCCACGTCCGCCGCATCTTGTCCCATGCGCTGGGCATCCCGAAAAGCCGCATTCGCGTGGAGAAGCCGCGCATCGGCGGCGGTTTCGGCGCGAAGCAGACCGCGGTATGTGAGGTGTATCCCGCGTTCGTCACGATGAAGACGGGCCGACCCGCGATGTGCGTGTTCACGCGAAAAGAGGCCCAAACCTGCGGCTCTCCGCGTCACGAGATGGAAATCAAGGTTCGCCTCGGCGCGAACGACGATGGGCGCATCCGTGCGCTCGACGTGACGACGCTGTCGAACTCGGGCGCATATGGCGAGCACGGCTGGGCGACGGTGGGTCTCACCGGGCACAAGTCCATCCCCCTCTACACAGGCTCTCTGGAGGCGTTCAAGTTCACGGCCGACGTGGTTTACACGAACATGCAGCCCTCGGGTGCGTACCGTGGTTTCGGGGCGACGCAGGGCCAGTTCGCCGTGGAAACCGCGGTGAACGAGCTCGCCGAGATGCTGCGCCGCGACCCGATCGGGCTACGCGAGCAGAACATGCTGCGCGAGGGCATGACCATGCCCGCCTACTTCAACGAGGTGGCCAACGCCTGTGCGCTCGACCGGTGCTTAGACCACTGCCGCCAGATGTTCGACTGGGAAGCGAAATACCCCGTGCGCGACATGGGCAACGGCAAGGTTCGCGCTGCGGGCGTGGGCATGTCCATGCAGGGCTCGGGCATCGCCGGCATCGATTCGGGGTCGGTCACCGTCAGGTTGAATGATGACGGGACCTATATGCTGGTCATCGGCGCGGCCGACATGGGAACAGGCTGCGACACCATCTTGGCGCAGATGGTCGCCGAGCATATGGAATGCTCGGTGGACGATGTCTCGGTGTTCGGCGCCGATACGGATGCCTCGCCCTACGACTCGGGCTCCTACGCGTCTTCGACGACGTATGTCACCGGCATGGCCGTCGAGAAGGCGTGTGCGCAGCTGAAGGAGCGGTTGTGCGCCATTGCGGCGGAGGTCCTTGGGTGCGCGGCGGACGAGCTTGCCTTCGAAGGCGGCTGCGTGGTTCGTGAAAGCACGGACGAGACGGTTTCCCTTCCCGCTATCGCCGAGAAAAGCCAATGCAACAGCTGTCAGCTGGCGGAGGCCACCGCGATGCATTCCTCCCCGGTGTCCCCGCCGCCGTTCATGGTGGGCATGGCGGAAATCGAGCTCGATCGCGAGACCGGCATGGTCGAGGTGCTCAACTTCGATGCCGTGGTCGACTGCGGCATTCCCATCAACCCGGCGCTCGCGCGCATCCAGGTCGAGGGCGGCATCGTGCAAGGCATCGGGCATACGCTTATGGAGGACGTGACCCGCACGCCCAAGGGCGCCATCCGCGAGTCGAGCCTGTTTACCTACCGTTTGCCCACGCGACTGGATGTGGGGGACATCCGCGTGGAGTTCGAGCATTCCTATGAGCCCACGGGCCCCTTCGGCGCGAAATCCATCGGCGAGATCGTCATCAACACGCCAGCTCCCGCGATAGCGCATGCGATCTACCGGGCGACGGGCGTATGGCATCGCGAGCTGCCGATTCTGCCGGAGCATATCCTGCTTGCGAAACCGGAGGCAGACTAGCGCGACGGGGTTGAGGGTCGAGGCGGGCCGGGCGCTCCCAACCCGCCTCGGCCCCTGTTCCGCCCTGCGGCCCCGCCTCGCGCCTCGCGCCTCGCGTCTTGCGCATACCTATCCCACCCATGCTCCTGTGTCCTAGTGTATTCCGTGCAGACTTGGAAAAAGTCCGAAGATGGACTATATTGGTCAATAGTTGGACTAATTCGAATGGAGACGAGAAATGAGACTGGAAGAGTTCTCGAAGGAGATGTGGAACTGCTGGCGCGATATTTCGTTCGCCTACAGCTCGTTTGCGAGGAAGATGGGCGTGGACACGAGCGAGCTCTACGTCGTCGATGCCTTGTGGGATGAGGACGAAGGGCTTTCCCAAAGAACGATTTGCGAGCGGTGCGACATGGGCAAGCAGACAGTCAGCGCCATCTGCAAACGACTCGGGGCTCGCGACTTTGTGACCGCGCATCCGAGCGAGGCCGATAAGCGCGAGAGAATCATGGCACTCACGGACGAGGGCCGTGAGTGGTGGAGCCAGCCGGTCGAGCGAATGCGCGAGCTCGAGGTGAAGGCCGCCGAGTCGATAACCGCCGAAGAAATCGGGGTCTTCATCAAGGTAGTCGAGCAGTACGCGAAGACCTTCCAAGAAGAGGTGCAGCGATGAGCCCTTATGCGCTTTTGGGACTGTCGGTGCTCTTCGAGGTGTTCGGCGACACATGCATGAAGCTCTCCGAGGGCTTCAAACGCAAGGTCCCCATCATCGGCATCGTGGTGGGCTATGCCGTGTCGTTCTATGCGCTTTCCCATGTCTTCGCCGACCTGCCGCTGGGCTTGGCGTATGCGATCTGGACGAGCGCGGCTGTGGCGCTGACCGCCGTGGTGAGCCGCATCATCTGGAAAGAGAAGTTCAACACAAAGAAGATCGCGGGCATCGCGCTCATCATTTTCGGTGTAGCGTGCCTGCGCTTGGGGGCGATGTAAATGAAGGGGAACCCGATTCTGATTTTGTCGGTCGCTATCGTGTCCGAGGTGCTCGGCACCACGTCCATGAAGCTGTCGGAGGGTTTCACCCAGCCCGTGTTCGGCATCGTGACCGCGGCGTGCTACATCTTGTCGTTCGTGATGCTGACGTTCGCGCTCAAGGACCTGAGCCTGGGGATGGCATACGGCATCTGGGGCGGTGTGGGCACGTTTTTGACGACGCTCATCGGCATCATCTTCTGGAACGATCCGTTCTCCATCGTCGTCGGCATCGGGATGATCGCGGTCGTTGCCGGCATCGCGCTGCTCAGCAAGGGGACGCAAGAAGCCGAGGAAGCGGAGCTCGCCTGCGAGCAAGGCTAGAAGGGCGCCTTGTCTTAGGGGTGTGCAAGGGGCAGAGAGGCTGGGGCCGCTTACCCCTTTCCATGTCGTTAGTCTTCAGTATTGGTCCAGGTGGCCAGGCGAAGGAGTTGAATGGTTTGGGGAACACGCCAGGGATTGGCCGGGCTGCGCGGAGCCTTTTGCGCTACGTTAAGGAGAACCGCACGCTCGTGCTGATCGAGTAGCTTTGCGGCCATCGGGGATGACGTGTGGCTTTTCTGTTCGCCTTACGGTCGATCACTGCTACGGGGCGTCAGCTGAATCGCGGAGAGTCGGCGAGACTTTCGGTGGAGAAGATTTTGCGCGCGGCGGCTTCGTACTCGTCGGCGCGGCGGGTCTTTCTCATGATGCGGTGGACCGAGGGCGGGTCGGCGAATGCGTGCTCGGCGTAGGACCACCACTCCTTCATGCGGAACACTGCGTTGCCGCCCATGTCGTCGGTGTAGGACTCGTAAAGCTTGTCGTGGAAGCGCTTGAGTTCCTCGCGCGTCAAACCTGCGCCGCCGCGAATCATGCGCGCGAGGGCGGGGTTGGCAACGATTCCGCGACCGATCATGACGTGGCGCGTCTGCGGGTAAGCTGCGAGCAACGCATCGTAGTCGCCCAGCGTGAAGATGTCCCCGTTATAGGCCACGGGGAACGGTGCGAGTTCGAGCGTCTTGCCGTAAAGCTCCTGGCGCGGGGCGCCGCTGTAGAAGTCCTTCTGCACGCGGGGATGCACGATGAGCTCGGCGATTCCGCAGCGGCAGAACAGCGCAAGGAGCTCGTCGTACTCGTCGTCGTTCGCGATTCCGACGCGCGTTTTGACCGAAACCGGCAGAGGCGAGCGTTCACACACGTTGGTCAGAAATGCCTCGAGCCTGTCCGGGTTGCGCAAAAGGCCGGAGCCCTTCTCCTTGGCAACCACTGTCCCCGACGGACAGCCGAGGTTGAGGTTGACCTCCTTGTAGCCCATGTCGGCAAGAAGCCCAGCCGCCCAGATGAACCGGTCGGCATCGTTGGTCAGGAATTGGGGTACGACATCGAGGCCCTGGTTATTCGTGGGGTTGAGCTCGCGGCTGTTGCGCTTGCTGAATGGCGTTCCCACCTTAGGGAGCGGCGAGATGAACGGCGTGTAGTAGCGGTCGAGCGCGCCGAAGACTTCCGCGTGCACGCGGCGAAACGCATATCCGGTGATTCCCTCCATGGGGGCAAGCGATAGCAGCATTCCGCCTCCTTCTTCATCTGGCATTCTTCTGGTGATGGCGTCTCTTGAACGGGCTGATGGTTTCATTATCGCAGGATAATTCCGTTTGCGACGCTGCGATTACTCGGTTGGGCTCTAGCTGTATTCTTGCTTGCGCTGCCTGCGACCAGTTGCCGTTCGACCGTGCTCGGTTGTATACTTCGTCCGACGGGGCAATCGTGCTCCGCGCAAATGCATCTTAGGGGATGTCTTTTTTGGTCATTGTTCTTTAGGGAACGGTTAATCGCAGAGCACTTCTGAAAAGGCCGCATCAAGGCCTTGTGTTTTTGCACCGTTCCGCACCTGTTTTCACCATCAATTCAGCGAACAGGAGTAACAATGAACAACTTCCCAAAAGCGAACAGCTTCGACATCAACCTGGTTCGATCCAAAATTATGGGACCCAACCCGCTTAAGCTCTGCGAGGAGCTGCCTTCTTTGACGCTCGACGCACTTGGCGGCGCTCGCGACCGAGCTGCTTCGAGCCCCATGTACAGAATTGACGATTTATTGCGAAGGAATTGTGTACGACTCCACGAATCAAGTTCAACTGTGGAGTAACTTGCCCTAGCTTCGCTTCAGATGAGACACTTTTGGTACAGTGAAAGCTGATGCTCAGCCAAATTCACCATTCCTTCACAACTTATCGTCAATTCTGTACAGAGGCAGGGGCGTGGGGTTGTCTGGGCCTCGTCCATTCTTTTGTACAGATGCGGGAATGCGGGGCCGTTTGGACTGCGCGAATCGCCTGGGCAGCGCTCGCGTTGCCTGGGCGATTCCGAGGAGCTGGCTGAAGGGCCCCGGTCTAGGCCAGGCCAGGAAAGCTCCCCCGCGTTGGGAAAGCGTCTCCAGGTTAGGAAAGTGCGTTGTAAGCGCCGTCGTCCACAGGTTCGAGCCACTCGTTGCTCGCATCCTCGCCGGGGTACTCGAAGGCGAGGTGGCTGAACCAGCTATCGGAAGCGGCGCCATGCCAATGCTTGACGTTCGCGGGAATCTCCACCACGTCGCCGGGGCGCAGGCGCTCGGCGGGCTTGCCCTCTTCTTGGTACCAGCCTTCGCCATCCACACAGACGAGCACTTGCCCGCCGCCTTTGCTCGCATGATGGATATGCCAATTGTTACGACAGCCCGGCTCGAAGGTCACGTTGAAAATTGCTAGGTAGTCATCGGGCCCGGTGAGCGCGTTGAGATAGCTTTGGCCGATGAAGTACTGTGCGAAGGCGTCGTTGGGCTTGCCCAGGCCGAAGAAGCCGCCGTGCGATTCGGGGCTGCCGCTGCCCGCGGTGTCGCCCGCGCTGCCCTCGCCGATCGTGCCATCCGTTCCGTCTTCCACATAAACTTCCTTCGCCATGTTGAATGCCGCCCACGCGTTGGGCCAGCCGGCGTAGAAGGCGATATGGGTGAGAATCTCGGCCATCTCTTCTTGCGTGACGCCGTTCTTCTTGGCGCTGGCCAGGTGATATTTCAGCGAGCTGTCGACGATGCCTTTCCCGATGAGGGCGCTTACGGTGACGATGCTGCGCAGCTTGAGCGGTAGCTTGTCCTCGCGGCTCCACACTTCCCCGAAGAGAATGTCGTCGTTGAGATGAGCGAACTCGGGCGCGAACTTGCCGAGCGCATCGTGTCCTGCGGTTTGTTTGATAGCCATTGTGGACTTCCTTCCTGTTTTCTTTACACATGGCGAGTGACGATTAGGGGTGAACGGCAGCGCCATTCGCGATTACGCTTTGGGCCAGCCGCTACTTTGCTGCGAGGCTCTTGCGCAGAACGTCGAGGACTTCGGCGCGGGTGAGCGTGCGGTAGCCGCCCGTCATTGTGAGGGTCGCGTCGGCGATGGCGTCGAGGCTCGACTCGTCGGCGCCCAGCTCACGGATGCTCATCACGCAGCCGATTTCGCGCATCCAGTTCTCCATGGCGTTAAGGCCGGCCGCTGCGAGCTCCTCGTTGGTTTTGCCTACGGTGTCGATGCCCCACACGTTCGTGGCAAAGCGCGCGAATTTCTCCAGGCCATACGGCATGATCAGGCGGTAATAGGGAAGCGCCACAGCGGAAAGCGTCATGCCGTGCGTGGCGTTAGTGGCGGCGCCTACGGCCTGGCCGATCATGTGAACCTCCCAGTCCTGCGTTTTGCCGCAGCCCACAAGGGTGTTGAGCGCCCAGGTTGCCGTCCACATGATGTTCGAGCGCGCCTCGTAGTCCGTCGGATTGGCCACGGCGGCGCGGCTTGCGGTAACGAGGCTGCGCATGAGACCCTCGGCCAGATAATCGCTCGTGTTGTCGTCGGTGTTGCTGAAGTATTGCTCGGTAATGTGGTTCATGATGTCGAAGATGCCTGCGACCATCTGATAGCGCGGCACCGTGTAGGTGAACTCGGGGTTCAGCACGGCAAAGCGTGGCGAGACGCGTTCGTCGGTGAAGACGTGGCCGATCTTCCTGCCGAGCTCTCGGTTGGTGATGACCGAGCCGCGATTCATCTCAGAGCCAGTGCCCACCATAGTGAGAACCGATCCCACGGGCACGACCTCTCTATCCGCCGCGGGCTCTTCGAAGCGGTCGAAGTACACGTCCCAGGGGTCTTCGCCTGCGGGCAGGTCCTTAGAGACCGCAACTGCCTTCGCGTAGTCCACGCACGAGCCGCCTCCCACGGCGAGGATGAAATCGACATCGTTGTCGCGGGCGATTTGTGCGCCCTCGCGAAGCTTCTCGATGGTGGGGTTCGGCATGACGCCGCTGTCTTCGACGATGGTTTTACCTGCTGCGCGTAGTGTCTCGACGACTTGGTCGTAAATACCGAATCTCCTGATAGAGCCGCTGCCATAGACGAGTTGGATGGTGCTGTAGGGAGCGAGTTCCGCCGCAAGCGAGGCCAGAGCGTCCTTGCCGAAGATGAGCTTGGTGGGGTTGTGGTAAGTGAAGTTGCCGAGCATGGTTTCCCTTTCGCTTCTCGGGTTGCATTTGGTATGATGTTGGCACTCTAATACTTAAACTTAACTTCAAGTCAAGATACTTTGGAGGGAATTTACCATGTATTCAATCGGGCAGGTTTCGGAAATGTTTGGCATCCCCGTGTCGACGCTGCGCTACTATGACAAAGAGGGATTATTCCCCAACTTGGAGCGATCGGGCAGTACGCGCCGCTTCGGCGAAGGCGAACTTGAACTGCTCCGCGTCATTGACTGCCTGAAGAAGACGGGACTCGAAATCAGGGACATCAAGCGTTTCGTCGACATGGTGCAGGAGGGGCCGTCGACGTACGCTGCGCGAAAGGAGCTGTTCGAGGCGCGCAAGGTCCAGGCTGAGGAAGAGATCGAGTGCATGCAGAAGGCGCTCGCCATGGTGAAGTTCAAGTGCTGGTACTATGAGACGGCTCAAAAAGACGGCGGGGAAGAGCGCCTCTGGGAAATGATTCCCGACGGGTTGCCGAAGGATATCAGGAAGCTCTACGACCTGGGTCATTCGTAGGAGTCTGCCAGCGAGCAGGTGCTGGCCGTTGTTTTGAAGCCGCAAGCGGGCATCGGCGATCGGCATGAAGCTGCGAGTGGATACGGGTAGCCGCATCGGGTGCGCCCCTTCTTGCTGGTACAACGCTGGATTAAGGAAATCATGCAGAATATCGACCATATCGAGGTGCGCGGCGCGCGCGTGCACAATTTGAAGAACGTGAACGTGGACATCCCGCTCGGCCAGCTTGTGGGCATCGCGGGCGTGTCGGGTTCGGGCAAAAGCTCGCTCGCACTCGGCGTGCTGTACGCCGAAGGGTCGCGCCGTTATTTGGAGGCGCTTTCCACCTACACGCGTCGGCGCATTGCTCAGGCGGGCAAGGCCTCGGTCGACGACGTGCGCTTCGTTCCCGCCGCCCTCGCGCTGCACCAGCGCCCGGCGGTGCCCGGCGTGCGTTCCACGTTCGGCACCTCGAGCGAGCTCTTGAACAGCCTGCGGCTTCTTTTCTCGCGCGTGGGCAGCCACGTGTGCCCACATTGCGGCAAGCATGTGCCGCCAAGCTTGAATGTCGCTGCTGAACTGGCGATTTCGTGCCCCCACTGCGGTGGCGAGTTCTTCGGCCCCGGTGCTGAGCAGCTCGCCTTCAACAGCGAGGGCGCTTGTCCTACCTGCGGCGGCACCGGTATCGCGCGCACCGTGAACCGCGCGGCGCTCGTGCCCGACGAGAGCAAGACCATCGACGAGGGTGCTGTTGTGGTGTGGGGCTCGCTTATGTGGGACCTCATGAAGCAGGTGTGCGGCGCCATGGGCGTGCGCACGGACGTGCCGTTTTGCGAGCTTTCGCCAGCTGAGCGCGACATCGTGTTCAACGGTCCAGCCGAGAAGAGGCACATCCTGTACAAGGCGAAGAAGGGCGAGAACTTCGCCGAGCTCGATTTCACCTACTACAACGCCGTGCGCACCGTGGAAAACTCGCTTGCGAAGGCGAAGGACGAGAAGGGGCTACGCCGCGTCGCGAAGTACTTGACCGAGGGGCCTTGTCCCGATTGCGGTGGCACGCGTCTCTCGGATGCCGCGCGCGGGCCGCTTGTGCGCGGCATAAACCTGGCACAGGCGACGGAAATGACGCTTGACGAGGCGGTCTCATGGGTGGAAGGCGTGCCCGGGAGTCTTCCTGACAAGATGCGCCCCATGGCGAGATCCATCTGCGACTCGTTTGCGGGCACCGCTCAGCGCCTGCTGGAGCTGGGACTGGGGTATCTCTCGCTCGACCGTGCGGGCGCCACGCTTTCCACGGGGGAGCGCCAGCGCGTGCAGCTCGCACGCTCGGTGAGGAACCGAACTACTGGCGTGCTCTACGTGATGGACGAGCCCTCCATCGGCTTGCACCAGCGCGAC